>Ga0209156_10000474_pt1 | contig 34189 bp, 34 predicted proteins | sample GraSoiAngelo_124_FD_185881 | JGI IMG/M metagenome (GOLD analysis project Ga0209156, IMG submission 185881) | Grasslands soil microbial communities from the Angelo Coastal Reserve, California, USA - 14_0927_05_20cm (SPAdes) (version 2) | ecosystem: Environmental > Terrestrial > Soil > Grasslands... | reverse complement strand
GCTCCGAAGCCGCGCATCGCTCCGGTCGGCGGGTTGTTGGTGTACGCGCCCACCGCGTGGATCCGCGCGTTGGGGACGCGATAGGGCCCGGCTCCGAAGCACGCCGCATTCGCGACCACGGCCGGGGTCGACGATGCGTACGCCCCGCCGTCGAGCACGATCGTCGCGCGGACGAACACGAGCTCGCCGCTCCTCGTCGCCCCGTGCCGGTACCAAAGCTTGGCCGGATGCCGATGGACGTGTCCGTAAAACGACTCTTCCCGCCCGTAGGTCATCCGTACAGGCCGTCTGGTCGCGAGCGCCAGGAGGCAGGTGTGGATCTGCAGCGTCACGTCCTCGCGCGCGCCGAACGCCCCGCCCACCCCGGCCAGCACGAGGTGCACCTTCGATTCCGCGAGGCCGAGGCACGGCGCGATCTGACGCAGGTCCTCGTGCAGCCACTGCGTCGCGATGTGGAGCTCGATGCCGCCGTCCTGCCGTGGGATGGCCAGGCCCGCCTCCGGGCCGAGCGCCGCCTGATCCTGCATCCCGAGTTCGTACTCGCCTTCGACGACGACGTCGGCCTTCGCGTCCGGATCGCCGTGTTCGACGAGAACGTCCTCGATCACGTTACCTTTCTGGTGCAGCGTCGCGGCGTTCGGCTGCAACGCCGCGACGGGATCGGTGATCGGTGCGAGCGGCTCGTACCGAACGGCGATCGCGCGTGCCGCAAGGCGGGCCTCCTCGGCGGTCTCCGCCGCGACGATCGCGACCGGTTCCCCGACGTAGCGAACCTTGCCGCTCGCGAGGACGGGCTGGTCGAGCTTCATGAGACCGAAGAGCTCGCGCGTCGGCAGCTCTGCGGAGGTGATGATCGCCTTCACGCCGCTCATCTTCTTCGCGGCGGCGGTGTCGATCCCGGCGATGCGCGCATGCGGGTGCGGGCTCCGAAGCGTCGCGCCGAACAGCATGCCTTCGCGTCGGAGATCGCTGCCGTACTGGAACTCGCCCTTCACCTTGGGCGCGCTGTCAGGTCGCTCGACCGACTCGCCGACACCACCGCGGACCTTCGTGCGTGGCGCGGCGCTCCTCATCGGCGGTACATCGCGCTCGATGCGCGATCCACGGCCTCGAGTATTTTCCCGTAGCCGGTGCAGCGGCAGATATTCCCGGAAAGCGCTTCGCGTACTTCCTGTTCGCTCGGCTCGGGGTTCCGTTTGAGCAGCGAGTACGTCGCCACGATGAGCCCCGGCGTGCAGAACCCGCATTGCACCGCACCCGCGTCCACGAATGCGCGCTGGATCGGATGAAGCCGGTCGCCATCGGTGAACGACTCGACGGTCTGAACGCTCCGTCCGGCTGCGGCGGCGCCGAGCACTAGGCACGCGCACACGAGGTCGCCGTCCATGATGACCGAGCACGACCCACATTCGCCCTGCTCGCACGCATTCTTGCTCCCGGGAAGGCCGAGGTTGTCGCGAAGGACGGTCAGCAGGCTCTCGTGGTCCGCCGCTTCGGTCTCGCGCTCGTCGCCGTTCACCGTGAGCTTGATCCTCAAGGGATCGCCGCGACGCGCGCGAGGGCACGCGCTCCCATGACCGCGAGCACGTGCCGCCGATAGGCGGCCGTGCCGCGGACGTCATCGATCGGCTTCGCCGACGCCGCCGCGAGCCGGCCGAACTCTTTCGCGGCGGCTTCGCTTGGCCGGTGCGGCTTCTCCCAGCCCGCCTCATCGAACAGACCACCCGCGAAGCCCTCGGCTTGGGTCGCGCGGATGATCGTCGGTCCGCACGAACCGAGGCCAACGCCAACGCGGTGGCGGGCCCGGTCGACCACGAGCGCGAGGCCCGAGATCGAGATGGCCATCGCGTTGCGTGTCGCGGCGAACATGTACGTCTGCGCGCCGCCGGCGTCTTCCCATTCGGCCGCGACGATGAGCTCGTCGGGGCGGCGAACCGACCTCTTCGGCCCGGTCATGAAATCCGCGAAGCTCACACGGCGCTCGCCCTTCTTGGATCTGAGGACGACGGTCGCCTCGAGGGCCGCGAGCACCGGCAACGTGTCGCCGGCCGGCGAGCACGTCCCGAGATTTCCGCCGATCGTCGCAGCGTTGCGGATCTGCGGCGACCCGATCGTGCGCGCCGCTTCCACGAGCGCGGGGGAACCAACGTCGGTCTCCAGCATCCGCGTGTATGTGACGAGTGCGCCCATCCGGACGTGGCCGTTGCGGGAGTGGTCCTTCAGCTCCTCGACGCGATCGATCGCGACGATGTGCGTCGGGCGCTGCCTTCCGAAGTTGATCTCCACCAACAGGTCGGTCCCGCCGGCGAGGATCGTCGCGTCCGTGCGGCTGGCGAGGTTCTCGAGCACATCGTCGACGTGGCGGGATATGTGGACGCTCACGCCGGGATTATCACTAGGATGACCGCACCGGGAGGCGGGGAGTTGGGCGGACCGACGGACATCGAACGGGAGCTCGCGGAATCGCGGGCTCGCGAGGCCGCGCTCGCGGAAGTGCTCGGCCTCATGCGGAGCGCCCCAGGCGAGCTTTCCGTCGTGCTCGAAGCCGTCCTCGACCGCGCGGCCGGCCTGTGCGGCGCCGAGCGTGCGTCGATCCACCTGCTCGACGGCGACGCCTACCGGACCGCTGCGTTCTGGGGGCCGCCGAACCCCGAGTACGAGCGCGTGGCCTACGACACGACGCGCAAGCCCAGCCGCGAAACGCTCATCGGCCGCACCGCGCTGGATCGCGCGGTCGTCCACATTCCTGATGTCCTGGGCGACCGCGAGTACGCAGCGAAGGACCTGCAGCGGCTCGCTGGTTACCGGACGATGCTCGGCGTCCCGCTCTTCCGTGGCGCGACCGTCGCAGGCGTGTTCGTCCTCACTCGGAACGAGGTGCGCCCGTTCACCGATCGAGAGATCGCGCTCGTTCGCGCGTTCGCGGACCAGGCGGTCGTCGCCGTGGAGAATGCCCGCCTGCTCAAAGGGACAACCGACGCTCTCGACCGTCAGACGGCGATCTCCGAAGTCCTGAAGGACATGAGCCACTCGGTTTTCGATTTGGAGCGAGTTCTGGAGAGCGTCGCGATGAATGCGGTCCGGTTGTGCGCCGCGGACAACGGATCGATCGCGCAGCTGAAGGCCGACGGCTGGCGGCTGGTCGCGAACGTCGGTGATATCGATCCAGACAGCATGGACCGGAACTGGGGCAATCAGCCGATCGACGCGGACCGGCGCAGCCTGACGGGCAGAGTCCTGATGGATAGAAGAACGACCGCGATCGTGGATGCCCGCGCGGACCCCGAATACGACGCCGGCGCCGGTATCTTCGACGTCCGATCGCTCATCGGAGTCCCTCTGAAACGCGGCAACGACATCGTCGGCGTTCTCATCCTGAGACGAGTTGAACCAAACGCATTCACGCCCGAGCAGATCAGTCTCCTCGAAACGTTCGCCGACCAAGCCTCGATCGCGATAGAGAACGTTCGCTTGTTCAACGAGACGAAAGAAGCCCTAGAGCGACAGACGGCAACGAGCGAGATTCTCCGCGTGATCGCCGGCTCGCCAACCGAGGTTCAACCGGTCCTTGACGCGATCGCCGAGAGCGCGGCGCGGGTATGTGGCGCGAGCGACGTGCACGTTTATCGGGTCGAGAAAGATGTCCTAAGGCAGTGGGCTCACTTCGGGCCGATCCCTGGACTCAACGAAGGCGAGACGCTCCCGCTGAGCCGCGGATCGCTTATCGGTCGCTGCATCCTCGATCGCCACGCGATTCACCTGCGAAACGCCGCCGACCTCGATCCGGCTGAGTACCCGATCAGCGTCCAGTTGCAGCGACGATGGGGATACCGCACCACTCTCTCGGTGCCGCTCATTCGGAATGGCGTCGGGATCGGTGGCATCGCGATCCGTCGCATGGAAGTCCAACCCTTCACCTCGAAGGAGATCGAGCTCCTCGAGACGTTCGCTGACCAAGCGGTGATCGCGATCGCGAACGTCGAGCTCTTTCAGACCGTCCGACGTCAGCGTCAGGAGCTTTCGCGTTTCCTCTCGCCTCAGGTCGCGGAGCTCGTCACCAGCGAAGATGGCGCAAAGCTTCTTGAAGGGCACCGTCGCCCTATCACGGTCGTCTTCTGCGACCTCCGAAGCTTCACCGCCTTCGCCGAATCCGCCGAGCCCGAGGAGGTTCTCGGAGTCCTGCGTGAATACCACCGCACAATGGGCGAGCTCATCGTCGAGCATCGGGGGACGCTCGAACACTTCGCGGGCGACGGGATGATGATCTTCTTCAACGATCCGCTGCCCGTCGAGCGGCACGAGCTGCAGGCGGTGCGCATGGCCTTCGCCATGCGCGCGCGCTTCGACGAGTTGGCGCGCGGGTGGCGGAAGCGCGGCTACGAGCTCGGATTCGGTGTTGGCATCGCGACCGGCTACGCGACGCTCGGCCGGATCGGATTCGAGGGCCGCTACGACTACGGCGCGATCGGAAACGTCGTGATCCTCGCGCAGCGTCTGTCGGCCGAGGCGAAGGGTGGCCAGATCCTGCTGAGCCAGCGCGTGCACGCGGCGGTCGAGGGCGACGCGGAGACGAGGGCGGTCGGCGACCTCTCGCTCAAAGGATTCACGCGTCCGGTCCCGGCATTCGCCGCGGAATCCGTGAAGACTCCCACCCCGGCTCGCTCATGACCGCGGTCTCCTTCACCACGATCGCGCAGCCGAATCCGCGGGCCCTCGTTCTGATCGAGGTCCCTGAGTCGGTGGTCGCGAAATTGGAGGCGGGAAAGCGCGTGCCGGTTCGTGTGGTACTCAACGGCGTGGACTATCGCTCCACGATCGCTATATACGGCGGCCGTTACTACCTCCCCGCACGCAAGGAGATCTGCGAGAAGGCGAAGCTCGTGCCGGGCGGCCGGGCGCGTGTCTCGCTCGAGGTCGATGCCGCCCCGCGGACTGTCAAGGTTCCCGCCGACCTCGCCGGCGCGCTCGCGGCAGCGAAGCTGCGGTCCGGTTTTGATGCGTTTTCTTTTTCGCATCGCAAGGAATTCGTGGACTGGATCACATCCGCCAAGCGCGCGGAGACTCGTGCGGCGCGCATCCCGAAGGTCGTTGCCCAGGTTCGCGCGAAGAGGGGAGCCGCCTCGACCAGGTAGCCGTCGAGCGAGGGCCTTATCTCCTGAGTTGTTGGGTCTGGTGTGGCAGAGTCGGTCGGCCCGCATGGGGCGCACGGGGAAGGGAACTCTTTGTGAGATTGCTATCTCGCGGCCTCTGCTTGGCCGCGGTCCTTTTCGCGCTCGCCGCGCAATCGACGGCCGTGAACGCTGAGCCGCTGCACGACTCGCTCCTTGCGGCGGTGAACGCGTATCGCGCCTCGCGAGGGCTCGCGACAGTCGTTGCGAGCCCGACGCTCCAGGCCGCCGCACAGTTCATGGCGGACGACGTCGCGCAGCACGGTCCGCCCGTGATCCCGCATCGCTCGACCGACGGACGCACGGCCAGGCAGCGCATGACCGACGCGGGTTATCCGGTCGGCGAGGCGTTCACGAGCGAGATCATCGCGTGGGGCGCGTCGGGGGTTGACGGCGCGATGCGGCTCTGGCTCAACTCGCCGCCGCACCGAGCCGAGCTCAACGATGGCCGATATCGCGCCGCCGGCCTGGGCGTCGCGTGCAGCGGCGCTTTTCCTTGTGTCTGGGTCGTCACCTTCGGATCGGTCGTCGACGCGGTGTACGCCGCGCCCGACTACCACGCCGCGTTCTACGCCGAGTCGCCGTTCCCGACCGTCGCCCCGGGTCAAACCGCCGACTGGGTGATCGCATTCACGAACACAGGCAAGACCGGCTGGGACATGACCCACGCGACGGCGGTTCGCCTGGGGACCTGGAGTCCTCAAGACGGTCCGAGCGTCCTCGCGTCGCCCGGTTGGATCGCATCGAATCGCCCGGCGCAGCAGACCACGACGTGGGTGGGGCCGGGGCAGCAAGCCTGGTTCCGAGTCCAACTCCAAGCGCCGACTGCCCCGCCGGGCATGTATCGGCTCAATCTCCGACCCGTGATCGATGGCGTTGAGTGGCTCGAGAACCTGGGCGCGTACGTCGAGGTGAGCGTGCGATAGAAGCGGGGCACGCTCCGAGAGCCGGACGGACAAGGGGTCTCGCGGCGCAGTGGGAGCCGGCGACCCTACGTGGTCGCCGGAGGGACCCGCGAGCACGCGAGATCCCCTTGGCCGGACCGGCTACGACTAAGCGAGACCTGCCCGCTTCATGAGCGGTCCAAGCTGCTCAGCCGCCTTCGCGCGGACTTCGTTCGCATCCATTTTCGTCGGCCGTCCATCACGGACGAGGAATTCACCGTCGACGAGCACGTGGCGAACGGCGCGCGAGCCGCCGCCGAACAGGATGCGTGCGACGGGATCGCCGCCGGGTCCGTCGAGCTTCTCGAGGTCGAGCACGACGAGGTCCGCGCGCTTGCCCTGCTCCAGCGTGCCGACCTCCGTGTCGATCTTGAGCATCTTCGCACCCTCGCGCGTCGCAAGACCGACCGCGTCGTAACCGCTCAACGTCCCGATGCCGCTCACCACGCGTGCGAGAAGCGTCGCGAGGCGGATCTCCTCGAACCCGTCGAGCCGGTTGTTGCACGCGGCGCCGTCGGCACCGAGCCCCACGGTGATGCGGGCGCTCCGCAGCCGCGCAACCTGAGCGATGCCGGAGCCGAGCTTTAGGTTCGACGATGGGCAGTGCGCCACCGAGGTCTTTGTCGTCTTCAGGATCTCGATCTCGGAGTCGTCGAGATGGACGCCATGGGCGATGATCGCGCGCTCGCACGCGATGCCCGTGTCGAGCAGGTACTGCACCGGACTGCGGCCGGTCGCCATCGTCACGGCATTGCGCTCGTCGACGCTTTCGTTCGAATGCGTGTGCACGAGCAGGTCGCTGAGCTTGGCGAGCTGCGTCACGGCCTCGAGGAGCTCGCGCGTGCAGGAGAGCGCAAAGCGCGGCATATAGACGTAACCGATGCGCCCGCTCGACGCCTTGTGCCATCGCTTCGTCAGCGCGCCGCCGGCATCGAGCGAGGCGCGTGTCGTCTCGACCAGATTCGGGGGAACCCCTTCGCCGGTGTCCATCATCGCCTGGCCGAAGCGGGCACGGATGCCGCTGCGCACGAGCTCCTCTGCGACGATGTCGCCGAAGTGCGTCGTCCCCATGTCCAGGATCGTCGTCGTCCCCGTGGTGAGTAGGTCGAGCAGACCCAGGCGCACGCTCGCGCGCACGGAGGCCTCGTCATGGGCGGCCTCGAGCGGCCAGACCCGCGTGCGGAGCCATCCGAGAAGGGGCATGTCCTCGGCGAGACCGCGGAAGAGCGTCTGCACCAGGTGGACGTGGGTCTGGACGAGGCCAGGCATCACGACGCATCCGGAAACGTCGACGACCTCGGTGTCGGCCGGCGGTGTGGTCTGGCCGACACCACCGATGCGTGTGCCGCTCACGAGAAGGTCCCCAGTCACCGGGCGCGGCGAATCGCGGAGCGGCAGCAACGTGCCTCCACGGAGCAGAACGCTCACGGCTGGTACGCAAGATCGCGGAGGGCCGTCGCGAGCACACGAGTGCCCAGCACCACGTCCTCCGCGGCGGTCGCCTCTTCCGGGCAGTGCGACCGGCCGCCGATGCTCGGAACGAACAGCATTCCGACGCTCGCGGCGGCGGCCAGGACCTGCGCGTCATGACCTGCGCCGCTGGTCATCTCACGCGGCTCGACGCCGGCCGCGACCGCCGCGCGGCGGAGGACGTCGGCGACGCGCGGAGACAGAGCCACCGGCGGTCGGTCTCGCAGCGTCCTGATCTCGACACCGAGATTCCGTTCGCTCGCGATCTTCCTGGACACATCCCCGATCTGGGTGATGAGCTCGCTCCGCCGTGCGGGGTCGGGGTGTCGAGTGTCGACCGTGAAGCGCGCGAGACCCGGCACGACGTTCACCTGCGATGGTTCGAGCGCGATCGTGCCCACCGTCGCGACGGCCGGATGGCCCATCTGGGTAGCGGCATCCGCGATGGCGAGCGACATCGCCGACGCACCCAGGAAGGCATCGCGCCGGCGATCCATCGCCATCGCGCCGGCGTGATCGGGCTGGCCACGCACCGTGATCTCGAGGTGGGCGGTCCCGGCGATCGTCGTGACGATGCCGACTCGCGGTCCGTGGTCTTCGAGGACGGGTCCCTGCTCGATATGGAGCTCGATGAAGACGTCGAGGTCACGGCGGACAGCAGTGGCAGCCGTCCCGGGATCGAGACCGACCGCGCGCATGGCGGCGGCCAGCGTTATCCCATCGGAGTCGCGCACGCGATCGACTTCGCCGGGCTCGAGCCGATCGGCGATCGCCCGCGCACCCCAGAAGTTCGTGTCGAAGCGGCTCCCTTCCTCCTCGCAGATGGCGAGACACTCAAGTATTCGCGTCGATCGGCCGAAACGCCGCCAGAGGCTGCTGACCGCTTCGATCCCGGCGACGACGCCGAGCGCTCCGTCGAGCGCGCCTCCGCCGCGCACGGTGTCGATGTGCGAACCGGTCGCTATGACTCGACCCCCGCGCGATCCTTCGATCCGTCCCCACACATTCCCGACCGCGTCGCGCCTGACGAGAAGGCCGGCTTCCTTCATCCATGACGTGACGAGCTCCATCGCCGAGCTCCACGCCGACGAATACAGAGGCCGGTAGATCCCGCCCTGCGCGAGCGCGCCACGTTGCGCGAGATCGTCGAGGCGGCGCAGCAATCTGCGCTCGTCGATCTCGACGAGGTCGCGGGTCGCCATCGCGCTCATTCCTCGGCCACTTCCTCTCGCCGGATGAATCGCCCGCGCACGGGATTGGTTACGGTCTCGCGCTCGTTATAGACCGTGCGACCGGCGACGAGCGTGCGGACGACCTTGCCGCGGAACGATCGGCCCACATAAGGGTCGACTCCGCGCGTATGCGACCCCTCTGCGTTCACCGTCCACTCACGTTCGGGGTCGAACAGAACGATGTCCGCATCCGACCCCTGCGCGATCGCGCCTTTGCGCGGCCAGAGGCCGAATCGCTTCGCGGGCCGCGCCGCAAGACGCCAGACCACGAAGCCCGCGACCTTCTGTACGTCGAGTGCGCCACCAGCATGCCCGGCAACGCCGGAGAAGACGGCGGACAGGAGCGACTGCGCGCCGGCGACGCCACCCCATGCCGCGAAGACATCGGCGGAGGCTTTGAGATCCGGCAAGCAGGGCGAGTGATCAGACGCTACGAAGTCGATCTTTCCCTGGAGCAGCGCGCGCCACAGGCCGTCCCGGTTACGGGCGTCGCGGATCGGCGGCGCGCACTTGAGCGCTGCGCCCTGCGCCGCGAGATCGTCGTCATCGAACGTCAAGTAGTGAGGACAGGTCTCGACGGTAACGTCGGTGCCCATGTCGCGCGCCGCGCCGACCGCCCCGAGCGCTTCGACCGCCGAGACATGCACGATGTGGATGCGCGCACCGGCTTCCCGCGCGGCCGCGCACGCGGCAGCCACCGCCCGGATCTCGACGAGCGGCGGCCGCGACTCGGACCAGGCAGTCGCGTCTTGCCGGCCCTCACCGCGCACCCGCGCAGTCGCTTCGCGGACCAGCGCGTCGTCCTCGCAGTGGAGTGCCACGACGAGGTTCGCGTCCGCTGCGGCCCTAAGCGCCGGGACGAGATCGTCCTCGCGCAGGGCTGGAAACTCGGCAACGCCGCTGTCGCAGAGGAACGCCTTGACACCGACGGCCCCTCGCTCGGCGAGCTCGCGCAGGCTCGCAGGATCGGCGTCGACGAGACCGCCCCAGAGCCCGAAGTCGACGATCGACGCGTTCTCCGCCGCCGTCTTCTTCGTATCGAACGAGGCGCCGTCAAGCACCGGCGGGATGGAGTTGAGCGGCATGTCGAGAACGGTCGTCGTCCCGCCGGCCGCAGCGGCCCGGCTACCGCTCGACCATCCTTCCCAATCAGTCCGGCCAGGCTCGTTGAAGTGAACGTGCGCGTCGACCACGCCCGGCAGCGCGAGGAGTCCCCGCGCGTCGATCTCACGCTTGGCGGTGGCTGCGCCCGCTTCGACGAGCGCGCTTACCCGGCCTTCGCGTACGAGGATGTCGCGCTTATATGCGCCATCTGAGACGACGATCGCACCGCGTATCGCGAGGTCGGCGGTGTCACTCACTCTTCGGTGATGCTGAAGTCCTGCGCGCCTTCCCAGAGCGTGAGCCGACCGATCTCCGCGAGCTGTGCGTTGCCTTCGACGACCGTCGCGAAGTGGTTTCCGGCAAGCTGCCCCACCTTGCTCGAGAACATCGTCGCGCCGTACGGGAACAGGATCTCCATCTCCGAGAAGCCGCCGGGATAGACGAGCACCTGGCCGGGGGCCGGGTGACTCGTGTGATTCTCGAAATCCACCCCGAGTCGCTTCTCCCCCATCGGGACCCAGGTCGATTCGCCGCTCCACCGGCAGTGGACCAGTTTGCTTCGCAGCGGGAGGAGCTTTCGGACGGCCGCACACGTCTTCGGCGCGTCCTTCTCCTCGAGCCGGGCTTTGAATGTGAAAGGTCCGGCCGTGATGCGAAGCATCGTCATCGCGGGCGTACGATACCGGCCGCTCATGGCGACCCTCTCCACCCACGTCCTCGATACGGCGAGCGGCCGTCCGGCATCGGGTGTGGCCGTCTCCCTGGAACAGGACGGCGCTGTCATCGCTCGCGGCGTGACCAACGCCGACGGCCGCATCGCCGAGCTGGCCGGTTCGCTCGCTCCCGGGCGCTACCGGCTCGTTTTTGAGCTCGATGGCCGTTTCTTCCGGCGCGTGGCGCTCGACGTCGAGATCGGCGGCGAACCGAAGTACCACGTCCCAGTCCTCGTCACGCCGTTCGCGGTCACGAGCTACCGCGGGTCGTGATGACCATCGCGCGCGAAGACCTCGCGGCCATTTTTGAGGGCGCTCCCGCGCTCGCGGACCTTGTTCAGGGGGACGACCCTGCGTCGATCGTCGCGTCGGCTCGGTCTTTGATCGCCGGGATGAGCGAGCGCGAGAGGATCGACGTCTTGAACGCTCATCCCCGGATCGGAGCCGATCCGGCGTCCCTGTCGGCGCTCTCCCGCGTCGAGCAGGGCGGTCGCGCCGAGATCGCGATCCTGCGGGATCTCGCCGCGATGAACGACGAATACGAGCGCACGTTCGGATTCCGCTTTGTCGTGTTTGTTGCCGGCCGCTCGAAGGCCAAGCTCGTGCCGGTGTTTCGCGAACGGCTCGGGCGGACGCGCTCCGAAGAGCTGGCGACCGGCATCGACGAGTTCCTCGCGATCGCGCGCGACCGATTGGAGCGGATCGCGACGTGACTTCGACCGAGATCAGCTACGGAAAAGCGCACGTCGTGTTCTACCGGCTCGGCGGGCGCGGCATCGCGCCGCTCGCGGCGTCCGTGGATATCGACGTGTTCGGGAAGCGCTTCCTTACGGCATATACGGAGGGCGACAACCGGAAGGTCGTCGCGACGGACACCATGAAGAACTTTGTCTATGCCATGGCCGCCGAATACGCCGGCAGCACACTGCTCGGCCTCTGCGCCTTCCTGGGCCGGCGCTTCATCGAGACCTATCCGGTGATGGAGGCGCTTCGGGTGTCCGCGCGCGAGGTTCCGCTCGACGCGGTTGCGGGAGAGCGCGGCCCGAGCGAAGTCCTCTTCCGCTCGACGCGCGCGGATCGCGCGATCGCGCAGGTGGCGGTCGACGGAATAGACGGCAAGTCCGAGATCACCGCCGCACGAAGCGGCTGGGAAGGCATGGTGCTCGTCAAGACGACGGGCAGCTCATTCGCGACTTTCGCGCGCGATGACTACACCACCCTTCCGGACCTCGCGGATCGCCCGCTCACGATCCGCATGGACGTGTACTGGCGGTACACCGATCTGGCCGATGGCGTGGCGGAGGGTCCCGGATTTCTTGGCCCACGGGCGGTCCGTGACGAGATCGAACGTATCTTCCACGAGTTCAACAGCCGCTCGATCCAGCATCTCGTCCACGAGATCGGCGCGCGTCTATTCGCGGCGCACCCTCAGCTTGGGGAGATCGAGTTCGTCGCGCAGAACCACACCCCCGATCACGTGCGTGACGGCGCCGGCGGCGTGCGCGTCTTCGCCGAGCCGAAGGCGACGTTTGGGAAGATCGGTCTGGTCCTCCGGCGCTGAGCGAAAGCCGATGCATTACGGGTCTTCATCGCGCGCGTAGACTCCCTAAGTAAGAAAGAACCGTCTGCTCGGACCGGCCCGAGTGTTGATCGTGGTCGACCAACCGCTCGCGAACCTCGTCGCCCTCACCCTCAATCACGGCAAGTACGTGACGCGTATCGCCAAGGACGCCGTGAGCGCGCGTTCGTCCCTCGAGGCCTGGCAACCGCACCTTCTGCTGGTGGATCTCGACGCCGACGACCCTGAATCTCTTCGTCTCATCGGCCAGCGCATCGGGCGCCAGAGAATCCCCTCGATCGCCTTGAGCAAGCGAGGCGATCTCAAGACGAAGCTCGCGGCATTCGAGCGAGGAGCAGACGACATCCTTACCGTTCCGTTCGTACCGGAGGAGCTGGTGGCGCGGACCCTGGCATTGATGCGCCGAAGCTACGGCGACGATGTCGCATTCATCCCGGTCATCAAGGTCTCCGGCCTGGAGGTCGACCTTTTGAATCAGCAGGTCAAGGTCGGAAAGCTTCGACCGGTCCTCACCTCCATAGAGCAGGCGTTGCTCTACCTCCTCGCGTCGAATCCCGGCCAGACCCTTGGGCGCGACGAGATCTTGGACGCGCTCTGGGGTGCGGACTATGTCGCAGGGAGCAATGTCGTCGATCGCCATGTCCGCAACCTACGGCTGAAGCTCAAGGATGATTGGCAAAAGCCTCGATTCATTGGAACAGTTGCGGGGAAAGGATACCGATTCCTCCCGTCGGCATGAGTTCGCGTCATGACAGCGCGTTATGCGAGGCGTAGACCTCGAACGTGGCTGCTCTCAGCGGGCGCACCCGCGGGGGCGCCAAATCCACATCCGATTCACCCCGAGCCTTGGTCGTGATGAACGAGACCCTCGGGAACCTCGTGGCGCTGACGCTCCAGCACGGGCAGTACGAGATACGCCGAACGACGGACCCGCAGGAGTGTCGAGATCTCGTGAACGACTGGGCTCCGCACCTGGCCTTCATCGACCTCGACCTGTATGAGCCGTTCATCGACATCGTCGGACGAGGCCTGACGCATGGCCACACGCCGATCGTCGCGTTCACGCGCCGTCGGGACACCGCACTGAAGCTGAGCGCCTACGAGCGTGGCGCGGACGACATCCTCGAGGTCCCGTTCACATTGGACGAGATCGTGGCGCGACCATTTGCGCTGATGCGTAGGGCGCACGGCATCGCCGTCACGATCGTCCCCAAGATCAAGCTCGATGGCCTGGAAGTCGACCTGATCGAGCAGCGCGTCAGCGTCGGCGGCCGCGTCCTGCACCTCACGCCGATCCAGCAGACGCTCCTCTACCTTCTGGCGGCGAACGCCGGAAAGGCGCTCAGCCGGGAAGATCTTCTTGCCACGATCTGGGGCGGTGAGTTCGAGATCGAGAGCAATGTCGTCGATCGGCACATTCGCGAGCTCCGCGTGAAGCTCAACGACGAGTGGCGCGCGCCGCGCTACATCGAGACCGTCCCTGGAGCGGGTTACCGATTCAAGTCGCAGTCCGAAGTGAGCACGGCGCCGAGTAGTAAAGCGGCCGCGAAATCAGTGCCTTCCATGAAGAGCGGTAATGACGGGGTGGGCGGGGGGTGTTGCAGTAGTCGGCGGCCGTAACAAATTGGTTTCGTCGCCCGCGCGTTGGGGGGGAGGCCGGACCTGTCGACACGAGACATCATTCACTGGGAGTGCCAGTCCGCAGAGCACCGGGCACTTCATTCCCGTCACGGGAATGGCGGCCTCACGATCCATGAGGGCTCGTGGGCGTATTGCGACGGCGCGGGCGCGAACGAGACCCATCGTTGGTCGCCAACCGGCGGAGTTGCCTTGGAATCACTCGTGCGGTGGACCATGCCGAATGGGGCTTCGACCAAGGACGAGCGGCCGCTCGTGGCGAGTGCACTCAATGGGAACCCAAGCGCAACAAACGGGCATCCGAAAGTCTCGAGGAAGGCGACCGGCGTCCGCCGGACTTAGCCCACTGGGGAGGGGGCAAGGTCATGAACGGGGAGCTCTCACCGGGCACGTACCGCGCGAAGAACGGCGATCTCATCCATTGTCGCGATGACTTCGAGGGTCACAGCCAGATCGACGTTGAGCACAGCGACGGCTCGACGAGCTGGGCCGATCTCACAGCACTCCGCGGCGCGGTTCGCGTATCCGACGATCCGGACTGGCCACTGCGGCATCCGCGGTTCATCGGCGTACTCCGCTTCGATTAGCTAACGTCCTCCGCTCGGGAGGAGAGAGTGGAATATCAGCTTCGGCACTACCGGATTCGCGCCGGGTCCATGGATGTGTTCCTCGATGCGTGGCTGCGGGGTGTCTACCCGCTTCGACGAAAGTTCGGATTCACGTTCGCCGGCGCGTGGCGTGTCGAAGGCGCGGACGAGTTCGTTTGGATCATTGGTTACGACGGACCGGAGGGCTTCGCCGCCGCCGATGACAATTACTACGAGTCTTCGGAACGAAAGCGCATGTCACCCGACCCCGCCGAGTTCATCGAAGCGCCGATCAGCAAGATGATGCGAAGCGTGCTGCCGTCTACGTCGGTGTGAGGATCTCGGTCCGTCAGGTCCCGAAGAGGTGCACGCTGAGCGCGACTTCATCGCCGCGGTTGTGAAGGTGATGTGTGATCCCGTCGCGGGCATGGACCACCTCGGGTTCACGCAGGCGGAGCGCGCGCTCCGGCTGACGCTCGCCGTTGTGCCGGTCGTGGGCCGCGAGGCTGCCGCGCACCGCCGCGAACACCGCCCAGCCCTCGGTGTGCGGATGCTGCGCGTCCTTGGACCCCACCGGCCAGAGCAGCACTCGCGCGTCAAGGCTCGCGGGGCCCGCCGACGCAACAGGGATATGTAGCTCACGCTCGAACGTCTTGGGCGCGACCGCGAGATATTCCGGTACGCAACACCTGTCGAATTTGCGCGACCGGAGCAGCTCGGCGAGCTTGCTCCGAGCGCGTTCAGCGAGGCGGTCGCCGCGTTCGCCGCCCCGAGCGCACTCGGCGAGCTCATCCACGAGGTCACCGAGATGACATCGATGGCCGACCGGTATCTCGAGCGGGTCATTCATCGCCTAGCGCCCGGCGCAACGCGCGTGCCAGCGCGCTACAGCTCGGTTAATCCTCGCGGGCGGGCAGCGCCACGCCGATCACATCGCGGATCGAAGCGAGCTCGTGCTCTTTTACGTAGGCGGCGAGACCCTCGATCACCTTGAGCGGCGCGAGCGGGTCGGCGAACGTGGCGGTTCCGACCTGCACCGACGATGCGCCGGCCATGAGGAACTCGAGCGCGTCCTGAGCGTTCGTGACGCCGCCCGCGCCGATGATCGGGATGCCGACGGCCTGCGCGACCTGGTAGGTGATGTGGAGGGCGATCGGCCTGATCGCCGGACCGGAGAGTCCGCCGCTCCCGGTCCCGAGGATCGGACGGCGCCGCCGTGTGTCGATCCTCATGCCGAGCACGGTGTTGATCGCGGTGAGCGCGTCGGCGCCGGCTTCCTCGCAGGCGCGTGCGACTGCGACGACGTCAGGTGCGTTCGGCGTGAGCTTCACGATCACGGGCAGATCGGTCTCCGCCTTGACGGCGCGGGTCACCTCCGCGGCAAGGTCCGGATCGCAGCCGAACAGCATGCCACCCTTCACGTTCGGGCACGACACATTGATCTCGTATGCGACGACACCCGGAGTGCCCGTCATCTCGTGCACGACATACACGTAGTCGTCGACGCTGTACCCGGCGACGTTGACGATGACCGCGACGCCAAGCTCCGCCCAGGCCTTCCCATATTTGCGTGCGACCTCAGCGGCACCCGGATTCTCAAGCCCAATCGAGTTGAGGATGCCGGATGGGGTCTCGGCTATTCGGTACTGAGGGTTGCCGGGGCGTGCCGCTGGAGTAGTCCCCTTGTTAACAATTGCGCCGAGTCGTGAAACATCGATGAGCTCGGCGTACTCGACGCCCTGCCCGAATGTGCCTGACGCTGTCATGACGGGATTCTTCAGACGGAGACCGCGCGCGGCCTCGACCTCGAGATCGACTCCGACTTCGGGATAGCGGGCGGCGGTCGCAGCGCGGGGGTCTCCCTCGCTCGGCCCCTCGTGGGATCGTGATGTTCCGCGCGCGAGGGGCCACTCGCTCGGAAGACCCCCACGCTGCTCCTCGGTTGCGAGCGCATCTCGAAGTCTGTCTCCGAGCTCTGTGGGCGCGCGGTCTTCGTCTGGCTCACCCGTTGCCGCCTCGGCGATGGTCGCGTCGTCGAGTTCGGCGAGCTCGACCAGATCCTCGTCGGCTTCGCCGTCAGCCGCATCCTCCAGGGATTCTTCTATTGATTTGCTGACGTCGATCGGCCGCTCGACCTTTTTTCGGAAGCGCCTCCACGGCATCAGGCGATAACTCCGACAGTCGCGGGCTCGCCCTGGTCGAAGGCGACATCGCCGAGGGCGAAGACGGGACCCTCTCGGCATACGCGGGCATTTCCTTCAGAGGTCACGATCACACAGGCGCGGCAGACGCCCATCGCGCAGCCCATGTGCTGTTCCACGGCGATCTGCGTCTCGAGCAGTGCCGTGCGGCCCGGATACGTCCCTGCGGCACGCTCCGCGTCGTCGCGAAGGCCCCCGAGCGCGGCCAGCATCGGCCACGGACCGCACGCGCAGGCCTGATCGGCCCACTCGAGGAGAGGTTGAATGGCGTCCGTGACGCGTCCTTTGACGCCGAAGGAGCCATCCTCTGTCGTCGTGACGTATTCGACCGTCGCGGGAAGGCGATCGCTCGGCCAAAGATGCGCGACCGAGCGGCCGCCCATGAGCAGTGTGACATTCCGCCGTCCGGACTCCTGTTCGGCCAGCACTCGCATCGGCGCGATGCCGGTCCCGCCCGCGACAAGCAGCAGGTTCCGCGTCGAGCGTTGGATCACGAACGACGACCCGAGCGGCCCGAGCAGATCGAGCCGGTCACCCTCACGTCGCGAAGCGATCCATTCGCCGCCGGCACCCAGCGCCTTGACGATGAGCTCGATCTCGCCCCCGGAACGGTCGATGCGGTTGAACGAATACGGTCGACGCAGCAGCGGATCGAACGATGGACCGGCGCGGACATGCACGAACTGACCGGCACGCGCCTGGCCCGCGATGCCTGGCGCGGCGACACGCAGGACCGTACCGAGCTGTCCGATCTCGGCCGTCGCGACGACCCGTCCGTCCTCGAGGATCACAGCGGAACTCCGACGGCGAAGGTATAGCCGTCCGGGTCTTCGAGCACGCAGTCGCGCCAGCCGTGCGGCCAATCGCGGACCGCGACAAGCACCGTGAACCCGCCGTCCCGCGCGCGCTTTTCGGCCGCGTCCGGATCCACCCCGAGGATCCGGATCTCCGCGCCAAGGCCGCGGCGCGAGTCCTCGCGGAGGCGCGCGGCCCACGGCATGCGCGCATAGGTGTGGTCCGCGTGCAGTTGAAGCCGCATGCCCTCGCGCTCAAAGGCCGCGAAATCCTCGTCCGAGTAGAGGAGCCGCAGCTCGAGCACCTTCGTATAAAAGGGGATGCTCCGAACGACGTCACGGACGATGAGGTTCACGCTGAGACCAGAAAGTGTTCGGCCGTATTCGGCGGCGCTCAGCCAGGGTTCCGTCTTCCGCTTCTTCACGCTAGTCCGCGGCGGTCGTTACCACCGGCTCCAGCGCGCGATACTCGGCAAGCGGCGCGACGCTCGTGGTCACGGCGCTTGCGCGGAGGGCCGTGACCACCGCGAGCGCGGTGTCGAGTGACGTCAGGCACGGCACGCGCGCCTCGACCGCGGCGCGGCGGATGAGAAATCCGTCGCGATCGACGGTCTTGCCCAGGGTCGGCGTGTTGATGACGGCCGCGCACTCGCCAGAGCGGATCAGCTTGAGGATGTCCTGACTGCCCTCTGCGAGCTTTTTGATCTCGGTCACGTCGAGACCCAGCGAGCGCACGAGGGCCGCGGTGCCGGAGGTTGCCACGAGGTCGTATCCGAGCCAGTGGAATCCTTCGATGATCTCCACGACCTCGGGCTTGTCCTTGTCCGCGACGGTAACCAGGATTTTCCCGCTGCGCGCGGGCGCGAGGCCCGCGGCGACGAGCGACTTCCAGAGCGCGGGCGCGAACGAGCGATCGATCCCCATGACCTCACCCGTGCTTTTCATCTCGGGACCGAGATAGGTGTCGACGTCGAGCAGCTTCGCCATCGAGAAGACCGGAGCCTTCAGCGCGACGAAGTCCCCGGTCGGCCAGATCCCGTCGGCGCGGGCGTAGCCCTCCGCCGCGACAGACGACCCGAGCGCGATGGCGACCGCGATCTTCACCAGCGGCACGCCGGTGACCTTCGTGAGGAAGGGGACGGTCCGGCTCGCGCGCGGGTTCACCTCGAGCACCCACACCCGTTCGTTTTCGACGATGAACTGGATGTTCAGGAGGCCCTTCACCGGTAGCGCTTCCGCGATGCGCCGCGTGAGGGCAACGATCTCGTCGCGCTCGGCGGGAAGCAGGTTCTGTGCGGGATACACCGCGTAGCTGTCGCCGGAGTGGACGCCCGCGCGCTCGATGTGCTCCATGATCCCGGCGACAAGGGTCTCGCTGCCATCCGAGACGGCGTCGACCTCGACCTCCTTGCCGCGCAGGTACTTGTCGACGAGCACGCGTCCTGTGCCGGCTTCGAGCGCTGAGCGGAAGTACCGCTCGAGGTCCTCTGGTCCGTACGCGATCTCCATACCGCGACCACCGAGCACATAACTTGGCCGGACGAGCACGGGGTAGCCGATCTCGGTCGCGACCGCGAGCGCCTCGGTCGGAGACGAGGCCGTGCCACCCGGCGGTTGCGGGATGCCGAGCGCATCGGCGAAGTCGTGGAAGCGGCGGCGGTCCTCGGCCAGGGCGATCGCGTCCGCGGACGTGCCCGCGATCTCGCCGCCGATCGCGGCGAGGCGATCAGCGAGATTCAGGGCGGTCTGCCCACCGAACTGCGCGAGCACCGCTATCGGTCCGGGGCCTTCGTTCTCGAGGACGGCGGCGATGGACTCCTCGTCGAGCGGATCGAAGTAGAGACGTGCGGACGCGTCGAAGTCGGTCGAGACCGTCTCCGGGTTGCTGTTCACCATGATCGGAGCGACGCCTCTCTCGCGGAGAGCGCCGGCCGATTGCACGCAGCAGCAGTCGAACTCGATGCCCTGCCCGATGCGGATCGGCCCGCTGCCGAGGATGACGGCCTTCGGTCCGACGAGTGGCGTGGCCTCGTTTTCCTGCTCGTAGGTCGAGTAGAAGTACGGCGTCACCGCCTCGAACTCGGCCGCGCACGTGTCGACCATCTTGTAGACGGGCCGGATCCCCCACTGCGTGCGCAGGCGCCGCACGTCCGCGGGCAGCATGCCGGTGAGCGTCGCGATGTCCGCGTCGGCGAAGCCCATCCGCTTGGCGGCGCGAAGGAGCGCCGGGGTCGGGGTCCTTCCCTGAAGATCGTCCTCCGCGAAGCGGACGATGCGCGCGATCTTGCGCAGGAACCAACGATCGATCCGCGTGCGCTCGTGGATGAGCTCGATCTGCGCTCCGCGGCGCAGCGCCGCGAAGAGGCGCCACAGCCGGTCGTCCGTCGGCTGGGCCGAGAGGAACTCATCGACGAATCGCGTCGGGTCGGTCACCTCCACCCACGCCGGCGCCTCCCAGAGCAGCCCTTGACCCTTGACCTCGAGGGAACGCAGAGCCTTCAACAGGGATGCTTCGAACGATCGGTCGATGGCCATGACCTCACCGGTCGCCTTCATCTGGGTCCCGAGCGTCCGGTCCGCCGCCGCGAACTTGTCGAAGGGCCAGCGCGGGATCTTCACGACGACGTAGTCGAGTGCGGGCTCGAACGCGGCCGTCGTCTTCTTCGTCACCGCGTTGGGGATCTCGTGCAGGCGCTTGCCGATCGCGATCTTGGCGGCCACCCGTGCGATCGGGTAGCCCGTCGCCTTGGAGGCGAGCGCCGAGCTCCGCGAGACCCGCGGGTTCACCTCAATGACGAAGTAAGGCACCTGCGCCTCGGGATCCGTGGTCGGCGAGCGGTCCGGGTCCAGCGCGAACTGCACGTTGCACCCGCCCTCGATCCCGAGCGCTCGGATGATCCGCAACGCCGCGGACCGGAGCATCTGGTACTCCTTGTCCGTGAGCGTTTGAGACGGCGCCACGACGATGGAATCCCCGGTGTGCACGCCCATCGGATCGATGTTCTCCATGTTGCAGACGGTGATGCACGTGTCCGCGCCGTCGCGCATGACCTCGTACTCGATCTCCTTCCATCCGAGGAGCGATCGCTCGACGAGCACCTGCCCGATCGGCGAAGCCGCCACACCGCTCATCACGCGAACCGTGAGCTCCGCGGCGTCGTTCGCGACGCCACCGCCGGTGCCGCCGAGGGTGAAGGCCGGCCGGACGACGAGCGGATAACCGACGCGCGCCGCGAATGCGAGTGCCTCCTCGACCGAGTGCGCGGTGATCGACTCCGGAACGGGCTCGCCGATCGAAAGAAGCAGCTGCTTGAAGGCCTCGCGATCTTCAGCCTGCTGGATGGCCGAAAGGGGCGTGCCGAGGAGACGCACGCCATACCGTTCCAGGACCCCTGATTCGGCGAGCTGCACCGCGAGGTTCAGGCCGGTCTGCCCGCCGAGCGTCGCGAGGAGTCCGCTCGGCCGCTCTCTTTCGATGATCCGCTCGAGGACGTCGACGGTGAGCGGCTCGAGGTAGGTGATATCCGCGACACCGGGGTCGGTCATGATCGTCGCGGGGTTCGAGTTGACGAGGACGGTCTCGATGCCTTCCTCGCGGAGCGCGCGGCACGCCTGCGTTCCGGCATAGTCGAACTCCGCGGCCTGGCCGATGAGGATCGGGCCGCTCCCGATGATCAGAACTTTCATATATCGAGCCACCCGCCGCCCATCGCGACGCAGCGACCGCCGACCCGTACGGCCGTGATCGCTGCGCCGGCGCGATCGACCTCGATATCGAGGATGCTCGGTCGGCCGATCTCGAATCCTTGCTCGACGCGGATGCGCGTCGTGGGCGCGGCCTGCACGAGCTCGTGGACGACGAGGTACGCGCCGAGCGGGCCCTGGGCCGAACCGGTCGCGGGGTCCTCGCCGATGCCCAGACCCTGATCGAACATGCGCCCATGCACGTGCGAGCCGGACCGCTCGCCGCTCACCGCGAACGCGTAGACGCTCGCGTCGAGCCCCGCCGGACGACGTGCCCGACGGACGGCCTTCAGGTTCGCAAGCGGGATGTACATGAAGGGAACGCCGGATGACCCCATCTGGATCGGCACGTCGTTCCGCACCTCTTCGACGGCGATGCCCAGCGCCTCCGCGGCGGCCTTGCGCGTGATCGTCGTGCCGGTGAACGTGGGCAGCGGCTGCTCCATCTGGACGAAGCCCTCGCGAATGGTCACGCCGATGACGCCGACGCCCTCCTCGAGCCGCGTCGACCCGTCCTTTCCATCCGCCAGAACGTAGGCCGTGCCGAGCGTGGGGTGCCCGGCGAACGGGAGCTCCGTGTCCGGCGTGAACATCCGCACGCGGTGGTCGGCGGCGGCCGAGCTCGGCTTGAGCACGAAAGTGGTCTCCGAGAGGTGGAGCTCTTTGGCGATCGCCTGCATGGTCTTGGCGTCGAGCCCGCCTGGCTCCCGAAATACAGCGAGGGGGTTGCCACCGAACGCTCTGTCCGTGAATACATCGACGAGCCGATACTCGTAGCGAGTCATCGCTTCGACCTGGCCGAGACGCGGCGCCGAGGGCCCCCGCGCGATGGGGCACCGGCCGAAGGCCGGGGGGTCCCTGTCGCGTTGAGAGGGTTTCGGCGCCGCGTCTCGGGGTTTGGATCGATCATCTCCGTGTCGCCCCTCATTTGCGTGCCACTGCTTCGCGCACGTCGTCGAGGAAGAGATCGAAAACCGCCTCGTTGTCCCTCGGTCCGGGCGCCCCTTCGGGGTGGTACTGGTAGGTGCGGATCGGGAGGCGCTCGTGGGCGAGGCCTTCAACGGAGCCGTCGTTCAGGTTCCGCGACGACACCGCAAAGCCCGCGCCCGAGGGAATCGAAGCCTCGTCCACCTGGAACTCGTGGTTCTGACTCGTGATCGCTACGCGACCGGTACGCAGGTCCTGCACCGGATGGTTCGCTCCGTGATGACCGAAGGGCAGTCGTGAAGTGGTCGCCCCGATGGCGCGGCCGACCAGCTGATGGCCAAGGCAAATCCCGAGGATCGGGAGGGCGCGGTTCATCCCGCGCGATGCAGCCGCTTCGACGAGCGTGCGGGTCGCCGCGGCGATGAGGGGGATCGCGGCGGGGTCGCCCGGCCCGTTCGAGATGACGATGCCGTCCGGCGACCACGAGAGGATCTCGCGGGCCATCGCGGTCGCGGGAAAGGTCTTGACGGTCGCGCCCTTCTGCACCAGACATCGGATCTGGTTCTCCTTCACGCCCGTGTCCAGGAGCGCGACCTTCGGACCGCTGCCGACCTGACGCTCGAGCCCGGTGGATTCGACGACGAGCGGTTTGGCGGCGAGCGGCTGGATCGATCGCGCCGTGGCCACCGCCTCGCGCGCGATGTCCTCGGTCTGCGAACGGTGCGGGGGGACCTGCAGGATGACTCCGCGCAGCGTCCCTTTGGCGCGAAGGCGACGGACGAGAGCGCGCGTGTCGATCCCGGCAAGGCCCGGAACCCCGTACGAGCGGAGGTATGCGTCGAGATCGATCGTTCCCTCGCGGCACGTGCCGACGAGCTCGCGGACGATGAGCCCTTCGACCCACGGACGCCGACTCTCGCCGGCGCGATCGAACGTTCCGTAGTTTCCGATCAGCGGATAGGTCAGGACGACGATCTGCCCGTTGTACGAGGCGTCCGAGGCGATCTCCTGGTAGCCGGTCATCGCCGTGTTGAACACGACTTCGCCCGACGCCGACTGGCCGTCGCCGAACGCCTCTCCCCACCACGTGGAGCCGTCCTCCAGCCCGAGGACCGCCGCCCTGGTCATAGTTGCATAACTATACGTTTCCGATGCATAAAGATGCAACTGCCCCTCGAGCTCAGCGACCGTTGACCGCTTCGGCGACACGAGCCGCTCCTTCATAGCGGAGTTCCCCATCGACGACCGTCGCGACCACCCGCCCGGTGAGCGTTCGTCCGATGAGCGGAGTGTTCTTTCCCTTCGACGCGAGCTCGTCGGCCCGCACGACCCACTCCACATCGCGATCGATCACCGCCCAGTCATCTCTCGGAAGGTCGCTGCCGAGCACGCGCGCGGGCCCGAGCGTGAGCGCGTCGATCACCGTACCCAGAGCTGCCCAGTGGACGCCCACTCCACCCAGCACGAGGGCGAGCGCCGTCTCGAGACCGGAGATCCCGAAGGCGGCCTGATCGAACTCAACGTCCTTCTTCACCGAGGCGTGCGGCGCATGGTCCGTCGCGATGGCGTCCACCGTCCCATCAACGAGGCCCGCCCAGAGGGCGCGGACGTCCGCGCGCCCTCGCAGTGGAGGGTTCACCTTCGTCGAAGAGTCGTACGGGACGGCGAGGAGAGCCTCGTCCTCGACCTCCCACGCGAGGGCGCGCGAGCCCGCGACCCATTCATCGGTCATCGCGAGGTGGTGCGGCGTGACATCGCACGTAACGGGGACGCCATCGGCCTTGGCGCGTCGCACGAGCTCGATCGACCCGGCGGTGGAGAGATGCGTCAGATGCAAGTTCGCTCCGGTCATCCGCGCGAGCGCGATGTCACGCGCGACGGCGCTCTCCTCCGCGGCGGCGGGCATGCCCGGAAGTCCAAGGCGCGCGGAGACCGAGCCTTCGTGCATGACGCCCTTCGCCGAGAGAGCGAGGTCTTGAGCGTGCTCGATGACGGGCCGGCCGGTCACGCGCGCGTACTCGAGCGCACTGCGGAACAAATGCGAGTCCTCCACCGGAGACCCGTCGTCCGAAAAGGCGATCGCGCCGGCCGCGGCGAGCTCGACCATGTCGGAGAGCTCGCGGCCTTTTCGGCCACGCGTGATCGCGGCGACGTAGCGCACTCGCGCCCCGTCGACACTCTTGCCACGAGCCAGTAGCTCTTTGAGCAGACCTGGCGAGTCGATCGCGGGCTCGGTGTTCGGCATCGCGCAGATCGTGGTGAAGCCGCCGCGCAAAGCGGCCCGTCGACCGGTCTCGATAGTCTCGGAGTCCTCGAAACCGGGCTCGCGCAGGTGTGCGTGTAGGTCGATGAAGCCCGGGACCACGAGGTACCCCTTCGCCTCGAACGCGCGCCGATCGAACTTCATGCGCGCTCCTCGAGCGGTCCCGGGGGTCCTGCCCGCGCGGCGAGCAGGTACAAGAGGGCCATCCGCACGGCGACGCCGTTCGTCACCTGCGTCTCGATGAGCGAACGAGTTCCGTGCGCGACGCTCGCATCGATCTCGATCCCTTCGTTCATCGGGCCGGGGTGCATGACCGGAGCCCCTGGGCGCATCCGCGCGACACGGTCGGCGGTGAGACCCCACACACGCGAATACTCACGGAGAGATGGGAGGAGTCCCGATTCCTGACGCTCGCGCTGAAGCCGCAGCGCGATGACCGCGTCCGCGCCGTCGAGCGCACGGTCGAGATCGGATTCGTAGGTCACGCCCGGCGGAAGCTGCCCGCACCGCCAGGCCAATGGGATCAGCGTTGGCGGACCCGACAGCGTGATCCGCGCGCCGAGCGGGAGGAGCGTGTTGATATCCGAACGGGCGACGCGGCTGTGCAGGACGTCGCCGACGATGACGACGCGCCTTCCCTCGAGATCGCCGACCGCGTCCCGCAGCGTGTACGCGTCCAGCAGTCCCTGCGTCGGGTGCGCGTGCCAGCCATCGCCTGCGTTGATCACGGCGGCGTCGGTGCGCTGGGCGACGAAGTACGGAGCGCCCGATGAGGCGTGCCGCATCACCACGACGTCGCCGCCGAGTGCCTGGAGAGTGCGCACAGTGTCGTAGAGCGACTCGCCCTTCTCGACGGACGACCCGCTCGCGGTGATGTTCGTCACGTCGGCGGAGAGCGCTTTCGCGGCGAGCTCGAACGAGACGCGCGTACGCGTCGAGGACTCGGCGAAGAAGAGGATGACCGTACGACCCCGCAGCGGCGGCGCGCGGCGGATCGGACGCTGAAGGATCTCGATCATGGCCCGCGTCTGATCGAGAACCGTCTCGATCTCATCCCGGGACCAGTCATCGGTGTCGAGCACGTGACGCCGGTTCCACTTCATGCCGGCACCCTCGTGACGACCTCGACCTCGTCGCGGCCGTCGACCTCAAAGAGATGCACGCGCACGTCGTCGCCCGGAGCGGTCGGCACGTTCTTGCCGACGAAGTCCGCCCGGATGGGAAGCTCGCGATGGCCACGGTCGATCAAGACCGCGAGGCGTATCGCGCGGGGACGCCCGTAGTCGACCAGGGCGTCCATCGCAGCGCGGATCGTGCGGCCGGTGAAGAGAACATCGTCGACAAGCACGACGACGCGGCCGTCGACGGAGAACGGGATCTCCGACTCGCGTACCACCGGCGCGTACCCGATACGCGTCAGGTCGTCGCGGTAGAGAGTGATATCGATCGCGCCCAGCGGGACCAGGGTGCCTTCGTTGGCGCGGATGGCGGTCTGGATGCGTGCCGCGAGCGCGTCGCCGCGCGCGCGAATGCCGATGATGGCGAGAGCGGAGAGATCGCGATCGCGCTCGACGATCTCGTGCGCGATCCGCGTGATGGCTCGGCGGACATCGTCCGCCGCGAGCAGCGTGGTCGTCTGGCACTCCTTCCCGGCCTCACAGGACCGGTCCTTAAAGGTGGTGGCGCTCGTCCGAGTATAGGTGCCTAACCCGGGAATGCTTCCGGCGTCCGCGAATACGTAAAGAAGCGATCAGCGTCGAGCCGCACGTAGACACCTCGCCCGCTCCAATCGAACGCGCTGCTTCCGTAGTGATCGCGAAAGATCGCGTCGATCTCCCCGACGTCGGGATGACCGGCGTACATCAGCTCAGCATGACCGTGAGCATTTAGGAGAAAGCGCTCGCCCTCGAAGTACGCGATGCTGGCGCGGGGCCTCCTACGTAAGCCGCGGATGCGGATCGCGTCATCGCTGGAGCTGAAGAAGAACTTTCCGTGCAGAAACCAACCGTCCATCGGGCCGACCAATGGATCGCCATTCGGCGCCGGAGCCGCGACGGCGATCGTCCGCATGCCCCCAAGAAGGTTGACCACCTGGCCGGCGGAGAGAGAGTACTTCCCGGGATGGATGATCCCGCGCATGTGGGGCCGCGTTCGCGCGTGGCTTCGGTCGATCAGCGCTTGGAGGCCTCGTATCTCTTCGGGCGACTCGCGCACGGCCCGAAACTCTACGCGGGCGTCCGACGCGAATCTTGGAGGCGCGACGCGAGGCGCTTGCCCGCATGAAACCGCATTGCGGGACCTTTGGCACGCAACCGGCGGTAGGGTAAGTCGACCGTGCGAACCCTTCTCGCGATCCTCTGCGTCGTCCTCTTTGGTGTCGTGGCCGTCACCGCGTCGGGCTCCTCGCACGAGGTGACAAGCCCCGCGCCCGCGCCGCGCTATACACCCATGCCCGTCATCCCGACTATCGCGCCCGATGTCGGCGAGCGCAGCGCTCGCTCGTACGTTCGGCTGTGGGGCACGTTCGCGTTGCCCATCGAGGGTGGCGCTACCCCCAGCGATCCCGATCTCCTACCTGGTGCGCCGCGCGACTATCGCGGCGGCATCCATGAAGGGATCGACTTCCCCGCTCCGAACGGAACGCCCGTGCTCGCTGCGGCGAGCGGGACCGTGGCTCGCGTCGACGTGAGCTTCCTCGACTGGACACGCGAGCAGCAGGAGATCGCCCTCTACGAGGCTCTCACGCTCGGCTATACCCCGGCGGCGACCCTCGACCGCATACGCGGACGGCAGGTCTGGATCGACCAGGGCAAAGGCGTGATCACGCGCTATGCGCACCTATCGGCGGTCGAGCCGCTCATCGTCGGAGAGAAGATCGAAGCAGGAACGTTGATCGGCGAGGTCGGAAGCTCAGGCTACCCGCAGGGTGGCCCGCACCTGCACTTCGAGGTTCGGGTCGGAGACGACTTCTATGGCGACGGGCTCACCGGCGATGATCTGGCGCGCGCGGTGTCCCGGCTCTTTCGCTAGGACGCCGCCGCTTCACCTTCGAGGCAACAGCTCGCGCAGATACGCTCGCCGCCGACTTCGCTCAAATAACCCGTCCCATGGCAGCGATCGCATCTTCCCTCGAGCGGCTTTCGCCCGGTCACGCGATCACCCAGACGGAGCCAACCGGTGACGGCGCGCTCGGATTCCTTGTCAATCATCGAGTTGCGTGACGTCGCAAATGAGGTGCCAGCCGGCGCTCGTCCGAGGGTCCGCTCGCCGCCGTTACGAAGCCGTTACTGCGAGGCACACAAGGCCGTTACAGCCGGCTAGCGGAGACCCGTCCTCCGCGCGCGCAGCGCTGCCTCGAGAACGACCTCGACCGACTCCGATGCGAGCGGAGCCGGCAGTGTTCGGAAGATACCGATCTCGGCGACCTTGTCCTTCTCTGGGGAGTCGTACCACCACGAGAGGTGGCTCACCTCGCACATGTAGACGTACGCGGTCGTGCTCTTCGGCGTCTGATAACGGATCGCGCCGAGCAGATCGAGGCGGGGCGGAACGATGCGGGCCGAGTCCCAGAGCTCTCGCTTGGCGACCTCGAGGATCGTTTCCCCTGCCTTGCGGCCACTCGTCGGGAAATGCCAACCGGCAGCGTCGGCCTTTCGTATCCAGACGGTCAGCTCCCCATAGAAGGGGATGATCATCGCGAGCTGGGCGGACGCGGGTGGGTACTCGCGGAAGGTGTTGTCTCGCCGAGAAACGAATGAGTGTTCGGCCACTTTGTCGCACACTATGCAAGGGACAAAGCGAGCGTCAATAGCGCGAAGGGTTCTAATTCCCGCCAGAAGCGAGGGCCTCCGCCAAAAGGAACGGATCTGCTGCCACCACGCTCGCGGCGTACAGCTCCATGCCACCGATGTCGCTTGTTTTGTTCGCCGGATCGCCGCGGTCGACCAGGCGGGCGTGTGGGGGGAATCGGCGCCAGTCGTTACCGTCGGCAATGAGCGGCGGGACCAGCAGCGCGAGGTTGTACGAGACGACACCCCGTCTGCGATATGCCGAAATGACACCCGCGATCGCCGCGGCGAGAGACGTGTCGTCTTCCCCGGGCCTGCCGAGAATGACGACCTCGCTCTCTTTGACCGGTGTGAGCGAGGCGAAGACGCGGGCGCCGTCACGCTCGTGGCCGAGGCCGAGGCCGTCGTGGACGAGCCAAAGATCGTCGAAATAATCGCGCCCGTACTGTTCGTCGTACTCGAGGGAGCGACGCCGAAGCATCTCGACACGGGGATAGTGCATGCCTCGAGTGACCGTCATCTGCATGTGGCCGTGGACGATCGACCCGCCGGCACGCCAGAGACAGTTCCAGATGAGGAAGTAGTACTTCGCGCTCGGATCCTGCTCATTCGCGGCAAGCGCCCACCGCCGCGCGGTGAGCAAGCGGTCATGGATCGTCTCGGCGTCCATCGGCACCAGCGGGTCATGCTCGTCGAACACCAGAACGCCGTGGTAGCCGTCGTACTTGGCGACGTTCGAAGCGGTGAGCCCATGTTTCCCACGGATGCGACCGAACGTATCGGCCGGCGTTCCGGTCTCCGGACGGCAGAAGGGATCGTTCCTGGACCGCTCGATCGTCTCGCGGAGCTCGTCGGCGCCCTTCACTTCGACCGGACGACGAGCGCGGAGATCGTTGAAGAGTGCGCCCTCCAGCATCACCAGGTTGGTGACCCGAACGATCTTCTGCGCTGTCACGGCGTCGATGGACCCGAATTGCTTGGTGATCCACTCGCGCATCTCGGCCGGCGGATCGAGCCGTCCCACGGTCGAGGACACCGCGAAGATTCGCTCGGCCGCGGCGCGCGCATCGGGCGGAAGCGCCGCGACGCGGTCCTCGAGCTCGGCGATGGTCGGCTGCATCTCGGTCTTCAAGCGGCGCGCCGGGCCTTCGCGGCGGCCGCGTACATCTCGACGTACCGTTTCGCCGCCGCCGGCCACGAATGGTCCTCCCGCATCGCTCGCGTGCGCAGCTGTCGCCACGGCTCCCCACCGGCCCTGTACCGGTGCAGCGCTCGAGCGATCGCATCGGAGAAGGCCACCGCCTCGTACTTGGTGAACGAGAAGCCGTTGCCTCGGGGATCGGCGTCCAGATCCCGGACCGTCGTCGCGAGGCCGCCGACCGCACGGACCACCGGGATCGTTCCGTAGCGCAGTGAGATGAGCTGGCCGAGACCGCACGGCTCGAATCGCGAGGGCATCAGGAAAAGGTCGGCTCCGGCGTAGATCCGCTGCGCGAGTGCCGCATTGAACCCGAGCGTGAGGACAAGGCGTCCTTTGTTCTTCGCGGCGAGCTCGCGCCATTTCTGCTCGTAGGCGGGGTCGCCCGTTCCCAGGACGGCGAGCTGCCCGCCTTGTTGAAAGAGCCACGGGGCGATCGCAGTGAGAAGGTCCACGCCTTTCTGCTCGACGAGCCGGCCGACGACGCCGAAGACCGGCGTAGCCGCATCGACGTCGAGGCCCGTTTCCTTTTGGAGCGCGGCCTTGTCGATCGGCTTGCCGCTCTGGTCGTCCGCGTCGTACTGCGCGGGAATGTCGGCGTCGTGCGCCGGGTCGAAGAGCTTCGTGTCGATACCGTTGGTGATGCCCCAAAGATCCGCGCGGCGCTTGCGAAGCAGACCCTCGAGACGCTCTCCAAATTCGGGGGTGAGGATCTCTTCGGCGTAGCGCTCGCTCACGGTCGAGACGATGTCGGCCGTCGCGATCGCCCGCGCCATCAGGTTGGCTTCGCCGCGATCCTCGATCGGAAGGCGAGCGCGCGGAAGGCCGACGAGCTTCAGGACGTCGGCGTTCGTTCGTCCCTGGTACGCGAGGTTGTGGATGGTGAACACGGTCGCGGCTTTGCGGAGCTGACGCGCCCGGGCCGCAAGCGGGACCAAAAGAGCGGCGTGCCAGTCATGCGCGTGGACCACGTCGGGCGGAGCCTCGATGAGGTCTTCCAGAACGGCGCGACAGAAGAGTGCGTAGCGCTTCGCGTCGTCGTCGTAGCCGTAGACCTTGTCGCGCCCGATGCGCACGCTGCGCACGAACACCGTTCGGACGCCATCGCGGGAGATCTCCGGATATTCGATGCGGGCGCGCGCCGCGCCGTACGGGATCGAGTGAGTCCGCGTGCGAGATGTCGGTATTCCGAACTTCTGTGCGTCTATCGAGCGGTGATACGGCATGTAGACGGTGACATCGTGTCCGAGCGACGCAAGCGCCTGCGGCAGGGAGCCGGCAACGTCGGCCAGGCCGCCGACCTTGGCGTAGGGGGCGACCTCGGCGGCCGCGAACGAAATCCGCACGGAGCGGTACGGATGTTAGCGGCGTGTAAGGACCGGACGCTGTGGCCACCCCGATGCCACGCTTTTGGAAACGGATGCGTTAGACAGGTGGTACCCAGGACACAGCGTTACCAAGGAGGCGGACGGAAATGAAGACGTTGCGGCAGAAGCTCATGGTGGCGGCGGCGGTGGGCGTCGGAAGCGTCGGCCTGTTCGGCGCGGCAGCCCTCGGCGCCTTTGGTCCGGATGCTTCCTCGGGGGTGGTCTCGGCGATCGCACCGGCGGCTTCGTCCGTGCTGGGCGAAGACAAGGCTGGCGACCGACTCAAACAGCTCCTCGATGGTCTCGTTCAGAAGGGCGTCATCACGGCGCAGCAGGAAGACGCCATCCTCGCAGCGGCGAAGGACGCGACGACGGCAAAGGTCCGCACCGGAAAAGTCGTACGCGATCTCCTCGGCGAGTCGGCGACGTATCTCGGGCTCGCGCCGAAGGACCTCCTCGTGAAGCTTCCCGGCACCAGCCTCGGCAAGATCGCCGACTCGACGCCGAACAAGAGCAAGGCGGGTCTGGTGACCACTCTCTCGACGGCCGCCAATGCGGACATCACCAAGGCGCTCTCCGACAAGAAGATCACCGACGCGCAGGCCAAGACGCTGCGTGACGGACTCGCAGCAGAGATCAACACCTTCGTCGATCGCACCTGGCCGACGAAGCCCGCGGCCGCGCCGCGAGCCGCGCTGCCGAATGTGAAGGCTTTCCTCGGCGACATGCTCCAGACCGCACGGGACTACCTGGGTGGAGTGACGCTCAACGACGTCACGAGCGCGATGCGGAGCGGCAAGAGCCTTGGCGACATCGCGAACGACAAAGGCAAGAGTCGCGACGGCCTCGTCGCCGCGCTCACGACGGCGGCGAACACGCGGATCGACAAAGCGGTCGCGGATAACAAGCTCACGGCTGATCAAGCCGCGACCTTGAAGACCAAGGTCGCCGCCGAGATCGCGACGTTCGTCGACCGCAAGGCGCCCGCGAAGAGCACGACCGGAACAACGACGAAGACTCCGTAACGCAGGAGCTCGCATCGAGATGACGCCGGGCGAGATGCCCGGCGTCTTCATTTCGGGTATCCGTTCGGTCGCGGGTCAGAACGCGTCTTTGCGCTTCCCGTTGACGTAACGGCTGGGGAGTCGGGGGCGGAGGCGGAATCATGTCGAACCCGCTCACACATGTCGCAACGCGAAGTGTCGGCGTTATAGTCGGCGCGCCAGCGAGAGCAACGGAGTTGGGAATGGAGCGGGTTCTACAGGGTCGGTACAAGATCGAGGAGCCGCTCGGTGTGGGTGGATCTTCTCAGGTTTACCTCGCCCGCGACCAGGCTCTGAATCGCGACGTGGCGCTCAAGGTTCTCGATCCCGCCGCGGCCGCGGACGGCAACCTTCGCAGGATGTTCGTGAAGGAGGCGCGAGCTCTCGCACAGCTCTCGCATCCGAACATCGTCGCGGTCTACGACGTCGGCGAGGTCGACGATTCTCCGTTCATCGTGATGGAGTACCTCGCCGGCGGTTCCATGAAGCAGCGGATCGAGCAGATCGGTGCGCTCAAAGCCGCCGACGCGGTGCGGATCGCGATCGAGGTCGCGAATGGCCTCGGGTTTGCGCACTCCAAGGGGATCATTCACGCCGATCTGAAGCCGGCGAACATCCTCTTCGACGCCAACGACGTCGCGAAGATCTGCGACTTTGGTATCGCGCGAGCGCCTCAGGAAGACGCGGACACGCCGCAGCTTTACGCGACCGCGATGTACGTCGCCCCCGAGCGGGTCGAGGGAAAGAGCGCCTCTGTCCAGTCCGATGTGTACGGGCTCGGCCTCGTCCTGTACGAGGGTCTCGTCGGCAAGCCGCCGTTCACGAGTACGAACGCCGCCGTTCTGCTTCGCGATCACGTGGTCCGCCAGCCCGTCCCGCCGAGCCACCTGCGGCCGTCGCTTCCCCGTGAGCTCGACTCGGTCGCTTTGAAGGCGCTCGCGAAGCAGCCGAACCTTCGCTACCAGAAGGCAAGCGATTTCGCGACCGCGCTGCAGCGGATCGAGAACGTCGACAAAGAGCTCGCGACCACCCGGATGGTGATGGCGGACCCGCTCGAGGACTTTGTCCCCAAGACCGAGCAAAGCCCTGTCGTCGCGCTTCTGTCGAGCTACGGGCAGCCACTCCGGGGAGCCTTCTTCGCGATGTGCACGGCGCTTCCGGTATTCGCGATGGCGCTGCTCACCGGTTTTGAGCTTATCGGCGCGCTCCTCGCGGCAGGGCTGGTCGCGGTGGTCGCATTCGCCGGCCAGCTCGGCATCGCGATCGCGATCGCGTGGGTCATGGTGACCGCGTTCGTCTTCATCTTCGTCCCGGGCCTCGCACTGCTCCTCGCGATCCTCGGGATATTCCTCTGGGCGCGAAGCGCTCCGGCCGAACAGATCGCGGTGGCCATGGCGACTCCGGTCCTCACGCCGCTGGGGCTCGCCCCGGCGATGATCCTGACGATGGCGACGTGCTTCGGGTTGACCGGCATTCTGGCGGTCGCTGCGAGCGCGGCCCTCACGATGATCGTCGCGGTCGCGATGGGCGTTCAGTCGCTCGGCGCGTTCGCGCAGACCGGCCTGTCGTTGCGCCAGGAGTCGCTCTTCAATCCCGTGCGCGCGGCTGAGGTGAAGTCGGCGCTCCTTACCATGCTGCAGAACCCGAGCGACCGTTTCGGTCCGCTCGGCACACAGCTCGATCCATCGGTGCTGTGGTCGCAGATGGCCGGGCTCGTGTCGCGCCTCGCTACGGCGACACTCGAGACCTGGATCGCGACCGTCCTGGCCTGGACGATCGCGGCCCTCACGGTGTGGACGGTCACCCGTCTCCTGCGCACCTTCTTCGACACGCTCCTGCGCCGGCCGAAGCGCTGGTTCGCCCTCTACGTGATGGCCGCCGGCGCCGGCGTCGTCGCCGGTGCGGGGATCCTCTACATGCTGTCGGTGAGTCTCTCGATGCTGGACAACGCTCCCGACCGTCCGGCGAACGGCGTTCTGCTGCTCTCGGCGATCACCGGAGCGATCCTGTCGCTCGCGCTCGGCATCATCATCGGAGCGACCGAAAAGCCGGAGCCCGAGGCACAGGGGTCGATCCCGCTCTCCGCGCGGAGATTGCCCGTCCGGTAGCTAGCGCGGTTTCTTCGCGGGCGCCTTCTTGACGGGCAGCGTCTTCGCGTAGTCATGCGCGTGCTCGACCCAGGCGCGGAGCTTCGCGGGATTCTTGACGATCGATTCGGGGACCACGAAGAAGCCGGTCATCGGACGTCCAGGCATCGGCTCGAACCCTTTTGCGGTCTTCGCTCCCGGAATACTGCGGTCGTCGCCGAACTTCACGACGATCTTGTCCTGGAAAGTTCCGGCGAACATCTTCCCGTTCAGGAAGAATGCGGGATAGCCGAACATCGGTCGCTGCTGAACCGCCGGGTCCTCCGGCTTCGCTTTCACGAA
>Ga0209156_10000473_pt1 | contig 34190 bp, 24 predicted proteins | sample GraSoiAngelo_124_FD_185881 | JGI IMG/M metagenome (GOLD analysis project Ga0209156, IMG submission 185881) | Grasslands soil microbial communities from the Angelo Coastal Reserve, California, USA - 14_0927_05_20cm (SPAdes) (version 2) | ecosystem: Environmental > Terrestrial > Soil > Grasslands... | reverse complement strand
CAGGGGCTGGCGCCGTGATGGTCAGCCGGTCCGCGAAGCGCTTCTGCTGCAGCTCCAGATACAGCGCCACGAACTGCAGCTCGTCGGACAGCCGCGAGAACTCCCGCTCCCCGGCGCTCAGGAGCCGGCGCAGCAGGTCCCCGAGCTGCACCACCATGGCCTGAGCCGCCGGCGGATCCCAGCTGATCTGCCCGCGTATGGTGTGCAACAGGTTGAACAGCGTGTGCGGGGAGAGCTGCATGCGCAGGGCCGCGAGGTGCGCCTGCGTGAGCGCGCGCTCGAGTGCCGCCGAGCGCAGCTGCGAGTCGCGCAGGCGCTGGTAGAACGCGAAGCCGGTGACCAGCGCGAGCCCGAAGCCGTAAGTCACCAGGAAGTTGGTGGCGCTCGCGATCCAGGTGGGGATTTCCGGTCCGGCGAGGAATCCGGTCCAGCCGTGTCCGGATGGGTCCGGATGCTCGTGCTCCCCTTGGCCCAGCAGGCGCGCCCCCAGCGCCAGCGCCGGGAAGGCCAGCACCGCGAAGCCGAGCGCGCACAGCAGCTGGATCGGCACGGTGCGCCACAGCGGCCGCCAGCCGGTACGGAGCGATCTCCACATGGCCAGCAGGAACAGCGGATACAGCAGCAGGTGCTGGATGAGGCGCGCATCCCAGGCGGCGAACACGTGCTCGATCTTCATCGTCGAGAGACTCGCCTGCATGCTGTTGGCGTACAGCACGTTCGAGAGCGCGACGTAGATCCAGAATGCCGTCAGGACGGTGAGGTGCGGCCAGAAGGCGCGTCCGGCCGCGAGCGCCTCGCGGCCCGCCTGCACATTATCGTGCTTCGCCAGGTCGGCAAACGGCGGCGCGAGGCGATCCAACGGTGAGACGCTCATCCTCATAGCCTACGCCCAACGGCACCGGGCATGCTTGGGACCGATGAGCGATCCGGGACGAGAGCGTTGCTCCGAGGGACGAGCCCGGGAACGCGCGCCGGCACACCGGTGCGGGCGGCGCGCGCCAACGCGAACCCCCCGGCACCGACGCCGGTGTCAGCGTTCCGCGCGGTACGAACGCGTCAGCGGCAGGGATCAACACGAGTCGCGCGGGCTTCACGCGCAACGCGGGCGGGAGTCTCATAGCCAGGCCGCACAACCGGCGGCAACGACGACTTCCACCCTACACACTTTTCGGAGAGACCCATGACCTCAGCCACCTCGACTGATCTGCTGCGCGCCTCGGCAGCGCTGATCGCCTGTCTCATGGTCGGCGCCTCGGCCACTGCCTACGCGGCTGCTCCCGCCGACCCCTCCCCGAGCGTGCGGGTCAGCTACCACGACCTCGATCTCGCCACCGAGCAGGGAACGCAGGCGCTCTACGCCCGCATCGTGTTGGCGGCGCGCAGGGTGTGCGAGGTCAGCGACATTCGCAAGCTCGCCGAGGTCGCCGCGGCGAACGCCTGCCGGGAACAGGCCATCGCGCGCGCGGTGCGCGACGTGAACAACCCGCGGCTGGCCGCCATCTACACGGCGCACCAGCGCCACGGTTAGCCCGAGCGACCGGCGGGTGACCTGCGCTCAGGTCACCCGCCCTCTATCCGATCGCCGCGAGCTCGCTCTCGCTGAGCTTGATGCGCGCGGCGGCGACATCCTCCTCGAGGTGCGCCACCGAAGAGGTACCGGGGATGGGCAGCATCACCGGGGTCGCCAGCAGCCAGGCGATGGCCACCTGATACACGCTCACACCGTGCGCGTGCGCGATCGCATCGAGTGCTTTGCTGGCGGCGCTCCCCTCGAGGGTATTCGAGGAGCCGCGCGCGATGGGCGCCCAGGGAATGAACGCCAGGCCGTCGTGCTCGCAGAGCGCGAGCACATCCGCCGAGCTGCGATCGGCGATGTTGTAGCGGTTCTGCACCGAGACGACCCGCGTCACGCGGCGCGCGCGGGCAAGCTCCGCGAGGTTGAAATTCGACACGCCCACGTGGCGGATCTTGCCTTCCTTCTGCAGGCGTGCCAGCTCCCCGATCGAATCCTCCAGCGGCACCTTCGGATCGATGCGGTGGAACTGGTACAGATCGATGCGCGAGAGCCTGAGGCGCTTCAGGCTTGCCTCGCACGCCTCACGCAAGTGCTCGGGGTGGCCGTCCGGCACCCACTGGTCGGGCCCCGGGCGCACGAAGCCGCCCTTGGTCGCGATGACCAGGCCCTGCGGATACGGGTGCAGTGCCTCGGCGATCAGGCGCTCGCTGACCTCCGGTCCATAGGCATCCGCGGTGTCGATGAAATCGACACCGAGCTCCACGGCGCGCCGTAGCACGCGCCGTGCCTCGGCCACATCCTTGGGCTCGCCCCAGATCCCCGGTCCGGTGATGCGCATGGCGCCGAAGCCCAGGCGATTGACGACGAGGTCGCCGCCGATCTTGAGAGTCCCCGCCGCTGCCGCCGGTGGCGTCTGCGGCGACCCGGCGCGCAGCGCTTCACGTGGCGCCGCGAGACTCGCCATGCCAACGACACCGCCCACGAGCACCTGCCTGCGCGTCAACCGCTGCGTCTCCATGGCACGATGCTACAACCGCGCGCGCATGAACACCAAGAAGGACGTGGGCCGGCTGTCGTACGCGGCGTTGAGCGTGGACGGAAAGCTGTACGCGCTGATGAGACCGCCGAGTCCGAGGTCAAGGGCACCGAGGCGCGCGAAATCGAAGATATAACCTAGTGAGAGTGTGTCGATGGTGAAGCTGCGGCCGTAGAGCGCCGCGCCGGGAAGAAACAACTCGTTCTTGGCCACGCGCTCGAGGCGGCCGAACACGGTATGCGCGTCCGTGAGCTTGAGCGCCGATTCCAGCAGCCAGGCATTGCTTGACGGCCCGGTCGACGGAGCATTGCGTCCCCACGCCAGCGTCGTTTGCCACCACAGCGCGAGCGGCGCGTTGTAACTGGCGGACGCCGTACTGCGCCGCACGGCGACCTGCGGCTGCAGCGTTTCCGGGCTCGCCAGGCGCCCGAAACTGCCCTGCAGCGACCAGCCACGCGTTGGGTTGTACGACAGCCGCGCCGCGTACGAATCCAGCGACCGCAGCTCGATGTCGTAACGATGCTGGTCCGGCTCGCGGCCGTTGAACGCCGAAGCTTCCAGCCGCAGCCGCCTCCAGGTGTAGCCGCCCGTCACCACGCCAAAGGAGACGTGGGTCGAATCGAGCCAGTGATGGGACAGCGGCGCTTCCGGCTGATCCATCCCCGAGAGCCGGTGCATGAACGCAGTCGGCCCCAGCGCCGGCTCACCCGGAAGGCCCGCGTACACGAACAGCGAAGTCTGCGGCGAGAGGTCGAGGCTGTAAGTCGCGGCGGCCTCCATCAAGAGGTCATGCGGATGCTGCCGGTCGATGAGGGGATCGCGGCCGTTGGCCGTCTCGCCGGTCTGCAAGAGCAGCGGATAACCGCTGGCGCCCATGAGGGGATCGGTCGATGCCATGACGTGTACGCCGAAGGCCGCATCCTCGAGCTGGCGGCGCGCCATGAACATGAGCATGCTGGATGAGAAGCTCTGGGTCGCGCCGCGCGGACCGCCCTGATCGTCATAGACGAGGTCCGCCTGGGCATGGACCATGGTCATCCATGCGCCGTGCATGGCGTGCACGCCCGACATCGGTGTTGAATCCGGCTGCCAGCTGGTGCCGGAGCCCTCGCGGCTCATTGGGTACGGGCCGTCGAGCCCCAGCATGCCGAGGGTGCCGGCGTCGGGCTGTGGCGGCTGAGCGCCGACCGCTCGCGCCAGCGCCGCCAGCCCGCACACCAGAGTCGCAGCACGCACGCACATCCGGCGATGCTACGCGAAAAGCCGACGCCGAAGGCGCGGCGAGGCGAAAGCTCGGGCACCTTTCTTCGCACCCGTCGCGCGGTTGGCGGCGTCGGCGGCAAAGTTGCCCACCGATTCCTGCGCCTCGGCGGCGAGAGTGAGAGCCGCACCGCTCCTTGGTAAGATCCCGGCCGGGTCCTGTTGACGGCAAGGGATCTCACGCAATGGCTGACAGCATCATGCCGGTGGGCGATCTGGCGAAGCACGTCGGCGAAGAGATCGGTGCCTCTTCATGGACGACGCTCGACCAGGCACGCATCGACGAGTTCGCCCACTGCACGGGCGATCATCAGTGGATCCACGTCGACGCCGAGCGCGCCGCGCGCGAGAGCCCCTTCGGCGGCACGGTCGCACACGGGTTCCTGACACTGTCGCTGCTCGCCCCCACGGGCTTCGAGGTGCTGCTCACCCGTATCGCGCCCAAATCGGTCGTCAACTACGGGCTCGAGAAGGTGCGCTTCGTCGCGCCGGTGCGTTCGGGCAAACGTGTGCGTAACCGCATCAAGATCGCGGCGGTGGAGCACAAGGGCGGCGGGCGCTACCTGGTCACCATCGAAAACACCATGGAGATCGAGGGCGAAGCCAAGCCGGCACTGATCGCGAGCCTGCTCGCCATGTTCATGGCGTGAAGCAACGCTGCGGACAGGTCCGGCGCCGGTCAGGCACGCATCCGGCTCCCCGCAGGATCAAAGATCGCCGCAGGCTGGCGCAGGGCCTTGCGGCGCTCACCGATGATCTCGATCTCGAAGCCGGAGCTCTCGCCGGCGAGGGTCGCGGGGATATAGGCCAGCGCGAGCGATTGACGCACGCTGTGGCCGTACGCCCCGGAGGTCACCCAGCCGACGACCTTGCCGTCGTGCCAGACGGGCTCGTCCCCGCTCGCGTCGGCATCGCTCGCATCCACCGTGAAGGTCACCAGGCGCAGCGCGCCGCCGCTGTCGCGCTCTTCGAGCGCCGCGGCGCGGCCGACGAACTCGCCCTTCTTGAGGTCCACGAACCGCCCCAGCCCGGCCTCGTAGGGCCCGTAAATCGGGCGGTATTCGCGCGCCCAGGTGCCGAAGCTCTTCTCGATCCGCAGGGTGTTGAGTGCCCGGCCACCGAAGAGCTTCAACCCCTGCTCCGCGCCCGCCGCCTTGAGCAGATCGTAGAGCGCGCGCTGGTATTCGGTGGTCACCCAGATCTCGTAGCCGAGGTCCCCCGTGAAGCTGATGCGCCCGACGAGCGCCGGAATCATGCCGACATCGAGCTGCCGGAACGACAGGAACGGGAACGCCGCGCTCGACAGGTCTGCGCGCGTGAGGCTCTGCAGGAGCGCGCGCGAGCGCGGGCCGGCGACCGACAGGCCCACGTACTCCATCGCGCACGGGCGCACCGTCACTCCCTGGGGCGGTGCATGGCGCTCGAACCAGCGCCGGTAATACTCTTGCGCGGCGTAAGTGCAGATGAGGAACACGCGCTCCGCCGCCAGCCGGCACAGCGTGAAATCCCCGATCAGCTTGCCGCGCTCGTTGAGCATCGGCGTGAGCGCGATGCGGCCCACCTTCGGCGCGCGGTTGGCCATCACGTACGACAGCCACTCCTCGGTGGCGGGGCCGGTGACTTCGAACTTTCCGTAGTTGGAGATCTCCAGCAGCCCGACCGCCTCGCGCACCGCCTGGCATTCCGCGGCCACATGCGGGTGTGCGTTGGAGCGGTGGAAGGTGATGGCCTCGGTCGCCTCTGCGGCGCTCGGCGCGAACCACAGCGCATGCTCGAGCCCGCAGTAGTCCCCGAACACCGCGTGCTCGGCCTGCAGGCGCTCGTAAACGGGCGTGGTGCGCAGCGGCCGCGCCGCGGTGAGCTCTTCGTTCGGGAAGCGGATGCGAAAGCGCCGCGAATAGTTCTCGCGCACCTTGGCGTTGGTGTAGGCGAGGGTCGCCCAGTCCCCGTAGCGCGCCACGTCCATCGCCCACACATCCGCGCCCGGATCGCCCTCGACCATCCACTGCGACAGCGCCAGCCCCACTCCTCCGCCCTGGCTGAAACCGGCCATCACGCCGCACGCCACCCAGAAATTCGTCAGGCCCCGCACCGGTCCCACCAGCGGATTGCCGTCGGGCGCGAAGGTGAACGGACCGTTGACGACCTTGCGAATGCCCACCTCGCCGAGCGCCGGGAAATGCTGGAAGCCGACCTCGAGACTCGGTGCAATACGGTCGAGATCTTCCGGCAGCAGACTGTGGGTGAAATCCCACGGCGTCTGCAGCGGCGACCACGGCACGCCGGCGCGCTCGTACGTTCCGAGCAGGACCCCGGCGCGCTCCTGGCGCGTGTAGATCTCGCCCTCGAAGTCTATGCAGGTCAGGAGCTCCTTTTGCCCCTTGAGGGCGGGAAGATCCTCGGTGATGAGGTACTGGTGCTGCATGGCGAGGATCGGCAGCTCCAGCCCCACCATGCGCCCCACTTCACGCGCCCACAGGCCGCCCGCATTCACCACGTGCTCGGCATGCACGTTGCCGCCCTCGGTAATCACATCCCAGGAGCCGTCGCGGCGCGCCTTGAGGTCGATGACGCGCGTGTGGCGCACCACCTGCGCCCCGCCGATCTGCGCAGCCTTCGCATAGGCGTGCGTCACGCCGTACGGGTCCACGTGGCCCTCGATGGGATCCAGCAGCGCGCCGACGAAATGCCTTTTGTCGATGATCGGGAATACCCGCGCCGCCTCGTCGGCCGAGATCAGCTCGAGATCCATGCCGAGATAGCGGCCGCGCGCCTGGGCCATCTTCAGCCAGTCGAAGCGTTCGCGCGTGCCGGCGAGCATGATGCCGCCGGGCATGTGCAGGCCGCATGATTGCCCGGAGATCCTTTCCAGGTCCTTGTAGAGATTGATCGTGTATTGCTGCAGCCGGGCGACGTTGGGATCGCCGTTGAGGGTGTGCATGCCGCCGGCCGCATGCCAGGTCGAGCCGCAGGTGAGCTCGCCGCGCTCGAGCAGCAGCACATCCTTCCAGCCCGCCCTGGTGAGGTGATACAGGACGCTCGCGCCGACCACTCCGCCGCCGATCACCACCACCCGCGCATCGCTCTTCACGGACCCACCTCTTCCCGCAATCACTCGTTGGACACCGCCAGCTGCACCGGCGGACTTGCGCGCACCGCGGCCTTGCCGAAGCGCTCGATCAGCCACGAGCGGAACAGCGCGATGGCCGTATCGCCCAGCCCTTCTCCGTGGCGGGCGCACCCCGCGCCCGCCATACTTACCCAGAGTGCAGCGTCGCGCCTAGGGATGCCGCGCCGCCAATGCCTTTTTTGCCCGCCCTCTGGCCGACCAGGCGATGGGCTGCGTGCTCGATGAGGGACGGGTGCGCGCAACGCGGATCGGCTGACCGTGCTTGAACTTTCTGCCGCTACCGCACGGGCACGGAACGCCGCGACCCCGTTTCAGGCTCATGCCGCCGCTCGCGGTAGCGGCTCAAGGCATCACCGAGCGCCTCCTTCAATGGCCCGAGCCACGGCTCGTAGTGACGCCACTGGTCGAGACCCTCGCGAAAGATCGGCTGACGCACCTGCTCGGAACTCGCCGTGCGGATGCTGCGCTCGGTGCGGTGGTAGTCCAGGCACGCCGGCTCGAAAGGCAATTCGCAGAACTCGAGCAGGCGCCGCACGCTGCCCTCAAGATCCTCGACGACGTCCTCGTAATGGACGCGCAGCACCCGACCCGGCAGCACCGCATCCCAATGGTCCATGAGCTCGAGGTAAGTGCGGTAGTAGCGGGCGATGTCCTCGACGCTGTAAGCGAACTCCTGGCCGCGGGCGTAGAGTTGCTTCAGGTTCCCGAAACAGCAGGCCATCGGCTCGCGGCGCGCGTCGATGATCTTGGCGTTCGGCAGCATCAAATGAATGAGACCGACGTGCCGGAAATTGTTCGGCATCTTGTCGATGAAGCGCGGCTTGCCGCCGCGGTAGACGCGGGTATCGGCCAGGTATTTCTCGCCGAGCGCGCGGAACTCATCCGCCGTCATCGCAGCCAGACACGCCGGGTACCGGGGATTGTTCAGGTCCGGGTCATAGCCCTGCAGGTCGAGCACCACGCGCGGCACGTTCGCAAGTTCCTGCGTGCCCTCGACCTCCGAATGTGAGGCGAGGATCTGCTCGAGCAGCGTCGAGCCCGCGCGCGGCAGCCCGAGAATCAAGATCGGCTCGCGGCTTGCGGCGCCGTAACCGGCGCGCTCGCGAAAAAACTCGGGCGTGCACACCCGCTTCTGGCGTGCGGTGTTCTGTTCCACCAGCTCCGCGCGGTAGCGACTCGCGGCGCGCTTGAGCGCGTTACCGCGCTCGTAGTAGCGGAAGGACCGCGCGTAGTCCGCGCGGTCCTCGTGCGCCTTGCCGAGCGCAAAGCACAGATGGTAGCGATCGAGCTCGTCGGTCGAGAGGTCCGCCTCGGCCGCTTCGAGCTGTCCGATTTCCGCGTCGGAGAAAGTGTAGGTCTTGAGATTGGCGAGGCTCCAGTACGCATCACCGAACTTCGGCCTGGCCGCGATCGCCTGCTTGTAGGCCTCGATCGCCGGCGTGCGCCGCCCGAGCGTCTTCAACGAGTGGCCGATCGATAGGTGCAGGTCGGCTGCCAGGCGCGAGCTCGGGCTCGTATCGGCGAGCACTGCGGTGAAGCCGCGGATACCGCCCTCATGGTCGCCGAGCCCGACGGTCGCCGTCGCATGCAAGGTCCGGTAATCGATGTTCTTCGGATCGAGCTTCAGCAGTCGGTCGAGCTGCTCGATGGCTTCGGCGTGCTTGTGGCGCTCGAGGAGCACGCAGGCGTAGTCACGGCGCAATTCGATGTAATCGGGCGCCATTTCGAGCGCCGCCGCCAGCAGGATCTCGGCGTCGTCGAGCACTTCGCGCGCGACGCCGATGCGCGCGAGCAGCCGCATGGCCTCGACATGATTGCCGTGGCGCAGGAGGAACGCGCGAATCTGCTTTTCCGCGGCGCTGAGCTCGCCATCGCAGAATAGTGCCGTTGCCGCAACGACTTCCGGCGGCGTCGATTGCAGCTTCTTTGCGTGCGCGACGGCCAACTGGCGCTGCTGCTCGTTACCGACCATCTTGTAGAGTCCCTCGAGCAGGCTCCAGGTGGCGGGCAGCGCCGGGTTGATCTGCACTGCGCGCTCGTAGGCTTCGATCGCGCGCGGCGCATCCTTGAGCACGACGTAGCAGTGGCCGCGCTCCTGGTAGAGAAGGCTCACGCCCGGGTGATGGCGCTCCAGCTCCTGCAAGGTAGCGAGCGCGTCCGCGGTCCGATGCGCGTGCCGCAGCCCGAGCGCCAGCAGGTACAGGACATCCCGGTTCTCAGGATACGCCCCGCGCAGGGCCGCGGCGGCTTCCACCGCCCCGGCGAAGTGCCGCTGCTTGAGCAGAGCGCGAATCCTCTGGACCTCGGACTCGACTCCACCGGCCGCCAGCGGCGGTGACGTCACACTCATGGTAAGACCCGGAAAAGCAAAAGGGCGGACATTGCTGCCCGCCCTTCGATTGTAGCGCACCGCATCAGGGCTGGCGGTGCGCGGTGCGCGCCTAGAATTTGAATCCGATTTTCAAGCCGAGAACGCGCGGCCGCAGCGGCACGATGGCCTTGATGTCCTGGCCCGAGGTGGTGAACGTGCTCGCATTGCTGTTGGAGAGGTTCTGGCCAAAGGCGTTCAGCTCCCACGTGTCCTTCGCAAAGCCGATCGACGCATCGTAGGTGTTGTAGGCCGGCATCGTGTAACGCAGCCACGTGGTACGGGGAACCAGCACGCCATCGCCCGACTGGAAGCTGCTCGGCTGGTTGGACATCTCACCGACGTGGTTGATGCCCGCCATGACGAACCACCTGTAGTCATTGGCGGCGCTCCACTCGTAGCGCGCGCGCGCGTTTGCCTGGAGCTTCGGCGAGAACGCCGGGGTGGACCCGATGGAGCCCAGCGGATTCATGACCGCGACGTTGTGATCACTCGAGCGCACCTGCGTGATGCACGCACCGGCGGGCGTCGGATTACCCGGCGTCGTCGGCGTCACGCCCGATGAGTGGATGCACGGCGAGGTGGTCTGGCTGGAATCGTTATACGAGAGCGAAGCATTCAGCGTCAGGCCCTCGGTCGCCCTCGCCGCGAACTGCAGCTCGCCGCCCTTGATCCGGTAGGTCGGGCCCGTCACTCCGAAGGTCGTGTTGCCGTACACCGGCGGGTTGTAGATCAGCGTCTGCACGTCCTTCCAGTCCATCTGGTAGATCGACGCGTTGACCAGCAGGCGGTGGCTCAAAAACTCCGATTTGAAACCGATCTCGTTGTTCAGCAGTGAGTCGGGCGTAAAGCTCAGGGGCTTGTTGAATTGCGTCGGCCTGCAGTGTTGCAGAAATGTGGTCGCTGTCGGCGGGCAGACGCCGGCCGCGACGCCGTTCGGCAGCGGCACGCCGGCTGCATCGACCCAGATCGGAGTCCGTCCGCCGGTCACGCGGTTGAAGGCGCCCGGACGATAGCCCTGCGAGTAGGTGTAGTAGAGCATCGCGTCTGGCGTCAGGTGCCAGGTGAGGTTCGCGCGGCTCTTGAACCCCGTAAACGTCGCATGGTGGTCGTCGTAGTTGATCTTCGTCGCGAGGCAGCTACCGTTCGGCTGGTTCACGCACTTCGAGCCCGTGCCATATTGCGAACCGACTTCCTGTTCGACATAGCGGTACCAGCGCGTGCCGCCGGTCACCGTCAGCGTCTTCGGGATCAGGTCGAAGTCGAGCGAGGCGAACCCCGCGGTCTGCTTGTAGCCGCGCTGCAGATCCTCGCCGAAGTTGGTGTTGTCGCCGCGGGTGGTCGGATCGATTGCCGCCTGCTGCGGGGTCACGTTCGCGAGACAGATCGGACCGCCGGCACGCGCCGCGGCGAGGTTCGCCGGAGTACAGGACGGGATCGACTTCTGATTGAAGTTCATATCGTCCTTGATCTGGAAGTCTTCCCAGAAGGCCCCGACGAGGCCGCGCAAGCGCCAGTCGTCCGGGGTCGAAAGCCGTAACTCGTGACTCTGGTGCGTGGTCTCGAAATAGTCGTGCCAGCCGGCGACCGGCGAGTAACAAATTGCGGGTCCGGAACCGCCGAAGTTAGAGCCGCCGCCGCCGACGCAGGTGTAGTAGAAGCCACCCGAGGTGCGGGTGTAGTTCGTGTAATCCTGCTGCGCATCGACGTTGCGCGACAAATAGGCGCCGGTGTAGATGGCCTTGAGATCGCCGAGCCTGCCGTTCACGGTCCAGGCCGTGGTCTCGGCCTTGTCCTTGTTCCATGCCGGCATGAAGGAAGTTTCCTGCAGTGCCTGCAGCGGGATTGGCGCACCCGCCGGGGTGAACTCCATGCTGGACGGGAACTGTACCGGCATGCCTTCCGCATCCAGGCTCTGATAAGTCTGCTGGATCAGGACGTTCCACTCGTCGTTGACTTGATAGAGACCGGCGAGCCGAAAGCCCTGGTAGGTGGTCGGATTCTGCGCGCGCTTGACGATGTTGTAGTTGTTGAACGTGTCGAGGTGCGCCGGATACGAGGAGCTGTAGGCGTTCGGGCCCGCATCGACGTTCGGATTGCGATTGCGCGTGAACGTGGTCGGGACGTTGTCGATGTAGCCGCCTCTACGGTCGTTGTAGAACACCCCGCGCAGGGCAAGCTTGTCCTTGATCAGCGGGAGGTTCAGCACCGCGTTTACGGCTGTGTTGGGATCGCCATGCGCGGTCGTGCCGTAACTCGCCTCGGCGTGGCCTTCGGTCACGTCCAGCCTCGGCTTCCTCGTGATGTAGCGAAGCGCACCGGCCTCGGCGCCGCCGCCGAACAAGGTCCCCTGCGGACCCTCGAGAATCTCGATGCGCTCCATGTCGACCATGTAGACGTCGAGATTGCGCGCCGGGAAGGTCAGCGACTGCTCATCGAGGTAGGTCGCGACGTTCGGGAACGGGTTGATCGAGGCCGATGACTGCGAGCCCGCAAAGCCGACCGACAGTCCGCGCATGTAAATGTTGCCCTGGCCGGGACCGTTGGCGCTGAAGGTCACATTCGGCAGAAGCTTGATGACGTCGTCGAAGGTCGCGATCGACATCTGGGCGAGCGAGTCGCCGGTGAGCGCCTGGATCGTGATCGGCACGTCCTGCAGTCTCTCGGTGCGGCGCTCCGCGGTGACGACCACCTCGGCCAGCTCAACTCCGGTGGCGGTGGCAGCGGTGTCGGCCGGCGCGGCAAACACGACGCTTGCGCCGGGTGTCCACAGAATCGCGGCCACGGCCGCAGAGATCTTCGAATTAGGCTTCATCGTTGCCCCCCTGAGGGTTGGTTGTGTAATCCCCACGACGAGGGCATCCCGCCTGCCCAGGCGGGCCCCCACTCGACTTGTATACCACTCGCCCGGATGCGCGCTTGAATAAAAGCGTCATCCGCATGCATGCGCCCGTTTCGCGGCAACAGTGCCCCACGCTGGTGCACGCGGCTGTCGTGTGTACCCAACACACGATTCGGCGCTCCTCGCGCGCGCTCAGGGGTTCGATCTCACGCGCCTCGGCTGCCGACAAGCTCGCCAAGGGCAGCCCGCAGGGGTCCGAGCCAGGGCTCGAAGTTACGCCACTGGTCGAGCCCCTCGCGATAAATGGGCTGCCGTACCTGCTCGGAACTTGCCGTGCGGATACTGCGCTCGGTCTTGTAGAACTCGAGGCACGCCGGCTCGAAGTCGAGCCCGACGAAGTCCAGAATCCGTCGAACGTGATGCTCGAGGTCTTCGACCAGCTCCTCGTGCTGCACGCGCAGGATCCTGCCCGGCAGGACCGCGTCCCAGTGGGCCATGATCTCGACGTAGGCACGATAGTAGCGCCCGAGGTCCTCGAGGCTGTAAGTGAACTCCTGCCCCGACGCAAACAGCTGCTTGAAGTTGCTGAGGCAGCAGGCGAGCGGCTCGCGGCGGGCGTCGATGATCCGCGCCTTCGGCAGGATCAGGTGAATGAGGCCGATGTGGCGGAAGTTGTTCGGCATCTTGTCGATGAAATACGGCCTGCCGGTGCGGTACACGCGCGTGTCGGCGAGGTACTTCTCTCCCAGGCGCAGCCGCTCCGCGGGCGTCAGCTCCGCGAGCAGCGCGGGGTAGCGTGAGGGGGTGTCCCGGTTCTCGCGGCCGGCGAGTTGCTGGACCATGCGCGGAATGTCCGCAAGCTCCATCGTGCCCTCGACCTGCGAATGTGAGGCGAGTATCTGCTCGAGCAGCGTCGAGCCGGCGCGCGGCAGTCCCACGATGAAGATCGGATCCGCCCGGTCGCATCCGCCGCCCGAGCGCGCCGCCAGGAATTCGCGCGTGCAGAGGCTCGCCTGCAGCCGCAGGTTGCGCTCCATGGCGCCGACGTCGAAGCGGCTCTCGGATTTCTTGAACGCGTTGCCGCGCTCGTAGTACCGGAACGATTCCTCATATTCGCCCCGGTCCTCGAGCGCTTTGCCGAGCGCGAAGCACAGGTGATAACGATCGATCAGGGACGTCGCCGGCGCCGTCTCCAGAGCCCGCATGCGCGCGAGCTCCTCGTCGGCGAAGCGATAGGTCTTGAGGTTGGCGAGGCTCCAGTAGGCATCGCCGAAGTCCGCTCTCGCCGCCGCCGCAGCCCGGTACGCCTCGATCGCCTGCGCCTGGCGGCCCTGGGTCTTCAGCGCGTGCGCAACCGACAGGTGCAGCTCCGGGTTGTGCGGCGTCTCGGTGAGCAGCTCCCGATAAACTCGCAGCGCCTCCTCGTGATCGCCGAGTCCGACGCACGCCGTCGCATACACCGTTCGGAAGGCGCGGTGGCGAGGATCGATCCTCAGGAGCTTGCGCGCCTCCTCGAGCGCTGCCGCGTGCTTGTGGCGCTTGCCGAGCACCACCGCGTAGTCGTAGCGCGCGATGTGATAGTTCGGGTCGAAGGCGAGCACGCTCTCGAGCAGGAATTCCGCGTCGTCGAGCACGTCGAGCTGCACGCCGATCTGCGCGAGGAGCCGCATCGCCTCGAGATGATTGCCGTGCTTCAGGAGAAACTGGCGCAGTATCCGCTCGGCCCCGTAGATATCGCCCTCGGCGAGCATCCCGGAAGCCGAGAGCACGGGCGCGGGCAGTCGCTCGAGCTGCAGCGCCTGCTCGGTCGCCGCCGCCGCCTCGCGTGTCTGCCCGGCCGGCCGGCAGAGCGCGGCGAGCGCCTTCCAGGAGGCGAGGAGCGAGGGATTGAGCCCCACGGCCTGGCGGTAAGCTTCGATGGCCCGGGCGCTGTCGCCCGCGGTCCGATAACAGTGCCCGCGCTCCTGGAAGAGTCGGCCGAAGTCCGGGTGCAGCTCCTCGAAGCGCCTGAGAGTCCCGAGCGCGTCGTCAATGCGGCCGAGGTAGCGCTGGCTCACGGCGACGAGATAGAGGACGTCCCGGTTCTCGGGGACCTCCTCGAGCAGGCGGCCGGCATCGGCGAGGGCGCGCGCGAATTCGCGTTTCTCGGCCAGCCCGCGAATGCGAAGCACCTCGGCCTCGATCCGGGAGCCTGTGCGAAGGGGCTCGGTGGCTGCCATCAGGCGATCATTGCACGAAGGCGCGGCGGCCGTCCCGCGCCGCCGGCGAGGGCAACCGGCGGCGCGCAGGCGTGGCTATTTCTCCAAGAACCTCGGGTTATTTCTCGGAGAAACGATAGGTCATCCGCAGGCCCAGTGTGCGCGGCGGCGCGATGCTCTCGGACTTCACGAACTCACGGTAATTGGCCCAGGTGACCGCCCGCTCGTCGTTGAAGTTCTGGATGAAGACCTGCGCCTCCCAGTTGGCCTTGCCGACGCCGGCCGCGGCATCGTAGATCGTGAAGGCGGGGTCGTCGTAGGCCGTCGTGCAGGCCGGGTTCAAGGTCACGCCGCCGCTCGGGCTCGGGCGTGGGCACTGTTGGATTCCACCGGGCGCCACGAGCTCCTGCGTGACCCGGTCCGTCGACGCGTACGAGTGGGCCTGATGTACCGCGCCGAGCTGCACGAACGCCTGATAGTCCGCGACCGGGAACGAATAGCGGACGCGCACATTGCCCGCGAAGGGCGGCGACTGCGCGAGCGGCGAGCCGATATCCCCGAAAGGGTTCGGCGTGAGATTGATGGGCTGGCCGTTCAACCCGGTGAAGGTGACCGTCCGGGTCACCTCGCTGCTGTTCCAGGCCGCGGCTCCGGCGATCTGCAGCCCCTGCACCGGCAGCGCGATGAACTGCAGCTCGAGGCCCTTCACCCGATAGTCCGGCCCGTTGGTGGTGAACGTGAGGTTGCCGGTAAAACCCGGGTCGAAGATCTCGATCTGCGTGTCCTTCCAGTCCTCCCGGTACACCGCGCCATTCACCTGCAGGTGGCGATCGAGCCACTCGGTCTTCCACCCGAGCTCGTAGTTGGCGAGATTGTCGGGCGCGTACGAGACCGGCGGGGTGAATACACCCTTCAACGGACCGTTGACTTGCGCCTGTGCGCGGTTGAAGCCGCCGGGACGGAATCCCTGCGACCAGGTGACGTAGCTCAGGATCTCCGGCGTGATGTGCCAGGTGAGATTCGCCCGACTCTTGGCGCCGCTCCAGGTGTGCTCGAGGTGCTTGGCATCCAGGTTGTTCAGGTTGCTCAGCACCGGGTTGTACTCCCCACCTGAGTTGTAATTAGCGGGTGTGCTGATGCAGGGGTTGGGCGGTACGAACGGCCCGCCGGTGTTGGCATTCTGACTGTCATAGATACCGTTGATCTCGCAGCCGAAGCTCCCGACGTTGGTGCCCTTCTCGATGGTGTCCATGCTGTAGTAGCGCGTACCGCCGGTCAGCGTGAGCGTCTTCGGGATGATGTCGAAATCGACCGACGCGAAGCCGGACCACTGCGTGTAGCCGCGCTGGATGTCATCGAAGAACGCGTCACCGAGCGGACGCACGCTCGGATTCTGGACTGTCGGCGGGTAGAAAGCCCCGGTTTTCGGGTCCACGCTCGGCGGTCCGATGGGCTGGAAATGCGGGCTCGTGCCGTAGAACCAGTCGGTTCCCTCGTAGATGAGGTACTTCTCGTAGAAGCCGCCGACCAGTGCGCGGATGCGCCAATCGCTTGGCGTGCTCAGGCGGATCTCGTGGCTCAAGTGCGTGTCCCTCTGGTGGTCGGTCCAGAAGGCGCTCGGGGAGTAGCAGAACCCCGGAGTGTTGGCGCCGTTGATCAGGGTGGGGCTGCCGCCGACGTACGGATAGCCGGGGTAGTCGCACTGGTAGTAACCGGCATAGGTGCCGCGCGCGTAATTGGTGTAGTCCTGCTGCTGCGTGATGTTGCGGTCGAGATACGCGCCGGTATAGACCGCCTGCAGGAAGCCGAGCTTGCCGTTCAGCGTCCACGCGGTGTCGGTGAACTTGTCCTTGTTGTAGGACGGGCTGTACAGCTGCACCGACAGCTCCGGCAGCACGTTGTGCACGCCGTCGTAGGTTTCCTGCCAGAACACACCCTCAGCGTCCAGGTTCTGATAGGCCTGCGACACCAGGAAGTTCCAGTCGTCGTTGAACTGGTAGAGGAGCTCGCCGCGAACGCCCTTGTAGGTGAGCGGGTTGATGGCGCGCCCCACCTGAAAATTGTTGTTGATCGGGCCGCTGTTCGGCGGCACGACTCCGCCGAAGTAATTCACCACCACCTGGTCGGTCGCGGCGCGGGTGAACGTGCCGGGGACATTGTTGATGTAGCCGCCCCGGCTGTCGTTGTAGGCGACTACGCGGACGCCGAACTTATCGGGGATCACCGGGACGTTCAGAACGCCCTCGATCGAGGTGCTCGGATCGCCGTGGGCGGTGGTCGCATAGGAGGCGCTGACATTCGCCTCGACGCGATCGAGCTTCGGCTTGTTGGTGATGTATCGCACCACCCCCGCCTGCGCGCCGGCTCCGAACAGCGTCCCCTGCGGGCCCTCGAGGATCTCGATGCGCTCGAGATCGGCGGCGTAGATGTCGAGGTTGCGGCCGGGCACCTGGCCCGATTGATCGTCAAGGTAGGTCGCGACGTTCGGGAAGCTTCCGGTCGCGCCTACGCCCTGCGTGCCGCCGATGCTGGTGGCCAGTCCCCGGATGAAGACGTTGCTCTGCCCGGGACCGTACCCGGCGGCGGTCACGTTGGGCAGGTATTTCACGAAGTCGTCGAAGGTCTTGACGTTCAGCTGGCTGAGCGTCTCCGAGGTCAGCGCCTGGATGGTGATCGGGACGTCCTGCACGCTCTCGGCGCGGCGCTCCGCCGTGACGATCACTTCCTGCAGCTCGGTTGGCGTGCCGGTCGCGGTCGCCGTTTCTGCCGCTGCAAGGACGACCGCAGTGGCCGGGGCACTCAGGATTGCGGCCACCGCCGCAGAGATCTTCGGATTAGGCTTCATCGCGCATCCCCCGAGGGTTGATTGTGGTTTTCCCACCGCACGCATGCCGCCCGGTCCGGACGGCACCCTGTCGACCTTCTATACCACTCGCCCCGGTGGCGCTTGAATAAATGCGTCATCCGGACAGGACGCACCCACTCCTCGCGGCAGCTTCAAAGTCGCCACGGGAGTGGAAATTGCGCCCGGATTCATAGCTTTTCACATTTGCGGCAGCGCTGAAAGTCTAGAAATTGAATAATCCCATGTGAAAAAGGAATCGGACCGCAGTCGCTGCCGCCGCAGCCCGTCCGGGCGTGAGCTGGAAACGGCTGTACGGGCCCCTGCAACCGCGTGCCCGGTCAATGTTGTTGCCAGGAAGCATCAGTCTTGGACTCGTGCCGCCAGGCCCTCTCGCCTTAGGCTTCGTTCCGTGAGCCGACCCTCGTACGTGCTGGCGATCGATCAGGGGACCACCTCGACGCGCGCCATCGTATTTGACGCGCGGGCACGCGCAGTCGCGATCGCACGTCGCGAGCTCGAGCAGCACTATCCCGCTTCCGGATGGGTCGAGCACGATGCGGAGGACATCTGGCGCGACACGCTCGCGGCGGCTCGCGAGGTCATCGAGCGCACCGCCGGCGGCGTCGCCGGCATCGCGGCGCTCGGCATCACCAACCAGCGCGAGACGGCTGTCATCTGGGAGCGCGCCACCGGCAAGCCGATCCATCGCGCCATCGTCTGGCAGGACCGGCGCACGGCGGATGCCTGCGCGGCGCTCAAGGCCGCGGGCGCCGAGCCTCTGGTTCGCAGCAAGACGGGCCTTCTGCTCGACCCGTACTTCTCCGGCACCAAGGTCGCCTGGCTCCTCGATCACGTGGCGGGGGCGCGCGCACGCGCCGAGCGCGGTGAGCTGGCCTTCGGCACCATCGACAGTTTTCTCCTCTGGCGCCTCACGGGCGGGCGGGTGCACGCCACCGACGTCACCAATGCCTCGCGCACACTCTTGTTCGACATACACGCCCAGCGCTGGGACGAGGAGCTCCTCACCCTCCTGCGCGTGCCGCGCGCACTGCTGCCGCAGGTTCGCGACAGCAGCGAGGTCTACGGCGCGACCGAGGCGGCGCTCTTCGGGCGGGCGCTGCCGGTGGCCGGCATCGCCGGCGACCAGCAGGCAGCCCTCATCGGGCAGGCCTGCTTCAGCGCCGGCACGGCGAAGTCTACGTACGGCACCGGCTGCTTCCTGCTGCTCAACACCGGCGAGGTGGCGGTCAGCTCCGGGAACCGCATGCTCACAACGCCGGCGTATCGCATCGGCGGTCGCATCACCTACGCCATGGAGGGATCCATTTTCGTCGCGGGTGCTGCGATCAAATGGTTGCGCGACGGGCTCAGGGTCATCCGCGACGCGGCCGAAACCGCCGCCGCGGCGGCGCGCGTGCCGGACGATCACGGTGTGTACCTGGTGCCGGCGTTCGTGGGGCTCGGGGCACCGCACTGGGAGCCGAATGCGCGCGGGCTGATCTGTGGCCTGACGCTGGATGCTTCGGGCGATCATCTCGCGCGTGCGGCACTCGAGTCGGTCGCCTATCAGACCCTTGATTTGACCGAAGCGATGCAGCGCGACGGTGCGCGCCGCGCCGACGCCATCCGCGTCGATGGGGGCATGGCGGCGAATGACTGGTTCTGCCAGTTCCTCGCGGACGTGCTGGAGGCAAGGGTCGAGCGGCCGGTGGAGCTCGAGACCACCGCGCTCGGCGCGGCGTTCCTCGCCGGCCTTGCCACCGGAGTATGGAGCGATCTCGCTGGGCTCGCGCGCACCTACTCCACCGCGGCCGTGTTCGTTCCGAAGATGACCGCGGCACGCCGCGCGACTCTCATTGCGGGCTGGCGGCAGGCTCTCGAGCGCGCCCTGCACACGCCGTCCGTGCGTCGCTAGTGCGGGACGTGACTCACAAAAAAGTAGGCGACCCCCAAGAGAACAGCCAGTTGTCCCAGCATCGCGCCGTACATCTGCCGGAGGCTGCCGCTCGCAATGGCATGCATTTCACTCCGCAAGTCGCCGCGCATTGCATGCATCTCGCTTCGCAGGTCGCCTCGCAGGGTCGCAATCTCGGTCTTCAGCTCATGCCGCAACTCCGCGCGCATCTCCGCCATCTCGTGCCGCAGGATCAGGATGTCCTGCTTGGTGGCAAGGGTTTCCTTGGCGCCGGCGATCTCGATCTCTATGGCCTGCACGATCGCCCGTGCCTGCGGCGCGGGCACGTTGGCCTTCTCCAGGATCTCGAGCGATGCGGCTTGCACAGGCATCCATCATAGCTCCGAGGTTCGCGAGGCAGGACCTTATCAGAGCAGCGCACGACCCCACACACTGCAAAAGCGCCCCTATCGAGTTGATTTGCGCCAGGGCACCCGCCTGCGTGTCGGCCCCGACGTAGTCAGGCCCCTTCAAAATCCAGCAGCGTCTCGCGGATCCAGCCCATGAGGTGCTCGGCGTAAGCACGATCCACTACCAGTAGCGTCTCGCCCGCCGTGAGCGATACGGCCAGAACCGGCACGTCGGCCATGCGGCTGCGCCGCGCTTCTCCTACGCGCGGGATCGATCCGGTGCCGCCCAGGCGGCACAGAAGATCCACGATCCCCTCGCCCGTGACCCGCAGCACCTCGAGCCCCCCGCTCAGATTCACGAGACATCCGTCGGGGACGTTCGCGAGACGCGCTTCGAGCTGCGCGAGGCGCTCCGCGCTAGGAGCGAGAGCCAGGGTCTCGGTCGGACTGCGCCACGCGAGCGTGAGCTGCCCGTCTGCGGATTGCGCGGCCTCGAGCGGTTGGGGCAAAGCAGCTCCCGTTGCCTCCCGCACGGCCGCTGCGAACGCACCGCCCGGCTCGAAGTAGCGGAGCGTCGCGGCCTGCATCCCCTCCCCCATACGGACCGCAAGCCCCGCGGCCTCGATCGGCGCCCGCCAATCGCTCGGCTCAACCATGAACGCGTCCCCCGGCCGGATCCACGAAGGGCAGCTTCACGACCCGCGCCTCGATCATCGTTCCCAGATGATGCACGCGCAGCTCCTCGCCCGTGCGCTGCGAGCCGCCTTTGAGCATGGCGAGCGCGACCGGGAGCCCGAGCTCGGGACTCAGGTAGCTCGAGGTGACGTGCCCTTCGGTGAGCGCGGGTGGCGGCTCAGGGGCAATCTGCGCGCCCACCGGCAGGGGCGTGCGCCCATCGAGCGGCATCAGTCCCACGAGCTGCAGGCGCGTCGGATCGCGGGAGGCCGGCCGCAGGAGCGAGCGGTGCCCGACGAAGGGCGCCGCCTTGCGCTCGATACCGCGCGCGAGGCCCACATCGCCGGGGAGCGTGGTGCCGTCGGTGTCGGTGCCGATATGAATGTAGCCCTTCTCCACCCGCATCACCTGCAGGGCCTCGATGCCGTAGAGCGTCGCGCCGAGCTCTTCGGCATGCGCCCACAGGCGTGTGAGGAGCGCTGCGGCATGATCGGCCGGCAGGTTCACTTCGTAACCGAGCTCGCCGCTGAAACTTGCGCGCAGGACCCGCAGCGGGTGGCTCTCCCACACGCTGTCGCGCAGGGTCATGTGCGGCATGGACGCCGGAGCGAGCGCGGCCTCGAATCCGAGGCTCGCAAGCCACTCCCAGGCGCGGGGACCTGCGACCGTGATGTTGGCCCAGCGCGAGGTCACCGGTGTGATGAGCACCTTGAAGTCGACATACTCGCACTGCAGCCATTCCTCGAATGCGGTCGCGGTGCGATCGAAACCGGCGGTGCTGGTATTGACCCAGAAGCGCTGCTCGGACAGGCGCGCCACGATGCCGTCATCCACCAGGGTGCCGTTCTCGTTCAGCAACACCCCGTAGCGCGCCTGGCCGATCCTGAGCGTCGACAGGGTGCCGACGTACATGAGGTCCAGAAAGCGCGCGGCGTCCGGACCGTACACCTCGAGCTTGCCCAGGGGGGAGCCATCGAAGAGCCCGGCGCACTTTCTGACCGTTGCCGCCTCGCGCTGCGCGGCGGCGTCGAGTGTCTCGCCGGTGCGCGGGTAGGCGGCCGGGCGGCACCAGTCGCCGAAGGTCTCGAACAGCGCGCCCTGCGCGGCGTGCCAGTCGTGAGCCGGCAGGCGCTTCAAGGGCCGGTACAGTGCGCCCACGCGCCGCCCGACGATGGTGCCGAGCGTCACCGGCGCAAACGGCGGCCGAAAGCGCGTGGTGCCGACCTGCGCGGGGGTCTGGCTCGTGTATTCGCCCATGAGGATGAGTGCGTTGATGTTGCTGGTCTTGCCCTGGTCGGTCCCCATGCCGGTGGTGGTGTAGCGCTTCAGATGCTCCACCGAGCGGTAGTTCTCGCGGGCCGCGAGCGCCACGTCCTCGGCCAGCACGTCGTTCTGCAGATCGACGAACTGCTTGCCCCGCACGCCCGGCACGCGGGTGATGTCATCCGACCTCCCTGCCCCGCCGACCGGCGCCTGAGGGGGCGCGAGGCCGCGCGCCAGCGCCTCGCCGACCTCGGTGGCATGGCTCACCGCCGCAGCGCGCGCCAGCACACCGGCGCACGCACCCACGCTCGTAAGGCCCGGCGCCGCGCCATCCGGCACGAACATCGCGCTCTCGGCAACCCAGCGCAGCTTGCCGCCCGCCTGAGAGTGCAGGTGCACGGCCGGCGCGTAGCCGCCCGCGTTCAGAATGAGATCGCAGTGCAGGCGCTCGCGGCGCCCGCCCGCGAGCGGCGCCACCGTGCAGCCGCGCACCGAGCGCGCGCCGTGCACCGCGGTGAGCGTCGTGCCTGTCAGGACACGCAGGCCCGCGGCGCCCGCGATCGGCGCTGCTCCCTCGCGGCGGTCGACCACAGCGAGGATCTCAACGCCCGCGGCAGCGAGCGATGCGGCCACCCGGTAGGCGCCGTCGCAGTTCGCGGCGATCACCGCGCGCTGCCCGCACGCGACCCCGAAGGCCTGGGCGTACTTGTGCGCTGCGGACGCGAGCATCACCCCGGGACGGTCGTTGTCCGGGAACAGGAGCGGGCGCTCGAGGGCGCCGGCGGCGGCGATCACCGCCCGGGCGCGGATCTTCCACAGCCGCTCGCGCAACACGCACCCGGGCAGATCGGCGGCGCCCTCGGGACTGACGCTCTCGGTGGCGCACACCAGGTTGTGGTCGTAGACGCCGAACGCGCTCGTGCGCAGCTGGATCCGAACGCCGAGTTCCCGTGCGCTCGCCGCGAGCGCGGCGACTTCCGGATCGGCGTCGAAGGAGAGCGCGCCCCCCACCTGCGCACCGCTCGCAAGCAGCAGGGTGCGCGCACCCGCGCGGGCCGCCGCCACGGCGGCGGCAAGTCCCGCCACACCCGCGCCGATGACGAGCACATCGGCGTCCGCTGCGACTTCCTCATAGTGATCGGCGTCGGGCGCGGTGGGGGCTCTCCCCAGGCCCGCCATGCGCCGGATGGCCGGCTCGAACCAGTGCCAGTTCGGCCACTTGAAGGTCTTGTAGTAGAACCCGGCGGGCAGGAGCGCCGCACACGCCCCCGCGAGTGCGCCGACGTCGAAGCCAACGCCCGGCCAGCAGTGCACGCTCTCGGCGGCGAGTCCCTCGGCGAGTGGCAGGAGCGTCGTGCGCACATTCGGCGTGCGGCGTGCCCCCTGGCCGATATCCACCAGCGCGCTCGGCTCCTCGACGCCGCACGACCAGACGCCGCGCGGGCGGTGGAGCTTGAAGCTGCGTCCCACCAGGCGCACGCCGTTCGCGAGCAGTGCCGAGGCCAGGGTATCGCCCCTGAAGCCCGACAGCTTCCGCCCGTTGAACGTGAAGGACAGCGGATGCGAGCGATCGATCCAGGTTCCCGCAGGCTGCGGCAGGCGTCGGCTTGCCATAGCGCGCCGCTCCTTCAGGAATGAGCCGGCGGCGGGTCGGTCATGGCGTACACCGACAACACCTCGTGTGTCAGGGTGTGGCGCGCGACATTGAACCACTGTCCGCAGCCGTACGCGTGCCGCCAGCGCTCCAGATGCACCCCCTTGGGATTGTCACGGAAGAAGAGGTATTCGCCCCAGGTCGCATCGTTGGCGGTGAGGTCCGGCCGGATGAGGTGAGTGGTGCCGCCGCAGACGAACTCGCTTTCGTCGCGCGATCCGCACCACGGGCATTTGAGCTGCATCATGGCGGCGAGGCTGCGGCCAGCATCAGTGCGCGATCCCTGCGGCAGCGGCTTCGTCGATCAGGCGCCCGGTGATGAAGCGCTCGAGCTGGAAGGGCTCGGCGAGCTCGTGATTGCGCCCGGTCGCCAGCACGTGCGCCAGCGTCCAGCCGCCGGCGGGGATCGCCTTGAATCCCCCGGTTCCCCAGCCGCAGTTGATGTACAGCCCCGGGATCGGAGTGGGCCCGATGATGGGGCTGGAGTCGTGCACCACATCGACGATCCCGGCCCACTGCCGCAGCAGGCGCAGGCGGCTGAAGGAGGGAAACAGCGCCAGGGTTGCGGCGATGACGCCCTGCAGCACCGCAAAGCTGCCGCGCTGCGCGTACGAGGGAAACAGATCGAGGCTCGCCCCGATCACGATCTCGCCCTTGTCCGACTGGCTCACGTAGGCGCCGGTGCCCGGAGAAGTCACCACCGTGTCGAGCGCCGGCTTCAGGGGCTCGGTCACCATCGCCTGCAGGGCGTAGCTCACGACCGGCAGCCGAAAGCCGGCAAGCTTCGCGAGCACCGAGCTGTGGCCGGCGGCGGCGATGCCGATGCGCTCGGCCCGTATGCGGCCGCGGCTGGTCTCGACGCCGACGACCCGTCCGCCGGCGCCGGTGAGAAAGCCCGTGACCTCGCAGTTCTGAATGATGTCCACGCCGAGGGCATCGGCGGCACGCGCGTAGCCCCAGGCCACAGCGTCGTGCCGCGCCGTGCCGGCGCGCCGCTGCGTGAAGCCGCCCAGCACCGGGAAGCGGGCGTCGGGGGACATGTCGAGGAGCGGGGCGCGCGCGGCCACCTCCTCGCGCGTGAGGATCTGCGCGTCGATGCCGTTCATGCGCATGGCATTGGCCCAGCGCGCCATCGAGTCCAGGTCGTGGCGGCTGTGCGCGAGCAACACGATTCCGCGCTGGCTCAGCATGATGTTGAAATTCAGCTCGCGCGACAGACCCTCGTAGCACTTGAGCGCGAAGTCGTACAGCCGCGCGCTCTCGGGGAACAGGTAGTTGGAGCGCACGATGGTGGTGTTGCGGCCGGTGTTGCCGCCGCCGATCCAACCGCGCTCGAGGAGCGCGACGTTGTGCACGCCGTGGTTCTTCGCCAGATAGTAGGCGGCGGCCAGCCCGTGACCTCCGCCACCGACGATCACGACGTCGTAGGCGGGCTTCGGCTCGGGCGAGCGCCAGGCCGGAACCCAGTTGCGGTGCGCCGAGAGCGCCCCACGCAGCAGCGCCAGGGCCGAGTACTTCACGCCGGCTTCAGGCCTTGTCCTGGTAGTCGGTCTGGATCTTGCGAATCTTCTTGTCGGTGCCGAAGAACGCGTGCTTGGACATGTCGGCGCTGTAGCGGCTGGCCGGCGGGTGCCTGCCGAGGCTCTCGGCGAGCGCGCGGATGTGGTGCGGACCCGCGCCACAGCACACGCCCAGATAGCGGATGCCGAGGGCGAAGGCCTCGCGCCCGAAGTCGAAGATCTCCTGGCGCGTGCACACGAACGGATCGAGCCCGACCGGGAACGCACGCGCGTTGCCGCAGCAGGGATCCGTGAGGGACATGAACGAGGGCTGGCTGGCGATGGTGCGATACGGCACCGGGAGCGCGGCCACGTGACACTTCACCGCTTGGCGGATCTGCTTGAGCAGCGGCATCATGGTCGCGGGGCCGCGGTGGCAGTTGAGCCCGACCACATCCGCGCCCGCCCCTTCCAGGCGCCGGCAAGCTTCCGCCGGAGTGAGGCCGTCGCGCGTCAGCTCCTCGCGGTGCATGGCGAAGGTGACGACCGCCGGCACCTTCGAGTGCTTGCGGATCGCCTCCAGCGCCATGAGCGCCTCACCGGCCCATCCCAGGGTCTCGGCGACGAAGTAGTCGACGCCCGCCTCGACCGCCCAGCCCACCTGCTCGTCAAAGATCCGCTCCACCTCCTTGATCGAGCGCTTGTCGGCCGGATCGTAGATGTTGGTGTTGCACAGGTCCCCGGCGAGCAGCGTGCCGGTCTTGCGCGCCACCGACTTGGCGATCTTGAGCGCCGCCCGGTTCATCGGTACCAGATCCTTCTCGCGTCCGATGACGCGCAGCTTCTCGCGATGCACGTAGTAGGTGAGCGCCTGGGTCACGTCCGAGCCTGCGTGCACGAAGTCCAGGTGCAGCTGCTCCACCACCTCGGGATGATCGAACAGCACCTCGGGCACGAAGGCGCCCGCCTGCAGGTAGCCGCGCCGCTCGAGCTCGAACACGTACCCCTCCGCGCAGATCACCGCCCCGCGGCTCAGTCGGGCGATGAGATCGCGTTCCTCCCCGCGAGCCTTGCCCCGGGGCGCTGCGCGCGCGGGCTTTCGGGACGATTTGGCGGTGGGTGCCATTGCAATGTCTCCAGCTTATGGGGTCTTGTTTGCGCGACCCTCGGGCGCGCTATTCTAATCAGGCTTGCCGGTGGCCCAATGCCTCTTTTAGATGGGGCTATTCAATTTCTCGGCTTTCATGCCCGGCATGACTTGAGGAAGCTTCAGCCCATGAGCACGAACGCATCCCCCTCCTCCATTGACGCAGCGCGGCGCGGGCCGGCCGCGCCCGAGCCCCTGCGGCAGCACGTGGCCGCGCTCCTCGCGGCGTGCAAGCCCGGTTTCGCCCTGCCGGGGGCGCTCTTCACCGATGAGCGGCTGTATGCGGCCGAGATCGAGTACATCTTCGGCCGTCACTGGCTGTTCGTGGCCTGCGAGGCCGAAATTCCCGAGGGCGGCGACTACCGCACTTTCCAGATCGGTCCCTGGCCGGTCTTCATCCTGCGGCGCGACGACGGCTCGATCGGCGCCTTCCATAACACCTGCCGGCATCGCGGCTCGCGCATCCTGCAGCAGAACTCCGGCATCGCCGGTGCGACGCTGCAGTGCCCGTACCACCGCTGGACCTACGACCTCGAGGGGCGGGTCGTCGGTTGCGGCGCCACCGGCGAGGCCCCGGCGGCGCAGCGGCGCCTGAAGCCAGTGCACGTGAAGACACTCGCCGGCCTGATATTCATATGCCTGGCGGATGAGCCGCCGGAGGATTTCGACGACATGCGAGAGCGCATGACGCCGTATCTCGCACCCCACGCCCTGGCGCGAACCAAGGTCGCAAGCCAGGTCGATATCATCGAGCACGGCAACTGGAAGCTCACCATCGAGAACAACCGCGAGTGCTTCCATTGCGCCGGGCATCCGGAGCTGCTGTGCTCGCTGTTCGATTTTTTCGGCGAGCTCGACGTGGAGCGCATGTCCGCGCAGGAGCGCGCGAGCTACGCGCGCTACCAGAGCGCCCGCCCGGTGCAGGAAGCGATCTGGGCGCGCGCGGGCCTGCCGTGGCAGGAGATCGAGCAGCTGCACGGCCGGCCGACCGCCTTTCGCACCGAGCGGCTGGTGCTCGACGGCGCCGGTGAGTCGATGACCCCGGACACCCGCGTCGCCTCACGCCGCCTGTTGGGGGATCTCAAGGAGTCGCGCCTGGGGACGCTGCACTTTCACACCCAGCCGAACGCCTGGTTCCATTTCCTCTCCGACCACGCGCTCACCTTCGCCACGCTGCCGCTCGAGCGCGGCCGCACGCTGGTGCGCAGCACCTGGCTGGTGCACGCCGACGCCCAGGAAGGTCGCGACTACGATCTGGAGAAGCTCACTAGCGTATGGAACGCCACCAACGCCCAGGACGCGGCGTTCGTCGAGGAAACGCAGCGCGGCGTGTCCAGCCCCGCCTATGAGCCCGGCCCGATCGCCGCCAGCGAATACATGGTGAAGCTGTTCCACGTCTGGTACGAGGAGCGCCTGCGCGCCGAATTGCGGCTGTAGAGAGCGCCTACGCCAGTGGATTGCCGGCCATGTCCAGGTGCAGCTCCTTGCCGCGGTAGGGGTGGCGCGCGATGAGTCCCTCGTTGAGCTCGACGCCGAGCCCGGGCTCCGTCGGCGGGATCACGTACCCCGCCTCCCAACGGATGGGTTTGACGAGCACATCGGCATGAAACCCCTGCCAGCGCTCGATACCCTCGAGGATCAGGAAGTTCGGGCTGCAGGTGGCGAGCTGGATATTGGCGGCGCCCACGACCGGCCCGCAATACAGGTGTGGCGCGAGCTGCACATGGTGCACTTCGGCGAGCGCCGCGATTTTCTTCGCCTCCAGGATCCCGCCGACGCGCCCCAGGTTCATCTGCAGGATGGCCGCGGCCCCTGCGGCCAGCACCCGCGCGAAATCGTACTTGGTGGCGAGGCGCTCGCCGGTGGCGATCGGGATGCTGGTGGCGCGCGCCACGCGCGCCATTTCCTCGGGCGCATCCGGCGGCACCGGTTCCTCGAACCACAGAGGATCGTAGGGCTCGAGGCGCCGCGCGAGGCGAATCGCGCCCGCGGCGGTCATCTGCCCGTGCGTGCCGAACAGCAGGTCGGCATCGGAGCCCACGGCGGCGCGCAGCTGGCGCATGAAGCGCTCGCACAGATCGAGCGCCGCGAGCGACAGCTGCCGGCCATCGAAGGCCGAGTAGGGTCCGGCCGGATCAAACTTCAAGGCGGTGAAGCCCTGCGCGAGGTACTCGACCGCGCGCTCGGCGGCGAGATCCGGATCCTGGTACACGTCGCTCCGGTCCCCGGGACGCGCGTAGATATAGGTGTAGGCGCGCAGCCGCTCGTGTACCCGCCCCCCGAGCAGGTTGTAGACGGGCTGGTTCGCTTCCTTGCCGATGATGTCCCAGCAGGCCATCTCGAGCGCACTCAACACCGCCATCAGCGACAGGTCCGGATGCTGCGTATAGCCTGCCGAGTACACGCGCCGCCAGATCCTCTCGATGTGGTGCGGGTCCTCGCCCGCGAGGTAGCGCTCGAAGACGTCGGTGAGCATGCGCGTCACCACCTCGGGGTGAAACGGCACGCAGTAGGCTTCGCCCACCCCGTGAACGTTGCCGTCGGTGGTGAGCTTCACGAACACGAAGTAGCGCCCGCCGTAGCCCGGGGCGGGGTTCCCGGCGATGAAAGTCCTGATGTCAGTCAGTCTCATCGCGCGATGCTTTAGCACAGATGACCGAGTATGACTACGTCATCGTGGGCGCCGGCTCCGCCGGGTGCGTGCTCGCCAACCGCCTGAGCGCTGGCGGCGAGCATCGCGTGCTGCTGCTCGAGGCCGGCGGCAACGACCGCTCGATGTGGATCCAGGTGCCGATCGGCTACGGCCGCACCTTCAACAATCCACGTTTCAACTGGATGTACCAGGCAGAGCCCGATCCGGGGCTCGACAACCGCCGCGCCTTCTGGCCGCGCGGCAAGGTACTGGGCGGGTCGAGCTCCATCAACGCCATGGTGTACGTGCGCGGGCAGCCCGCGGACTTCGACGACTGGCGCGCGGCGGGCAATCCCGGCTGGTCCTCAAGCGAGCTGCTGCCCTACTTCAGGAAGCTCGAGGATCACGCCTGGGGCGCTTCCGAATTCCACGGCGCGGGAGGTCCGGTGCACGTGAGCGACGTGTCGGCAAGCGTGCATCCCTTGTGTACGACCTTCCTCGAGGCGTGCGCCAGCGTCGGCATCGCAGCCACCCGCGACTTCAACGGTGCGCAGGCCGAAGGCGCGGGCCTGTGGCACGTCACCATCAAGGATGGCGTGCGCGTCTCGAGCGCCACTGCGTACCTGCGGCCGGTGTGGCGGCGCGCCAATCTCGAGGTGCGCCTGCGCTCGCACGCCACGCGGGTGTTGTTTGCGGGCTCGCGCGCCGTGGGGGTGGAGTACCTGCGCGCCGGTCAGCGGCAGCAGGCGCACGCGCGCCTCGAGGTGCTGCTGGCGGCCGGTGCGATCAACTCGCCGCAACTGCTCGAGCTCTCGGGTGTCGGAGACGCGCAGCTGCTGCGGCAGTTCAACATTCCGGTCATCGCCGACTCGCCCGCCGTCGGGCGCGGCCTGCAGGACCACCTCGCGGTGTCGTATTTCTACCGCTCGCGGGTTCCGACCCTGAACGATCAGCTGGCGCCCTTTCGCGGCAAGGTGAAAGCGGCGCTGCGCTACGCCCTCGGACGGCGCGGCCCGCTCGCGATGAGCGTCAATCAGGCCGGCGCCTTCCTGCGCAGCCGCGCGGAGCTGACACGCCCGAATCTGCACATCTACTTCAACCCGGCCAGTTACAGCACCACTACCATCGGCGCCAACCGGCGCCTGCTGAACCCCGACCCGTTCCCGGGGTTCCTGATGTCCTTCAACACCTGCCGGCCGACTAGCCGCGGCAGCGTGCATATTCGCTCGGGCGATCCGCTCCAGAGTCCCGCCATTGTCCCGAATTCCCTCGCCACCGAAGCGGACCTGCGGGACGTGTACGACGGGGCGCGGGTCGTGCGGCGCCTCGCCGCCGCCCCAGCGCTCGCGCAAGTGATCGAGAGCGAGCGCGAGCCGGGTGCGCAGGTGCAGTCCGATGCCGAGGTGCTGGCGGACTTTCGCCGGCGCGCCGGCTCGGTGTTCCACGCCTGCGGGACCTGCGCCATGGGCGCTGATCCGAGCACTTCGGTGGTCGATCCGCGGCTGCGGGTGCGCGGGGTCAGCGGCCTGCGCGTGGTGGATGCCGCCATTTTCCCGAACATCAGCTCGGGCAATATCAACGCCCCGACCCTCATGGTGGCGGAAAAGGCCGCGGATCTCATTCTCGAAGACAGCTCCGCCGCGGTAGCGTAACCTGAGCCGGTGAGCACGCAGAGCCCGACCCCGTGAGCGAGTTGCAGTCGACCGTGGCATCCGACACCGCGGCGCTGGACGTTGCGCCGCTGCAGTCAGCGTCCCTCATGGAGCGCTGGTACGTGCTCATCATGATGTGTCTGGTCTACACCCTCAGCATCGCCGACCGCTACGTGGTGTCGACGGTGCTGGAGCCGATCCGGCTCGAGCTGCATCTCACCGACCAGGGTGTCGCGTGGCTCACGGGGGCGGCATTCGGACTGTTCTACATCGTGTTGGGGTTCCCGCTGTCCTGGCTCATCGACCGCAAGAACCGCCGCAACATCGTCGCGCTCTGTCTGGTGCTGTGGTCGATGATGACTGCCGTGTGCGGGCTCGCGCGGACCTCATGGGAGTTTTTCTTCGCCCGCGTCGGGGTCACCATCGGAGAAGCCGGTGGCACGCCGGGTGCGAATTCGCTCCTCTCCGACTACTTTCCCGCTACCCGGCGCGCCATGGCGCTCACGGTCTTCTCGCTCGGCGCGCCGATCGGCGCCTGGGTGGGCTACAACGTCGCCGGCGCCATCGCCGATCACTACGGCTGGCGCGCGGTGTTCTTCGCGCTCGGGGTCCCCGGTGTGCTGGCCGGGTTCGCGGTGTGGCTCACGGTGCGCGAGCCGCGGCGCGGATGTCTCGACAGCGGCGACGACGGCGAGGCGCCATCGGTGGTCGAGACGATGCGCTTCCTGTGGCAGCAGCGCTCCGCGGTGCATGTGATGATGGGCAGCGCGGTATGCGCGCTGTGGGGCTGGGGGCTCATGTTCTGGACACCGGCCTTCCTGCAGCGCACCTACCACATGAGCGTCGGCGAGGCGAGCGTCGTGACGCAGAACATGCACCTGTGGGGCGGAGGCATCGCGACCGTCGTGACCGGTATCCTGATGGCCCGCAGCGGCATGACCGATGCGCGCCGCATCGTGTGGCTGCTCGCCGGCGGAATCGGCATCGCAACTCTCGCCTCGGGGGTGGTGTACTACACCCGTGATCTCGCGCTTGCCAAGGCGATGTTGTGGATCTTCATCCCTGCGATCTACTTCTATATCGGTCCCGGATTCGGGCTGCTCAACAATCTCGCGCAGTGCCGCATGCGGGCGATGTTCTGCGCCATGGTGCTGTTTCTGGCGAATCTCGGCAATCTCGTCATCGCACCTCCGCTGATCGGCTCCCTGAGTGACTGGTTCGCTCCCAATCACGTCTCCAATGCCGAGTCGCTGAGGCTGGCGATGCTGTGCCTGGTGCCCACCGGCCTGTGGGCCACCGCGCACCTGTTCCTCGCTGCGCGCGACATCGTCAAGGACCAGGAGCGCGCGCGGAGCTTTCCACTCTAGCGATGCTGCAGCCGAGGGTGCGGACGGTCACCTGACTGGGGTGGCCTGACACCCGGGAACGGATCCAGTCGTCCGCGTGCCGCGCAGGGGGTAAACCCCTGTACCTGGTGGTAAACCCCTGATAAATGAATAACAGCTCCTTGGGCGTCCAGACGAGACCCCGGTTCAGATCCTGTTATGTCATGCAAACGCAATATGTTATCTGTAGCCGGTCGGAGACGTCGGAGATGCCTGACGGGCTGCTCCGTTGTCAGCCGACTCAAGGAAGGGGCTTTGTCGGTCTTGGCGTGCGCAGCTGTGTCGCTATGCTCCTGCAATGGAAGCTGTCACAACGGTCTGGCTCGTAAAGCCAGAAGCTCCGCGGGGCGCTGAGAGCATTGACGTCATGCGTCGGGCGATCGAACAAGATGCCGCTCGACCCGGCAGCCTGATCGGTGAATGCCTCGAGGTCGCTCGAGCCCGCGAGCTCAGCGAGGAAGAGACCTACGTATTTCTCGCGTATCAGGCGCTTCTGCGGCTGGAAGAAACGCAGCAGCGACACATATACCTGAGCGACATCGCCCCGTTCGTCGAACCCGTGGCCTCGCAGCCAGTTGCCCCGGCGCGCACGGCGCCGAGCATCACGGCACGGATCGGCACCGGTGTGAAGCGGCTCGCGCGCAGTGCGGTCGAGCAGGCTCTGCATATCGAGCGCTCGGTAGCCGAGCTCGTGCGAATCGGCCCTGCGCAGGACTCGAGACTGAAGGCGTCGGCCGGCGCGGCCGGACACGTCCAGCACACGGCGGCGCCTTAAAGCGGACATCTTTACCGCGGCGGATTAAGTAATTTTACAGCGGAAGCGTGATCTCAGCGCTTCTCCTCGCCGGCGTGTCGCGAGCCGTGGCCGAACCCTCACCTGCGCGACGTCAACGTGACTGAGCTGCCGTATCGGCCATGGAGCCGGACCCGGCCGACCCCGGGCGCCCGCCCAACCTCGGACATTCGCTTTCAGTCATCTGGCCGGGCTATGTGCCGAATGCCCCCGCGCCACGAGCCGCACGGCGGCCCCGGTGTCAGGCCGAATCTTCCTGCGCACCCGCCGCACGGCGACCCCGGTTTGAGGGCCCCCGTATCGCTGCCGGAACCTTCGACGCTCGGGCTGTTCGGCTTCGGCGCCGCGACGGTCTGCGCACTGCGGCGGCGCTCCCGCCGGCACTGCTGAGCCGGTCCCGCGGTTCTGTCTGCCGGCCAACCTGACGGGCGGCGCGTAACGGGTACGCCGCTCCCAAAGGCGTAGATTCGCCCGTCGCTGCAGGCGATCAGAATCGTCACGGCCGACCACACATGTCATGCAGCGGTGCCGCTGACGGTGATGCGCGCTGCCGATATCACGTACGCTCGCCGCTCCCGCTGTGATTTGAAAGGCGGAGAAACCATGCAACTCGGGCTGCCCCGCATACTCAGCGTCAATGCGGGATTCATGGACACTGCGGCTTATCTCGCACTGAAGGGTCTTTTCACAGCCCACGTCACCGGCAATTTCGTCACCCTGGGCGCGGCGCTCGTGTTGGGAACCTCAGGCGCGCTTGCCAAAGTTCTCGCCCTGCCGGTGTTCTGCATCGTCGTGCTCCTCGCGAGATTTTCCTCGCATGCCCTCCGCGCCCGCTCTCGTCCCATACTGAGCACTTTGTTGCTGGCGCAGCTCGGGCTGTCGATTCTCGGTGCGGTGCTCGCCACCTCGTTTGGGCCATTCGACAATGCAGACGAGTATGTGGCGTTGCTGACCGGCATGATCCTGGTTGCCACCATGGCGATTCAAAACACCGCTCATCGAGCTCATCTGGCCAGCGCGCCCCCATCAACGATCATGACGGGTGCCACCACCCAGATCATGATGGACCTCGGGGACCTGATGCGGGGATTGGCGCCCGAGAACGCAAACGCCAGCAGAGCGCGGCTCACGCAGATGACGGCGAGCGTTCTGGCCTTCGCCATTGGCTGCACGCTCGGTGCACTCCTTTACGCGTGGCTCAGCGTCCTGTGTCTGTGGGTACCCCCGGCTCTGCTTATCGGTGCGCTCCTGATGCGCAAGGCGCTCGCCGAGGCTGACATGCAGCGATGATCCGCGGCCGCTCGCCGAGAGGTTGCCTTCGGATTCAGTCCGAGTGTTGACGGCGAGCGCTGGACCGCGCAGCTCGGGCGCCGCAGGGGGGGTACGTCCGCGCGGGTCAGAGCAACCGGATCGGTCTGCGAGTCTGCTCTGCCCACATTCCCAGGAGCGGCACGGCTGCAATCAGGACACCGAGCAACGTCGCGATGTAGGGGCCGTACTGACGCGAAATGTCCATGACGTCCCGGCTGAGATGCGGCCAAGCCGTGACGACCGCAACCACCAGCAAGAGTGCGATTCCCAGCGTGTCGAGCGTCAGCAGGCGCAGCATCGACCGACGCCGGCCCTGCAGCTCCGAAAGGGCTCTCCGATAACGTGCCCGTTCCTGCTGCCGTGCGCGCATAGCCCGCTCGGTGGCGTCTATCTGCGATTCGGCTTGCAAACGTGCCATAAGCCGCGCGTCGAAGTCTGCTCCTGTGTCGAGGCCACCGAAGAGCGCCCGCAGGCGTTTGTCGAGTTCGGAATCAGGTGTGCTCATGCGGACGCACTCATTTGCCGGCGGCAGCGCTCATCCGGGCGCGCGCGCGATGCAGCAAGGTTTTCACTGTTCCAACGGGCATCGCCAACATATTAGCTACCTTCTCGTGGGATTGCTCTTCCATGTAGAAGAGCATGATGACTTGCCGTTGCTTCGTGGGCAGCTGATCGACGAG
>Ga0209156_10000470_pt1 | contig 34223 bp, 20 predicted proteins | sample GraSoiAngelo_124_FD_185881 | JGI IMG/M metagenome (GOLD analysis project Ga0209156, IMG submission 185881) | Grasslands soil microbial communities from the Angelo Coastal Reserve, California, USA - 14_0927_05_20cm (SPAdes) (version 2) | ecosystem: Environmental > Terrestrial > Soil > Grasslands... | reverse complement strand
CCCGACAGCGAACAGGCGTAAAGCTAAACACGAGAATCTCCGTGTGCCGCCTGTAAGAGACTGTTGAAACACTGGAAGGGCCGCGCGTGGAGGCAGCAGGCGTGGTTGGCACTACAGCGAGTGACGCGCGAAGAATTTTCGAGGTTGGGGTCAGCGGTCAAGCGCATTGCGTAAGCGCTCGAGAAAAAGCACCTGTGCAGAATTGATCTTTTCCCGCGCAATTTCTTCCGGGAAAAATTCCGCGCGGTCAATCTCCGGAAATTTCGTAAGCTTACCTGAGCGCGGCGGCCATTGGATTTCGAACGTGTTCGATTTGAGTTTGAAGGACGCGGGCAAGTCACTTTGAAAAGCCCAGGCGTGAACAAGCTTGCCGCCCTTCTGTTTGATCCATCCGAGCGGAACCCAGTCCCCTGACGGTTGGATTCCCAACTCTTCTTCAAACTCAATCTGAGCGCGCGTCAGGAGATCTTCTCCCGGAGCAGACTCGCCTTTTGGAATCGTCCAGGCGCCGTCGTCTTTTTTGGCAAAGAAGGGCCCGCCCGGATGCACAAGCAACACTTCGAATTTGTCATTTTCGCGGCGAAACATGAGTAAGCCCGCGCTGACACGACCTCGGGAGGATTTTGAGCTCTGTTCCACAGCGTCGTTCTACTTCGACGGCATCAGCGACACTTGCACAACGCGGAAATTTTTGAACCAAAAGAAATTCATCGTCTGGTTGTCCGAAATATGCGCCACTGCCGCCCGCCGCGATGCTAAGAAGCGGTGCCCAAGGCGGATTTATCCAAGTCATCAGGCTTGTTGAGATTCCGGTAAAATCTTTGCTCTTTCTCAGGCACTCGAACAACGCGTAGCCTGCCCATTTTCACGAGTTGATTGGTTAACGTTTGCATCGAAAAATCGGCTCCCGAAAGCGTTGCGGCAAACACGTCGTAGGCCTCAGTTGGATAAATTGCTGCCACTGGCTCAGCTCGACCGCCTATCATCGGAAGGACACCACGACCTGGCTCTATTGCACTGCAGAGATAACGCAGATGGTCTTCACTCATAAAGGGCATGTCGATTGCCAGAACGAGCAAATGACTGCTTCGGATTCGCGCCAGCGTTGCGGTCAACCCGCTGAGCGGACCGCGTGACGGCGGCTCGTCAGGGACAAATTGCACGTCGGCCGGTCGCCAGGCGGGATCGGCTCGTGCGGAAACAAAAATTTCCGCGGGTTCCAATTTACACAGGAGCTCGAGTTGAATTTGCCAGAGCGGTTTTCCGCCAAAAAGAAGTGTCGCTTTGTCTTTGCTCATTCGGCGCGATTCGCCGCCGGCGAGCAACATCGCGCTGATACTCATCCCGCGCCGGCCAGAATCCTCGCGGAGGAGCGCAATTTTCCACTCGTCAACATCCTAGCGCGCAACCCACCGCGCCCTTTGAGAAATTCTTCCGCGTCCGGGGCAATAGCCTGATCCATCCAATAGCAAGGGCGGCATTCCTGCGTTCCGTGAAAATGAACGCCCTGAATTTCAAAGTCCTCGTCGATCAGTTCATTAAGATCGACATCGCGCGTCATGACATTGCGACGGACTAAAGCAGGCGAGCAATCGTGTAACTCGAGTCTGCTGCAGAGTTCGTCAAAAACTTCGAGCGAAAAAAATGTGATTTGTCCTTTGTAGTCATCCTTAAAATCGAAATAGCGATCCCCGCGAATACCACGACCAGCCACGCATTCGATCATCGGCACTTCAATTGCGGGATGCGTGTCCGGTTCGCGACCGTGGTGTCCTACAAAATTGTGGCCGAGCGAAATGTACAGGTGACAGATTTCCACTGAGGCAACGATACCACCCGCAGCTGCTCGTCGCGAGGTAACTTCTGAATTCCCACCGCCATCAGGGCCACGTTCGGCGTGCGCATAGTCATCGTTCCGGCGTTGAATTGATAGAGCGTGCGGCCCGTCATTAGCAGAAACGGAAATTCCGGCGAAGTCGTTTCGTTCGATCCTGTAAATTCAAGCCACTTCAGCGGCGCCCACGGATCGGTCCGGAAAGCGTCCCCCTTAAGGCGTGCGGCGCCAATATCCTTTTGGCCGCTCCACGAGTAGTCTGTTGCGGGCAGACTTGACCAATCCGGTCAATACTCGGAAGGCTATTCATACGATAAAATTTGCAATGAGATTTCGGCGAAGGGAGGGCGATCGCGTTTTGGTGGTCGGCATTTTCCAAAGCCCGGGGATCGGTCAGGCCGCACTGAAGAATCTCCATCGGGCTCGGTTTCGCCGCGCCGCCGCAATTCATGCCTCGACCGGAGGCCGGCCGCGGGTCGAGGAATATGGCGTCTCGGCGATTGACGGAGCGACCGCCGCCTTAGCCGTCGGCCTGGCCATTGGGGCATTCACCCTTTGGCAGCGCGGAATTCTGGCGGATTTCCGACCAGGCATGCTGGCGCTATTGCTGACCGCGTTTGCGTTGGCAGGCGCCCTCAGCGGATGGATTCTCGTCCGGTTGCTTCGGGAGCATGTTGATGAGACTTGGCTGGCCCGCTGCGCGAGCGCGATCCTGCCGGATGAAACGCTTGTGATGGCCGAGGTGGAAGCCAGCGAAACGGCGCGCGTGCTGGTGATTTTGGGGGACGTGGAAGCCGAGGCGCCCCTGACGTTCGCTTTTCGTTCGCCGCGACCTTTCTCTGTCGAATCGAGCACGCGACCGCTCTGGGAGGAACGACCTTCGATTCAGCATCTGTCGGAAAATGCCGCGCAGCTCGCGGGCTCGATTTCGGTCAGCCGGGAGGCGCAACCGCGCGGGCAATCCTTTTTGCGGCGGTTGCGAGAAGTAGAGGGCGCACTGGAATGGGCGAACACGAGGCTGACGATGTCGGCCAAAATGCATCACGCCTTCACGCTTTCGGCGGAGTGGCTGCTCGATAATGCCTATTTGATTCGGGAGCAGGTGACCGATCTGCGGCGGAGTCTGCCCCAAAAATACTATGGAGAGCTGCCTCTCATCGCCAGCGGTCCCGAGGCAGGGCTGCCGCGTGTTTACCGTGTCGCGTCGGAAATGGTATCCGAGAGCTGCGGTGAATTGGGGCCGGAGATCATTCGGAAATTTCTGGTTGCTTTTCAGGCGGTCACGCCGCTGGACATCGGAGAACTCTGGGCCCTGCCGCTGATGTTGCGTTTGCAGTTACTCGAATGCCTACGCGCGCTCGCGATCCAAGTCGAGCAGCAGCAAAGCCAGAGCGAGGAGGCGGATTTTTGGGCCAATCGGCTCATCACCGCCGTGCGCCACAGCTCGCCGCGGTTACTCAAGATGCTGGAAGAACTGATGGAACGTCATCCCGAGCCGACCGCGCATTTTGCGAGCGAACTGATGGTGCACCTTCACGATGAAGAGGCGGCGCTCCCGGTGGTGAGCGGGTGGCTGGAACGCTCTCTACGCGCGCCTCTTCTCGAAGTCATGCAGCAGGAACATCGGCGTCAGGCCGTGCAGCAGACCGCGCTCGCGGATGTGATCAATAGTTGTCGTCTCATTGCGCAAATCGCGTGGCCGGAATTTTTCGAGTCGATCAGTTGGGCGGAAAGCGAATTGGCCGCCGATCCCGCTGGAGTTTATGCCCGGCTAGATTTTGAAACGGGCGATCGTTGCCGGACCGCGGTGGAGGAAATCGCCCGATGGTCAAAGCGCTCAGAACAGGAAATCATCGACCAAGCGTTGGCGTTGACGGAGGCCGCCGAGGACGAAGTCGCGCGACACGTTGGCTATTATTTGATAGACGCGGGGCGGCCGGCGCTCGAGCGGGCATCCGGCGCTCGGGTGCCGCTGGCGGAACGGTCGCGCCGATGGCTTCGCGCGCACGCGGCGGGCGTGTATTTCGGGAGTCTTTTGGTGCTCGCGGTCACGATCGTGGGGGCTCCTCTCCTTTTCATTGCCGCGGCGGTCCCCGGGCTGACGCTCGGGTTGCTCGGCCTTCTGCTTCTCTTGCCCGCGAGTGAGCTGGCGGTGCTGGTCGTGAATTATTTCGTGACCTCGATTCTGCCTCCGCAGGTGTTGCCGAAGATGTCCTTCAAGAAAGCAGGCATTCCCAATGATTGCCGCACGCTCGTGGTGGTGCCGACGTTACTCACCACTCCGGACGCAATCCAAAGCGAGCTCAACCGCCTTGAAATTCGCTACCTCGGAAATACGGATGCGAATTTGCGCTTCTCGCTCCTGACCGATTTTGCCGATGCACCGCGGCAGAGCATGCCGGAGGACAAAGAGTATATCGACATCGTTGCCCGCGGGATCGAGGAACTGAATCGCCGGCATGGAGCGGGGCGATTCTTTCTTTTCCATCGCGGGCGCTCATGGAGCGAGAGCGAGCAACGCTGGATCGGTTGGGAGCGCAAGCGCGGCAAGCTCGAGCAGCTCAATCGATTCCTCATCGGTGAATCAGCGCCCGAGTTGGAAGGATTTCTTTGCGCGGGCGATCGCAATCAACTCGAAAGCATTCGATTTGTCATCACGCTGGATGCCGATACACAACTGCTGCGCGGCACCGCCCGGAGGATGATCGAAACTCTAGCGCATCCGCTGAATCAGGCGCGGCTTTCGCCGGATCGCCGCCGCGTGATTCGCGGTTACACGGTCATTCAACCAAGCGTCAGCGCCACGCTTCCGAGCGCCACGGCGACATGGTTCTCACGCATCTTTGCCGATCCGCGTGGGATCGATCCGTATACCCATGCAGTCTCCGACATTTACCAGGATCTGGTCGGTGAAGGCAGTTATCACGGCAAAGGTATTTACGAATTGCAGACATTTCATCGCCTCTTGTCTGGGCGATTTCCAACTGCGCACTTGTTGAGCCATGATCTGCTGGAAGGCAGCCACGTCCGCGTCGGGTTGGCAACAGACATCGAACTGCTCGACGTCTTTCCGAGCAGTTACATCGCGTGGTGGAATCGGCAGCACCGATGGATTCGCGGCGACTGGCAAATCATCGATTGGCTAAAGTGGCGCGTGCCCGTGAGCGGCGACAGGATTGAACCCAACCCGCTTTCCGCCTTCAACCGGTGGAAGATCTTTGACAACCTGCGCCGCAGTCTGGTGCCGCCCGCGACCGTGGCCCTCCTCTTGGCGGGCTGGCTTCTCACGCCAGCGCCGATGCTGTGGAGCGGGATTATCGCCGGCCTGATGTTGTGGCCGGTCCTGAATTCTCTTCTCGCGCTTCTGTTCCATCCGCCGCCACCCGGAACGAGATTTTGGCGCGAACCGCGCGACCGCCTGCTGCGCTCCGTGTTGGCGGTTATTTTTCTGCCGGATTATGCGGCCATGGCGCTCGATGCTATCGCTCGCGTCGCCTACCGGCGAATCGCTTCGCACCGGTTACTACTCGAATGGGAGACGGCACAAGACGCCCACCGACGCGCAAAAAATCAGGAGCGGCAGTTCGTTCTTGGCCGGCTTTGGATCCCGGCTGTATCTGGGCTTCTTCTCGTCGGCGCAGCTTTGCAGGGAACATCAGCGATGGTGGCCGTGGCGCCGTTCCTCCTCTTGTGGGCTCTCTTTCCGGCGGCAGTAATCGTGATCAATCGCCCGGCGAAGAGCTGGCGCGGCGGAATTTTGACGGCGGACGATCGGCGGTTCCTGCGCACCGCCGCGCGGCGAACCTGGAGATATTTTGATGATTTTGTCGGGCCCCAAACCTCGTGGCTGCCGCCAGACAATGTTCAGGAAACGCCAATGCGGGAAATTTTCCTGCGCACTTCGCCGACGAACATCGGGCTTTGGATGCTGGCGACCGCGGCGGCCAACGACTTTGGTTATATCACGATCGACGACCTAGTGGTGCGCAACTTGGGCACGCTCGAAACAGTGAGTCGCCTCGAGCGTTTCGAAGGCCATCTCTTCAATTGGTACGACCTGAGCACACTGCAACCGTTGCATCCTCGCTACGTCTCGACAGTGGATAGCGGCAATTTGCTCGCGAGCCTTTGGACTTTCGAGAGCAGCTGCAATGAACTGGCCACCCGCCCCCTTCTGGATGTAGGCGCCTTGCATGGAATCGCCGACACGCTCGAGGTGATGCGGCAAATCGGTGCCACAATGAAGGAAGCGGAACATCCTCCGGCATTTCTGCGCTTGGCGGAACTGACCACGGGACAGCCGGCCAGTCTGGAGGAAGTCATTTTGCGCTTGCGCAGGGCTCGATCGCCCACGCAAGATCTACTGCTTTTCTTCCACGGGCGCGAAACCGATCCGCGCGGTTACTGGGCGCAACAAGTCGCCAAGCAAGTTGCGGCCTGGAATGCCCTCATCGATAAATATTTTCGCCCGGTGGAAATCCTGATGGCGTCGCCGTCGCAATTGATGTCGTTAGGTGAAGCGTCGCACGAAAGCCGGCGCGAGGCGCTCGCGGCGACCTTTTCGCTGCGAAACATCGCCACCGAGGGAATCCCCGGGCTCGTACCACTGCTCGCATTTCACGGGCGACGAGAGGGACCGGAGCTTCCTCAACCGGTGCGCCAGTGGTTCGATCTTCTGGTGACCGAGGTGGAGCGCTCGCGTCAGGCCGCCTCCGAGCAGCTCGCGCAATTGAACGAATTGATCGCCCAGAGCAACCAACTGGAAAGCGGCATGGGGCTGCGATTTCTTTACGACGAGGAACGGCGGATTTTTGCGATTGGGTATCAAGTGGCGCAACGGCGACTCGACACGTCCTTTTATGATTTGCTCGCGAGCGAGGCGCGCCTAACGAGTTTCCTGGCCATCGCGCGCGGGGAAGTGTCGGTGGAACATTGGTGGGCTTTGAGCCGGCCCTTTGGATCTGCCTACGGTCGGCTGCCCCTCCTTTCCTGGAGTGGGACGATGTTCGAATACTTAATGCCGCTCCTGTTTACTCAGACGCATGAGAATTCGCTGCTTGATCGCGCCTGTCATGACGCCGTGCACTGCCAGATTGCTTATGCCCAGGAAAGCCGCGTGCCGTGGGGCATCTCGGAATCGGCCTTCAGCGCACTCGACCGGCATAACGTTTATCAATACCGCGCGTTCGGCGTGCCGGCGCTGGCGCTGAGGCGCGGACAGGAACTGGAGTTGATCGTCGCTCCGTATGCTGCAGCGCTCACTCTCGGCGTGCAACCAGCCGCCGCCATGAAAAACCTGCGGAGGCTCGCCACACTGGGCAACTCTGCCCTGCTCGGCGACTACGGTTACTACGAGGCGATCGACTATTCACGACCGACCGAAGCCGGCGGCGCGGCCGGGATCATCATCCGTTGTTACATGGTGCATCACCAGGGGATGTCGCTCCTCGCCTACGACAATGCTTTACATGACAATACGATGCGCAGGCGTTTCCATTCCGATCCGCGCATTCGCGCTACCGAGCCGCTCTTGCACGAGCATATCCCAGAACAGATTTTGCCGACCACCGGTGAGGTGCACGAAGAGCGACCCCTGCCTCGGACGATTCCGAGCCTCGGCAGCGCGGTCGTAATGCAAATACCCGATATCGCCTCGCCGCGTATTCACCTGCTCTCCAACGGAACGTGCTCGGTCATGGTGACCAATTCCGGCGGCGGTTACTTCCGCTGGTTGGATCTGGACGTCACGCGGTGGCGCGCCGACACGACCTGCGATCTGCCGGGCGCGGTTTGTTATATCCGGGATTTGGAAAGCGGCACGATCTGGAGCAATACCCATCAACCGGTGCGAAGTCCCGAGCGCCGTTACAGCTGGAGTTTCACGCCGGACAAAGCGGAGTTCCGCCGGAGAAGCGGGCCGTGCGAGACTTTTACTGAAATTGTCGTCTCCGCAGAAGACGACGCCGAAGTCCGGCGCATGACTTTGGTCAACATCTCGCGCAAATCGTGCCGTCTGGAGCTGACCACTTACCTCGAGCTTGCTCTCGCGCCGCACCGGGCCGATCGGGCGCATCCCGCTTTCAGCAAGCTCTTCATCGAAACCGAATGGCTTCCGCATTGCGGAGCTCTCCTCGCCCATCGTCGCCTCCGCGCTCGCGACGAACAGCCGATCTGGGCCGCGCACCTCATAGTCCCTGAGTCTTCCTCGTTCACCGGCACCACTGAGTTCGAAACTGATCGCGCCAAGTTCCTCGGCCGGGGCCGCACGCCGGAAAACCCCGCTGCCCTCAGCCGCAGCCTAACGAACCGGGTCGGTGCCGTGCTCGATCCGATCTTCAGCCTTCGCCGGTACATCACGATTCTGCCTAACCAACGGTCTCAGTTTGCGCTCGTCACGGTGGCTGCGGAATCGCGCGAAGCCATCATCGGGCTGGCCGAACGCTACGCGGAGTTACACACGTGCGCGCGTGCTTTCGAGACCGCGTGGACTCACTCCCAACTTGAAATGCGCCGGCTCCACATCCGGCCAGGAGATGTTCAGACCTTTCGCCAATTGGCAGCACACCTCCTCTTTCCGCAGGCTCAACTGCGACCGCCACCCGCGCGTCTCGGCCGTCGCGGGGAAGGTCAGCGCGCGCTGTGGCGGCAGGGCATTTCGGGCGACCTGCCAATCGTCGTCGTCATGATCGGTCATATCCGCGACATCGAAGTGGTGCACGAAATTTTGACCGCGCACACTTTCTGGCATCTGCGTGGGTTGAAGGCCGATCTCGTGCTGGTGAGCGAGGAACTGGCCAGCTACGAAGAACCGTTGGTCGGCGATCTGCGCAGGCTCATTGAAGCGCAGGCGCATCTGACTGGCGTCGACCAACCCGGAGGCGTTTATCTCCGCTCGGCGACTAAAATTTCGAAGGAAGACCTGATCGCACTTCAGGCCGCCGCGCGGATGGTCGTGGTCGCAGCCCGCGGCACGCTGCGCCAACAACTTGCCGCGACCACACCGGTCACTGTGAAACCGCAGCTGCTATCGCCCGGCTGGCAGTTCCGCGAAGAGCCCTCCGCGCCACTGGCTTTCGTGGAGCTGAAATACTTCAATGGCCTCGGCGGCTTTACCCAGGACGGAAAGGAATTCGTCATCTATCTGGGACCGGGCCAGCAAACGCCGCTTCCTTGGGTCAACATCATGGGCAATTCGAAGTTCGGCGCGTTGGTTTCGGAGTCGGGCGCCGATTTTGTCTGGGGCAGCAACAGCCAGAACGATCGCCTCACTCCGTGGTTCAACGACCCGATCTCCGATCCGCCTGGGACCGCGATTTACATCCGCGATGATGACATAGGCGCCGTTTGGTCGCCCACACCCCAGCCGATTCGGGAGAGTGATGCCTATCGCGCCCGGCATGGGCAGGGTTACACAACCTTTGAACACAATAGCCATGCGATCGAACAAATGCTGGTCACCTTTGTGCCGGTCGATGACGCCGGCGGCATGCCGGTGCGCCTTCAGAGGCTGCGCCTTCGCAACAGCTCGTCGCGCCGGCGAAAGTTAACGGTCACCTCTTACGCCACTCTTGTCCTCGGAACCGATCGCGAGGAAACCGGCATGCATGTGGTTACGAAATGGGATCTGCAAAGCCAAAGCTTGTTTGTCCGCAACTCCTACGAACCGGAACTCTGTGAACGCATCGCCTTTGCCACTTCCGCGCCGGCGCCCACCTCATTCACCGGTGATCGCACCGTGTTCATCGGACGCAATCGCTCGCTGCGGGATCCTGCGGCGATGGAGCACGAACGACTGACTGGGGACATTGGCGCCGGTTTGGATCCTTGCGCCGCCTTGCAGGTCATGGTTGAGATGAACCCGGGACAAAGCGCCGAGGTGACTTTTCTTCTCGGGCAGGCGGACGACGAAGAAAAAGCGCGTGCCCTCGTAAACCGATTTCGCGATCCCGCCAACGTCGAAGCCGCGTTCCAGGAAACCCGGCTTTGGTGGGATCAGCTCCTCAGCACGATCGAGGTGGAAACGCCGGAGCTTTCCACGAATTTTCTGCTCAACCGCTGGCTACTTTACCAGACTCTAAGCTGCCGCATCTGGGGCCGTTCAGCCCTTTATCAATCGAGCGGCGCTTACGGATTCCGCGACCAGTTGCAGGACGTAATGGCCCTCGTGCACGCCGCACCGGAAATTGCGCGCGGCCACATTCTGCGCGCGGCTGGGCGACAGTTTGTGGAAGGTGATGTCCAGCACTGGTGGCACCCCGAGTCAGGCGCTGGCGTCCGCACGCGGATAAGTGACGATCTTCTGTGGCTTCCTTTCGTTACCGCGCACTACGTCCGCACCACCGGTGACGCCGCAATCCTCGATCAGATAGTTCCGTTTCTGGAAGCCAAACCGCTCGAGGCCCACCAGATGGAAAGCCTCTCCATTCCGATCGCTTCCCACACGGAAGGTACTCTGCTAGAACATTGCCGGCGCGCGATCGCGCGCTCCGCCACCGCCGGTCCGCATGGGCTGCCGCTGATCGGAGGAGGCGATTGGAACGACGGCCTCAACCGCGTCGGGCAAGGCGGTAAAGGCGAGAGCGTCTGGCTCGCATGGTTCGAGATTTGTGTGCTCAGCGAATTCGCCGAGTTACTCGTGCTCCGCGAGTATCACGACGAAGCGCAGGCCTGCCGCACCCGCGCCACCGAGCTCGCAAAGATTGTTAATGCTCAAGGATGGGACGGAGAGTGGTATCGACGTGGATACCTTGATGATGGCACGCCTTTCGGATCCAAGGAAAACGCCGAAGCCCGCATTGATTCGCTTCCGCAAACGTGGGCTGCAATCTCCGGCGCAGGCGACTCGGATCGCGTAAAGGTCGCGTTGCAATCGCTGGAGGAAAACCTCGTCCGTGAAGCTGACCACCTGATTTTGCTCTTAACTCCGCCTTTCGATAAGACCACCGCCGATATTGGCTACATTAAGGGTTACCCGCCCGGCGTGCGGGAAAACGGCGGTCAATACACGCATGCCGCCACTTGGGTGGCCATGGCTTTTGCCCGCCAGGGCGAGGGCGGTAAAGCCGTCCGCCTTTTGCGGATGCTGAATCCGGTCGAGCACGCCCGGGACGAGAAGGATTGCGAACGCTACAAGGTCGAGCCGTACGTCATGCCGGGCGACGTTTACTCGTTATCCGGTCACGTCGGGCGCGGTGGCTGGACTTGGTACACAGGCGCGGCGGCCTGGATGTATCGGGTCTGGCTCGAAGAAGTTCTCGGCTTCCAACGTCGCGGCGACAGGCTCGCGATCAACCCGGTCATACCGAAAGATTGGCCAAGCTTCCGCCTGCGCTACCGTCATGGGAACACCCTTTATCGCATCGCAGTCGAGAATCCCGACCACTGCTCCCGCGGTGTCGCTCTGGTGGAAGTGGATGGAATTGCGGTGTCCGATAAGATCGTGACGTTGCGTGACGACGCACGGCCTCACGAGGTGCGTGTTGTCCTCGGAACGGAACCGGTGGCGTGAGAACGCGATGGGTTTCGCGATCATCGCTGGCGACAGGAGGGAAAGCAAAGTCGGCATGGTCGGCGAGGACATCAACGATGCGCCGAGTTTAACAGCTGCAGATGTCGCGATTGAAATGGGCGCACGCGGCTCCCATGCAGCTTTGGAATAGGCTGATGTCATTTTGATGCACGACAAAATCGAGAACGTCGAGCAGGCCGTTGTTTTGAGCCCGCCGCGCACGCGCGATCATACGTCAAAACGTTGTGATCTCGTTAGGCGTGACCTTGCTGCTCGTGGCTTCCGCCTTGCTGGAGAAGATCAATCTCACTCTCGGTGTGATCGGTCATGAAGGCGGCACTGTTATTGTGATTCTAAACGCTCTGCGGCTGCTCGGTTTTCGCGCAAAATCATAGTTCTGTTGGCAGCTGCAACGGTTACTGCTACACAACGATTTGCCCGCGGGGACAGCGGACGCCGTAGCTGGGCTCGGTGACGCCGGGGCCAACTTCGAGAGCATCACACTGCGGTTCTCGTGGCGGGCGCCGCGACATTTTATTTTGTAGAGGGTGCGCTGCTTTCTTTTTTGCCGCCCCAGAGGGGAAACGTGTAAGTGAAAACGATGTAACCGAGAACATCATGCGGGCTGTCATTGGTCACGTAGATCGCAGGATTAAATTGGAAATTGCGCGTGATGTTGCATGTGAAACCGATTGTTGACGAGTTACCAGATCCGCTCTGGAAATCGACCTGCACTCGCCAGGTCTCGTTGAAATCGTAGGCGTAGCCGAGGATGGCTTCATTGCGGTAACCGACGTGGATTGCCCCGGCAATGAACTTTTGATGCTCGGTGTAATAACCGGCTTCGATATAAGGCTGAGGATCGACGTTTAGGTGCGGTGACCAGTTCACGAAGCCCATAGAGAGCAGATATGGTTCTTTTGTAAGCAGCCCAAACTCCGTCCCAAAAATCCAATCATCCGGTTTAAACCCGCGAAAGACCGCAAACTCAGCCCATTTCGTTAGTCCCATCTCGGCTTGCAGTTCGTACGGGTTTGCGATCCGCTCGCTCTGTGCCTGGAAACTGAGCGAGAGATCGCCGGGCCCTTGCAAATCCGGCGTCACGATTTGGCTCAAACCCTTTGTCGTCGCCAAAGATGAAGGGGCGCTAGCAACAATCATCATCACGACGAGCGACGCGAACCCGATTCGCTTGTCTCTCGCCCCGCCAATCTCTTTCTGCAAAGCCATCGCCATGTTGCTGCGAGTAAAACCCTTGCTCGGGAATTTGTCGATTCCGTGTTGACGCCGAACGCTTTCCGGGTTGAACAGGCGACTGCCGCTCTTAAGCTAACATCAATGGAAGAAGCCGAGGTGCCTCTGGAAAACTTACAGGAACATGTCCATCATAGCGCACAGCACAGCGGCGAAGGATGGGTCTCCTGGGTCGCGCTAAGCACAGCGATTCTCGCAGTTCTCGCCACCATCGCCAGCTTGCTCTCCGGCCAACATGCCAACGAAGCGATGATGAGCCAGATCGCAGCGTCCGATCAGTGGAACTATTATCAGTCAAAGAGCATCAAGGCTTCCGTGCTCGATACCAAGATCTCGCTCGCAAGCGCGCCTAACGAATCGGAGCGTGCGAAGGCTGAGCGATACGAAAAGGAACAGGAAGAAATCAAATCCGAGGCGGAACACAAACAAGCCGAAGCCAAAACAGATTTCCATCGGCATGAAGTTTTCGCGCGCGGTGTGGCCATGTTCCAAATCGCCATTGCCATCGCAGCCATTTCGGCCCTGACAAAAAAGAGAAGATTCTGGATCGTCAGTTTACTTTTCGGCGCGGTTGGCTGCATTTTTCTCGCCCTCGGAGCAATGGTTAGGTGATTATGCGTGTGCTTGCTATCGACGCCTCTCTGCGCCACACCGGTGTCGCGATTGTCGATGCAAACAATGGCAAACCCCGTTCTCTCTATTTCGGGACGATTCACAACGCGAGTTCGATGCGTTCCTCGTCGTGCCTGGTGGCGATTCGCGATCGGCTTATCGAACTAATTCGCAAACACGAACCGGATTGCTGCGCGCTAGAATCGGTTATTTACGTGCAAAGTTACAAGACCGCGATTGTGCTCGGGGCTGCGCGGGGAGCGGCCATTCTGGCTGCCGCGGAAAACGGCCTGCCAATTTTTGAATACGCGCCTAATCGCATCAAGCAGGCGACAGTAGGTACCGGCACGGCTGGGAAAAATCAGGTCGCCTTCATGGTGCGTGCGCTTCTTGGTTTAAAGGAAACACCTGATGCAGACGCGGCGGATGCGCTCGCAATTGGTTTGACCCACCTGCGCTCACAAGAAGCAGCGCGCCTGGGAGTTCCGGGCGGGGTGCAAATATGAATCGCAATCTTCGCGTACGCTGGCTCGGCCGGATGAGATTCGCCGACGCACTCACATTGCAGGAAAAAATTGTGAGCAAGAAACGAGAAGATCGCTCGTTGGAAGATGAACTGCTTTTGCTCGAGCATGAGCCCATATACACAATTGGCCGCACACCGGACAGATCCAGCTTGCTCGGTGCAACGCATTTGCCTCATCCACTTTTTCCCATCAACCGTGGCGGTCAGGCGACTTATCACGGGCCTGGCCAATTGATGGGCTATCCCATTATCGATCTGCGCCGGTGCGGGCAGGATTTACATCGCTATTTGCGCTGGCTCGAGCAGTTGCTCATTGAGGTTCTCGCCGAATACGGAATTCCGGCGTCCCGACGCGAATCCCTAACAGGAGTATGGATCGAAGATCGCAAGATCGCTTCCATTGGCGTCGGTGTGCGGCACTGGATCACCATGCACGGATATGCGTTGAACGTGTGCGGTGATCTTTCGCCTTTCAATTACATCGTGCCTTGCGGCATTAATAATGTGACAATGACATCGATGGAGAAAGAAACCGGCAGGCCGTTTTCAGTTGTCGACATTGCCAGGGCGTTTGAGAAACTGGTGTTGGATCGGATCGTCCAGTTGCGGATCATTCCGGAATCGCAACCGATCAACGTTTAGCAGAGAACAGAATGATTCCGCTCGAAGACAATGTCGCTGACATCATTGGCAAGGCGCAACGCGGCTTGCGCATTTCTGACAGCGAGCTGGCAGAAAAGGCGCGGGTGGACCCCGAGAAGATCCACAAACTAAGAAACGGCGATTTCGATGAGCTGGCGCTTTTGCGCGTAGCATCGGTTCTGGGTCTCGCGGCGCGACCATTGTGCGAGCTTGCCAGGGGCGAATGGCATCCGAAAAAAATTGATGATCGAGACGGCCTCGCTCAATTCAACACGCATTATCACGGCATGGCAGTCAATGCCTATCTGGTGTGGGATCCAGCGAGTCGTGCTGCGGCAGCTTTTGATACCGGCGCCGATTGCAGTGAGATGGTGCGTTCTGCGAATCGGCAGAAGCTGGCTGTGAAATTGATCCTCCTTACTCATGCGCACTCCGATCATATTGCAGACCTGCCGCGTCTACGCGAGGAAACTGGCGGGCAAGTTTTCGCTCCGGCGCGCGAACCGGTGCCCGGTGCCGAATCAATCGAGGAGGGAAAACGCTTTCGCCTTGGCAAGTTGGAGATCGATACGCGGCTGACTTGGGGCCACTCACGCGGCGGAATGACATATCTGGTGACCGGCCTCGGGCACCCGATCGCGATCGTGGGTGATTCACTCTTCGCCGGATCCATGGGCGGCGGCAACGTTTCCTACGATGATGCGCTCCAAAACAATCTCGAGAAAATCTTAACCCTGCCGGATGAAACGATCATTTGTCCTGGTCACGGTCCTATGACCACGGTGGGTGAAGAGAAAGCGCACAATCCATTTTTTGCAGGCCAAGTCTAAGGTCGACATGAACATCGGTTTCGTTGGTGTTGGTCGCATGGGCGCGAACATGGCGCGCCGGTTGAAAGACCGACAGTGTCATATCACCGCCGTTTACGACACCAATCGCGCGGCTGCCACAGCCCTTGCAGCCGAGCTTGGTTGTGCGGCAAGCCAGGATTTATCGGAAGTCACGGCGGAGTCCGATGTGATCTTCACCGTTGTGACCGACGACGCGGCAATGCGGGAAATTTTTTCGGACGCTGGCGACAACCTCCTTGTGAATGCCCGGGGAAAATTGTTTATCAACTGCGCGACTATTTCGCCACAGGTACATCTCGATGTTGAAAAGTTGGCGCGCAAAGCCGGCGCGCAAACGCTCGAAGCGTGCATGGCATCGAGCATCACGCAGGCGCGCGAAGGATCGCTTTATTTGATGTGCGGCGGAAGCGAAGATGCATTCCGCAAGGCCGAACCGATTTTAAAAGAGCTTGGATCGACCTTGCGCTTCATCGGCAAAGCGGGCGAAGCGGCGAAAGTGAAAGCGCTCGTCAACATGGTGATGAACATCAACACAGCTGGTCTGGCGGAAGGACTGGCGCTTGGCGCCGCGCTCGGTCTCGATCTGGAAATGTTGAGAAAAGTTTTTTCGCAAACGGGCGCGGCCTCGCGCGTCCTTGAAACCGATGGCGAAGATATGCAAAATCGCGAGCACACCTGCTTTTTCTCCGCGGCGCACGCAGCCAAAGACAGCGGAATTGCGCTCGACCTCGCACGCGGCCTCGGTCTCGATTTGCCGTTGGCGCACGCAACGAAGGAACAATACGACCGGATGATTGCTGAAGGCTTGGGCGAGCTCGATAAATCCGGAATCGCCGAGCTGACCTTCAAGGATCGCTATAAACATTCCGGCGATCACGTGTGATGTAACCACGTGCCTCGGCTGCCGCCCTAGCTTATCAGGCCGTCTTTGCTAAAAGGTTAGCACAATCAAATCCGCGTGCGCCAGAGGCTCCTGCCATACGTTGCCGCGCTGAGCGTTCTATCTTTCTCTTGCAGCACCAGGTCTACCACCATCACGTTCGGCAAGTTCCTGGTCATGTTCATCCACGTGTTGCCGGAGTCATGTGAGACGAACACACCGGCGTCATTCGCGACATAGACGGTTTTTGGCTCGTCGGGTCGAATTACGACCGCATGATGGGGAACGTTTGGAAGTCGGCCTTTATCCACATCTTCCCAAGTCTTCCCACCGTCTTTCGAACAAAAGACATGAGAGTGGCCGAAGTTTGCGATCGTGATGAACAGGAAGTCTGCTCCGAGCTTTGCCGCGGAGTCGATTCGCGTGATTGTATGGCCAGGCAATGTCGCGCCAGCAAGGTTTGCGCTCCATGTGTCGCCACCGTCCAGGCTGCGGAAGAAGCCACCGTTTTCAGTGCCTACATAAACTCGCTTCGAGTCCGCCGGAGCAATTTCGATCGCCGAAATTGAGCTGCCATCGAGGACCGGCGACACCGCTCTCCACTTCTTCCCATCGTTTTTAGTGCGCCAGACTCGCATAGATCCTGTGAACACCGTGTTCGGAGCCTCCGGATCCATGGCAACGTAAACCATCCATACGGAATCTGCTTCACCTTTCCGAGCTCGCGGCGAGACATCCCTCCCTTTCCCATCGCGCCACCGCCAAATGCCCATGTTGTAATAAGAGGCATAAAAATGCTTCGCATCGGCGGGATCATAGATCATCCAACCACCATCACCGCCGAGGATCTCGAAATGATCATCGCTCCGGCCATCCGTAGTGACGAGAGTTCCGTTGTCTTGAGCGCCGCCGCCAAAGTGGCGTCCATCGCTTTGTGACACATCCATGTCGTAATACATCGTGACAGCGAGACCTTTGCTGCGGTTCGACCACGTGATCCCCCCATCTTCACTTACATCGAATCCGCCGTCATTCGGATCGTACACACGACCCGGAGCAGCCAGCGGCATCACTAGGTGATGATGATCCGCATGTGCGTAATGAAGTTTTCCGGGTTCGGAATCCCACCGCGTCACCTTAGTCCACGTTTTGCCGCCGTTAGTAGTCAGATGCAGGTCAACGCCGCCGCAGAGAACGTGATTAGGATGCTTCGGATGAACCGCAATGGTATTTCCGTAATAAATCTGACCTTCTGCTCTAAAATGACGACCGCCAATCTCTCTCCATGCTTCACCCCCATTCGCGCTGCGGAAAACACCGAGCAGCCGATCGCTCCGATCGCTCAAAGTGTTTTGAGCGAAAGCATAAATCACGTCTGGATCCGATGCGCTAATCGCCAAGCTGGTGCGGCCAAAGTTTTCCGAAGGGGGAAGACCGTTGCTCAATTGCCTCCAGCTCTCGCCACCGTCTTCCGACAACCAAATTCCGTTTTTTGTGCCCTGCTCGGTGAATGTGGCAAAGATTACGTCCTTCTTGGCTGGATGAAATACGATCGAGTGGCACCAGTAATTCTTCGTTGAAACAAAAGTTTCTCGCTGCCAACTCAGTCCGCCGTCATGTGAGACGAACATTCCACCGAAATCTTCGGGCCGTGGACTGGATTCGTCGGCACCGACGCCTCCTATCAACAAGTATCTTGAATCGAAAGGATCAATCGCGATTACGCCGATCCGCGTGGGAATGCCCGCGTTGCCGGATGGAGCTAACATCTTCCAAGTCGCGCCGCCATTTGCCGTCTGATAAATTCCCACACCTGAATAGGAGTCGGCCGAAAGGTTCGCTTCCCCTGTACCGCAATAAATTATCGCGGGGTTTCTCGGATCAATCGCGAGCGAACCAACGTTTAAGCTGTCTTGGTCGCGCCAAACTGAGCGCCATTTCAGCCCGGCGTCGTTGCTTTGCCACACGCCGCCACCAGCTGAACCCGCCCAGATAAAATCGGGATTGTCTGGGTGGCAAACAACGCTCGTCATTCGTCCACCGATATTGGTCGGCCCAATGCATCTCCACGGAGCCACACCCTTGGGAGTCGGCAGATCTCGCTTAACGCGATTTCTCTCCACGACCAGAATCTGTACGGGCGCTTCCCGCAGCGGCCACGAACTGCGTGCTTGAAACCATACGCTTCTCTTTTTGTGACCGGAACGCTGTTGTTGTTTTGGCGCACGCGGCTTCAAATGTTTTTTTCGCGGGCCAGGTCTAATTGGCTTTAAGTCTTTGGTGTTGGTTAGAGACGTCATTCGGCTCCTTCCAGAGATAACACTCTTGCAACCGTCGGCGGCGCACAGCAACCTCTTAGGAGGTGTATAATCGAAAAGCCGCTGATGACACAAAGGTAAAATGAGTCGATCGAGACGAGGTCACAAGCACGGTAAACAAAGAGGACTTGATGGGGCCGCATTGACGCACTGACTTAAGCGAGCCTGGGCGTGGATTACTGCCGTGCAGAAGCGGGTCGAAGGCCATCGACGATCTTTGCGAACCGCGCATCGCCGCGAAGCCCATCCCACGCGGGATCGAACTTGAGTTGACCGTAATCGGGGCCGCCGGGCGTCTTCGCTAGAAACATCAATCGCTCGATTGAGGAATCAACGTCGCCAACCCACGCATAAATCATTGCCAAACTTGCGATGACAGCGGCGCCATCCAGAGCGTCGTTGCTGATCGGGCGCAATTCGACGGCACGGCGTCCTTCGGCAAGTGCCTCTGCCTTCCGCGAAAGCCCCGCGTCAACCAGTCCAAGCATTGCGAGCAAGACACCATCGTCGGGTTGGTCGTGCAGCTTTGTCTGGATTTTTGACCGTGCCACGGTAAAGGCGTCGCGCGCTTTCTGCGTGTCGCCTTGTGCTCGTTCAATCAAAGCCTGAAACCAGCGGCGAGGCAGCAGCGAGCCGGTCCCGCCAACGAGCTCTTCGAGTTTCGATGCCGCGAGGATGTTTTCCGCCGATGCCGCGTCGCGCTCATACAGAGCAAGATTAATCCGCGTCGATGTCGTCGCACCGTCGGGATCGTAGCCGGCCGGCAAAGAGTCCAGGCCGATGCGCGCGGTTTTCGTATTCCCTTTTTCCAATTCGATCTCTGCGCGCATCAACTGGAAGTAAGTCGCCGAGCTCGGATTCGCAGCGATCGCACGATCGAATACGGATTCTTCCTCGTCATATCTGCGCAGCACATCGTAAAGAACAGCCAGATCCTGCAGAATTTTCGAATTTCGCGGATCCAGCTCGGCCGCCTTTTCCTGGTTCTTGACCGCGTCTTCCCACCGGCCCTGTCGCCGATCAATCCAGCCGGTGACTAAATACACCTCGGCGTTATTCGGTAGCGCGCGGCGCGCGATTGCGAGCTCTGCGCGTGCGTGCGCATAGTCGCGGCTGCCGTGGTAATAGACTAGTGCTTGAGCCAAATGCGCCTCTCCCAAGTCGGGGGCGAGTTCCAGCGCTTTTTGCGCTGACGCTTTGGCTTGCGCCAGCCGGGCAGGCGTGTGGTCCAGATTAAACCAGTACAGTGCCTCGTTGGCCCGCGTTGCCAGGCAATACGCGAGTGCGAACTTGCCGTCGCGCGAGATCGCTTTGTCGAGCAATCGAATTGCTTTAAGCAGAGTATCTTTCCAGTCCGGCGTATCGTGAAAGGTGTTGATCAACTCCTTGGCTTGAAGATAAAGGTCGAACGCTTCGGGATCCCGCGTCGGCCGCAGGTCGATCGCAGCTTTTTCGCTTGTGGAAAGATTGGCCTTAAGCTGAGCAACAATGTTTTCGGCAACTTCACTCTGAATCGCGAAAACATCCGCCAAATCGCGATCGTAATGCTCTGCCCAAAGGTGTGCGTCTGATCTGGCGTCGATCAATTGCGCGCTGACACGTACACGTCCACCGGCACGCTGCACGCTGCCTTCCAATACATGTGCGACGCCTAAGTCTTCCGCGATCTCACGCAGGTTTCGCTTCGTGCCGGTTTTGTACTGCATCACAGATGTGCGGCTGATCACTTTCAGGTCGGCAACTTTGGACAGGTCAGTGAGGATTTCATCTTGTACACCATCCGCGAAGTAGGCGTTCTCTTTCTCATCGCTTAAATTCTCGAAGGGAAGAACGGCGATGCTCTTCTCGGGAATAGCAACCAGCGCGCTAGCAGCTGTCGCCCCTGGAACAGGCGCTCCGGTCGTCGTCGGTGTCGCTCGATGGAAAAAGATCAAAGGACTGATAACCAAGGCAACTGTCGAGACAAGCAAAGCGACAGGAAGCGCGATCCTCGGCCATCGGGGAGCACTAATTGGACGAACGCTAACGCCAGACGCGTGTTTCCTTCTTCCTCGCCTGAGTTTCTCAGGGACTTGTGGATTGCCGAGGCCATCCTTGTAAAGGTTAAACAAGTGCAGGCGCAGCCCGTGCTTCACCTCGCACTCGCCCAAATCGTGCAAGGAGGGTTGCCAGTGCCGGTACTGGGCCAGATCTTCCGCGATGTGTGCGGACAAGAGAATATGCCCGGCATCGCCGCAATCGAGCACCCGCTGCGCGACATTGATTCCTGAGCCGGCTATGTTTGTTTTGTCGTTAACGTCGGTAACTCGATTGACTGGGCCGCTGTGCACACCCATCCGCAACTGCATGCTCGGATGATCTTGCAACGCTCTGCTGATTTCGAGCGCACAGCGTACCGGTTCTTCCAGACTTTGGAAGAAAACGAGCGCCATTCCATCACCGGTCGGCACTCGGATGAGTTTGCCGCTTGCTTCCGCAGCGCGAAAACATTCGGTACTCCGCACGATTTGCGTCAACTTTTGCAGCAATTCAATCTGCCCGTTGACGAGCAATTTTGAATAACCGACCACGTCGATTAACAAGAGATGTGCAATCTCGAGCTGGAGATCGGGCGTCGACTCCGCGGACGTGCTTTGGGCGTTCACCCTTGTGAGTCTAACAATGCCGTCGCCCGTGTTCGAGAGCAAAAATCGTCAACGGCGAAAGGCACCCTGCGATTCGGAAAAATGCGATGCCGCACACAGCGGCTCTCGGATCGTGTGACGATCAATCCGAATCGCGTCTCTTCCGCCGAAGGCGGAGCTAAGGCCCACCGCAAACCTTGCGTTAGACGGTTACTCCCGAGGTCCAGTCGAGGGTCTAATCTTTTTGCTGCTGCGGCGTTTCCGTTTGCTCTTGGCCTTCGATTTTTTTGCTCGTGCCATCATTCACCTCCTTGCTGCCGTTCGTTCTTTGGGAGCGGCGTTACATGACCAAAAACAGATTTAACCCTGCATTACCAGCCGAAAATTAGGAGCATCAATAAGTAGAACGAGATGTCCCCAACCTGCGAACTCAACTCGCTGATTTAGGATTCACCCGCTTTCTTAACGGATTTTTCGTTCACTTGGGAGGCGACCATCCCTACTTCGGAGCAAGCGAGGCTACGATCTTCTCAAAGCGCGGATCGCCGCGCAACGGATCCCAATGCGGCAGCAGTTTCAATTGGCCATAACTGACGGTGCTTGGGGGACGGATGGCGATGGCTAGCTGTTCGCAGGCGAGATCTTTGTTGCCGACCCACGCAGCGATCATCGCCGAATATGCGATCATGAGCGGACCATTGATTGCATCTTTTTCCACGGGAAGAAGTTCGACTGCGCGCCGGCCTTCGCGCAGCGCTTCCTCCTTGCGCCCCAGACCAGCGTCGATCAAACCCAGCGCGCACAGCGCCGGGCCGTAATTTGGTTGAGTTTGAACCGCTTTCTCCTGTTCCGCGCGTGCCGCAGTGAATGCGTCGCGGGCTTTGCCAGCATCTTTCGTCATACGAGCGATAACGCCTTCCATTAGCGGCCGATTTAAGTGAACGGCATAGTCGGTCAGTGGTATTTCGCCGAATGCGTTCAATGCATTCTTCGCCGCAGCGACGTCGCGCTCGGCCAGTGCACAACTAAGCCAGGCATCGGCGATACTTGGCACCGCAGCGGGATTTATGGCCCGAACTGAATCGATTGTTTGATGCAACGGTCGGCTATCGGCTTTCGAATGAAATGCAATGGACGCAAGCGCTACTTTCGAATCGACGTCGGTCGGCTGGATGGTCAAGGCGCGATTTAACACCGATGTTTCTTCGTTGTAGCGCCGGAGAACTCCGTAACTGATCGCGATTTGCTGCAGCGTGAAAAAGTTGCGCGGGTCGAGGTCAATCGCTCGCTCCAGGTTTTGTGTGGATTCTTCCCAGCGTCCCTGGCGCCGCTGAATGAGACCCTTCAGCTCGAATATCCGGGAATCATTGGGCAAAGTTGGGCGGGCAACTTCCAATTCAGCCAGAGCGCCATCATAATCAAGGTATCCCCAATAAAGATTCTGCGCACGCGCGAGGTGCGTTTCACCCGCATCGGGACGAAGGCGAGTTGCCGCTTGAACGGCTGCTTCCGCTAAAGCCAGACGCGCGGCTGTATGGTCGAAGCCAAGGAAGTAGAGCGCGTCATGAGCATAGGCGAGCTGGCAATACGCCCGGAAAAATGATGGATCACGTGAAACAGCCTGGTTCAGCAGATCGGCCGCCTGCAGCAAATTCGCTTTCATGGTACTGCTAAGGCCTATCAGAAGAAGATTTTTGGCGCGCGTGTAGAGATCGAACGCCGCGATGTCGCCTGTCGGAGGACGTTCGATTGCCTTCTCTTCACGTGGCGAAAGCTTGGCCTGAAGCTGCTCGGCAATCGCCTTCGCGATTTCACTTTGAATCGCGAACACATCCGCAAGATCGCGGTCATAAGTCTGCCCCCATATTTGTCTGTCGGTGCGCGCATCAACCAACTGGGCGTTGACGCGCACGCGATTGCCCGAGCGCTGAACGCTTCCTTCCACCACATTCGCGACCCCGAGTTGCTGGCCGACCTCGCGCAAATTTCGTGCGACTCCGCTCTTGTATTGCATTACCGAGACGCGGCTGATTATTTTGAGGTCCGCCAGCTTGGCCAGGAGAGTGAGGATTTCATCCTGGACGCCGTCCGCGAAGTAAGCGTTTTCTTTCTCGGCGCTCAAATTTTCAAACGGCAGAACCGCGATGCTCTTTTCGGGAAAAGCAGACGCAGCAGTATTCGACATTGCGGTTGCCTTGGGTGAGACAGATGCAGCCGTTGACGATGCGCGATGGAAAAAGGTCAAAGAACTGATTACCAAGGCGAGAGCCGCCACGACTAATGCAGCTGCAATCAGGAACTTTGGCCACCGCGGCGCACCGATTTGGCGAACCGCGTCCGATTCCTTCTTTCGTCCTCTTCGCTTCAGTTTGTCAGGGACCTGTGGATTGCCGAGATTCTCTTTGTAAAGATTAAACAGGCGCAAGCGCAATCCGTGCTTCACTTCGCACTCCCCCAGATCATGCAGGCACGGCTGCCATTGCCGGTACTGGCCTAGATCTTCCGCCACGTGCGCAGACAAAAGAATATGCCCGGCATCGCCGCAATCGAGCACGCGCTGGGCGACGTTGATTCCTGATCCTGTTAGGCTGGTTTTGTCGTTGATGTCGGCGACTCGATTGACCTGACCGCTGTGAACTCCCATACGCAACTGGATGTGCGGGTGCGCTTGCAAGGCTCTGCTAATTTCGAGCGCGCATCGCACCGGTTCCTCCGGGCTGTGGAAAAAAACGAGTGTCATCCCGTCTCCCGTCGGCACTCGGATAAGTTTGCCGTTTGCTTCCGCAGCGCGAAACGATTCCGTTCCGCGCACGATTTGATTGAGTTCTTGCAGCAATTCAATCTGCTCATTGTCCGATAGCTTGGAATAACCCACTACGTCGATTAACAAGAGATGCGCGAGCTCGGGTTGCAGATCGGGCTTTGCCTCCGCGGACGTATCTTGCGCGTTCACCCTCTAGGAATCCTAACGATACCATTGCCAGTGGTCGAGACTAAATAAGAGACACTGCACAAAGGCCTCGGTGCAATCCCAGAGCCGATACTTCCTCTGAGATTGGAAAGCTACGGCCTATTTTGGTGCGAGGGAAGCAACAATCTTATCAAAGCGCGGATCGCCGCGCAACGGGTCCCAAATCGGATGGAGACGCAGTTGGCCGTAGCTTAGATAACTTGGAAGTTTCGCTGCTTTATCCAATTGTTTGAGCGCGCGGTCCTTCTCACCCGTCCACGCATAAATAAGCGCAAGGTATTTGATTAACAACAGGCCCTCGATGGCGTTCTTGCTGACAGGCATCAGGTCAACAGCGCGCTGACCTTCGCGGATAGCATCCTCCTTGTTTCCAAGAGCGGCATCAATCACGCCGAGGGCGCAGATGGCCTCTGCATAATCGGCCTGGTCGTGCAGCATTTTCTCGAGTTCTTTTCGCGCGTTGATGAACGCGGCACGCGCTGCCGGTTGGTCGGCTCGCATGCGGGCAGCGAGACCCTCGCACCAAGCGTTAGGCAAGGGAATGCCTGCGTCGTAGCACCCGCCGGACGGCATTGCGGCCAGCGCGCGCTTGGCCGCGGCGGAATCGCGCTCGCACAAGGCAAGAGGGAGCCATTGGTCAGCGAGAAGGGGCACCGCGTTCGGGTTCTCGGCGAGAATCGTCTGAATTGTCGTATGTAGAGGTTTCGGGTCTGCGCGCCAATTGAGCGCAACTGCAGCGCCCTGCGTCCGGAGCGCTATGTCCTTCGGGGCAAGCAACAGCGCCCGATCCAAAGTTGCCGCCATATCCGCATAACGACGAAGATTTTCAAAATTCAAAGAAAGTTGCTGGAGGATAACAACATTTCGCGGGTCCAGTTCCGATGCGTGCTCAAAGTTGCGCGTAGATTCCTCCCAGCGTCCCTGCCGCCGGTCGATATAGGCCGCGAGCAGAAAAGCAAGAGCGTCATTGGGCAACCCCTGCTGTGCGGCATTCAATTCCTTACGAGCACGATCGTAATCGAGGTATCCCCAGTAGAGATGTTTCGCCAGCGCAAGATGGGTCTCGCCGGCGTCTGGACGCAAGCGGCGAAGCGATTGAATTGCGGCGTCAGCCAAAGCTAGGCGTTCCGGCGTGTGGTCGAAACCCATCTGGTAGATTAGATCGTGAGCGTGTGCCAGTTGGTAATAGGCGAGAAAAAAGGATGGGTCCCGCTTCACTGCTTTATCCAGCAGTCGTACAGCTTCGAAAAGATCTTTGCTCGGTTGACTCAAGAGAGCGTTGTCGATCTGGGTCTTGGCGTGCGCGTAAAGATCGTACGCTTCGAGATCCTCCGTGGGCCGCTCCTCGATCGCGGCCTTTTCCTCGCGTGAGAGTTTACTTTGGAGTTGCGCGACTATCTTCCCGGCCACCTCGCTTTCGATTGCAAAGACGTCTGCGACATCGCGATCGTACCGTTCCGCCCAAAGCTGGGTATCTGTTCGTGCATCGATCAACTGCGCGCTGACGCGCACCCGGCCGCCGGTGCGCTGCACGCTGCCTCCCAATAGATGAGCGACACCGAGTTCTTTGGCAACTTCACGCAAATTTCGGATAAGGCCGCCCTTGTACTGCATTACCGATGTGCGGCTGATTACTTTCAGGTCGGCCACTCTGGCGAGGCCAGTCAGAATTTCATCCTGCACACCATCGGCGAAGTAAGCGTTCTCTTTCTCGTCGCTTAAATTCTCGAAAGGAAGAACCGCGATGCTCTTCTCGGGAATGGGAGCCGCCACGCCAGCAGCTGTTGGCCCGGGAGCAGGCGGTGTGGTCGTCGGCGGTGATGCCCGATTGAAAAAGATCAAAGAACTAACAACCAGGGCAATTGTCGACACAAGCAAAGCGACAGGAAGCGCGATCCTGGGCCATCGGGGAGCACTAATTGAACGGACGCTAACGGCGGACGCGTGTTTCCTTCGTCCTCGCTTGAGTTTCTCAGGGACCTGTGGATTGCCGAGACCATCTTTGTAGAGGCTAAACAAGTGCAGGTGCAGCCCGTGCTTCACTTCACACTCACCCAGATCGTGCAAGCACGGCTGCCAGTGTCGATACTGGGCCAAATCTTCCGCCACATGCCTGGACAAAAGGATATGGCCGGCATCGCCGCAATCGAGCACCCGCTGCGCGACATTGATTCCTGACCCGGCTATGTTCGTTTTGTCGTTAACATCGGTGACTCGATTGACTGGGCCGCTGTGCACACCCATCCGCAACTGAATGCGCGAATGATCTTTCAAGGTTCTGCTGATCTCCAGCGCACATCGCACCGGCTCTTCCGGACTGTGGAAGAAAAGCAGCGCCATCCCGTCTCCGGTCGGCACTCGAATGAGTTTGTCACTTGCTTCCGCAGCACGAAAACATTCCGTTCCGCGCACGATTTGATTTAACTCTTGCAGCAATTCAATCTGCTCGTTCACGAGCAGTTTTGAATAACCGACCACGTCTATTAACAAGAGATGTGCAATCTCGAGCTTGAGATCGGGCGTCGGTTCCGCAGGCGTGTCTTGGGGGTTCACCCTTTGGGAATCTTACCAATACCGGTAGCCGTGGTCGAGAGCAAATAGGCCAGAGTCAGGTCGCAAACGGGCGCCAAAAGCCGCACGCAGGGTCTCGTGCTGCGCCGAGCAATTCTTAACGCGGCTTCTACGTTACTCGGTGCGACCATTGCGCACTCTTTTTCGGAAACGCCGCTGTGGACGAAAATCTCTAGTTGCTCGATGGGAATTTCGCCGGCAACTGGCTCGTTGCGCATGTGGCAAGGTTACTCCCCTGCCATCAGAGCAACACTATGTTAGGCGCGAGTGCGCTCTCTCATGCGCGGCTCACATTCGAGCAATTTCGGACGGGCAATCTGCATAATTCTATTGACATTCGGTCAGCTGTCTGAATATAAGGGCTGCAAGCTTCGGATTTCCCAAGGAGGCTCCGTTGCTCGAAGAAAGGAATAATGACTATGCCTAACAATGACACACCCTGTAAACGTAAACCGGGAATTGACAAGCTCGCGAAGGACGCTGAGGCGCAAGTCGATAAAGTTATCGCGGCTCAGCCAAACCTTGCACTGGACCTGAAACCAGTTAAAGACAGTCTCGCGAAAATCGCCAGCGATCCACACAGGCCAAAATAGATCCTCATAAGGCTCAATAGATCCTGTAGCCTGATTTTGATGCTGTCCTGCAAGTAGACTGCATCAACGAAAGAGATGCGGGAGCGGACGATCCGATTGCGACGGGCCAGGTGCTTGCTCATGTACTGGCGGGACGGTCGGATGTTTTTACATAATTTCGCCAGGCGACTCACGGTCACTGGAAGACCAGTTACCAGCGAAGTCCTCGATTTCTTTAGCGAGTGGCGGACTTTTAAAGAGGCTATTGCGCATTTCGCCGATTACGCACCGAGGAGCGTACGTTCCGCAATCTCTCAACTAGTGGACTATGGGTTGCTGCTTCCAAAAGGATCGCCGGAAGTGACGAAGGACAGTCGGATCGCAGAGGAGTGGTCCGACTGGCTTCCAGAAGGGAGCTTCCATTTCTCTACAAAGGACACGCCATATCTGGACCGCAGTGGGTGGAGCCTCAATAGGCTGAGATCTGTCATGCCGAAGACGCCGCAGCCTGCATTTCTCAAAACTGTAAAAGGAGCGACGAACGTGCGGCTGCCGGCACGCCGTTCTTCTGATTCAGAGTTCATCCGAGTCCTGATGGCGAGAAAGACGCATCGACGATTCTCGAAGCAAAAGCTGCCGTTTGAAACTGTGTCCCAACTTCTTTACCTGGTGTGGGGTGTTACCGGTTATCGGTATTCTCCCAGGTCCGGTAACCTATTTCACAAGACCAGCCCGTCGGGCGGCGCGCGGCACCCGGGCGAAGTTTATCTGATGGCATTACGCGTCAAGGGTCTGAGGGCAGGTCTGTACCATTACCAGCCAACGACTCACCATTTGAAGATAATCAGCACAAACACATCGCACGAGAAGGCGTGGCTGTATTGTGCCGGACAACACTTCGTTAGGAACGCGGCTGCTTTATTTTTAATGACGGCAATGTTTCCGCGCACCATGTGGAAATATCAACATGCGCGCGCCTATCGGGTGGTGCTTCTCGATGCCGGTCATTTGTGCCAAACATTTTGTCTCGTGGCGACCTGGCTTGGCCTGGCGCCATTTTGCACTGCCGCACTGAAGGACACCCTAATCGAAAAGGACTTGGCGATAGATGGAATCCGCGAGTCCGTGCTTTATGTCGCGGGAGTCGGTTTTCCTGCTACTTCGGCGCGAGCGAAGCGACAATTTTCTCGAAGCGAGGATCGCCACGCAGCGGGTCCCAGTAAGGATGGAGTTTGAGAAGGCCATAGCTGAGGCTGTTGGGGACGCGCTGCACCGCCGCGATCTGTTCGATCGCGCGATCTTTTTCACCGGTCCAGGCGTAAATTTGCGCAAGATTAATGGCTAGGTCCGCGCCATCGACAGCGTCTTTAGACACGGGCAGCAATTCACAGCCGCGAAGTCCTTCTCGAAGTGCCTCGTCTTTCCGGTCAAGGCCGGCGTCGATCATTCCCAACAGACTGAGAGCGGCCGCGAAGTCGGCCTGCTTTTCCACGATGTTTTCCACTTCTTTACGCGCCGCAGTAAAGGCCACCCGCGCTTTGGCTAAATCACCCTGGCAACGAGCAATAACTCCATCCCAATATGCATAGGGATAGTTCACTCCATTATTTGCGACGCCCTCGCGCGGATAGTTTGTGAGCGTCCGGGTTGCGGCGGCGGCAGTCCGCTCGCACAGTGCATAAAGAGGGAGATCTACATCGGGCGCGACGTTGGGATTTTCTGCGACCAAAGTGGCTAGTGTAGTCTGAAAAGGTTTGATGTCCGCCCGCCAATCCAACGCAACCTTCGCCCGAAGTATACGAGTATTCGGGTCGGCCGGCACAATCGTCAGTGCTCGATCATAGGTTCGGGCTTCTTCGGCATAGCGATGTTGCCGCTCGTAAGCCAAAGCGAGTTGCTGGAGAATGAAGAAATTGCGCGGGTCCAGTTCAAGGGCGCGCTCCATGTTGCGCGTTGCTTCTTCCCAATGGCCTTCGCGACGATCGATGAATCCGGTGTACAGAAAGACGTCGGCATTATTAGGCAATGCGCGTTTGGCAATAGCCAGCTCGTTGCGGGCCCGCCCGTAATCGCGAAAACCGTGGTAATAATAGTTGGCCAAGGCAAGGTGAACTTCACCCGCATCCGGTTGAACGTGCAGAGCGGTTTGCAAAGCAGCGTTCGCCAAGTCAAGGCGCGCCTGCGTGTGGTCATGGCCTCTAAAGTAAGCAACGCTATGAACTCTGGAGAGCAGACACCAAGCCTGCAAGAAGTGCGGATCGCGCATGACGGCTTCATTAAGCAGTTGGGCCGCTTCAGGAAGCTTCTCCCTGGCATGGATCGGGTCCGAAGTATCGGCGAAGAGCGCCTCGGCGCGCAGGTAAAGATCGTATGCAACAAGATCGGTTGTCGGTGCTTTCTCGATCGCCGCCTTTTCGCTCGGAGAGATTTTGGCTTGGAGTTGCGCGACTATCTTCCCGGCCACCTCGCTTTCGATTGCAAAGACGTCTGCGACATCGCGATCGTACCGTTCCGCCCAAAGCTGGGTATCTGTTCGTGCATCGATCAACTGCGCGCTGACGCGCACCCGGCCGCCGGTGCGCTGCACGCTGCCTCCCAATAGATGAGCGACACCGAGTTCTTTGGCAACTTCACGCAAATTTCGGATAAGGCCGCCCTTGTACTGCATTACCGATGTGCGGCTGATTACTTTCAGGTCGGCCACTCTGGCGAGGCCAGTCAGAATTTCATCCTGCACACCATCGGCGAAGTAAGCGTTCTCTTTCTCGTCGCTTAAATTCTCGAAAGGAAGAACCGCGATGCTCTTCTCGGGAATGGGAGCCGCCACGCCAGCAGCTGTTGGCCCGGGAGCAGGCGGTGTGGTCGTCGGCGGTGATGCCCGATTGAAAAAGATCAAAGAACTAACAACCAGGGCAATTGTCGACACAAGCAAAGCGACAGGAAGCGCGATCCTGGGCCATCGGGGAGCACTAATTGAACGGACGCTAACGGCGGACGCGTGTTTCCTTCGTCCTCGCTTGAGTTTCTCAGGGACCTGTGGATTGCCGAGACCATCTTTGTAGAGGCTAAACAAGTGCAGGTGCAGCCCGTGCTTCACTTCACACTCACCCAGATCGTGCAAGCACGGCTGCCAGTGTCGATACTGGGCCAAATCTTCCGCCACATGCCTGGACAAAAGGATATGGCCGGCATCGCCGCAATCGAGCACCCGCTGCGCGACATTGATTCCTGACCCGGCTATGTTCGTTTTGTCGTTAACATCGGTGACTCGATTGACTGGGCCGCTGTGCACACCCATCCGCAACTGAATGCGCGAATGATCTTTCAAGGTTCTGCTGATCTCCAGCGCACATCGCACCGGCTCTTCCGGACTGTGGAAGAAAAGCAGCGCCATCCCGTCTCCGGTCGGCACTCGAATGAGTTTGTCACTTGCTTCCGCAGCACGAAAACATTCCGTTCCGCGCACGATTTGATTTAACTCTTGCAGCAATTCAATCTGCTCGTTCACGAGCAGTTTTGAATAACCGACCACGTCTATTAACAAGAGATGTGCAATCTCGAGCTTGAGATCGGGCGTCGGTTCCGCAGGCGTGTCTTGGGGGTTCACCCTTTGGGAATCTTACCAATACCGGTAGCCGTGGTCGAGAGCAAATAGACGTGGCACAAGCAGAAAGGTAGTGTTGGGCGATCCCGGCTGCACATTTTTGCGCGATCCAACAATTTTACGAGACAACTTCCTGGGGCCGCAGACTGATCCTTTCGCGCTCCGCGCGGATAACACCCGGACCGAACGCCGCCACGTTGAGAACGATCATGATGAGCGCGAAAAGATAGATTCCCATCGCGAGCCCAATCCCGGCGTGCACTGCACAAATACAGATCAGCCAAACCTTTCGTGTCTTGCTGTTCCAAATGAGAAATGGATAGCCAATTTCCAACACACAAATAAATATTCCCGCGACAGGGAACAGGTACTTCCATCTTACGAGTATCTCAGGATCAACGACGTTGAAAGGCGAGCGGATGAGAGAGCGCCATATGTTCGAACCATCCCACCACCCGCTACCGAGACATTTCGTTAGACCGCTGAAAAAATAGATGAGACACAAGTGGAACTGAAGAACACGACGCCAGAAACCGAGAAGCTGTTGATTTTTCGGTCGCGATTTTCGCAGTCGCCAGTCGAGAGAATATCGATCCGGCAGCGGCGATAACATCAAGTAAAAGAGTCCGATCGTCATAAAGTTGTCCACGCCATAGGACAGGAACCCTGCGCTCTTGGCTGCGCATAGGTGAAGAAACCAGGCCAGAACTGCGGAGAATCGACAGGCAAGTCCAACGAGAAGACCGCAGCCGGCGGCAAGTAAACAAATCCACGCAACGGAGAGAACTGTTTTTTCATGAAGGCCAGCGTGTGCCCCGAGAGCGACGAGCCACCCCAGTCTCGGGACGACATGGCTCTTCACAGAAAGCAGCGCTTCTGCCAGGTTGCGGTTGATCAAGCCATTGTTGCTTCCCGAAAGCAGATAATTCCACTCGTTTCGTAACGATAAGGAATAAAGCGTTATCTGAAGCCCGAGGCCGAGCCGTAAAGCGGCCAACCAATTGTCGGTCTCAGCCGGAAACAGAAATTCAGATAGCCGTCTTCGCAGCACTGGCATGCTACTTACCGAGGTTCCGGGCAAGCATAAAATTCACGGGTCAGCCCGGCAGGCTTCGGCTGATGAGGTCGATGCGATCGCAGCTCAGCGTAGGCGAAATCGAAGATGGCGAATTCCTTTCGGCCCTATTCGGACGAATTCGGCTCTTTTGGCGACCTCGTGGCGGAACAGCGGCATGTTGCCTGTGCGGCTGGCGTGCATTCTGCTGCAATCTGAGAAATCGGCGAAATTACAAATCCGCTGGCCGTAGAGATTGCGAAGTCTATATATTCCCGAAATTTTTCAAACTTTTTTCGAAACTTTGGCTCGCTGTTGCTGGAGAAGAAGATGAGAGGTGGACCAAAAATCCAAACAAAATTTCTCCTAGGGCCCCGTAACTGCGGCCGTTCAGCAACCACAACCCAAACAACCAGAAACAAATAAATAAAAATAAATAAACAAAACAATCACAACGCGCGCGGCGCTAATCGCCAGGGACGGCGGGCTAAGATTAATTTTAAGGCAAGAGCTGGTCAGTGGGCCCGAACCGTTCCTCCACTGGCGAAGACGCCGACCGTTCAAATACTGACGATCAGCAACGTTCCCAGCGATATTTTGGAGGCGATCGATGAGCTCGCCGCCAGGCAAGATCGCAGTCGTTCAAGTTTCGTCCGGCGCGAGTTGCAACGCATCGTTGCCGAGTACCAGGCGAAGGAAGCGCTTAGTAAATCGCGATGAAAATCGAGACTTCTGTTTTTTCGCGGATGCGCGGTCCCGAGCGCCATTTTTTCTCGATTTGGCGAGGTTAAAGAGAACTTCGTTGCCTGGAGTCCGCCAAGTTTATAACCGCGGATTACGCGGATTTTCCGGGCACAAATCGAGAACGTAGCAAGCGAAGACGCGCGACCGCGAGCTACTGAATCAATCGGTAGTGTATCATTTTGAGTCAAATTAGTACATTACCAGTCAATCGTTTCTGGAAATTTTTTTAACTTTTTTCGGAACTTCGCCCCGCCGTTCCCGGAGAAGAAGGTGAGAGATGGAAACATCAATCCGAATCGCAATTTCCCCGAGCGATCGCAACAGCGGCCGCCCGAACCACCTACTACAAATGCCTTGGATCGCCACGGGAGTCGTCGCGGGCCCTGGCCGGTGCCCGCGAAAAGCAGTGACAACCCCCTAGAATTAAGCGATTCGATGATGGTTACATTTGCGACTCGGTTTCCTGTTCGCGAATGGCCTTCTGGCAGGTTGGCGATTCAACTAACAAACAAAACCTCAGAGTTAGTCGCCATTATCCGATGAGCTGGATCACCATTGTCTGGTCGATGAACGCAGCCGCGTGTTTGACGCTCGCGGGTTTTTATTGCGTGGTCTGGTGTAAACAGCGCGAGAACTGGGTGCATTTGCTGTTTTCGTCTAGCGCTGTCGCGGCGGCGGCCATCGCCGCGTTCGAGTTAGCGATGATGCATGCCCAGACAGTCGGCCGATACGAAGCACTCCTGCGCTGGATACATGTGCCCGTGTGGGTGCTCGTCGTCTCGTTCGTGGGTTTCGTGCGACTCTATCTCCACGCCGGACGATCATGGCTCGCGTGGGGTATCTGCGGCCTGCGGACACTGGTGTTGACTCTCAATTTCATTTTTACGCCGAATCTTAACTACCGGCAAATTACAAGCCTCCGCCAGTTCTCGTGGGGCGGTGAGATCATCTCGGTGCCGATCGGCGTGGCCAATCCGTGGGGCCTGCTTAGTTCGGTGAGCCTACTGTTGCTGCTTATCTTTTTCGTCGATGCCACGATTACCGTCTGGCGACGGGGCGACCGGCGACGCGCTTTAGTTGTCGGCGGCAGCATGATTTTCGGCGCGATTCTGGCATGGCACGTCCCGCTCGTGATGTGGGGAATCATCGACATCCCGTTTTTCCTCTGCTTCGCATATTCGGGAATCGTGGCGGCGATGGCCTATGAGCTGAGTAACGACATGGCTCGAGCGGCGCAACTCGCGCGTGAATTGGAAGCAAGCGACAAGAGACTCAACTTGGCCGCCGACTCGGCTGATCTCGGGCTGTGGGAGTGGGATTTGAGCAAAGATGAGATCTGGGTCACGCCGACGCGCCGTGCTCGGTTGGGCTTGCCTGTTGCCGAAAAGATCACATTCGAAGACGTCATTTCCCGATTGCATGTAGATGATCGCGATCTACTTCGACAGGCAATCAAGGATGCGATCGAAAACGGCAAAGATTACGAGGCAGAGTATCGGATTCCCCTTGCAGACGGCAGTGAGCGCTGGGTCGCAGCGCGTGGACGCGCACACGTGAACAAACATGGGAAGCCGATGCGACTTCTGGGAGTCAGCATGGACGTCACTGCTCGAAAACAGACAGAGCTCCAGGCCCAACAGCATCGCGATGAAATCGAG
>Ga0209156_10000468_pt1 | contig 34302 bp, 29 predicted proteins | sample GraSoiAngelo_124_FD_185881 | JGI IMG/M metagenome (GOLD analysis project Ga0209156, IMG submission 185881) | Grasslands soil microbial communities from the Angelo Coastal Reserve, California, USA - 14_0927_05_20cm (SPAdes) (version 2) | ecosystem: Environmental > Terrestrial > Soil > Grasslands... | reverse complement strand
GATCCCACGAAGAACCGCTTCGACCGCAAGTCGCGGACGCTCCACCTCTCCCCCATCTTCAAGTGGTTCCGCGAGGACTTCGAGCAGGCGGCTGGAAGTCTGCCGGCGTTCGTTGCCCGCCACGTCGACCCGGCGACGGCGGCGGCGCTGCGCGAGCCCGGCGTGCGGATCGAGTTCCTCGATTACGATTGGTCCCTGAACGGAAGGTAGACCGGGAGGTAGCGATGCGCGAGACGGCCGACTTCGACGCCACGCTCGCCCGCCACGGCCGCGGACCGCTTCTTCGCGGCACGACGACGACGCTTCAGGTGAATGTCGGCAAGCGCTGCAACCAGGCCTGCCACCACTGCCACGTGGAGGCCGGCCCGACGCGGACCGAGATCATGGGCGAGGCCGTGGCCAGCCGCGTGCTCGACGTTCTCGCCGCGAGCTCGGGCGTCACGATCGTCGACCTCACCGGGGGCGCGCCCGAGCTGAACCCGCACTTCCGTCGCCTGGTGCGCGAGGCGCGGCAGCTCGGCCGGCACGTGATCGACCGCTGCAACCTGACCGTGCTCTTCGAAGACGGGATGGAGGATCTCGCGGAGTTTCTCGCGGCGCACGAGGTCGAGGTGGTCGCCAGCCTTCCCTGCTACACCGCGGAGAACGTCGAGAAGCAGCGCGGGCCCGGCGTCTTCGAAAAGAGCATCGACGCGCTCCGGCGCCTGAACGCGCTCGGCTACGGGCGGCCGGGCTCGGCGCTCGTGCTGAACCTCGTCTACAACCCGGTCGGCGCGTTCCTGCCGCCCCCCCAGGCCGAGCTCGAGGCGCGCTACAAGGACGAGCTCCGCCGCGGCTTCGGGATCGAGTTCCACCGCTTGTTCACCATCACCAACATGCCGATCAAGCGCTTCGCGGATTTCCTGGAGCGCCAGGGGCAACGCGACGCCTACATGAGCCTCCTCGTGAACCACTTCAACCCGACGACCGTCCCCGGGCTCATGTGCCGCTCGCTGCTCAGCGTCGGCTGGGACGGGACGGTCTACGACTGCGACTTCAACCAGATGCTCGAGCTGCCGCTCGGCGCAGGCGTGCGGACCATCTGGGAGCTCGACTCGATCGACGCCCTCGCGACACGCCCGATCGCCACCGGCAGCCACTGCTTCGGCTGCACCGCGGGCGCGGGGTCGAGCTGCGGCGGCGCGCTGCAGTGAGTGCGCCGTCTGCGGTTGGCGGCGCAGCCGCGACCGGCCCGTGGGTGAAGCGTCTCACCGCACTCGTGTTGGTGGTCGCGCTGCTGGCGGCGGTGAGGTTCCTGCCGATCGAGCGCTGGCTCCTCGACGTCGTCGCGTGGGTGCAAGGCGCGGGCACGCAGGGGATCGTCGTCTTCGCGCTCGTCTACGTGCTCGCGACGGTGCTCTTCCTGCCGGGCGTCATCCTGACGCTCGGAGCCGGCTTCGCGTACGGGGTGGTGATGGGGACTGGGGTCGTGTGGGTCGCGTCGAACGTCGGCGCCGCGGCCGCGTTCCTCCTCGGGCGCACGAGCCCGCGCTTCGCGGCGATCGACCGCGCGGTCGGCCGGGAGGGACTCCGGATCGTCCTCCTCGTCCGGCTCTCGCCCGTCTTCCCCTTCAACCTCCTCAACTACGCCTTCGGCCTCACGCAGGTCACGCTGCGCGACTACCTCATCGGGTCGCTGGTCGGCATGCTGCCGGGGACGGTCATGTACGTCTACCTGGGGTCCTTGGTCACCAGCCTCACCGAGCTGGCGGCGGGGCGACCGTCGGGCGGAGCCCTGCAGCAGGCGTTCTACTTCGGGGGTCTCGTCGCGACCGTGGCCGTCACGCTGTACGTCACGCGCGTCGCCCGCCGCGCGCTCGCGGACGCGACGGGGGATGAAGCGCACGCGGAACCGGCGCCGCCGGTACCTCCTTCGCTGGTCCAGCCCGACGACGAGCACAACCGCGTGCTCATCTCTCACGTGCACCCGCCCGGCTGGACCAACCCGACCCCGGCCGCGCGCTACGACCTCGTGGTCGTCGGCGGCGGGACGGCGGGCCTCGTCTCGGCCGCGGGCGCCGCGGGGCTCGGGGCACGCGTGGCCCTCGTCGAGCGTCACCTCCTCGGCGGCGACTGCCTGAACGTCGGCTGCGTGCCGTCGAAGGCGATGATCGCGGCCGCGCGCACGGCCGCAACGGCTCGCGAGACGTCGGCCTTCGGCGTCGGCGTGTCCGGCGTCGACGTCGACTTCGCCGCGGTGATGGAGCGGATGCGGCGCCTGCGCGCCGGGATCGCGCCGCACGACGGCGCCGAGCGCTTCACGCGGCTCGGCGTCGACGTTTTCCTCGGCGAGGGCCGCTTCACCGGCCGGGCGACGCTCGAGATGGAGGGCCGGCGGCTCACCTTCACGCGCGCCGTCATCGCCACCGGGGCGCGGGCGACGGCGCCGCCCATCCCGGGGCTCGAGGAGGTCGGCTACCTCACCAACGAGACGGTCTTCTGGCTGACGGAGCTGCCGCGCCGGCTCGCCGTCATCGGTGCGGGCCCCATCGGCTGCGAGCTGGCGCAGGCCTTCTGCCGGCTCGGCAGCCGCGTGACGGCGCTCGAGATGCTGCCGCAGGTGCTCGGGAAGGAGGACCCGGATGCGGCGGCGGTCGTCGAGCGGCGGCTCCGCGCCGACGGCGTCGCGATCGTGCTCGGCGCCAGGATCGAGCGCGCCGAGCGGCGCGGCCGGGACAAGGTCCTCGTCTACGAGGCTGCGGGCGCGCGCCGCGAGGTCGCCTGCGACGCGATCCTCGTCGGCGCCGGACGGGCGCCCAACGTCGAGGGGCTCGGCCTCGAGGCCGCGGGCGTCGCCCACGGCCGCGACGGCGTCACGGTGAACGACTATCTCCAGACGACGAACCGGCGCATCTATGCAGCGGGCGACGTCGCCTCACGCTTCAAGTTCACTCACATGGCCGATGCCCTCGCGCGTATCGTGCTGGCGAATGCGCTCTTCGGCGGCTGGAAGAAGGCGACCGGGCTCCACGTCCCATGGTGCACGTACACGTCGCCGGAGGTCGCGCACGTGGGCCTGTACGCCGAGGAGGCCGAGGCGCGCGGTCATGCGGTCGACACGATCACCGTTCCGATGGCGGACATGGACCGCGCCGTGCTCGACGGGGATGAGGCCGGCTTCTTCCGCGTCCACCTCGAGCGCGGAAAGGACCGCATTTTGGGCGCGACCCTCGTTTCCGCGCACGCGGGCGAGACGATCTCCGAGGTGACGCTCGCGATGACGCGCCGGCTCGGCCTCGCCACGCTGGCCGGCGTCATCCATCCCTACCCCACGGAGGCCGAGGCGATCCGCAAGGCCGCCGACGAGTACAACCGCCGGCGGCTCACCCCGACGGTCAAGCGCGTGCTCGGCTGGTGGCTCGCGGCGCGGCGCCGCCTGTGAGGAGGACGCATGACGTCTTCGTGACGGCGCCGTACTTCTGTTTCCCCTGCGGCGTCGCCTTCTCGAACCGGGCGGTCTTCTTCGACCACCACCACCGTTTCCACCCACCTTGCACGTGTACGAAGAGAGTAGAATCATCTCGTCGGCGGCATCATGGAGCGTTCCTCGGTCAACCTCGAGGCCATCCGTCGGCGCGTCGCCCGACAGCTCGGGCGACGCGGACGGGGCAAGTTCGTCGCCATCGATCGCAAGACCGGCGACTACCTGGTTGCCCCCGACCTCGACGCGTTGGCCATGGCCTTGTCGAAGGACACTCGCAAGACGACGAGCTTTCGCATCGTCCGCCTTGGTTACCGGGCGGCCATCGAGCTGCATGGTCGCCGGTGATCCGGGGCCGCGTCCGGGCAGGTCGCGAGGCGCTCGTGCCGATGGCGATCCTCGTGGGCGGCCGGGTCGGCATCGCGGACGCCTGAATCGACAGATGCTCACGACCGCGTCAGCTCGAGGACAGCGAGCGCCCGCTTGCGCGCGCACGGTCGTGGAGGCGCGCGCGTTGACCCTCGTTCGGCGCGCGTGATACGCGCGCCGCGATGGACGGGGCGGCCACGGGGGAGGGGATGGCACGGGCTCGCTCCATCCCCGTCGCCGCGGAAGCCGGCCGCGCGCCCGAGGCCGAGTTCCTGCGGGCGACGTGGGCGCTCGCGTGGCCGGTCATCTTCTCGTTTTCCATCGAGTCGTTCGTCGGCCTCTGTGACATGCTGATGGTCGGCCGGCTCGGCCGGACGGCGGTGGCCGCCGTCGGCGTGGGCGTCCAGATCCTCGGCGCCGTCGACGCCGTGATGTTCGCCCTCGGGATGGGTGCGCTCGCGATCGTCGCCCGCCACGTGGGAGCGGGAGAGCGGGGTGCGGCGGAGGAGACGCTCCGCCAGTCGCTGCTCACGGCGGTCGCCGTCGCCGTCCTGATGATCCTCCCCGTCCTCGCCTGGGCGCCGGCGCTCGTCGCCGCCTTCCGCGTGGACGACGCGGTCATCGGGACAGGGACGCGATTCCTCAGGGTCGTCATGCTCGGCGTGCCCGCCAGCGCCTTGCTCTTCGTCATGATCTCGAGCCTGCGCGGGGCGGGCGACACGCGGACGCCGCTCGCGATCGGCGCCGTTGTCGGAACCGTGAACGTGGTGCTCGCCTACGGCCTCATCTTCGGACGCCTCGGCCTCCCGCCGCTCGGCGTGACCGGGGCGGCGATCGCCACCGTCGTCGCCTTTGCCGCGGGCGCGCTCCTCGGCCTCGCGCTTCTCGCGCGCGGCCGGCTCGTGCTCGCGCTCCGCGGGCGCCCGCTGCGGCTTCGACCCGACGTGGTCCGGCGGGTGCTCCGCATCGGCTACCCCGCGGCGATCGAGCACCTGCTCATGCAGGTCGGCTTCTTCCTCTACATCGTGTTCGCCGCGCACCACGGAACGGCCGCCGTCGCCGCGTACTTCATCGGCGTCCGCATCCTCTCGCTCTCCTTCCTCCCGGGCTTCGGCTTCGCGGCCGCCGCGGCAACGATGATCGGACAGAGCCTGGGCGCGCGGCGCCCCGACGACGCCGAACGGAGCGGCCGGGCAGCCGTCCGGCTCGCCGTGTGGCTCATGACCGCGGCCGGCGTCCTGATCTTCGCGGCGGCGCGGCCGATCGCCCGTCTCTTCGTCGATGACGCCGCCGTCGTCGCCGACACGGTCTCCTTCATTCGCGTGCTCGCCGCCTGCCAGCCGCTCATGGCGCTCGACTTCACGCTCGGCGGCGCGCTCCGGGGCGCGGGCGACACGCGCTTCCCCCTGGTCGCGGTCTTCCTCGGCTTTTACGTCTGCCGGCTCGGCTTCGCCTGGCTGGTGACGTTCGCGCTCGGCCTCGGCGTCGGCTGGCTCTGGCTGGCGCTGGTCGGCGACTACCTCGCGCGCTCGGTCCTCAAGGGCGCGCGCTTCCGGTCCGGGGTGTGGAAGACGGTTGCCGTATGAGGCGGGGCGCAGGGCCGGACCCCGGGACGCAGAGGAGCTGCGCCCCGCCGGTCGCGACGAGGCGGCGATCGGCGCTCCAGATGCGGACCGTGCCGCCGATCAGACCGCCTTCGGCGATCGGCGCGACCGCGTCGCCGAGCAGCCACTCCGAGTCGTCGGCTGCGCGGTGGAACCACGCGACGACGTCGAGGTTCGGCGCGGTGAACGGCGGCGCCACGTGCCGCTGGCAGGCCGCCGGCCAGACGAGCGTGTCGATCAGGACGAGGGCGCGGCCGGCGTTCACGAACGGATCGTCGAAGCGAGCGACGGGCCGGTAGCGGTACCACTGGTGGAGGAGGGGCGGTCGCGCGGGGCGCCCCTCGCGCCACAGGTCCGGGTCGACGGGTCGGCCCTCGAGGTTCTGCCAGAAGGGGAACGTCGGCTGGCCTGCGTAGACCTCGTCGGAGGATCGCAGGCCCTCGGGACCGGGAACGTCGGGCGGCTCGGTGTGCTCGTGTGTCAGGCCCGGAAGCTCCGCTGCGGTGCGTACGATCGCTTCGAGGACGGGTTTCCCTTCCTGTGTCATCGACACGCGGAGCGACTCGGAGCGCCGGCCGCGGTGGACGGCCGTTACCTCGAGGTCGACCGGCGCGAAGCGCGCCACGGAGAGATAGTGCGCCGCGAAGGCGACGGGGCGAGGGATACGTGCCTCGGCCCCGGCGGCGCGGAGGGCGATCGCGGCGACGTACCCGCCGTCCGGCCCCCAGACCTCCCACTCGGGTGAGATGACGGCCCGGTAGCGGCCGGCGGCGCCGGAGACGCGGGTGTCGAGGTCGAGGGACGCCACCGCTGCAGTTCATACCCGGCTGGGTAACTTCAGGAAACGATCGCGGTCGGTTCCTGGCTCGACAGTCGTGGATGCGCGCTATCTCGATCGACGGCCACCGACGCCCGCCGCCAGGATGAGCCGCATGGGCGTGAGCTCGCGGGTCACCGGGTTGACCATCAAGCCGAGGCTCTCGAGGGTGAACGCGCCGAGCAGCGGGGTCACGGATGGAGGCGCGAAGAAGACCTTCGACGTCGCGCGCTTGTCCCCGAGCTCGAAGAATGCCTCGCCAACGGGGTACTCCCGCTTCGTTCCGTCGGCGAGGGAGAACTCGAAGTGGCGGCGCCCGTTCAGGACGCGCACGCGGTCATCGAGCCGCCGCCCAGCGCCTCCGTCGCGGCCGGCGCCAGCGGAAGGATGACGGTGAACCGTGCGCCGCGGCCCTCGCCCGCGCTCTCCGCGCAGACGGTGCCGCCGTGGAGCTCGACGAGCTCGCGGACGATCGCGAGTCCGAGGCCGAGGCCCTGCTGCGTCCCCCCGGCCTGGCGAAAGGGTTCGAAGACGTGGGGCAGGAAGGCGGCGCTGATGCCTCTTCCGGTGTCGGTGATCGTGAGCCGCGCGCGCCCGTGTACGCGCCGGAGGCGGACCAGGACGCGACCGCCGAGGGGCGTGAACTTGACGGCGTTGCCGACGAGGTTCCACACCACCTGTTGCAGGCGCGTCGGATCGGCGAGCACCTGCAAGGGCTCGGCCCCCAGGTCCTCCTCGAGCGCGATGCCCTTCGCCTCGGCCGCCACGCGCAGGGCATCGAGCGCGCCCGACACGGTGCCCCCCAGCACGAGCGGACGGATCGCCAGCGAGAGCTTGCCGGCGGTGATGCGGGCCACGTCGAGGAGGTCGCCGGCCAGCCGCTCGAGCGTGCGCGTGCTGCGGTCGATTGCCTCCAGCGCGGTCGCGTCCGCTCTTCCGAGGCGAAGCAGGCGCGACCAGGTGACGAGCTGCGCCAGCGGCGCGCGCAGCTCGTGCGACACGGTGGCGAGCAGGTCCTCCTTGGCGCGGCTCGCGGCCTCCGCGTGCGCACGGGCGGCGCGCTCCCGGGCGAGGAGAGCCGCTCGCTGCTCCTCGGCCCGCTTGCGCGTGATCGCCTCGCCGAGCACGTGGGCGATCGCCTGCAAGAAGTGGCCGTCGTGGGACGCGAGACGTCGCGGCCGCGTGGCGTGCGCGCTGACGACGCCGAGCGCTCCCTCCGGCCCGCGGATGATCACCTTCACGAGGGTGACGCCGTTGCGCGCGGGTAGGTTCGCGCCGTCGTCGATCAGGAGGGACGCGTCGGAGAGCACGTCGGGATCGAGCGTGACATCCTCCACCATGCCCCCCCGGCAGCAGACGGCCGCGCGCAGCGACGCGGCTCGACCGTCGCCCGGCAGCTCCCACACGGCGGCGTACTCGATGCCGAGCGTCCGGGCGACGTGCGTGGCAGCCTCGTGCATGAGCCCCGAGAGATCGCCGCCCGCGAGCGCCAGCCGGCCGACCTCGGCGACGACCGCCTGCTGGCCGCGCTCGGCCTCGGCGCGTCGCCGGGCGGCGCTCAGCGACCCGGTGAGCACCGCCACCAGCACGAACATGCCGACACGGAGCGCGTCATCGAAGCTCTCGATCGCGAGCGAATGCACCGGGGGCACGAAGAAGTAGCAGGTCGCGAGGGCGGCGAGCGCGGTCGCCAGGAGGGCCGGGCGAACGCCGCCGTAGCACGAGCTCACCACCACGGCCGCGAAGAAGAGCGGCGAGGGCGTGGTCTCGAGACGGGGCCAGACGAGAAACGTCAACGCGAGCGCCACCGTGCTTGCCAGCAGGGCGACGGCATACGGTGCCGCCGTCGATTGCGCGCGCCCAGGATCGTGACCCATCCGCCGCTTGGGGCAGCAAGGTCGGTGCCAGATGAGTTGCCGGCGAATTCAGGCCGGCTGCACGCGGCCGCGTGCTTGGAACGGGACGGAAGGCGGCACCCCGGTCAGCGGGTGGGGCATTTGGTCCCGCTGCCTCCGCCGGGAGCCGCGAGGCCGCGGCGGCGAAGCCGCGGTATGAGGGCGGGGACACGCGCGGCGTAGCTCGCGTAGGCCGCACCGAGGACGCGGCGAAGGGCGCGCTCCTCGACGACGATCTTGAGGCCGAGCCCCACTCCGAAGCCGAAGGTGAGGCACGCCGTCCCGGCCGACGGGTGCGCCAGGAGCGAGCCCGCCGCGAGGAGCAGGAGCGAGGCGTAGATCGGATGCCGGACCACCGCGTAGGGGCCGCGCTCGACGACGGTCTGTGCCGCCCGCACCGTCACGACGCCGGACCAGCTCGCGCCGAGCGCGTGACGCGCGCGGACGTGCAGGACGAGACCGCCGGCGGCGAGGGCGAGCCCCGCGCTCGCGAGCCACGGTGGCGCTGCGAGACGTCCCGCCCTGCGCTCGATCAGTGCCAGGCCGGCGACGGTCGCCGCCACGAGCAGGATCAGGAGCGCCGCGTGCGGCCGCCGTCCACCCACGAGCGCGGGGCCGAGCGCACGGCGAGCCCCGCGCTCGCTCCGAGCGGCCTGGAGGTCGACGACGGCGAGCGCCGCCCACGCCGATACGAGCAGGACGTCGACCAGCCCCGTGCTCACCGCCGGTGCCGACCGTAGAGGGCGGCCGCTCGGGCGTCAAACGCCGCTGCGCACCAGCGCGTCGTGCGCGGCCTCCTTGTCGCTTCAGGTCCGATCTGCCAGAGAGGCCGCATGGCGATCCTCAAGGTCGCACGCCTCGGTCATCCGGTCCTGCGCTGCGTGGCCGACCCGGTGCCGTCCGAGGCGCTCGCCGCGCTGGACACGCAGCGGCTGATCGCCGACATGCTGGAGACGATGGCCGAGTACGACGGCGTCGGGCTCGCCGCGCCCCAGGTGCACGTCTCGCGGCGGCTGGTGGTCTACGGCGTCGCCGCGAACCCGCGCTACCCGGACGCACCGGCGATCCCGCTCACCGTCCTGGTGAACCCCCGCATCGCGCCCGTCGGCGACGAGCAGGAGGAGGACTGGGAGGGCTGCCTCAGCGTCCCGGACCTGCGCGGCAGGGTGCCGCGCTGGACGCACCTCCAGGTCGAGGCGCTCGGCCGCGACGGGCAGGCGCTCCGCTATACGGCGGAGGGCTTTCACGCGCGCATCCTCCAGCACGAGATGGACCACCTCGACGGCAAGGTCTACCTCGACCGCATGCGCTCGATGGAGAGCCTCGCCTTCCTGTCCGAGTTCCAGCGCTACGGGCTCAAGCGCGAGGACTGAGCGCCCGCGAGGGCCGCAGCGGCGCGAGATCCGACTGGGCTCGCTCGGCCTGAGCGAGCAGCCGTTCGGCAACGGGGCCGTGAACCGTCCCGGCACGCTGACCGCGCTGCACGGCGGCGACGAACCCGCGGAGCAGCTTCTTCGCGCGCGACAGCTTGCTCGCGGCGCGGCGGCCGTGTGCGGAGCGCGCGCCCTCGAGCGTACTGCGCAGCGACCTCACACGGGATACCAGGCGGGCCTGCTGCTTCCCGCCGCCCACCTCCGTCGGGGAGGTCTCCAGGAGCACCTGCTGGACCTCGATGACTCGACAGTCGACCTCGTCGAGCCCGGCGAGCGCGTCGCAAGGCGGAATCGTGGTCGGTGGCGTGGTCGTGGAGGTGGAGGTGACCGGAGGCGCGGTCGAGGAGGTCGTGGTGGTCACGAGCGTCGTCGCCGTCGAGCTCGTGGTCGTTGGCGGCTCGGTCGACGTGGTCGTGGTCTCGAGCAGGGTGGTCGAGGTGGTCTCCGGGAGGGTGGTCGTGGTTGTTTCCGGCGCGACTGTCGTCGTGGTGCTTGTCGTCGTGGTGGTGGTGACCGGCGGTTGAGTGGTGGTGGCCGTCGTCGAGGTCGTTGTGGTCGGCTCGACCGTGGTGGACGTCGTCACGGTCGTCGTGCTGGTCGTGGGTGGCTCGGTGGTGGTGGTGGTGGTGGTCGGCGGCTCGGTCGTCGTGGTGGTGATCGTGGTCGTCGAGGTCGTTGTGGTCGGCTCGACCGTGGTGGACGTCGTCACGGTCGTCGTACTGGTCGTGGGTGGCTCGCTGGTGGTGGTGACCGGCGGCTCGGTCGTGGTGGTGGATGTGGTCGTCGTCGACGTGGTGGTCGTCGGCTCGAGCGTCGTCGTGGTCGTTGCCGGTGGCGCGGTCGTGGTCGTCGTGATCGTCGTCGTGGTGGTGGTCGGCCGCGGAAAGGTCGTGGTGGTCGTCGTGCAGCCCTCGATGCGTGTGTGCGTGCAACCGCCGGCCGCCACCGAGCACGCGTCCGTCGTGCAGGCGTCGAGGTCGTTGCAGAAGGGTGTGCGGCACGTCGCGTTGCAGCAGGCGTCCGGGTGGCCGCCGGTGTCGCAGGTCTCGGGGAACTCGATCAGCTGATTGCCGCAGACCGGGCAGGGTGTCAGGCAGGCGAGCTGGCCCACAGCGGTACAGAACGGCAGGAGCTGCACGTCGCCCGGGGCCCCGCACGTCCCGCCGCCGCAATCGCCGTCCACGCTGCACGGCTGACCGGCCCCCGTCCCGCCGACGCAGATCGGGCTCGGGGGAGCGAGCGGCGGCGAGAAGCCGGCCGCGGGCACCGTGGCACCGATCGGCAGCGTGACGCGGTTTCGGCTCCTCGGATCGCCGCCGTCGGTCGTCTTGATCTGCGCGCCGGGATCGACGACGAGCGCGCGCCTTGCGCGCAGCGTGTTCCGCGCCTGGCGATCTCCACTCGTGTCGAGGGCCGCGGTCGGTCCGAAGTGGATCGTGCACCCCTCGAGCGAGGCGAGCGCGCTCACCGTTGGCGAGGAGCCCTTCGCGTGCACCTTGCCGTTGACGGTGAGGTCGCCCGGGAGGTCGGGGGTGCCGGAGACGAGGCAGATGAGCCCACCGGCGTTGCCGGTGACTGCCCCTCCATCGGCATCGATGACCGCCGTCGCGGCGATCGTGAGGTCGCCGCCTCCCTCGAGGTCGACGCATCCGCCGGAGTTGTCCCCCGTGGACGAGGCGTCGACCAGGCCTGAGCCTGACAGGGCGACGACGCCGTCGGCGATGGCCATCACGCCGCCCCCCGGCGCATTCGGGCTTCCGACCACGCTCACGGCACCGTTGATGGCCAGCCCGCCGGCGCAGAAGCTGATGCAGCCGCCCCCGCCGGAGCCGTCGGCGCGCACGGCGCCGGCCGTGCTGATCGTGCCGAGCGTCTCGAGGTCGAGGGAGCCGCCTCCGCTGCCCCCGCCGCTCACGTCGATCCCCTGTGTGAAGCTGGCCGGGCCCTGGCCGTCGAGGCACACGGTGCCGCCGGCGCCGTCGAGACCCACGCCGGTGGCGGTGACCGGCACCCCGATGGTGATCTCTGCGGGCGCGGTGTCGTTGCTGATGGTGATCGCCCCGCCGCAACCGTCCGGTCCGCCGTCGGCCGCGATCTTCCCGTTGCTGCCCGGGCCGAGCGTGACCGGGCCGCTCTGCGCCTCGACGGAGATCGTCCCGCCCAGGCCACCGGGGTCGCCGGCGAGGGCCGCGCTGTGGCCGACCGCGGTGATCGCCCCGGTGAGGCCGGCGCTGCCGCTCACCTTGCCGCCGGCGAGCACGCTGATCGTGCCTCCCGAGCCGGCGTCGCCGAACCCATCCGCGGAGAGCAACGCGCCGGCGGGCGGAACGCCGAGGATCACGTCGTTGTCGGCGGTGAGGTCCATCGAGCCGCCGCCGAACGTACCGCCGAAGACGCTCACGGTGTTCTCGATGTCGATCGATCCCCCGTTCGCGGTGAGGGAGATGGTGCCACCCGCCTTGCTCGACGAGCTCGAGGACGCCTCTGCACGCAGTCCCTCGCCGGCCGCGCCCCTGAGCGTGATGCTGCCCGACGCCACGACCACGTTGCTCACCTGGCGCCCCGCCGTGAGCATGATCTTGCCGGCGGAGGTCGAGGTCGTCCGAGCGCTGGCCAGGACGAGTCGGCCGAGCGAAACGTCGCCGTCCGACTCGACGATCAGCGTGCCGCCGCCGGCACCGCTCGCGTCCACGGGGTTGACGCGCGCGCTCGTGGCGGGGCCGACGTCGAGCCCGCCACTGCCGAGCGTCAGCGTGATCATCCCGCCCGGCGCGCTCGTGCCCCCGGACGCACTCAGCCTGCCGGTCGAGAGGATGGTCAGCTTGCCGGCGCGGATCTCGAAGGCGTTCGACCCGCCGATGAAGTTGCCGTTCGCGCCCGGCTGTCCGAGCGTGACTTCGCGTGTCCCGAAGTCGAAGGTGCAGACGCCGCCCGCGACCGGCGGGGTCACGCTCACCGTGCGGGTGATCGTGCAAGCCGTCGCGGTGCAATTCGCCGTGCAGGAGCCACCACAGCCCGCCATCACCTCGGCCGCCGTGCAGACCGCGGCCGCGTCGCGCGCCGGGGCAAGCCCGACCACGAGGAGCGCCACGAGGAGCCAGCGGCTCACCGGCATTCTCCCATCATGCCGATGCGGCACTGGACGAGGGGCGCCATCATCGTGCTCATCATCTCGGACAGGTGCCCCGAGGGGCCCATGAGGCCCGCGTTGTCGGCGCCGCGGTTGCCGCCGCCGTCCTCGACGCCTCGACCCATGACCCAGATGCCGAAGGTGCGGTTGGCCGTCGCCGTGCTGTCGCGGACGACCAGCCCGCTCCCACTCGCGACCAGACCGCTCCGACCGTTCGCGTCGGCGTGCACGCCGGCAAAGAGCGTGTGCACGACGGTACCGACGAGCCCGTCGCCCCCGTTGCCCGCGGCCGTCGCCCCCACCACCTGATGCATGCCGCCGAGCAGCCAGAACCCGTCCATGCCGTTGGCGCGCGCCTCGTTGCCGATCCCGCCGCCCACGTGCGCGCCCATGCCGACGAGCTTGAACCCGTAGCGCCCGTTGCCAGACGCGCGGGTGCCGTCGAGCGCGTAGCCGGTGCCGCCGAGCGCGAAGCCGTCGCGCCCGTTGCCCTCGGCAACCGATCCCTCGATCGAATAGCCGTCGCCCTGCGCGACCAGCCCGTCGAGCCGATGGCCGGCGAGCCGGACCGCGACGACGCTCGCGAGCGGCACCTCACCCTGCGCGCGGACACCCGTCTCGAACCGCTCGATGCTCCCGGGGCCGACGAGTGAGAGCGTGCCGCGCACGACGAGCACGCCGACGCCCTGGCCGTTGCCCGCAATCGTGCGTCCGCCGAGGTCGAGCCTGACCGGACCGGAGGCCGCCACGACGAGGCCGTTGCCGGCGCACGGCTTCTTCGTCACCGCGTCGGCCGCGCCGAGCGTGCGCGAGGACACGAGCAGGTCGCCGCAGCGGCACGCCACGGCCTTGCCGCCGACGTCGTCGCCGCAGCGGTGCATCGCGGACGCGCGCCCGGCCGCGAGCACCAGCCCGGCGGCCATCAGCAGCCCGAGAGCCCTGCGCCGCGCGCGGCAGAGACCAGTGGCGAGTCCAGTCCGCATGACCGGGCGGCATCCTTACACGAGTGGGGGCCGCCGACGGTAGCGCTTGCCCGAAAGGCGGCAAGGGCTGTGCGACCTGCTATGTAGGATGCTATGCGCTGGCGGCGCGCTGGCGCTCGGCGCCGGGTGCAGGGACGCACACGCGGAACGTGGAGCCGCGTCCAGGCTCGCTGTCGACGGTGACCGTGCCGCCGAGCAGCTCGACGAGCCGCTTGACGATGTGGAGGCCGAGCCCGACGCCGCCGAACCGCCGGGTGGAGGAGCCGTCGGCCTGGCGGAACATCTCGAAGATGACCGGCACGTCGGCCGCGGCGATGCCGATGCCGGTGTCGCGCACCTCGAGCGTGAGCCGGCCGCTCGTCCACGTGGCCGTCACGTCGACGCTCCCCGCGGGCGTGAACTTGAGGGCGTTGCCGACCAGGTTCTTCAAGATCGTCTTCAGCTTGACGCCGTCGCTCGGGACGGGCCGGACGCCGAGATCGTTGCGCCAGCGGAGGACGACGCCGTCGGGCACCATGGCCTCGAGCTCGCGGCCGAGCTCGTCGAAGAGGCCGTCGACGTTGACGAGACCGAGCGCGACGCTCTCCCGCCCGCTCTCGAGCCGTCCGAGGTCGAGCGTGGCGTTGATGAGGTCGAGCAGCTCGAGGGCGCTCCGCCGGATGCGCCCGAGCGTGTCGAGCTGGCTGCCGGCGAGCGGGCCGAAGGCCCCTTCGGCGAGGAGGTCCGTGTAGCCCGTGATGACGTTCAGCGGCGTGCGCAGCTCGTGGGACATCATGGCCACGAACTCGGACTTGAGCCGGCTTGCGGACTGGAGATCGGCGATCAGGCGGGCGTTCTCGAGCGCCACCGCCGTCGTGTGCGCGATGCCGAGCGCGAGGCGCCGCTGCTTGGAGGAGAACGGCCCCGTGCGCGTGCGGTAGCCGTGGATGAGCACGGCGACGATGGTGTCGCGCCGGGCAATCGGCACGTAGAGCGCCGACGACGCTTCCATGCGCCGCGGCAGCTCGACCGGCACGAGCGACTGCTTCTCGAAGTCGGCGATCTCCAGCACCTCGCCCGGGCGCAGCGCGTCGAGGACCGGGAGGCTGCCGGGCGGGAACTCGAGCTGCGCAAGCTCGGTCAACACCTCGGGCCGCGTGCCGGCGCTCGCCGCCAGCCGGAAGGCCTCGCGGCGCCCGTCCCAGACGAAGGTGCTGCTCCAGTCGCAGGCGAGCCGCTCCACCGCCAGCCGGCTCACGCGTTCGAGCATGTCGGTCTGGTCGAGCTGGGCGTTGAGCGTTTCGCCGACCTGGACCAGCGCCTCCGCGATCTCCGCCTCCTCCTGCTTGACCTCCGAGGCATGGACCAGGAGCTCGGTGCGGACGAAGGCGGCATAGCGATAGCGGGCGAGGAAGATGGCGCCGCATACGGACGTCGTGCCGCCGGTCAGGAGCGCGAGCATGGCGTACGCGAAGGGCTCGTCGGAGGGGCGTGCCGGCACGGCCAGCGCCAGGCTCAGGAGGGAGACGGCCGAGACGAAGAGCTGCGGGCGCCAGCCCCAGGGAAGGAGGACGACGAGGCCGCTCAGGAGGCAGACTTCCGCGGTCGCGAAGCGCTCGACCGGCCCGCCCACGTGGCCGTTGTACCAGCTGAGGAGCACGGCCAGGGTGGCCGCCAGGGTGGCCGCGACGGCGGCGGTCCGGTCCCTCAACCGCGGCCGGCGGCAGGCGACGATGCCGGCGAGACAGGCGATGACCTCGGCCAGGTAGACGAGGGTCGCGGTCCGCTGGCGGTCGGGATGGTAGGCTCCCTCGAGGACCACCGAGACGCCGACCAGCGCGACGAAGAGCGCGACGGTCAGGTTCAGGCGCTGGCGCAGGATCCGCGCCGTGTCGGCCCGGTAAGCGGCCTTCACGTCCGCGGCGGACTCCGGCCCGGCGCCTGCTGCGGCTGGTTCGCTGCGGCTCATCTCCCCGCCCACTACATCGACCGGTCGGCCCGAGAACTTTAGCCGCCTCGCCGCCTTGCCAGCCGCGACGGGCGCTGTGTATTGTCGCGCGCCGGATGGCCGCCTACTCGGTCGGCATCGACGTCGGCGGCACCTTCACCGACTGCTTCGTGACCGACGGCGTCCACGGCTGGCGGGGCAAGGCGCCGACCACGCCTCGCGCGCCGCTGTGCGGCCTGCTCGCCGCGCTCGAGGACGCGGCCGCGGCGATCGGCGTCCCGCTCGCCCGCGCGCTCGGCGACGCGGTGCACCTCGGCCTCGGCACCACGGTAGTGACGAACTGCCTCGCCGAGCTCGCCGGCGCTCCGACCGGTCTCCTCGTGACCGAGGGCTTCGGCGACCTCTGGCCGATGGCACGCGGCCACCGGCTCGGTGTCGGCGGCATGAGCCGTCCGCTGCCGACGCTCGTCCCGCGCCGGCGCATCGCCGAGGTGCGCGAGCGGGTCGATCGCGAGGGCGCGGTCCTGGTCCCGCTCGATGAATCCGGGGTCGTCTCCGCGCTCGAGCGGCTGGTCGGGGAAGACGGGGTCGAGAGCCTCGCGATCTGTCTCCTCTGGTCGTTCCGCAATCCCGCGCACGAGCGCCGGGTGGCGGCGATCGTCCGGGAGCGCTACCCGGAACTCCCGGTCTCGTGCTCGGCCGATCTCGTGCCCGTGATACGCGAGTACGAGCGCATGACCGCCACCGTGCTGAGCGCGTACACGACGCGGTCGTGTGCGGCGTTCCTCGACGAGCTCGAGGCGCGGCTCGCGGCGGCGGGACTCCGCGTCCCGGCCGCCGTCATGCAGTCGAGCGGCGGCACGCTGTCGCCGGCCGCGGCGCGTGCCCGGCCGATCCTGCTCGCGCAGTCGGGGCCGGTCGCGGGCGTCGCCGCCGCCGAGGCCCTCGCCGCCGCCCTCGGCGTCTCGGAGGTGGTGACGGGCGACATGGGCGGCACGAGCTTCGACGTCGCGGTCATTCATGCGGGAGCAGCCGAGCGGCGGCTCCGCGCCGAGGTCGCGAGCCTGGCGACCGCGCTCTCGACGGTGGCGGTCGGCTCGATCGGGGCCGGGGGCGGGAGCGTCGGGTGGCGTGACGCACGCGGTCTCCTCCGGGTCGGGCCCCGCAGCGTCGGCGCCGATCCGGGGCCGGCATGCTACGGACGGGGTGGGAGCGAGCCGGCGCTCACCGACGCGCTCGTGGCGCTCGGGTTGATCGACCCGCAGAACTTCCTCGGCGGCCGGATGGTGCTCGACGGCGAGGGCGCGGTGGCCGCCGTCGCCCGGCTGGGGCGCGCCGTCGGCCTCGAGGCGGCCGCCACGGCGCGCGGCATGTACCGGCTCGCGCTCGAGGAGATGCGGCTCGCGGTCCACGGGCTCCTCGTCGAGCGCGGGCTCGACCCGCGGCGCTTCGCCTTCCTCTGCTACGGGGGCTGCGGCCCGCTCTTCGGCGCGCCGCTTGCGCGGGCGCTGGCGCTCGGCCGGGTGATCGTGCCGGCGCTCGCGGCCGTCTTCTCGGCCGTCGGCGCGGCGACGGCCGACGTGCGCCGGGAGGCGGCGTGCACGGTCTTCCGGCCGCTGCCGGCCGACGGCGCCGAGCTCGCCGCCTGCTTCGCCACGCTCGAGGCCGAGCTCGGTGCCGCGCTCGCCGCCGAGGGCCTCGCGGCCGAGCGCGTGAGCTTCAGCCGCCAGGTCGACCTCCGCTTCCGGAGGCAGACGTGGGAGGTGACGGTGCCCTTCGTCGACGCCGGCCGGCTCGGCGACGCCTTTCGCGCGCGCTACGCCGAGCTCTACGGCACGGGTGCGCTGGCGGCGGCGGCGCCGATCGACCTGGTCAACTGCCGTGTGATCGCCACCGCCCGCCTCCCACGCCCGGCGCTCGCGCCGGCGCCGCTCGGCCCGACGGATGCGTCGCCAGCGCAGCGGGGCGTGAGAACCGTGTGGCTCCCGGGCGGCGAGGACGGCCGTCCGGTCGCGCTCTACGACGGCGAGCGTCTGGCTCCGGGCATGGCGTTCACCGGCCCGGCGCTGGTGGAGCGGCGGGACACGACCATCCTCGTGCTGGCAGGCGACGGGGCGCACGTCGACGCCTGGGGGAGCCTCGTCATCGAGGTGAGCCGTGGCTGAAGGACTGGATCCGATCACGCTCGAGGTGGTCCGCAACCGCCTCCAGCACCTCACGCGCGAGATGGCCGCGGCGATCGTCAAGACGGCCGTCTCGCCCGTCATCAGCGAGGCCCGTGACTTCTCCTGCATCCTCTACGACGCTGCCGGCCGCATCGTCGCCACCGCGTCCACCGTGCCGTTCCACTTCGGGGTCTGCGCCGGGGCGGTCGCCGCCGTCCTCGCCCGCTTCGGCGGGAGCATCGCGCCGGGCGACGTGTTCCTCGCCAACGACCCGCACGATGGCGGCGGCCTCCATCTGCAGGACGTCGTGGTCATGCGCCCGATCTTCCGGCGCCGGGCGCGCATCGGCTGGGCGAGCGCGTCGGGGCACATGGTCGACATGGGCGGCATGGTGCCCGGCAGCTTCGCGCCGGGCGCCCGCGACTGCTATCAGGAGGGCGTGCGCGTGCCGCCGCTCCGCATCCTCAGCGGCGGCGAGCCGGTAGACGACGTCTGGCGGCTCGTGCTCAACAACGTTCGCCAGCCGGCGACGGTGGAGATGGACCTGAAGAGCCTCGTCGCCGGCACCCACGTCGCCGCCGAGAAGGTGGTCGAGCTCGAGGGCGAGGTGGGTCCGAGCGTCCTCCGTGCGGCGCTCGGCGCGATCCGCCGGCGCTCGGAGCGCGTGCTGCGGGCGCGCATCGCCGAGCTGCCCCGCGGCGAGTACCGCCACCGGGGCTGGGTGGAATTCGACGAGGAGGCGTTCCTCGTCCGCTGCACGCTCCGCGTGGCCGGCCGGGAGCTCGTGTTCGACTACAGCGGGTCGGCGCCCGAGTGCCCGTACTTCTTCAACTCGAAGCCCGAGATCGTCCGCTCGGAGCTGGTCGTCCGCGTGCACCAGATCCTCGCCGCCGACGTCCCCTTCACCGACGGCATCCTGCGGCCCGTGCGCGTGGTTGCGCCCGAGGGCTCGATCGTCAACGCGCGGCCGCCGGCGCCGATCGCCGCCGCCCACATGCACGTCGGGCTGATGGCGATGGAGCTCGGCGAGACGTGCCTCAAGAAGGCGCTCGCCTGCGCGCTCCGGGCGAGCGGGCTCGCCGAGCGCATCACGGCGCCCGGCGGCACGACCGGCATGGGGCTGTCGTCCTGGCACGGCGCCGAGACCTTCCTGGTGATGGACGGGAACGCGGTAGGCGCCGGCGGGGCCTGGGACCGCGACGGCATCGACATGACGGGCAGCCACTACGGCGGCCCGGGCCTCGTCTACCCCGACGTCGAGACCGTCGAGCAGACGTACCCCGTGCGCTACCTCTACAAGCGGCTCCGGCGCGACGCGGGCGGCGCGGGCCGCTTCCGCGGCGGGGCGAGCGTGGAGGCGGCCTTCACGGTGCACGGCGAGGCGACGCGGCTCGAGGGCACGACGCTCGGCATGCGGCGGGCGATCCCGCTCGCGGGACTCTTCGGCGGCTATCCGGGTGCCTGCACCGCGTTCGACCTCGAGCGCGACGGCGTGACCCGGTCGCTCGGCCTCAACGCCGGCGGCATCCCGCTCGGCCCGGGCGACGTCTTCCGCTTCGCCAACGCGAGTGGCAGCGGCCTCGGCGATCCGCTCGAGCGCGATCCCGAGCGCGTGCTGGCCGACGTGCGCGAAGGCTACGTGAGCGCGGACACGGCGCGCACGGTCTACGGCGTGGTGCTCGGACAATGGACCGTCGATGCGGAGAAGACGCGGGCGGCGCGCGCGGCCGTGCGGTCTCGGCGTCGCGCCCGGGCGCTCGCTCCCGAGACGCGCATCGACGATCCGCCGCGTGCCGCGACGCCGGTCGGACGGCTCTCCGCGGTCGTGGAGGTGGTGCGCAGCGGTGGGGCGCTCGTGGCTCGCTGCGCCGCCTGCGGTGCAGGCCTCGCGCGCGCGCCCGGGTCCTGGAAGGCGGGGGCGGCCGTCGCCGAGACGACGCTCGGCACCCCCGCCTACACCGCCGTCAGCGGAGCGGCGGCGCCGCTGCGCGCGGCGGGCGCCGTCGTCCTCCGCGAGCACTTCTGTCCGGGCTGCGCCCGGCTGCTCGAGACGGAGGTCGTCGTCGGGGGCACGCCGCCCGAGGCCGACGTGCGGCCGGAGTTCTGGGCCGGCGCATGAAGGATGCGGCCGCCATCGTGGGTATCGCGCAGTCGGAATACACCAAGTGGGGCGGGCTCACGCGCTGCACCGAGTACCAGCTCGCGCTCGAGGCCATCGTGAAGGCGGTCGACGACGCGGGCGTCACGGTGGACGACGTCGACGGCTTCGCCTCGTTCTCGAACGACCGCAACGAGGCCGCCTTCGTGGCGACCGACCTCGGCGTGCCGGAGCTGCGCTACGCCGGCATGACCTGGATCGTCGGCGGCGGCGGCGCCTGCGCGGCCGTCGCCGAGGCCGCGATGGCGATCGCCACCGGGATGGCGAGCTGCGTCGTCGTCTACCGCTCGATCGCCATGGGCCAGTTCCAGCGCTTCGGGCGGGCGCTCGCGGGCGACGTGGCGGGCGGACGCCCGCTCGACGCGGCGCTCGGCTTCGCGCTGCCCTTCGGCCTGGTGAACGCGACGGTCGGCATGGCGCTCCTCGTCCGCCGCCACATGCACCTCTACGGCACGACGCGCGAGCACCTGGGCCACGTGGCGGTGACCTTCCGCCGGCACGCCAACCGCAATCCCGCCGCCGTGATGTACGGGCGGCCGATGACGCTCGCCGACCACGCCGCGGCGCGCCCGATCGTCGAGCCGTTCGGCCTCCTCGACTGCTGCCTCGAGACCGACGGGGCCGATGCGCTCGTGCTCGTCTCCGCCGAGCGGGCGCGAGGCTGTCGCCACCGGCCCGTCTACGTCATGGCGGCGGCGGAGGGGAGCGGCCCGCGCTTCGGCTGCGGCGCGTGGGCGATGCACTACATGCCCGAGGACGACTACGCGACCGGGAACACGCAGCGCCTGGCCGCGACGCTCTACCGGACGGCCGGCATCGGCCCGGGCGACGTCGACTGCGCGCAGCTCTACGACCACTACACGGGCATGGTGCTCCTCCAGCTCGAGGACCTGGGTTTCTGCGCGCGCGGCGAAGGCGGCCCGTTCGCCGCCTCGGGCGCACTCGCCTGGCCGGACGGCGCGCTGCCCACCAACACGGCGGGCGGGAGCCTCTCCGAGGCCTACATCCACGGGCTCAACCACGTGGTGGAGGGCGTGAAGCAACTGCGCGGCACGGCCGTGAGCCAGGTGCCGGACGCGGAGATCTGCCTCGTCGCGAGCGGCAGCGGCATCCCGACGAGCGCCCTCCTGCTCCGCCGATGACGCGGACGCCGTACCTGCCCCCGAGCATGCCGGCGCCGGCGATCACCGAGGACACACGGCCCTTCTGGGACGCGTGTCGCCGCCGGGAGCTCGTCGTCCAGCGCTGCGCGGATTGCGGCAGCTTCCGGCACCCGCCCGCGCCCGTCTGCTGGCGCTGCCGGAGCTTCGCGCACCACTGGGTCCGCGTCTCGGGACACGGGACAGTCTTCACCTACGCCGTCGTCCATCGGGCGCCGCTCGCGGCGCTCGAAGGGTACGTGCCCTTCACGGTCGTGGTGGTCGCGCTCGACGACGCGCCGGGCGTGCGCGTCGTCTCGAACCTCGTCGACGCGGCGCCCGGCGAGGTTCGCGTCGGGCTCCCCGTCGAGGTGCTGTTCGAGGAGGTGAGCCCCGAGGTCACGGTGCCGCGCTTCCGGGTGCGGCGCGCGTGACCGACCCGGCACGCGAGCGCTACGCGCGCGTGCAGGCAGCGATGGCGCGCCGAGGCGTGGGCGCGCTGCTGCTGGCGACGCCGCATCTGGCCGCGTTCGCCGCGGGGGCGCGTCGCGTGCGGGTCGCGGGCAACGGCGGCACGCTGCCCTCGGTGGTGATCGTGGCCGGCGCCCCGTCGGCCGTCGTGTTCACGGCCGACCCGGACGGCGCCCCGTCGTGGATGCCGAGCGCGGCGGTCGAGCCGCTCGCGTGGGACCGCGAGCGGGCGCTTCGCCGCCTGGCCGAGCTGGTGGAGCCGGTGCGAGGGACGGTCGCGTCCGACGTCTTCTCGCCCGCGCTCCGCCAGGCGATCGGCCGCCCGCTGGTCGACGCCATGCCGCTCCTCGCCGAGGCGGCCGCGCCGCGCACGGCGGGGGAGGTGGAGGAGGTTCAAACCGCGCTCCGCGCGGCGCGCTCCGCTCTCCGTGTCGCGTGCCGGGCCGCGGCGCCCGGGGCGCCGGTGGCCGCGCTGGTCGCCGGCTTCGCGGCCAGCATGTCGGGGTTCGGCGCCGGCTTCCCCCTCGGCGAGGGGCTCGTGTGGCGAACGGGGCCGGGGTTCGTCCGGCTGCCGGCGACGACGGCGCTCGCGGCCGGCGACGTCATCGCGCTCGAGCTCGGCCTCTACCTCCACTGCCACGCCGGCCTGGCGGGCGTCACCGTCGCGGTGGGAGGCGGTGACCTCGCGGCCGCCCGGCGCGCGTGGTTCGTGGCCCTCTGCGACCTTGCCAAGCGCTGCCGCCCGGGGGCGACGGCGGCCGATCTCCGCGCCGCGGCGATCGCGGCTGGCGCGCGACAGGAAGGTCTCCTCGCGCACGGGCTCGGCGTCGGCATCGAGCCGCCGTTCATCGACCTCGAGAGCGAGGACGCCGAGCCGCTCCGGCCGGGGACCGTGCTCGTGCTCGCGCCGGTCGTGGGCGGGTTTCGTGCGACGCGCGCGCTCGTCGTGACCGATGGCTCACCGCGCTGGCTCGAGGAAGCGCCGTGAGCTGCGACCCCGCAGCGCTCCGCGCCGGGCGGACGGCACGGCTGCGCGCCGCGATGGAGCAGACCGGTCAGGAGGCGCTGGTCCTCACCTCGGCCGCCGGCGTGCGCTACGCCACGGGCGCCGTCCCGCTGCACGGGGAGAGCAGCGTCGGGGCGGCGCGGCCGTTCGCAGCCGTCGTCACCGCCGAGCATCTGCATGTGCTCGGCGTCGAGCCCGAGTTCGTCCCGGCGGGCGTGGAGCGTCACGCGTGGCCGCGCAGCGCCGAACGGGCGGCCTCGTTGCTGGCCGAGCTGGTGGGCCGTGGCGAGCATCTCGGCGTCGAACGGCTACCGGCTGCTGCCGGGCTCGCGCTCGAGAGGGTGCGGGCCGGCGCCAGCTTCGAAGCCGCCGACCCCGTGCTCCTCGCGGCGCGCGCCATCAAGACCGACGAGGAGGTGGCGCTCCTGCGCGAGGCGCAGCGCGCCAGCGAGGCTGCCGTCGCCGACGTGCTGCCGGCGATTGCGCCCGGCGTGCGCGAGGTGGAGCTCGCGGGACGGTTCCTCGCGGCCATGGCCCGCCGTGGCGTGACCGCGTGTCACGTCGAGCCGATCTTCTGCGTCATCCCGCGCCATGCCCGCGACGCGCCCTGGACCTTCCCCGCCTCCCTTCCCTACCGCGAGCTCACCAGCGAGCGCCGGCTGGTCGCCGGGGACCAGGTGATGATCGATACGGGAATGCTGCACGCCGGCTACATGGCCGACTTCGGCTGCACCTCGGTATGCGGCGGGGAGGAGGGTGCTGCGGACCGGACGCTGCGGGCGCGTTGGCAAGCGATCACCGAGGCGGTGCTCGCCGCATGCCGGCCGGGAGCCACGGCCGCGGCGCTGCATCGGGCGGCGCTGGCGGCGAACGGGCCGGGACGGCCGGCGCCCTGGCCGCGACCGCTCTACCTGGCGCACGGTCTCGGGCTCGGCGGCGTGGAGCCGCCCTTCGTCGGCACCGACCTCGGGCTCGACGCCGAGGCCCGAACCGTGCTCGAGCCGGGGATGGTGCTCGTGCTCGAGCCGTACGCGTGGGAAGAGGGCCTCGGCGGCTACCGCGCAGAGCAGACGATCGTGATCACGCCGCACGGCTTCGAGCGCCTCTCCGCGCCGCCGCCATGAAGCGGACCGCGGACGTGGTCGTGGTGGGCGGCGGCGTGATCGGCTGTGCGATCGCTCGCGAGCTCGCACGCCGGGGCGTGCGCACCATCGTCGTCGAGCGGGGCGAGGTGGGCGGGGAAGCGACGCGCGCGGCCGCGGGCATGGTGGCGCCGCAGGCGGAGTCCACGGGGCCGGGGCCGCTCCTCCGGCTCGGGATCGCCAGCCGCGCCCGCTACGCTGAATGGACCGAGGCGCTCGGCGCGGAAAGCGGCATCGACGTCGAGTACCGCACCGACGGCATCGTGTACGTCGCCCTCACGGCAGCCGACGCCCGCGTCCTCGGCGCCCGGGCGCGCTGGCAGCGTGCGGCGGGCCTCCGCGTCGAGGGGCTCCGGGATGCACGCCGCCTCGTCCGCGCGCTCACCCCTCGGCTCCGGATGGCGCTCCACTTCCCCGACGACCATCGGGTCAACAACGAGCGCCTCGTGACGGCGCTCGCCGTGGCGGCCCGGCGGGCCGGCGCCGAGGTGATGGAGCGTACCCCGGTCACGGCGGTCCGGGCGCGGCGGGGCAAGGTCGAGGGCGTCGACACGGGCGCCGGCTCGATCGACGCGCCGGTCGTGGTCGACGCGGCGGGCGCGTGGGCCGGCGCGCTCGGTCTGCCCCCCGGCGTGTCGCCGCCGCCGGTCTTCCCGGTGCGCGGGCAGATCATCGTCCTGCGGGGCGGGCTCGACGCCATCCCCAGGCCCCTCTATTCCCGGCGCGGCTATGTCGTACCGCGCGTCGATGGGCGTGTGCTCGCCGGCAGCACGCTCGAGGATGCGGGCTACGAGAAGCGGGTCACGGCCGGCGCCGCCGCCGACATCCTGGCGGCGGCGTGCGCGATGGCTCCCGCGCTGAGCGGCATGACGCTCGAGACGGCGTACGCGGGGCTCCGGCCCGCCACCCCCGACCACCGGCCGATCATCGGGCCGGCGCCCGGGGTTGCGGGCCTCCTCTACGCGACCGGCCACTACCGGAGCGGCATCCTCCTCGCGCCGATCACCGCGCAGGCGATCGCCGACCTCGTCGTCGACGGCCGCACGGCGCTGCCCCTGGCCGGCATGAGCCCCGGGCGTTTCGTACGCCGGAGGCGGCGGTAGCATGGCGCTCGTCGCGGTTCGGTGTCATGGCTGCGGCGCCGTCGCCGAGGTCGAGCGGGTCGGCGTACGCGACGTCTGCGCGCGCTGCGCGGCGTATCTTCACTGCTGTCGGAATTGCGCCTTCTACGAGGCCGGCCTCCACAACGACTGCCGGGAGCCGAACGCGGAGCGGGTGGCGGACAAGGAGGCCGGGAACTTCTGCGACTACTTCCGGCCGGCGGCGCACGGTGCGGCCTCAGCCACGGCGAGCGAGGCGCGGGGGCGTCTCGATGCGCTCTTCAAGAAGCGGTGAGCCCGAGTTAGCGTTGATACGTGCCCATGGTCTGGGCCTCGGCGAGGACATGCCCCTTGACGGCCTTCAGCAGCGCGTCCTTCGTAGCGCGGGGGTCGAGACCCGTCGGCGCGTCGAGCGCGTAGAGCTTGAAGAAGTAGCGGTGCGGCTTCCCGGGCGGGGGGCAGGGGCCGCCGTAGCCGACTTTCCGGAAATCGTTCACGCCCTGGCGGGCGCCGCCGGCGAGGTTCTCATCCGGCGGCACGCCCTCACGCAGCTCGATGGTGGCGGCCGGGATGTCGTAGATCACCCAGTGGACCCACGTGCCGGCCGGGGCGTCGGGATCGTCGCAGACGAGCGCGAGCGCCTTCGCGTTGGCCGGGGCGTCGCTCCAGCGAAGCGGCGGGGACACGTCGCGGCCCTCGCAGCTGTACTGCTTCGGAATCGGCTTGCCCTGCTCGAAGGCAGGGCTGGACAGCATGAAAGCCATGGCACCTCCGGGCAGGGTCGCCCGCAGCCAGAGCGCGGCTGCGGCGAACCCACATGCCTTGCGCGTCATGCGAGCTGTCTAGTACGGCTGCGCGCTGAACGCCATCCCCGTCGTCAGCCGTTTCGGGTGCGGCCTTGAAGGCGGTCCGCGTCGGCTGCTCGGGCTGGAACTACCCGCACTGGCGCCGCGTCCTCTATCCTCCGGGGCTGCCGCCGCGCCGCTGGCTGGCGCACTACGCGACGCTCTTCGACACGGTCGAGGTGAACGCCACCTTCTACCGGCTTCCCACCCGCGCGGCGGTCCGGAGCTGGGTGGACGGGACACCGCCCGGCTTCGTGTTCGCTGTGAAGGCGAGCCGATACCTCACCCACGTCAAGCGGCTGACGGACACGGGCGAGGGGGTGAAGCGCTTCTGCGAGCGGCTCGAGCCGCTCCTCCGCTCCCCGAAGCTCGGCCCAATCCTCTGGCAGCTCCCCGAGAACTTTCACCGGGACGACGCGCGGCTGGCTGCGGCCCTCGACGCCCTGCCGCGGGGCCGCCACTGCCTCGAGTTCCGTCACGCGAGCTGGTTCGACCCCGCCGTCTCCCGCATGCTCGCCGACCACGGCGTCGCGCTCGTGATCGGCGACCATCCCGAGCGGCCGTTCCAGACCCACGACCTCACGACGGACTGGACCTTCATCCGCTTCCACTACGGGCGCCGCGGCCGGAAGGGGAACTACTCCGACGGCGAGCTCGAGACGTGGGCGGGGCGGATCAGAGAGTGGCGGAAGCGGATCGAGGTGTTCGCCTACTTCAACAATGACTGGGGCGGGTTCGCGGTGAAGAACGGGCTGGCGCTGAAGCAGCGGTTGGGCGGTTGAGTCGCCGCCTCACTGCGCGCACGCGCCCCCGAAGCCCGTGATCACGATGCCGAAGGCCAGGCCGTCCTTCCAACCCACGATCGCGAAGGCCGTTCTGTTGGCCGTGTCCGAATAGACGATCGCTGCCCCGTGTGCCACGTGCGCCACCAGCTTCACGAAGGGGATGAGCGGGCCTCCGGCGCCGAGCGTGCCCGCGACGAAGTACTTGACGGCCACGTTCGTGCAAGAGCGCGGTATGTGGCACTGGTTGCGGGCGTCGAGGGTTGCGGCGGGAATGCCGATGAGATCGGCGGCGACGTCTCTGCCAACCGCCACCGCCTCTTCCACGGACGACACGGCGACGGCCGGCAACGTGGCGACACAGAGACCACGGTGGAACGTCACTTCCTCGGCCATGCTGGCGGCAACGTCGCGCGCGAACTGCACGCGATCGAGCGGCGGACATGCCACGAGTCCCGCACGGCAGCTCCGCAGCGCCTCCCGGCGGCACGCGTGCCGTGCGCGGCCCTCTGCGACGCAGGTCGCCACCCGGTCCACGCACTGCCGCCGGCATTCCGCGCGCCGCTCTGACGCATCTCCGGGCGAGCGCACCAGGAGGAACATCAGCGCTGCCGTCGTGGCTCGATGAACATCGGCCATGGCGTCCACCGCCCACGTACGCCGCCGTGGGCTCGGCGGTCAATACATCGGCGTCGTCACCGCCCCGTGAACCGCGGCGGGCGCCGCTCGGCGAACGCCCGCGCACCCTCGCGAGCGTCATCGGTCTTCATCAGCTCGCCGGCGATGCCGCTCTGGTTGGCGTACGCGGCCGGCAGGTCGAGGGCCCACTGCTCGCGGATGGCGCGCTTGGTTGCGGCGACGGCGAGCGGAGCATTGGCGGCGATCAGGCGCGCCGTCTCGAGCGCGCGTGCGGGCGGGTTCTCCACGATCTCGTTGACGAGTCCGATGCGCAGCGCGGCCTCGGCGTCGATGGTGCGCCCGGTGAGCAGCAGGTCCATCGCGTGTGCCCAGCTCACCTGACGCGGCAGGAGCACGGTCGCGTTGCCGCGCGGGAAGAGGCCGAGCGCGACCTCCGCCCAGTTGAAGGTCGCCTGCGGCGAGCAATAGCGGATGTCCGTGGCGAGCAGCATGTCGGCGCCGCCGGCGAGGCAGGGACCGTCGACGGCGGCGATGAGCGGTTTTCGGAGGTCGTAGCCGGCGAGCAGCGCGTCGGCGGCCCGCCGGAGCGCCTCGAAGACGTCGGGCGGGATGCGCTGGCGGCGCGCCAGCGCGGCAGCGGCGGGGATCGTCGTCTTCAAGTCCATGCCGGCCGAGAAGGTACCGCCCGCGCCGGTCACCACCCCGCAGCGCAGCGTGGGATCGTCGCGAAGGCGGTCCCAGGCGCGGGCCAGCTCGAGGACGTGCGGCGGGTCGAGCGCGTTGCGAGCTTCGGGACGGTCGATGGTGATCACGGCGACCGCGCCGTCGATATCGAAACGGATCACGCGTCGCGGCTTCTACCCCGGCGGGCCCGACGCGGACAAGGGAGCGGCCACCACCGCCGCGCTACTTCTTCTCGCCCGCCGATGTTTGGCGCAGGGACGTCTCGGCGCCGACGGCGGCTCGCTTGGTTGCCTCCACGTCGATGGTGATCGTCACCTCGTCCCCGACCGCCACCCCTCCCGCGTCCAGTGCCTGGTTCCAGGTGATGCCGAAGTCCTTGCGCTTGATGGTCGTCGTCGCCTGCGCTCCCGCTCGGGTCTTGCCCCAGGGATCCTTGATCTCGGGCGTAGGCCCCTGGACGTCGAGGACCACCGGGCGCGTGACGCCGTGCAAGGTCAGGTCGCCGCTGACCTTGAAGTGCTCCGCGCCGGCCGGCTCGATCTTCGTCGAGACGAAGGTGATCTTCGGGTACTTGGCGACGTCCAGGAAGTCGGCGCTGCGCAGATGGTTGTCCCGCTTCTCGATGCGCGTGTCGACGCTCGCCGCGTCGATCTCCGCCTCGATCTTCGAGCGGCTCGGGTCGGCGTCGTCGGCCTGGACGGTTCCCGAAACCTTCCCGAACTCGCCCCGCACGTTGCTCACCATCAGGTGGCGCACCGAGAACTGGACGCTCGTGTGCGCCGGGTCGAGATCCCAGGTAGCCGCCGTTGCAGCCGCCGGGAGCGCGAGGGCGGCGGTGGCGATGGCCGCCCAGGTCGGTAGGGTGCGCATCAGTTCTCCTCCTTTCTCCTCCTTGGCGCCGCCCGCAGCCGGACGCGTCTCGTGGCGTCGCAGGATACCGGCGCGTGGCACTTGAAAAACAGCTGGTCCCGGCGTCAGTCCGTCTCCGGCTTCACCATGCGGCCGAACACGTCCGTCGCGGCCCCACCCGGCTTCTCGACCGCGACCAGCCGGACGCCGACGTAACTACCCTCGGGGAAGAAGACGAATCCGCTCACGGGAATGCCGGGCCTGGCCGTCTTCTCGCCGAGGTAGAGGCCCCCGAGCTGGTCGATGATCTCCTGCTCGGTCTCGGTCTTCGACGCATAGAAGCCACCGACGGCTCCCACGGCGGCGCCGATGCCCGCCCCGACCGCCGCGCCCGTCCCGGCGCCTCGTCCTCCGCCCTCGGCCGCGCCGATGACCGCACCGGGAATGGCAGCGACGACGCCGGCGAGCACCGCGCCCGCGCCGGCGCCCTTGAGGCCCGCGACGAGCGCGGTCGCGCCCCCCGCCTGGCGGGCCGCCTCGGCCACCGAGAGGGGAGCCACGCGATTGCCGTCCCGGTCGACGGCGAACACGCGGTCGGCAGAGATGAGGTAGTTCTTCGCCGTGCCGTTGGACACGCCGATCCCGACGGCGACCATGTGCCCGAACCGCTTGCCTGCCGTCGCGGCGGCGCGCAGCTCCGAGGGCGCGGCCTCCGGCACTACGGCACGCGGCGCCGTCACGGGCTTGCTCGCGCACCCGAGCAAGGCGCCGCACACGAGGATGCTCCCGAGTCGACGGCTGTCCATCTCATGTCCTCCCGTGCCCGGCCCAACACGCCAGCGTGCGGTGCGTTACAGCTGATCGGTGTCCGACGCTCAATCAATAGGCGGTGGCTCTGGCCCGTGCAATCTCGTGCGCATGGGCGAACGGCCCGTGCAATGACGGCGCGTCTGAGGGGATTCGTTCACGGCCCCGCAGTTGGCGTGGTTCAGCAAAATGGTCTAAGCAAGACGTTCGTCCATGCGTGGTGGCAGGTGGTGATGGCGGGGCTGGCGGCCCGCGGAGCACGTCCGGGGTAAGGGTGGGCCCCCCGTGGCGAACGCAAGGAGAGACCGCCCGGCTCGCGACGAGCTGACCGGCCACGCGCGCGGCAGCGAATGGTTCCGGGGGCTGATGGAGTCGGCCCCCGATGCGCTGGTGATCGTCGGCCAGGACGGCCGGATCGTGCTCGTCAACAGCGAGGCCGAGAGGCTCTTCGGGTACTCCCGCGACGAGCTCCTCGGCCAGCCGATCGAGATCCTCGTCCCGCAGCGCTACCGGACCGCTCATCCAGGCCACCGATGCGGCTACTTCGCGGAGCCGCGCACGCGGCCGATGGGAGCAGGGTTGGATCTCCAGGGCGTGCGCAAGGACGGCACGGAGTTCCCGGCAGAGATCAGCCTCTCGCCCATGCACACGGAGGAGGGCGTCCTCGTCACCACCGCCGCCATCCGTGACGTCACCGATCGCAAGCGGGTGGAGGCGAAGTTCCGCGGGCTGCTGGAGGCCGCACCGGACGCCGTGGTCATCGTCGATCGCCAGGGCAAGATCGTCCTGGTGAACTCCCAGACCGAGCGGCTGTTCGGGTATCCGAGGGGCGAGCTGCTCGGCCGGCCGGTCGAGATGCTGGTCCCCGAGCGCTTCCGCGGCCGGCACCCCGACCACCGCGGGGCGTACTTCGCCGATCCCCGGGTGCGCGGCATGGGCTCGGGCCTCGAGCTCTTCGGCCTGCGCAAGAACGGTACCGAGTTTCCCGTGGAGATCAGCCTGAGCCCGCTCGAGACGGAGGAGGGGGTGCTGGTCACGAGCGCGATCCGTGACATCACCGAGCGCAGGAAGGCGGATGAGAAGTTCCGGGGGCTCATGGAGTCCGCGCCCGACGGCATGGTGATCGTCGGCCGGGACGGACGGATCGTGCTGGTCAACGGGCAGACTGAGAAGCTCTTCGGCTACCGTCGCGAGGAGCTGCTCGGCCAGCCGGTCGAGATGCTGGTCCCCGAGCGTTTCCGCGGCCGGCACCCCGGCCACCGCGCGGGCTACTTCAGCGATCCCCGGGTGCGCGGCATGGGCTCGGGCGTCGAGCTCTTCGGCCTGCGCCGGGATGGCACCGAGTTCCCGGTGGAGATCAGCCTGAGCCCGCTCGAGACCGAGGACGGCATCTTCGTCACCAGCGCCATCCGCGACATCAGCGAGCGCACGCAGCTCCTGCGCCAGGCCGCCGCACGTACCGAGGCGGAGCGGACCGCCGAGATGCTCCGCCGCCTGCAGGCCGTCACCGACGCCGCGCTCGCGTACCTTTCGCTCGACGAGCTGCTGCGCGAGCTGCTCGGTCGCATCCGCGACATACTTTCGGTGGACACGGCGGCGATCCTCCTCGAGGAGCGCCACATGCTGATCGCGCTGGGGGCGCGAGGGCTCGAGGAGGAGGTCGAGCGCGGGGTGCGCATTCCGGTGGGACAGGGATTCGCGGGACGGATCGCGACCGAGCGCCGGCCGATCATGCTCGAGGACATCAACGACGGCGAGGTGCTCAACCCGCTCCTGCGCGAGAAAGGAATCCGTTCGCTCCTGGGCGTGCCCCTCCTGCTCGAGGGCCAGCTCCTGGGCGTGCTGCACGTCGGGATGTTTCGGCCGCGCCGGTTCACGCCCGAGGAGATTCAGCTCCTCCAGCTCGTCGCCGATCGGGCCGCGCTGGCGATCGATCACGCGCGTCTCTTCCGCGAAGCGCAGGAGACGCGGGCCCACGCCGAAGCCGCGAACCGCGCCAAGGACGAGTTCCTCTCGGTCCTCTCTCACGAGCTGCGGACGCCGCTCACGCCGATTCTCGCGTGGACCCGGATGCTGCGTCGCGCAGGACTCGAGCCCGAGGTCGTGCAGCGCGCGCTCGACGCCATCGAGCGGAGCACGAAGTCCCAGGCACATCTCGTCGAGGACCTGCTCGACGTCTCGCGCATCGTCTCGGGCAAGCTCCACGTCGACCTGCGGCCGGTCGAGTTCCCGGAGGTGATCGAGGCGGCGGTCGACTCCGTCCGCTCGGCCGCCGATGCCCGGCGCATCCGGCTACAGGTCCTCCTCGACCCCCAGGCCGGCGTCGTCCTGGGCGATCCGCAGCGCCTGCAACAGGTGGTCTGGAACCTCCTCTCCAACGCCATCAAGTTCTCGCCGGCCAGCGGCCGCGTGGAGGTACGGCTGGAGGCTGCCGCCTCCCACGTCGAGCTCAAGGTGAGCGACGCCGGCCAGGGCATTCCGGCCGAATTCCTGCCGCATATCTTCGAGCGCTTCCGGCAGGCGGACAGCTCCACCACTCGCGCGCACGGCGGCCTCGGGGTGGGCCTCGCCATCGTGCACCACCTGGTCGAGCAGCACGGGGGGACGGTGCGCGCGGAGAGCCCCGGCCCGGGCCAGGGCTCGACGTTCACGGTCAGGCTGCCGGTCACGGCCGAGCGATGGCATCGATCAGCCGTCGAGCCCGCGCACGGTTCGTCCACCGGCGACCATCCGAGCCTGCAGGGTTTGCGCGTCCTCCTCGTCGAGGACGACCGGGACACCGCCGAGGTACTCGAATCGCTGGTCACGGCCTCGGGCGCCAAGGCCACGACGGCGTCCTCGGTCGCCGAGGCCCTCGATGTGCTCGCGCGGCAGAGGGTCGATGTCCTGGTGTCCGACATCGGCTTACCCGGCGACGACGGCTACGCGTTGATCCACCGGCTGCGGGAACGCGAACATCAGCAGTGGGGACTTCCGGCGATTGCCCTCAGCGCGTATGCCCGTCCGGAAGACCGCGACCGGGCGCTCGCGTCGGGCTTTCAGGCGCACGTCGCCAAGCCCGTCGACCCCGGCGAGCTGCTCGCCGTCATCGCCCGGCTCGCGCAGCCGGCGGAAGGCAAGCAGAGTTCTCCGCTGTAGCGGCCGGCCGCGAACGTCACGCGGCCCGGCGCCGCCCCTGCTCCTTGACGCGCCGATCGGGCGCGCCATCTACGACTGGAACGGCCGACCGGTGGACGGGCGGTGACGCCGTTGCCACAGCTCCGTACCCCGCGCACAATCGAGCAACTCGACGCGGGAGGTACATGATGGCTTCGAAACGGGTCAAGTATTTCTTCGCCTTCGGCTCTCCCTTTGCGGCGCTCGCCGATGCCCGGATCGACGACCTCGTCACCGGCGCCGGCGCAGAGCTCGTGCCGATCCCGATCGTCCCGCCGCAGGTCGGCAGCCAGCCCACCGGGGTGGCGGCGCAGCTCCAGGAGTTCAAGCTGAGCTACGGGCGGGAAGACGCGGCGCGCTGGGCACGCAAGCTCGGCATCCCGTGGAACCCGCACGCCGCCGCGGTGGATACGACCGACGCCGCCGCGGGCTGCTACTTCGCCGCCGCGGCAGGCAAGGAGCGCGGCTACCGCAACGCCGTCTTCCGCGAGCGCTGGAGCGAGGGCCGCGACATCGCCGACCGGCAGGTGCTCGCGGACTGCGCGGCGAAGGCGGGCCTTTCACGCCAGGCGTTCCTCGACGCGCTCGCCGCCCGGCGCTACCACGACGAGGTGCCGAAGGCGCTCCAGGCGTGCCTGGAGGAGCGGATCTTCGGCGTGCCGATCTTCGTGGTCGACGGCAAGCGCTTCTGGGGGAACGATCGCATCGAGTTCCTCCTCGACCAGCTCCGCGGCGCGGCTGCCTGAGGCGATGCCTTTCACCATCCGCTCCGCGCGCCGCGCCGACGGGCCGGCCTTGGTCGGCCTCGTGCGCGGCCTCGCGGAGTTCGAGCGGCTTCCGCCGCCCGACGACGAGGCGGCCGCGCGCTTCGTCGAGCATGCCTTCGGGCCGCGGCCGCGCTTCGACGTGCTGGTCGCCGAGGTGGACGGGCACGTGCGGGCGTACGGGCTCTTCTTCGAGACCTACTCGACGTTCCTCGCCGCGCCGTCGCTCTGGCTGGAGGACCTCTTCGTCGACCCGGCGGTGCGCGGACGGGGCGTCGGCACCGCGCTCATGCGAGAGGTCGCTCGTATTGCCGTCGCCCGTGGATGCCGCCGCTTCGAGTGGGCGGTGCTCGACTGGAACGAGCGGGCGCAGGCGTTCTACCGCACGCTCGGCGCCCGTCCGCTGGGCGAGTGGCAGGTCTGCCGCCTCGAGGGCGAGGCGCTCGGGCGGCTCGCCGGGGAGAACGGATGAGCGTGCAGCGCGAGATCCTGCTGGCGACCAAGGAGACGGGCGAGCAGTCCCGATCGATAATTTAACGCGATGACCGAAGCGCGCGCTGCTCCCATGAATGGGTTAGAGCCGGCAGGGAAAATACCTTGCGCGAGATCGCACCTGTGCGAGGGGTCATGTGCCGTAGAGCCCGCGAAGGTGCTGGCGCAGATGGGCCGCGGCCGCGGCGCCGGCTCCGCGCTCGATCGAGCGGAGGATCGTGGGGTGCTCGGTCGCGATGCGGAGCCTCATCTTCGCCGACGAGCGCGCGCGCAGCGCTTCGTCGAGGTGCGGGCGGATGGCGTCCGTGACCGCCAGCATGACCAGCAAGAGGGCCCGGTTGCCGGAGGCGGCGACCAAGGCCACGTGAAACGCGACGTCGGCCTCGTGAAGCTCATGCGGCCGCACGTCCGCCCGTGGCGTCACCGCCAGGGTGACCCGCGCCTCTTCCAGGCTGGCGGTGATCTGCGCGGTGGCGGCCCGGGCC
>Ga0209156_10000466_pt1 | contig 34417 bp, 37 predicted proteins | sample GraSoiAngelo_124_FD_185881 | JGI IMG/M metagenome (GOLD analysis project Ga0209156, IMG submission 185881) | Grasslands soil microbial communities from the Angelo Coastal Reserve, California, USA - 14_0927_05_20cm (SPAdes) (version 2) | ecosystem: Environmental > Terrestrial > Soil > Grasslands... | reverse complement strand
AGCGAATTATAGCTTCGAGCGGGCTGCGTTCCGGAAGAGAAGGATCGATGCCGTGAAGCCGTGGACGAAATTGCGGCCCGCGACGGGGCCGAGCTCGCCCGCCGCGAAGAAGCCTGCCACTGGAACGTCACCGAACGCGCGCTTTACCGCACCGATGTCGTGGTCCGGCTGACCGAACAATCCCTGACCGCGCCCATTGCACGAAAAGAGAAGCGCACCGGCTACCGGCTCGGCGCGCTCCGGTTCGAGCATCGCGCGGAGGTCCTCGCGAGCCGACTCGGCATCGCGGACCTGGAACTGGACCGTCTGCCCCACCTCGGCCATGTCGCTGATCGCGATTGCGCCCGTATCCCGATCGACGCCGACGAGGTTGCGGATCACGAAGTCGCCGCGACCGAGCTCGGGCTTGAGCTCGGTCGTCGCCTGGCCAACATGCAGGCCGCGCCGCATCAAGAGTTGATCGCGCTCGGTCGCCGTCGTGTAGAGCTCCTCCACGCGCTTGAGCGCGGGCTGCCCCCCGAGCTCGAAGACTACGTTGCGCTCCGCTCGCGTGATCGCGAACGTCTCGCCGACGGGCCGGCACCCTTGCGAGACGACAGCAGTCGCCCCGTGCGCTCCTTCGAGGATGGCGCCGATGGCGCCCTCCGTGAGGATCTCGTCGTCCGCGATGAGGCGTGTGCGACCGGCGACGATCCCACCTGACGCCATCCCGCCGACGACCGGCAGACCGGGCGCGTGCTCGTTCAAGTGATCGAGAAGAAGGTGCGCCGGGAAGGTATACGGATCGGCCAGCATGACGAGCACGCTGTCGGGCGCGCGGGTCGGCACCTCTTCTAATCCGTCAAAGACCCCGTGCTCCTCTTCTTCGGCGTATGTGAGCGTGAACGGCCGCACGCGGACTCCAGGAAGCGTCGCGGCCCACGCCGAGACGGCCGGCGCGTCCTCGACCTCGCGAGCGCCGCCGATGACCCCACCGGCGACGCAGCCAAGGAGCGTTCCACCGCCAAGGCTCGCGTTCGCGCTTTCGATGATGGACTCGAGCTCGTCCTCGAATTGCGGCGCGACAAACAAGAACGCGAGATCGGGAATCGCGCCGTCAAGCGGCGCGAGGGCAGCACCGAGCGCGTCTTCCGTCGCCGCGAGTCCGGAGCGACGAGTCGAGATCCCGGCACCGACGCGAAGATTGGCTAGCCGAGTGGTCATGCCCTGAGCCTATCGCTTGGGCGAAGGTCCACCCCATCCACGTCTTGGTCCGTTCCGTAGCACAATTCCATTCCGCGCGAGTACCGCCGGTAGCCTCCCGCGCTGTCCGGTTGTCGTCGGCGGTTCTCTCTGCGAATGCTCGGGGGCCGGAGAAGCCTGGGGGATGACGATGGGTGTGCGATTCAGGGCGTGCCGGTTGGCGAGCCTGGCGGCGGGGGTGATTCTGATGACGGCGTGCGGCGGCGCCGCTGGACCGTCGCCATCACCAACGTCGCCTTCACCGACGGCGGCGGCGATCGCGACGACCGCCGCGCCGACCGCGACGCCGACGCCGACCACCGCGAGCAGCGCGGGGGCGTCTACTGCGCCGACGCCGACGCCTCAGCCGACTCTGCTGCCTCCGATCCCGGGGGACACCACCGCGGTGACCCTCACGAAGATCGCGATCCCGCCACTCAGCGGCAAGACGGCATCTATTGATCTCATCGTGATCGACCAGGAGGCGCACCGCCTCTATGCGGCCGACCGGACCACCAACGGCGTGGATGTTTTCGACGTCACCACAAAGGACGCGAAATACCTCAAGACCGTGGACGCCGGCAGCGGCGCAAACGGCGTCGTTGTCGCCAAGAACGTCAACAAGCTGTTCGCGGGACTCAACGACAGCAACGTCGCGATCATCGATCTCACGTCGCTGAACGTAATCGCGAAAGTGAACACCGGCGGCAAGGGCCGTGCGGACGAGCTGGACTACGACCCGAAGGACAACAAGATCTACGTGGCCAACAGCGGTGATGGTTTCGTCACCGTCATCGACGCGACAACAAACGCGATCGTCCACAAGTTCGACAACCTAGGTGCGGCCCTCGAGCAGCCGCAGTACGACAGCGCCGATGGGCTCATGTACATGACCAGCTCGGACCAGAACGCGGTCTTCGTGTTCGATCCGGCCAAGGATGTCCTTGTACGCAAGGATGTCGTCGCCGTCCTTTGCAACCCACAGGGCCTCGCGATCAACCCGAAGACGAACCAGGCGCTCCTCGGCTGCAACGTCGGCCGCGCCGGTAGCACGGGTACGCCACTGACCGTCGCGTGGGACCTCACGAAGGGGATCTTCGTCGGCGTCTTCGGCCAGGTCGGTTCGGGTGACTCGATCACGTATTCGGCGAAGACCGACCGGTTCTACTTCGGGGCGCACAACTTCCCCCGCGGCTCGTCCATCGGGATCTTCTCCGGCTCGCCGATCGCATTCCTGACCAACGTGCCGACCGGCTCGTTCAGCGGTGCGAAGAACCTCGCCTACGACGAAACGAACAACCTCATCTACACGCAGGACGCGCTCCCGGGCGATGGCGCGCTTTTCAGTTTCACTCCGCCTAAGTAGCGCGGATCGCGACGGAGGCTCTCAGGTCGGAGTGTCGTCGCGATTCTGCGCAGGTGTCTGGGCAAGATCTCAGTCACCCGAGTCGCAGCGATCGTTGCTGAAGGCGTCGGCGACGGGGCAAGCGACGGAACGGCAAAGCCGGTGTTGTAGCCGGGGTCGGGCTTGGCGCATCCCTGGCGGTACACGAGATAAGAATGACGGCGACCAGCGCCATGGCTCTCCTCATTGATCGGAGCATGCGCCGAAGTTCAGAAACGGCCATCCGCGCTGGAAGCGTCGAACGCGTACATCACTCGTACGAGTTAGACGATCGCCATTGCGCGATCTCGTTGATCGCCTGTCTTATATCCGCGCGCCGGCACGACGACGCGCGCTTGACGTGTCGTGCTCAAGGCCGTCTGAGTCGTCGGAGGAACGTGCGCTCACGTCGACACGGCTGTAGAGGTTCACGAGGTTGCCGTCCGGATCGCGCAGATAGAGCGACCGGTTACCCCAGGGCTGGGTGCTGGGCGGTTTGACCCAGTCGATCGGAAAGCGGCGCAGCCGCGCGTACTCGCGGTCGACGTTATCGACGACGAACTCGATCATCACCCGCGAGCATGCTCCGGAAGACTCCACGGGTGGCGCATACCGCGCGAACTCGCGCTGGTCGTAGAGCGACAGCGCCGCGCCGCCGGCTGCGAACTCGACGTAGTCCGGGCGCGCTAGGGCCGGAGGCATGTGGAGAACGACCGAGTAGAAGTTCCGCAGTCCCTCGACATCGGGAGTGATCACGCACGCGTGAGTGAGCTTGAACGGCACGGGCTGACGGACGTCGCCGCCCGCGGCGTCCCGCGAAACCTTTGAGCCCGACGCGGCACGCGCACCTTCGTCGGCTTTCGGACGCGATGCTGCGGTGCGGCTCGTGCCTGGTCTGCGCCGAGGAGACGGCCGTGTCTGGCCGCCTCCTCGGGCCGCGCGCGCGGACGGCACCTAGACCGCTCGCTTGAGCTCGTTCACGAACTTGAGCGCCTCACGTCGCACATGGTCGGCGAGACGCGGCTCGATGATGCTCTTGATCCGCGCCGACTCGATGTCGCGCACGGCCGTGGTCTTGAAGTCGAGCATGGTCTGCGCCGCACTCATCACGGCATCCGCGTTGGGGTTCTGCCCGAGCGAACCCGCGACCGTGCCGGGCTGCGCCGAGAGGGCCGCTACCGCGCCGGCGACGCCGTCGCTTTGGAGCTTCCGGAATACCTCGGCAGTCTTGAATGCCTTCTCGATGAGGGCGTACTCGTCGGGATCGAGCAAGTGGGCCACGAATCGGGCGTGCTCATCCATGATGTTCGTCCAGAAGGTCACGACCTCCTTGCGCTCGAACTCGACCTCACCCCCAGCGAGGGCGTTGAAGCGGCGCTCCCAGCGCTCGGCCTCGTGGCGCGTGTGATCGAAGAACAGCGGCCAGACCAGGCTCCGCAGCTTTCCCGACCGCTGCGCGTCTCCAAGTCGACGCTTGTATTCGATGAACGGCATGACCTTCTCGCGAATGCGACCAAGGAACGGCTTGACCTCGTTGCGCTGTGGCGGCTGGTCTGCGGCGATCTGGCGATGCATCTCGCCGAACTCGCGATAGAAACCGAGCGCTTCGGCGCGCTCTTCTTTGGCGAGCTCCTCCGGCATAAGGAGCGCGAAGAAGAGGCCGTGCTCCGACAGGATGTCCGTGGCGAACCGTGCGTCGGCCCAGGCGTGGTTAGCCGGATCCTTGTCGTCCGCGTTCGGCAGAATGACGACCTTCTCGAACTTGCTCTCTGGACCTGTGGCGTTGGGTGTTCTCGTGATGATGTCCATTGACTCCACGGGCGCGCGGACCTCGGCCGCGGCCTCCGGACCGGTGGCCTTTCCTGTTTGAGCCATCACAACCTCCTGCTTTCTCCGAGTCGCCCGGGATCAGCGCACGTGCCTGCCTCGTCCGCACCGGGACATCAGCAGGGGGTGCTGCATCGCTGGTGCCACCAAGTGCCGATTTCGGTACACGCCCACTCAGCGGACGAGCGAGCGGCTCCGCGAGCCCTTCGACGCAGACGTCCGGCTGCCCGCTCGGATGGCGGTCGAATGGCGACCCTGCTCCAGCACGCGTTTCCTGCACGCGTTCTTGCTACAAGAGGAGTCGTGGCTCTTGGCAGATCACGGAGGACGGGCTGGGGTCGTGCCCTCACGCCTCGGCAGGTCCAGATCATGGATCTCCTTGGCCGCGGGTACCGCACGCGCGAGATCGCGCGTGCGCTGAACATTTCGGAGCGCGCGATCACGGCACACATCACCAAGCTCATGGCGATCTTCGGTGTTCCGAATCGCACGGGTCTCATCGCTGCGGGCATGACCAGCTCGAGTCAGGCGCGCCTCGCGACGCCTGACGAGCGCGAGCTCGACCGCTATGAGGACGCGCCCTTCTTGGTCGCGGTCACGATCGGCCCCGAGCACGTCTTTCGGTTCGTCAACAAGATGTGGGAGCGGGTCATGCGGCTTCACAGCGCCAAAGTCGTTGGAAGAACCGTGCGCAAGGTCTTCCCAGACGCCTCGCCGGTGACCTACGCGGCGCGGCAGCGGGCGTTCCGGCAAGGTCGGCCGACTACGGGGAATGCGTGGCACTTCAGTTGGACGACCGCGGCCGGAACCTCTCGTGAAGCAGACTTCCTATACATCTATCAGCCCTTGCGGAACCCGGCTGGCGAGGTCGAGGGGCTGCTCCTGATCGCGTCTGAGAAGCCCCAGAAGAAGTGATCCGACCGACGCGCACGCGCGGCCCGGCACGGCGTCTGCCCCGTGTTCCGACACGAACCCGGAAGGAGTCGCGCGATGTGCTACACGTGCGGCTGCAAGATGCCTTACGAAGATCATGGCGATCCACGAAACATCGTTGAGCAGGCGCTTGTCAACGCAGGCAAGACCAAAGAGATCAAGAACGCGGGCCGAGTGAAAGCGAAAGAGAACATGTTCGAACTTATCCGTGAGCAGCAGCGACGGGGTGAACTTGAAGAGCCGCGTGCGAACTATGCGGAGGAGACCACGAAGAAGGGCTGAGAGGCGCGCCGCAAATTCGGGTGCCGCAACGCATACGTGCACGAGACGGAAGTGGTCTCCGCGATCCGAGCACAAGTTAGGCGAACCCATTTCTCCCCGCGTGCGGAGACGGTCGTTGCGGCCGGCATTCGGCGTCGCCGGCCGCAGCTCACGTCACTTGCTCTGGACGAGCTTTGCCAGGTCGGGATCTCCAAAGCTCCACGCCTCAGTCAGGCGTCCGTCATCGTCAATGTGCGAGACGTGGACGAGCTTGTAGGTCTTGCCTTTCGCCGTGTAAGACAGCAACGCGATCGCATGCTGATCGTTCACGAGCACGTCGTGGGGCTCGAGCTTTGCGCCAAGCCGCTCGACCTGCTCCTTGCCGTAGGCGATGACGTTCTTCCGCCCACGGACATCGCCTCCCGTGAAGTGCCAGAGGATGTCGTCCGCATAACGCTCCTCAAGCTTGGCGTAGTCGCGCTTGTTGAACGCGTCATATGCGGCTCTGATCGATGCGGTCTTCTCCGTCGGGCTCATCTTCGTGCGGGTCGTTTGCACTGCCTCCCCTTTCCGGCGACGTCGCCGACCGCCACCAAAGACGACGACACGATAGTCCTCGCTAGAGATGGCGGCGGGATAGGAGGTTTGTCAGCGGAGGACCAAATACAGGTCGACCGCCGGGGCCCCGTCCTGCTTGCCGATCACCAATAGGCCGACTCCCTCTGCGGGCCCGACCGTCAGCGTCGTCGAATCGTTGACGAAGTTCTGGTTTCCGGCGAGCCGATCCTTGACGTAGTTCGGCAGAGCGTCCGCCGCCTTCTCTTTGCCTCCGATCGATCCGGCTACCGTTACGTTGGTTTGGGTCAAGGGGATCCCAACAGAAACGCCGAGACCGAAGACCGCGTTGAAGAGGCTCAGCACCCAGCGGTTGTCATCAACTCGTCATAAAGCATCACTAGCGTCGCCGCCAAGACAGCGAAAGGAGCGAGCGATGCGAAAGTCCCTTCTCACTGCCACACTGTCCGCGGCGCTCGTCCTGGCCGGCTCGGCCGGTCCGGTCAACGCGACAACACCGCGAACTATGGTCTATGTCACGAGCCAGGGGCTTTGTTACGGATCAGTGGTCACGCCCAACAGCCTGCCCGACCAGGGACCATTCCAGCTTCTTGCGCCCTCGACGGTCTGTGGGGTCGGCACCTTCATGACCCAGTTCGGCCCTGGAGACCAGGGCTACGTGGGCGGTCGCTGGGTCACGGCGGACGGCAAGCGTTTCTCCTGCCCGCTGATCGGGCCGGGCTACGCGCCGTGATCTCGAGTCGCCGCACGCGGGCCGGGCGCGAGGTCGCCCGGGCCCGGTGCCTCTGAGCATCGCGGTCGCGTTCGTCCGGCGTCATGTCGTGATCGGCGCGCTCGCGATAACCGCCGTCCTGGGGGCCGCCGTGGTGCCGGTTGTGGCCTACGTGATCGTGCCGGCTCTTGTGAGATCGACGCTCGTCGAGGAGGCTCCCGAAAGCTCGGCTGGTGCCTCAGGCCCGATACCCGCCGAGACCGTGCGCCAGGGTGAACTCGTCCGGATTAACGCGGTCGACTACGGGAGCGGTGTCGTCCGCCTCGTGCGAATCGGCACTGATCTGGTTCTACGCTTCGAGAACGTCGACATCGCGGGCGCGCCCGACGTCTACGTGTATCTCTCGGATCGGGCGGATGGACAGCCAGGAGCATTCGTCGAGCTGGGCAAGCTGAAGGCGACGAACGGCTCGTTCAACTACGCCGTTCCCGCGGGAATTGACGTCACGTCCGGTACGGTCAGTGGTGGTGTGGTGCCGACAGTTCAGCGTCACGGTGACCTACGCCCTGCTCACCTAGTCACTCGACGCCCGCAACTTCACAGTCGCGAAACCGTGCTTCATGTAATCCTGAGCGACCGCGCGGTACGTGGCGGCTTCTGTCCGCAGCCGCTCGTCTTCCGGGACGCGCTCGCTGATTGCCTCGAGCGCGAAGTTGACGCCCCGCATGTAGGGCGCCAGATGCTCGAGTGGGACGGTGTGCGTCCCGTGTCTGTCGGCGAGCGCGGGCCGCGTGGCACCGGTACTGGATACAGCGCTCTTCGCGACGCATTTTGCACGGTCGCGAGTGCTTCGAGGAGATCCTTCGTCACGTCCAACCGTTACGCAACAACTTGCGGCGGGGTCAACCGATCGTCGAGGCTCTAAGTGGAACAATCGTCCCGGCGCTCGATTTGGATAACCCAACTGATGCGGTCTAGCTCTTCATAGCTGTAGCGGTGGCAGAAAATCCGGACCCCATCTTCACCTTTAGCCTCAACTTCCCGCGTAGAGCCGCTGCGCCTGCCGCTCCAAAGAGCCGGAACCACCCACTGGTCGTTGTACGTCTCGCCGGGCGCGATCGAATGAGGATTACTTGGAGTCTTGGAATCGGGATACACGTTGATTGGCACATTCGTTGTGTTGCGGTATTCGACCCGATGGGAAGCGTCGCCGCCCACGCACGCCACCCCAATCAGCGCGGCCGCGAGAGTGAGGTAGAGCGCGCGCAACATCAACTCTTGTGCTCGAGTTCGGCGCGAGGGTCGGCATCGATCTCCATCGAGTGGATGGGTGCCCTCAGCCAGCGTTCCTCCCTGGCGCGATCTGCGTGCGCGATCCCTATGAGCACTCGGTTTATGCCCTGCGTGATCCGAATGGTCCAACGGAAGTTGTCCTTCGCGCGCTCGTATGAGTACGCGCGACAGAACACGAGTGATCCAGCGCTGTTGACCGCTCTGACTTTCGTCTCCTGCTTGTCGTTCTCGTCACGCGGCCGGAACCAATAACTAGTCTTCGTCTCTCCAGGCTGCAGCTCGAAACCGCGGTCGCTGGTCTGATACGCGCCGAGCTCGTACACCACGACCGTCTGGCCGGTACCGTTTTCGACAAACATCTCGTAGCCCGGATCTCCGCAGGCCGTAGCGATTGCCAATCCGAATGCGCCAACGACGAACAGCCAGCTCCGCATGATCGCGATGCTAAAAGGTCAGTCCCATCCCACCGATGTCTAGATGGTGGACGCATGGTTACGCCGCCCGCGAGCATGGCCAGTGCGGGCTCGGTCATCGAAGTGATGGCGCTTTTCGTTCTGTGCCGAGGGCCAGAATCGAACTGGCGACACATGGTTCTTCAGGTTATGTCCCGAGCGACGCGCGAAATCGTGCCGGAACGCAAGCACGACGACGCATGGTTATGACCGACAACAAATGGTTCAACAGAAGGACGGCGAGCAGGCTCTTCCATCCTCTTCGGTGACCGCATAGTTCGAACCTTCAGCGAGAAGTCTGCAAAGCGTTCCGAGTCTCGAGCTTCCGAACTACATTCCAGATCGCCACCGAGGGCGGACCGACCGGGTCTTGCATTGCAGAATCCCCGGTCCGTCCGCACTTGGCCAGATGATCGCTCCGTAGGTTCTGTACGTTAGGTCGCGGCGTCTCTCTGTCGGCCTTTGCCTGCGATCCGCAGGTCAAGCAGGGCGGCAAGGAGAACAAGACCTCCGCTCGCAGCCGCAGTCAAGATTCCCGGATCAACCCCATTGCCATTCGAGAGAGTAGTCACGAGCCACCAAGCCGCAGCGACTGCCAGAGCGATTCCAGAGATGCCGAGCACTCGCGGACGAATCCGTCCGGGTTCGGGCCAGGTCAGGTGTGCGACTGACACGAGTAGGAATCCGACTGGAAGTAGCAAGACCAGCGAAGAAAATGTCATAAGCGCGACGCCGGCGTAGTCGTCCAGAGCGCGCGCTCGAGCGTCGGCCGCAGGAATCGCACTTGCTTCGGCCAAGCCGAGTACCAACAAGCCGGTTCCTGGCCGCCGCGAGCGCCAGAGCGACGACCTTACGCACTAGCGATAGTTGTCATGCCACCAAGGCACGTAAGTGCCCCACCACCATTCGGGCCAGTTGTACGTGAACCAGATCTCAGGATTCGGTTCGGGCTCTTGCAAGGTGAAGCTCCACGAGCTCCCCGAGCCAAAAACTCGCGCTTGGCTGCGGAAGCATCCGAATACCCGCCGGCGAAGTTAGAGCTCGAGCGGCGGGTAGTAGGTCTCCGCGCCCAGCCGCTTGACCTCGGTAAGCCAATCCGTCGCGTAAAAGCGCTCGCGATCCGGTCCGGCCAGCGTCCAGGCCTGCCGCCGGTAGGTCCAGTTGTCAGGCTGCAGCTTCATGGCCTCCCCGAACCAGTAGGCCGCACGCTCGCTCTGGCCGCGCCGGTGCAGTGCGAGGCCAAGTGCGAACGAGGCGGCGGCGGACGAGACCTCCGGGGGAATGGGCCGGCTCCGACGCACGACCTCGTCACCGGGCAGCGCGAAACGGCTGCCCGCGCCGCGCTCCACCCAGTCGCGTAGCGCGGCGACATAGCGCTCCGCTTCGTAGCGGAGTCCGCGGACGACTCGGATCGACTCGGCGCGGAGTGGTGGATCGTCGGGCCGCGGCTCGCGGTCCGCGAACGCCGGCCGCCGAGGCCACGCAGGCTCCGGCGGGCGCACGATCGTCCCGGTCTCGTCGATCCACACGCCGCTCGGCACGTTCACGATACCGAGGAGCTCGTCGCACAGATGTCGTTCGTCGATGAGGGACGGGTGATCGGCCTTGGCCGCTTCGATCCATGGGCGCGCTGCGATCGCCCCTCCGCTGTCAAGCGCGACGGTCACGATCTCGAGGCCCTTCGGCCGCAGGACCGCTCGCAGCTCCTGCCACACGGGCAGGCTGAGTCGGCACCCTCACCACGACGCCCACGCGACCAGCAGAACCTTAGCGCCGCGCAGCGACGACAGCCGGAAGGGAGTCCCATCGACAAGCGGCAGCTCGAGTTCCGGCACGCTCGCGGACGCGAGCGCGCGGCCACCCGACTCCGGTCCGAGCGCCCACAGCCCGTTCTCCGCGTCATGCACGAGCGCACTCGAGGTCCGCTCCGCGAAGACACGGACATCCACACGCCCGTTCCCCGCCGCAAGGGGGATGCACCGCTCGCCCCGGCAGAGCCCCTCGGGTCTCATCAACCACCCCGTGAGATGCTCGAAGGTGGCCGGGTCGATAGAGAGCGATTCGAAAACGGCGGTAGCCATGCGCGGACGCTTAGGCTATCGCGTTCGTGATCATGACCCCGACTGCGACGGCGTAAGCGTGGCACGAAATCTCGAGATCCTTCTGGACGGCGGCAGATTCTTCGAAGCACCGCGTTGGCACGACGGTCGTTGGTACGTGAGCGACTTCCATCGTCATGTGGTCCAGACCGTGGACGAACATGGCTCGGCTGAGGTCATCCTCGAGGTGCCGGAGCAGCCATCGGGTCTGGGATGGCTTCCCGACGGATCGCTTCTCGTCGTCTCGATGAAAGACCACCGCCTCATCCGGCGCTGGCCCGATGGACGGGTGACGCAACACGCCGATGTGTCGCGCTGGTGTGGCGGTTTCCTCAATGACATGGTCGTCGACCTGTCCGGCCGCGCCTACGTCGGGAACTTCGGTTTCGCGCTGGATCGCAAGTCGCGACCGACGCCGACCGTGTTGGTCCGAGTCGACCTCGACGGCTCGTCATCGGTGGTCGCTGATGATCTGCTCTTCCCAAATGGCGCGATCATCAGTCCAGAGACTCGAACACTCATCGTCGGCGAGACGTTCAGGAGTCGCTATTCCGCGTTCACCATCGCGACGGATGGCTCATTGACCGATCGCAGGGTCTGGGCCGATCTCGCGTCTGCCACTGACCCGCCGCCCCTCCGTCCAGATGGGTGTGCCCTCGATGCCGAGGGCCACATCTGGTCAGCGGATGCGGGGTCGGGTCGTTGCTACCGCATCGCGCCAGGTGGCGCGATCGTCGATCGCATCGATCCGCCCGCCGGCCTGCGCTTCTTCGCGTGCATGCTCGGCGGCTCCGACGGCCGCACGCTGCTGGGCTGCGCCGCCCGCGGGTATGACGAGGCGATCGAGTCCGAGAGCCGCGACGGGGTGGTCACCATGACGAGAGTCGACGTGCCGCACAGCGGACTGCCGTAGGGGCCGCTGAAGCGCAGGTATTTTTCGGCCACCATTGTGCCGGTGCTACGGTAGCGAGCGGGCGGTTGAGGTGAGCATCGGGATCGCGACGGAGCGCCCGTGGTTGAAGCACTACGACCTCGGCGTGCCACACACGCTTGACTATCCCGCCATTCCCCTCCAGCAGTTCCTCACCGACACCGCCGCGCGTCATCCGCGGTCGATCGCGACGATCTTCGGCGCGGTCGTCAGGCATCGACTCATCGAAGGGTCGCTCACCTACGCCGAACTCGACCGGCTCGCGGACCGCTTCGCCGCGGGCCTTCAGTCGCTCGGCGTCCGCAAGGGCGACCGCGTCGCGCTCCTACTGCCCAACTGCCCGCAGTTCGTCATCGCCTTCTATGGCGCGCTGCGAGCGGGCGCGGTCGTGGTCCCGTGCAACCCCTTGTACACCGCCCCCGAGCTGCGCCGGCAGCTCGCGGACTCCGGGACGGAGACGCTCGTTGCGCTCTCGCGTCTCCACGCCGTCGCACGCGCGGCGCGCGATGGGACAAAGGTCCGGAACCTGATCCTCACGAACATCAAGGAGTACTTCCCGCCGATCCTCCGGGCGCTGTTCACGCTCGCGCGCGAGCGCCGCGAGGGCCATCGCACGACAGTCGACCGTGCCGCGGGCGAGCGGTTCTTCCCGGACCTTCCGCGCGACGGTGCCGCGCTTCGGCCGGTGGACGTCCGACCCGAGGACACCGCCATCCTCCAGTACACCGGTGGCACGACGGGTGTGCCAAAGGGCGCCGTTCTGTCGCATCGCGCGCTCGTCGCGAACGTGCTGCAGTCGCGCTCGTGGAACCCGACGCTCCTGGAGGGGCTCGAGCGCGGGGTGGACGTCATGCCGCTCTTCCACGTGTACGGCCTCACCGTGATCATGGGCGTCTCGGTCGCGACCGGCAGCGCGATGGTGCTCATCCCGCGCTTCGACCTCGAGCACGTGCTGCTCGCCATCCACAAACACCGTCCGCGTTCGTTCCCCGGCGCCCCGCGGATCTACGTCGCGGCCGCGAGCGCGCCCGACCTCGCTCGATACGATCTTCGCTCCGTTGAGGTCTTCCAATCGGGGTCCGCGCCGCTCCCGGTAGAGGTGCAGACGAAGTTCGAGCAGCTGGCCGGTGGTGGTCGGGTGCTCGAAGGCTACGGACTCACGGAGGCGGCCCCCGTCACCCATACGACGCCGCGACAGGGCCTGCGCAAGCTCGGCTCGATCGGCGTCCCCATTCCCGACGTCGACGCGAAGATCGTGGACCTCGAGACCGGAACTCGCGATCTGCCCGTCGGCGAAACCGGCGAGCTCGTGCTGCGTGGTCCGAACCTGATGGACGGCTACTACGAGCGACCCGAGGAGACTGCGCTCGCACTGCGCGATGGATGGCTCTACACCGGAGACGTCGCGCGCATGGACGAGGACGGCTACTTCTACATCGTCGACCGTAAGAAGGAGCTGATCATCGTCTCGGGATACAACGTCTATCCGCGCGAGGTCGAGGAAGTGCTCTACGCGCATCCCGGGGTGCTCGAGGCCGCCGCGATCGGCGTCCCCGATCCTGAGCGCGGCGAGATCGTGAAGGCGTTCGTCGTGCTGCGCCCGGGCGCTTCCGTGAGGACGGAGGAGCTGCGGACACACTGTGCCTCGTCGCTGGCGCGCTTCAAGATCCCGGCCGATATCGAATTCCGCTCGGACCTGCCGAAGAGCACGGTCGGCAAGGTGCTGCGGCGGGCCCTCGCCGACGAGGAGCGGGCGGCGCGCGTCGACAGGGAAACAGCGGGGAGGCAGCGTTGAAGATCGACGAGCTGAAACGGGTCTGCGTGGTGGGTGCGGGCCTCATGGGTCGCCAGATCGCACTGAACGCGGCGCATCACGGGTTCGCCGTGCGACTCTGGGACGCGAGCGCGGAACAGGTGCGGGCAGCGGAGCGCTGGACCGACGAGTACATCGCAGGACGCATCGAGAAGGGCCGCTGGACAAAGGAAGAAGCGGCCACGGCGCGAGCGCGCCTGGGCTTCGCGGCGAACCTCGCGGAGGCCGCGGCGGAAACGGACCTGGCTATCGAGGCGGTCGTCGAGGACCTCGGGGTGAAACGAAAGGTCTTCGCCGAGCTCGATCGACTATGCCCGCCACGCGCGATCTTCGCGACCAATTCCTCGACCTTCGTGTCGAGCCTGGTGGCGGACGCAACCAAGCGTCCGGCGCAGGTCGCGAACCTCCACTACTTCAACCCGGCGATGGTCATGGAGGTGGTCGAAGTGGTGCAGGGCCCGCACACCTCCGCGGAGACGGCGTCGCTCCTGGTCGAGTTCGCGCAGCGCGTCGGCAAGCGGCCGATCCTGATGAAGAAGGAGATCGAGGGCTTCATCGCGAATCGGCTGCTCCGCGCGCTCGGGCGCGAGGCGACCTTCCTCGTCGACGAGGGCTATGCCTCTTTCGAGGAGGTCGACCTCGCCGCGGAGAAGGCGCTCGGCCATCCGCTCGGACCGTTCCGCCTCATGGATCTCACCGGGATCGACCTCGCCTTCATGATCCGCTCGGCGATCTACGCGTCGTCGGGTCGCGAGGAGGACCGTCCGCCGCGCTGCATCGAGGAGCGCTACCGCGCGGGCCACTACGGCCGCAAGACCGGCCGTGGCTTCTACCGCTACGAGTGAGCGAGCCTCAGCGGTAACGCTCGAGATAGCGGGGGCTCGCGATCCGCAGCTTGTCGGCGACCGTCGCCAGAAGATGCGCGAGCGTGCCCTCGGGTATGTCGCCCGCCCGGATGAGCAGCGCGAGCTCGCGGTTGAGGTCGCTCGCCCGCCGGCGCAGGTCCTCGAGGTCCTCCGGCAGCGGGTCCGCGTGGCCAAGAAGCCGAGCGAGCGAATCGACCTCGCGCCGCACCAGCGGCGTTCCGAGCGCGATCTCGCGCTCGAGGATGCCGAGTCCGTTTATGGCGACGAGCGCGCGGAATCGGAGCCGCGGATCGTCGATCTGCGGCAGCACTTCGGTCTCGATGAACTCGCGTACGGCCTGGGCAAGCTCCGCGGCATTCGGGCGATCCTGCATCAGCCCGCCCGCTCGAGGAGATGAAGGAGCTCGAACTCCATCTCGGCGGCGAGCCGCCCGAGGACGGCGAGCTCGACGCTCCGCTGCTGTCCCGAGAGGTGGCGGCGCGACTGGGTAAGCGCGCCGATGGCCCACTTCAGATTGCCGACGATCTCCCAGTAGTCGAGCGACGCGAGCGTGATGTGCCGGCCGGTGAGCGCGTTGTAGCGCTCGAGATACGGCTCGACATCGCCGACTCCGCCGAGGCGCAGCTGATCGACGCCGAAGCGCCACGCCCGCACCAGCGGCCAGGCGACATCTTCGGCCGGGTCGCCGCGATGACCGAACTCCCAATCGAGCACGTGACCGAGGCCCGTCGCGATGACCGCAAGGTTGCCGACCCTCAGGTCACCATGGAGGACGACCGTTTCGCTCCGCTCCGGCGCCCGCTGTCGTGCCCAGGCGAGCCCGAGCTCGATCGCCGGGTGCGCGTCCTCGAGGCGGTCGACCTCCTTCGTGAGCCGGCCGAGGACGTCGCGTGCTCCGACGCCGCCCAGGAAGGGCACGCGCTCCGCCGGGATCGCGTGGATCTTCGCAAGCTCCTCGGCCATCTGCGCCGGCAGCGCGGCGCGCGCACCGGCCAGCTCCGGCCGCTGCACGATCCGCCGCCCGATCGTCTCGCCCGACACGCGCTCGCTAACGAACGCGGGTCGGCCCACTATCTCCCCGAGGTAGCCATACGGCTTCGGGACGCGCACCCCGGCCGCGGACGCGACCTCCAGCAGGCGGTGCTCGTCCTCGAGCGAGAGCGTCTCCTGGTGGATGACGCCGCCGCCGGCGCGCCGCACCAGGAGCTGGCGCGTCCCCTGCGGCGTGCGGAGGTCGAGGGCCCAAGCCTCCTTTGACGCTCCGCCCGCGAGGAGGGCGAGTCGCTCGATCGCGATGTCCGTGCCGAAGATCGGGACGAGGCGCTCGCGCAGCTCGACCGAAATGGTCGAGGCGCCGTCCGTCGTCATGACGCCGTATGTCCGCCGTCCACCGCGAGGATCTGCCCGGTGATGTAGTCGGAGGCACGCGATGCGAGATAGACGATCGTCCCCTTGAGGTCCTCGTCGCCGCCGATCCGGCCAAGCGGGATGGTGCGCGCAAGCCGGTCGCCCCAGCGCTCGACGATCGCGCTCGACATCTTGCTCGGGAACCATCCCGGCGCGATCGCGTTCACGTTGATCTTGTGCCGGCCCCATTTGACCGCGAGGTCGCGGGTGAAGTTGACGAGTCCGCCCTTGCTCGTGTTGTACGCGATCGAGTCGAGCACCTCCGGCATCGCGCCGCCGAGCCCCGCGACGGACGCGATGTTGATGATCTTTCCGCCGCCCTGCGCGATCATGACGTTCCCCGCGGCCTGCGAGCACAAAAAGGCGCCGGTCAGGTTCACGTCAAGCACGCGTCGCCAATCCTCCACCGCCATGGTTGCGACGGGCGCAACCCAGGCGCGGCCGGCGTTGTTCACGAGGATGTCGATCCGGCCGAGCTCGGCTTTCGCGCGCTCGACCATCGCGCGCACGTCGTCGGCGCTTGTGACATCGCAGCGGAGGCCGAGCGCGCGGACCCCGAGCGCCGACAGATCCGCGGCGGTCTGGGCGCAACGCTCGGCGTTGCGCGCGCAGAGCACCACGTCCGCGCCCATCTCGGCGAGCGCGGTCGCCATCTGCCGCCCCAGTCCGCTCCCCCCGCCCGTGACGATGGCGACCCTGCCGCTGAGGTCGAACAGCTCTTTGGTCTGCATCCGTTCCCCCTAGCCGACGATCACGCCGGCTGTACAGTCCGCCGGTGCCGGCTTTCGCGCCGTCTCCCGACGTGCAGCAGCGCCGCGAGCGCCTCGCGGCCTTCATGGAGGCACAGGTCTATCCCAATGAGCGCGCCCTCGCAGCCGAGGACGACGGGGCGGAAGCGCTCATGCGCGAGCTGCAGGGCAAGGCGAAGGCCGCGGGTCTTTGGGCGATGTTCATCGGCCCGGACGCCGGCGGGACGGGCACGGGGTTCCTCCCCTATGTCTACCTGAACGAGGTCATCGGTCGAAGCCTCGTGGCGCCGCGCATCTTCGGCTGCCAGGCGCCGGACACCGGCAACGCCGAGATCCTCCACGAGTTCGGGACGCCCGAGCAGAAGGCGCGCTGGCTGCGCCCACTCGTCGGGGGCGAGATCCGCTCGTTCTTCGCGATGACCGAGCCCGAGGTCTCCGGGTCCGATCCGCGCGGCCTGCGTGCGCGAGCCGAGCGCACCGGCGATGCGTGGGTGATCAACGCGCACAAGTGGTTCAGCTCGGGCGCCGAGGGCGCGGCGTTCGCGATCGTGATGGCGGTAACGAATCCCGACGCGCCGCCGCATGAGCGCCTCAGCCAGATCATCGTCCCTGCGGACACGCCAGGCGTTGAGATCGTACGGGCGATCCCGACCCTTGGTCACCGCGGCCGCGGTTACAACACCCACTGCGAGGTGCGGTTCACCAACGTCCGCGTGCCCATCGCGAACACGCTCGGCCGATCCGGAGACGGCTTCCGTATCGCACAGAAGCGGCTCGGTCCCGGCCGCATCCATCACGTCATGCGATGGCTCGGGCAGATGCAGCGCGCCTTCGACCTCATGTGCGACCGCGCGCTCGCGCGCGAGGTCTTTGGAAGCGTGCTCGCTGAGAAGCAGACGGTCCAGAACTGGATCGCGGACTCCGCCGCCGAGATCCAGGCCTGCCGGCTCTTGACGCTCCAGGCCGCGCATCGCCTCGACGCGGGCGATGAGGCGCGGGTCGAGATCTCGCTCGTGAAGTTCTATGCCGCGCGCGTGCTGCACGAGGTGATCGACCGCGCCATCCAGGTCCACGGCGCGCTCGGGCTCACCGACCTGACGCCGCTCGGGGCGATGTACCTCGCTGCACGCACCATGCGCCTGGTCGACGGACCGGACGAGGTCCATCGGATGGTCGTGAGCCGCGACGTCCTCAAGGCGTATCGGGCCGGCCGGCGCTGGGAGTTCATGTAGCTTCGACAAGCCCGGCCGCCCCCATCCCGCCGCCGACGCACATCGTGACGAGGCCGTAGCGCGCCTTCCGGCGCCGCAGTTCGTAGAGCACGGTCCCGACCAGGCGCGCGCCGCTCATCCCGTAGGGGTGACCGATGGAGATCGCGCCGCCATTCGGATTGAGCCGCTCGGGGTCGATCCCGAGGCGGTCGCGACAGTAGACCGCCTGAGAGGCGAAGGCCTCGTTCAGCTCGACGAGGTCGATGTCCTCGAGTGGGATCCCCACCTGGCGAAGGAGTTTCGGCACCGCGAACACCGGCCCGATGCCCATCTCGTCGGGCTCGCACGCCGCGACCGTGAACCCGCGGAAAACGCCGAGCGGCGGCACGCCGAGCGCGTTCGCGCGCTCGGCTGACATGAGGAGCGCCACCGACGCGCCGTCCGACAGCTGACTGGCGTTGCCGGCCGTCACCGTGCCGCCCTCTCTGAACGCCGGCGGCAGCTTTGCGAGGCCGTCGAGCGTGGTGTCGGGGCGATTGCACTCGTCGCGATCGACGGTGACCTCCTTCGTCGACGTCGCGCCCGTGACCTTGTCCGTTGTCTGCATCGTCACGGTGATCGGGACGATCTCGTCGGCGAACTTCCCCTCGCGCTGGCCCGCGGCGGTCCGCTGCTGCGAGACGAGCGCGAAGGCGTCCTGGCGGTCGCGCGTGACGCCATAGCGCTCGGCGACGACCTCCGCGGTCTGCCCCATCGGCATGTAGATGTCCTTCTTATGGTCGAGGAGCCACGGGTTCTGGAGGTTCTTCCGGTTGTAGTCGTTCTGGAGCATGGTGATCGACTCGAGCCCGCCGGCGATCGCGATGTCGTAGCTGCCGCCCTCGATCATCCGCGCGGCGATCGCGATCGCGTTGAGCCCTGACGCGCAGAAGCGGCTCACGGTCGATCCCGGCACCGACGACGGGAGGCCGGACATGATCGCGACGGTCCTCCCGACGTTTTGGCCCTGCGGCCCTTCCGGGAAGCCCGCGCCGAGGATGACGTCATCGATCTGCGCCGGGTCGACGTCGGGCACACGACGCAGCAGCTCCCGCACGCACTGCACCGCGATGTCATCCGGGCGGGCGAGGTTGAACGAGCCGCGGAACGACTTGGCCAGGCCGCTCCGCACGCTCGCGACGATCACCGCCTCACGCATCGGCGTGCCCATCCGCCTGCGCCGCCCAGCGCGCCTGGCGTTTTTCGAGGAACGCGGCGATGCCCTCACGCGCGTCCCGATGCGCGAGGAGGCGCGCGAACGCGGCTGTCTCGGTCCGCAGCCCGTCCCGAAGCGGAGCGCCGCTCGTCTCACGCAGGAGCGCTTTGATGACCGCGAGGACGTGCGGCGACTGCGCCGCGAGCGCGCGCGCGATCCCCGCAGCCCGGTCGAAGACATCGGCGGGCCCGACCGCCTCCTCCACCAGACCCCACTCCGCGGCGCGGCGTCCGGAGATGGGCTCCCCGCTGAAGATCATGAGCCGCGCGCGCCCGGGTCCGACGGCGCGTGGCAGGCGCTGCGTCCCGCCGCCCCCAGGCAGGATGCCGATGCGCACCTCGGGCAGGCCGATCTGCGCGTCCTCGGCCGCGATGCGGATGTCGCACGCCAGCGCGATCTCGAGCCCGCCACCCATACAGAAGCCGTGGATCGCGACGATGAGCGGCTTCGGAAAGGCTTCGACGCGGTCGGCGAGGCGCTGGATACCCTCCCCGCGCGTGTCGGCATCCGGCTCGAGGAGCGCCGGGAACTCCGAGATGTCCGCCCCGGCGCTGAAGCCGCGCGGCCCCGCGCCGCGCAGCAGCGCGACGTATGTCGTCGCATCGGTCGCAAGGGTATCCAGCGCCGACTCGAGCGCGAGGACGACCGCCCGGCTCATGGCGTTCACCGGCGGGCGATCGATCGTGATCGTCGTCACGCCGCCCGACCGCTCTAGGTGCACGAGCTCAGGAGGCAGCTGAGGGCTCCCGCGCCGTCGCGAAGCGCTCGCGGAGCGCCGTCTTGCGGAACTTGCCCGCCGCGGTCTTTGGTATCTCGGTCACGAACTCGAACGCGTCGGGCAGCCACCACTTCGCGAAGCTGGGTGCGACGAACGCACGGAGCTCGTCCGCGGTCGCCGTGCACCCGGGCTTGAACACCACGCACGCGAGGGGACGCTCCTGCCAGCGGGCATGCGGGACCGCGATGACCGCGGCCTCCGCGACCGCGGGGTGGCCCATGAGCGCGTTCTCGAGCGCGACCGAGCTGATCCACTCGCCGCCGGATTTGATGAGGTCCTTGGAGCGATCCTGGATCTCGACGTAGCCCCGCGCATCAATGGTGACGATGTCGCCGGTGCGGAACCAGCCGTCCGTCGTGAAACGGTCCGCCGACTCAGGGCTCCGGTAGTACGCGCGCGCGACCCAGGGACCGCGGACCTCGAGCTCACCCATCGACTTCCCGTCCCAAGGCACCTCGTGCCCCGCATCGTCCCGCGCCCGGATCTCGACGAGCGGCACCGGGTACCCCTGCTTCGCGCGGTAGGCGAAGCGCGTGTCCACATCCGCGTCCTCGAGATCGCTCATCAGGCTGGACACAACGCCGAGCGGCGTCATCTCGGTCATGCCCCACGCGTGCAGGACGCGAAGCCCGTGTCGCTCGTCGAACCCGCGGATCATCGACTTCGGCGCGGCCGAGCCGCCGACCACGAGCAGGCGGAGCCGCGACAAGTCGTAGTCCCTCGGTCGTTCGTCGAGCCTGCGTAGGAGCCCGAGCCAGATCGTCGGCACGCCCGCCGTGTACGTGACGTGCTCTCCGACGAACAGTTCGCACAGGCTTTCCGCATCGAGGTGCGGGCCGGGATGGACCTGCGTCGCGCCGATCATCGTGCAGGTGAACGGCAGGCCCCAGGCGTTCACGTGAAACATGGGTACAACGGGGAGGACGACGTCCGACTCCAGGACGCCGACCGCCCCGGATGCCTGCCCGAGACTGTGCAGAACCAGCGCGCGGTGCGAATAGACGACGCCCTTCGGCCGGCCGGTCGTCCCGGACGTGTAGCACATCGCGGCGGCCTCGCGCTCGTCGAGCTCGGGGTAAGCGAACGCATTCGCATCCGCACCGGCGAGGAGCTTCTCGTAGCCGATCGTGCCCGCGGGCGCCGGCGCGCCGTGCTCGATCACGACGATGTGCTCGATCCGCACGTCGGCGCGGAACTTCTCGAGCAGCGGCAGGAGCGTGTCGTCGATGATGAGCACGCGGTCCTCGGCGTCGTTCATGATGTACGCGAGGTCACTCGGATGAAGACGCGGGTTAATGGTGTGCAGGACGTTGCCGGCGAGCGGTATGCCGAAGTACGCCTCGAGGTGCTCGTACTGGTTCCAGCACAGAGTCGCGACGCGGTCGCCACGCCCTAGGCCGAGCAGCTGGAGCGCGACAGCGAGCTTCTTCGCGCGGGGTACGAAGTCCGCGTACGTGTACCGGTGGAGGGTCTTGTCCGGCCTGCGGGTAATGATCGCCTTGTGGCCAAAGAGGGTCTCCGCTCGTCGGAGCATGAACGCGAGCGTCAGCGGGTATTCCATCATCAGACCGTCCACGTGGATGCCACTCCTCTCGTTCCGTGATCAGTCACCAAGCAGCGTCTGTGCGATCTCCGCGCGGTGGGCCGCGCCGGATCGGTCGAACGACTCTATCCAGAGCGCCCGCTTGTAGTAGCGATGCAGCGGATGGTCCCAGGTGAAGCCCATGCCGCCGTGCACCTGGATCGCGCGCTCGCATGCCGCGACCGCGGCCTCCGCCGCGTACGCCTTCGCCGCAACCGCGGCAAGCTCGGCCTGACCGTCATCCTCGGCGATGCACCACGCCGCCCAGTAGGCCAGCGAGCGCGCGAGCTCCGTCTCCACATACGTGTCAGCGAGCTTGTGCGAGACCGCCTGGTACGCGCCGATCGGCCGGCCGAACTGCTCGCGGCTTTTCGCGTGCTCGACACCAAGCGCGAGAGCTCGACTGGCGACGCCGACCGCCTCGAGGGCGATCGCGGCCAGCGCGCGCCGCCGAGTGGCGGCGATGATCTCGGCTGCGGCGGCCGGTGCCGCGAGGAGGCGGGCGTCGTCGTCCGCGAAGGTGACGCGGCCGAGCCGCCGCGATGCGTCGACCGTGTCGAGGACGCAGATTTGCGGCCGGGTGCCATGGCGCTCTGCGAGGTACAACCCGATGCCGTCTGGCCCACGTGCCTGGACGACGAACGCGTCGACACTGCCCGCGTCGGCAACGAGGTCCGTCTCACCGCGCAACCGCCAGCGATCGCCCGCCTCGCGTGCTTGCACCGCCGTCCCGGACGCGAGTGTCGCGGTGAACGCGCCGGACGCGACCTTCGCCAAGAGATCGGGCGCGCGCGCGAGCGCCGGCAGCCCGAGTGCGATGGTCGAGAAGTACGGACCCGAATAGAGCGCGCGGCCCAGCTCCTCGAACACGATCGCCTCTTCGACGAAGCTCAGGCCGGCACCACCCTGCGCCTCGGGGATCGACGCGCCGGTCCATCCAAGACGGGCGAGCTCTGGCCAGGACGCGCGGTCCCAGCCATCCTCCGACGTCGCGATCTCCGCGAGGCGCGCAAGGGGGTAACGCTTCTCGAGAAACGAGCGGGCCTGCGCGCGGAGCTGGTCCTGTTCCGGTGAGAAGCTGAAGTCCATCAGCGGCTCCGGGGCAGGCCGAGAACACGCTCGGCGATGATGTTCCGCAGGATCTCCGATGTGCCGGCCTCGATGGTGTTGCCGCGGCTGCGCAGCTGCTGATGGCGCCAATACGCAGGCGCCCCGTCGCCATCTGCCACCTGCGCCTCCCGTCCGATGATCTCGATGGCGAGCTTGGTGAGGCGCTGATTCGCCTCGGACCACCGGAGCTTTGCGACCGACCCCTCGGGGCCGGGTACGCCGGTGCGCTCGAGGCGGGCCAGGGCGCGATAGTTGGTGTAGCGGAGCGCCTGCAGATCGATCCACTCGCGTGCGACGCGGTCGCGCACCAGCGCGTCGGTGGCTGCGCGCTCGCGGGCCAGAGCGACGAGCTTGCGGACCGCGACGTCGAGGGCGCCGGCGAGGGCGAAGCCGAAGGTGCCTCGCTCGTGCGACAGCGTCGTCATCGCCACGCGCCAGCCGCCACCGATTTCGCCGAGCAGGTTCTCCTTCGGCACCGCGACGTCGGTGAAGAAGATCTCGTTGAACTCCGCCTCGCCAGTGATCTGGCGCAGCGGCCTGACCTCGACGCCGGGACTCTTCATGTCGACGATGAGATACGTGAGGCCCTCGTGCTTCTCGCTCGCCGTGGCGCTTCGGCCGAGGAGGATGCAGCGATCGGCGACGTGCGCGTAGGACGACCAGACCTTCTGACCGTTCACCACGAACCGATCGCCGATCAGCTCCACGCGCGTGCGCACCGACGCGAGGTCGGAGCCTGAGCCGGGCTCGGAGAAGCCCTGGCACCAAATGTCCTCGGCCGACAGGATCTTCGCGAGATAGCGCGTCTTTTGATCCGGACGGCCGTGCGCGATGATCGTCGGGCCGGCCATGCCCAGCCCGATCACACCCAGGTGCTGTGGCGCTTCGGCGCGCGCGAGCTCTTCCAGATAGACGGCCTGGTAGCGCCACGGCTGTCCGGCGCCGCCGTACTCCTTCGGCCAGGTGAGCCCGGCGTACCCGGCCCGTGCGAGGCGCTTGCTCCAGTCGCGACCGAGCTCGAGCGCGGGGCCGCTCCAGCCGCGGAAGCCGCGCAGCCCCGACGGCACGTTCGCCTCGAGCCAGGTGCGTAGCGTGGCGCGGAACGCGGCCTCCTCGGGTCCGTCTCGGAGATCCATCAGCGGCCCTCGCTCGACTCGATCAGCTTGGCCACGACACCCTCCCCGCCGATCTCGGCACCGATGCGCACCAGCGAACGAAGACATTCGTCGAGCCCGGCATCGTGCTCACCGAGTGAAAATGGCGCTGCGTTGAAGTCGGTCGCGCCCGCCTCGGCGAGCCGCAGCAGCTGTTCGCCGATCGCATCGTGGTCACCGACGACGGCGACCTCCGCCGGGCCGGCGGCACCCTCCCGGTCGAGCATCGCGCGATAGGCCGGCAGCGATGCGTAGGTCTTGAACATGCGGCCCGCCAGCTCGCGCGCGGCGGCCACGTCGCCGGTCAGCGCGAGCGGGAGTTCGACGACGATACGCGGTGCGGGCCGGCCTGCCTGCGCCGCCGCTTCGCGCACGCGAGGGACGATGTGATCGCGCAGCGTGCGCGCGCCCACCATCCAGGTAATGGTGCCGGCCGCGAGCGTGCCGGCGAGCGCGAGCATCTTCGGACCGAGGCCGGCGAGCAGTACCGGCACCGGCAGTCCGTCGATCGAGGTGAGGTGAGCGCGGACGGTGAACCGCGTTCCGGCGTGTTCGATCTTTCCGGTGCTGAGGAGCGGGACGAGGACGGAGAGATACTCGCGTGTGTGAGCGTACGCGCGGTCGTACGAGAGACCCCACATGTCTTCGACGACCACGCGATGCGAGGGCCCGACGCCGAGCGTGAAGCGACCCCGCGCCGCGGCCCCCGTCGACGCCGCCTGCTGGGCCATCGCGTACGGATGGCGCGGATATGTCGGCGTGATGGCCGTGCCGAGCTCGATACGCGTGGTCACGCGGGCCGCGAGCGCAGCGGCGGTCATCGCGTCGTGCCCATAGATGTTGGAAAACCAGACGGACGCAAGCCCGACATCCTCAGCGAGGCGGGCGCGTTCGACGTGCTCATCGAGCGTCGCGGGGCGCCGCTCGCGTTGCCCGCCGTCGAGCAGTCCGATGCGCATCAGCCCGGACCTTCCCTGAGGGCCGGGCGTGATCTTGTCCGGGCGAGCGGGATCGGCGTCAGATCGACGCGTCTCGACCCCGCTCGTCCACCGAGTAGCGCACGCACAGCGTTCTGCACGTCGCTACTTGAGCGTGATGAAGCCAGTGACCGTGACGAACTTGCCATCCTTCGCCGCCTGGAAATAGGCAGCCTTCACACCCGAGTGATCCGTGGGGCTGTAGCTGAGACTCGGCACGAGCGAGCCCGTGAAGTCCTTCATCTGGTCGAGGTTCGTCATGAACCCCTCGCGGGTCAGCTCTTTGCCGCCGCGCTTGAGCGCCTCGCTGAACACCTGTCCGTACGTGTATCCCGACTCGGTAAACCCACCGATCTGCTCCTTCGGAGCGTACTTGGCCATGAACGCCTGGTATTCGACGATCTTCGGGTTGCTGGTGTCATCGAACGCTGGGAGGTATGCCTCGATCAACATGCCGTTGATCGCGGTGCCAGCCAGCTGGAAGATCGACGGGTCGTTGATGACCGAGGATGAAAGCAGCTTCGGCGCGTAGCCGATCTTGCCCATCTCGGCGATGATCGAGCCGCCCGGCTTCGGAACGGCGTAGAGGATCACCGTATCCGCGCCGGTCGTCTGCAATTTGAGCGCCTGCGCGCTGAAGTTGGTGTCGGCCGTTTCGTACGACACACCGGTGGCGGCCGGAAGTCCACGCTTCTTGAGCTCCGCCTGGACGGCGTCGAGCCCCTCCTTGCCGAAAGCATCGTTCTGGTAGAAGACCGCGATCTTCTTCGTGCCCATCGTGTCGAGCGCGTATTGGGTCGCGAGCGTCGCTTCGGTCGTGTAGTTGAGTTGGACGGCGTAGATGTTCTTCTTGAGCGGGACCGCAAGTGCCGTCGTCCCGGTCGCGGGCCACACGTGCGGGACGTTGTTGCTGACGAGGTAGTCCATGACCGCCGCGTTGTGGGCCGTCCCAAGGCCACCGCAGAGGGCGAAGACCTTGTCCTCTTCCACGAGCTTCTTCACTGCGGCCACAGTCTTGGCCGGTTGGTAGCTGTCGTTCTCGTAAATGAAGCGGATCTTGCGGCCGTTGATGCCGCCCTGGTCATTGATCATTTTGAAGTACGCGTCGAGCGTGCGGTCGATCGCGCCGTACGCACCCGCCGGTCCATCCTGCGGTCCCCAGCTGCCAACAACGACCTCGGTGTCGGTGACGCCGGGAACGACCGCCGCCGTGGTCGGTGCCGTGCTCGCCGTCGTCGTCGCACCGGGCGCGGTGCTCGCCGGTCCGCAGGCCGTCAAGAGGAACGCAACGAGCAAGGGGACGACGAGCGCCGCCCGTGGCACCGATCGGTTCTGCATCCTCGAAAGCTGCCGTGTCAAGATGTCCTCCCTTTTTCTTCCGAGCCCTAGTGCCCCAGATATGCGCGCTGCACCTCCTCCCTCTGCCGGAGCGCCGCGCTCCGATCGGCCAGGATCACGCGTCCGGTCTCCAAGACGTACGCGTGGTCGGCAACGCTGAGCGCCATGTGGGCGTTCTGCTCGACCAGAAGCACGGTCGTCCCGGCAGCGCGGATGTCGCCGATGACGCGGAAGATCTCCTTGACCAGGAGCGGTGCTAAGCCAAGCGAGGGTTCGTCGAGGAGAAGCAGGCGCGGCCGTGCCATCAAGGCCCGTCCGATGGCGAGCATCTGTTGCTCGCCGCCGCTGAGCGTTCCGGCGCGCTGCTGCAGGCGCTCTCCCAGGCGTGGGAAATAGTCGAACACGCGCTGCGACTCCCGGCGTGCGGAGCTGCCATCCCGTCGCGCGTACCCGCCCAGCAGCAGGTTCTCGCGCACGGTGAGATCCGCGAAGATCTGTCGTCCTTCGGGCACCTGAACGATCCCCGCACGCACCAATCGGTCCGGGCCGAACCCGTCGATACGTTTGCCGTCGAACTCGACCGAGCCGCGCGTGGGGCGGAGGAGACCGGAGATCACGCGCAGCGTCGTCGTCTTGCCCGCGCCGTTCGCGCCGAGCAGCGTGGCGACGCTCCCTTCGGCCACCTCGAGACTGACGCTGTGCAGGGCACACACGCGCCCGTAGTAGGCCTCGAGCTCGTGCACGGTCAGCAGCGGACGACCCACTTAGACCTCGGTGACCTCCACCTCGGGTTCGCCCAGGTACGCTTCGATGACCGCCGGGTCGTTCCGAACGTCAGCCGGCGCCCCCTCGGCGATGCGCCGGCCGAAGTCAAGCACAGAGAGCCGGTCGCAGAGCCCCATGACAAACGACATGTCGTGCTCCACGACGAGCACGCTCAAATCGAACCGGTCGCGCATTCGGCGGATGAGGTCGGCGAGCCCTTGGATCTCCTGCTTGTCGGCACCCGCCGTGGGCTCGTCGAGCAGGAGCAGCGCCGGGTCTGAGACGAGCGCCCGACCCAGCTCGACCAGCTTCTGCAGGCCGAAGGGCAGGGTGGAGACCACGCGGTCGCGGTCACGTGTGAGTCCCAAGAGCTCGAGCATCTCGTCCGCGCGCTGCGTCGCCCGAGCTTCGTCTGCGCCAACCCCGGGCAGACGCAAGCCATCACGGATCACGCCGCCGCGCATCGCGACGTGCTGTCCGACCAGCAGGTTCTCCAGCGCGGTCATGCTGCGACAGAGCTCCACGTTCTGGAAGGTGCGCGCGATCCCGAAGCGGATGATCTCGTGAGAGCGAGAGCTCGTGATGTCGCGTCCCTTGAAACGGATCGTCCCGCGATCGGGCTGGTAGAACCGGCTGATGCAGTTGAAGACGGTGGTCTTCCCGGCTCCGTTCGGTCCGATCAGGCCGACGATCTCGCCGGCGTTGACGCGGAGGTCGAGGCCGTCGACGGCGACGAGGCCTCCGAACCTGATCGTCAGATCAGTGATCTCGAGGAGAGGGCCGGTCACCGCACGCCGCTCCGCTCACCCAGCTCGACGATCTGGCCCGCGCCCGCCGGGCGGTCCACCGTGCGTGTGGCCCAGCGCAGGCGCGCGCTCCGCGCGATCCCGGCCAGACCCTGTGGGAAAAAGGCGATCGTCAAGATGAGGATCACGCCCAGAACGACGATGTAGAGGTTCTTGAAGTCGTGTACCACCGGGAGTCGCGTCAGCGCGTTCTGCAGGAACGTCAGCAGCAACGCCCCGGAGAGCGCACCGCCCACGGACCCGAGTCCGCCTAGCACGATCATCGTCAGGAAGTCGATCGAAAGCAGAACGGTGAAGTCCTCGGGGCTGATGCCGTGCAGCAGATGCGCGTAGAGGCTGCCCGCGATCCCCGCGTACAGGGCGCTGAGCGCGAAGGCGGTCGTCTTGTAGCGCACGAGATCCACTCCCATCGCGCGCGCGGCGATCTCGCTGTCGCGGATGGCCACGAACGCGCGGCCGGTGTGGCCCGTGACCACGTTCCTCGCGAAGATCGTCAACACGATGAGCACGGCCGCGGCGAGGTAGTAGTAGTCCTGATCGGTGCGGAACACGATCGTGAACGCGCCGAGCGGGAGCGACGCGAGCGGTAGACCGTGCAGTCCCGATGCGCCGCCGGTCCACGAGCCCTGCCAGATGACGAGCTGCGGGACCGCGAGGCCGAAGCCGAGCGTCGCAACGGCGAGGTAGGGGCCGGAGAGGCGCAGGGCCGGCAGACCCAACAAGAACCCGATGGCCGCCGAAACGGATCCCGCGACGAGCAGCGCAACGACGAATGGGAGACCCAAGCGGAGAGTGAGCAGGGCGGAGGCATAGGCGCCGATCGCGAAGAAACCGGCGTGTCCGAGTGAGAACTGGCCGGTGTGCCCGATCAGTATTCCGAGGCCGATCGCGACGATGGCGTAGATCAGCGCAAGCGAGACCAGATAGAGGACGTATCCGGGGGCGATGCCTGGGATCACGTTCAGCAGCGCGGGGATGAGAAGGACTGCGATCAGCCCCAGACCGTAAGGCGCTGCCGCTCGCCCGCGCGTTCCCAGCCAGCGCGCCATCACCAGCGCCTACACCTTCTTGACCTCGTGCTTCCCAAGCAGGCCGCCTGGGCGCACGACGAGCACGAGCACGATGAGCGAAAAGGCGATGGTGTTGCGAAGCTCAGGCACCTGAAAGCCGACGACACTGTCGAAGATGCCGAGCAACAGGCCGCCGACGACGGCGCCGGGAAGGCTGGTGAGTCCGCCCACCACGGCCGCCGCAAATGCCTTGAGCGCGACGTCGCCCATCATGCCGGGGTCGAGGTAGTTGAGCGGTGCGATCAGCATGCCGGTCACCGCCCCCATGGCCGTGCCCATTCCCCACCCGAGGGCATTCATTCGATTGATGCTGATGCCCATAAGCTGCGCAGCCGTTCGATTCTGCGAGACGGCGCGCATAGCGATCCCCGTCCGGGTATAGCGGAAGAAGGCGTAGAGGACCCCCATCAGTGCGAGCGTGACCGCGAAGATCACGGCGTTCAGCTGACTCACCACGACCGTGCCGATGCGGAAGGGAGGACCGGCCGCCGGTGCGGGAAAGGTCCGGATCTCATAGCCCCAGATCCAGCCCGCCGCCCCGAGCAAGATGAGGCTCAGCCCGACCGTCACGATCACCGGGTTCAAGATCGTCGTCGTGCTGATGTGGCGCAGCACGACACGCTCGATCAGCGCGCCGAAGAGGCCCGCGAAGAGCAAGGTCAGCGCGAATGCGACGGCGAACGGCAGCTGAAAAACGGTGAGCAGCGTGAAGGCGACGAACGTGCTGAACATCGCGGTCTCCCCCTGAGCGAAGGTGATGACCTGGGTGGTCTTGAAGATCAGGACGATGCCGAACGCGGTCAGCGCGTACAGGCTGCCGAGCGCGAGCCCGTTGACGAGCAGCTGTCCCCACGGGAGATCGGTGAGGATGTCCGGTTCGACTGAGAGCATGCGGCTTCCGTGCTCCTCGTTTCTAGACCAACGTCAGCGCGACGGGGACCTCGAGTGTCACACGTTCAGCATCCGAATCGCGCGTTCGGCGAAGTCGTCGGCGATCGCGGTCTCGGTGAGTCGCCCTCTCGGCCGATACCAGCGATGGACCCAGGTGCACATCCCGAGCAGAGCGAGGGCGGCGAGCTTGGGGTCGGTCCCGACGAACGTGCCGTCGCGCATGCCATCGCCGATGACGCCCTCGAACAAGTCACGCATCGTTCGTTGCTCGGCGTGCACGTGCCGCAGCGCCGCCGGTGGCAGCACATGTTCCTCATGGAGGTACACGCGAACAGAATCGAGATTTCTCAGAACGCCGAGGACGTACGCGCGCACCATTGCGCGCAGCTGCTCGGTGCACGTTCCTGTCCCGTCCGTGATGACTCGTAACTCGCCCAGGACCTGATCTGCTCGCCCCTCGAACAGTCGAACGAGTAGCTCCTCCTTCGAGGAAACGTAGTAGTAGAGGCTGCCCTTGTAGAGGCCCACGGCATCCGCGATGTTCTGCATCGAGGCGGCGTGGTAACCCTTCTGGCGGAAGATGCGGAGCGCCGCTGCGCGGATGGATTTCTCGCGCTCGCCGGACCGACGCTGCCGCCGCCGCCCGAGGGTAGGCGCGCTCACCATCCCCCCAGCCGTGCCATGGGCGGGGACGATATACCAAACGACCGTTCGGTAGAAACGGGGGGCGTAGCCTCTCGCAGTGAGCGATCGGGGGGCGATGCTGAACGCGCCCGGCGAGAGTGTCGCTATCGAGCCGATTGCTTTCGATGATCTCGGCGACGACGAGATCCTCGTCCGCCTGGCTGCGAGCGGTGTCTGCCACACCGATCTCCACGTCAAGAACATGAACGGCTGGGGTATGGCCTTCCCGATCCTCCTCGGTCACGAAGGCGCCGGCGTAGTCGAGCACGTCGGACGCGCGGTGACCTCCGTGCGGCCGGATGACCGGGTCGTGATCTCGTGGCGCGTCCCCTGTGGCGCGTGCGCGATCTGCCGACGCGGTGATCCGGTCCTCTGCCAGACGCAAAGGGTCGCCCAGCCTCGCGTCCGCCGTGCGCGCGATGGCCAGCATCTCGCCCGCGTCCTCTCGACCGGTACCTTCGCTACCCGCACGGTCGTTGATGCGGCCCAGGCCATCCCGGTGCCGCGCGCGATTCCGCTCGACAAGGCCTGTCTGATCGCCTGCGGCGTCGTGACGGGAGTGGGCGCGGCACTGAACACGGCGAAGATCCGCAGAGGCTCACGCGTCGCGATCATCGGCTGCGGCGCTGTGGGCCTGTCCGTCGTGCAGGGCGCGCGCATCGCCGGCGCCGATCGGATCGTCGCTGTCGATCTCACGCCACAGAAGCTCGAGTGGGCTCGCCAGTTCGGCGCGACGGACGCGGTCGACGCGCGCAGCGGCGATCCCGTCGAAGCTGCTCGTGCGGCTGCCGGCGGGCCGCTCGATTACGCGTTCGAAGTAGTCGGCCTTCCGGCGACGATCGCGCAGGCCGTCGGCATGGTGGGATACGGCGGAACGGTAGTGATCGTCGGCGTCCCACCGACAGACTCGACGGTCACGCTACCGCTCGCGCGGGGCGGTCTCTTCAACAAGAAGGTCACCCTGACTTCGTGCAGCGGCGGCGACATGGTCCCGTCCGAGTTCTTCCCGCGGCTCATGCGCTGGTATCTGGACGGCACGTTGCGGCTGGATGAGATGGTCACGCGCGAGATCGGACTTGACGAGGTGGAGGACGCCTTCGCCGCGATGACCAGCGGAACAGTGATCCGGTCGGTGATCCGACTCTAGGATCGCCCGCGGACGCCGCGCATGCCTGGGACTAACAAATTGTTCAGCGAGCAGGCTTCTCCGTCCTTTCTGCAACCGCGACGGCGCCGCTGCTCACCGGTTCGATCCTATAAAAAGCCACTGGCCGGGTGACGTAGCCGCGGCGCGGCCGCGATCGATGCAAGTAACGTCGTGACGGCGAGCGGCACGAAGACGTAGAGCAGAAACACGGGTCCGGTCACGAAGCTGATGATCGCGGTCGCCTCGACGAGTAGCGCCATGAGAACGACGGGAAAGCCGCGCTTGCGGCCCAGGATGCGAAGGACGCCGAACAAGCTGAGGGCTGGCGCTAGCGACCAGACCGCAATTGGAATGATCGGCAAGGGCCAAATCGATTCGCCCGCTTCGAAGATGTTGACCCGCGCACAGTTCCCCGAGCCGGTTATGCCGATGCCCGTCTGGAGTGCGGGGAGCTCGCACCTAACCTGGGTCGGCGCGAGCGCTACAAAGAGGCCGACCGCGATTCCGAGACCGGTTGTAATGAGCGCGGCGACCAGTGCTGTCGAAGCGATGATTCTTTGCAATTTCATAGCCGGTCACCCCCCGTCCAGCCTGTTAAGGCGGCAGCCTGATCGTTCCCGGCGTCGAGAGGTTCGTCCAGTGCACGCCGCCATCGCTCGTGCGCTGGATGCCGCCACGGACGGTGGCATAGCCCGTCTGCGCATCGCCAAAGACAATCTGAGGAGGTACGCCGGCAGCCTGGACATAGTCCGTCGCGAACGAGTGCCAGGAGGCGCCCGCGTCCGTCGTCGCGGATGACGAGCTCCCAGGCACTAAAATGCGAGTTAGTCAGAAGCAGCCGAAGCAAATGGTTCGCATGCTCCGTTACATCGGTTTTCGCGAAACGCGCCAATTCCGTAAGGCACAAACGAAAAGGGGCCGGATGAAAAACCCCAGCAAAAGCGCTCGGTGCCGAGGGCCAGAATCGAACTGGCGACACATGGTTCTTCAGACCATTGCTCTACCAACTGAGCTACCTCGGCATGGTTTCCCAGACCGCGACCATCGGGCGGAGCATGGCGCGATCCGGTTACTTCTCGGAGTTGGAGAGGTCCAGAAGCGCCGCGTCCATTGTTCAGGATATCAAGGCGGCCCCTGCTAGACCTTGCGCTCCATCTGAACACCCGTGCCGGCGAAGCACATCACGAACTTGAGCGTCTTGCTCCCGGTGTTGCGGATGCTGTGGAAACCCTCCGCCGGCGACATCACGCAGAACGAACCCGCGCGGATCGGACTCGTCTGGTCGCCGACGCGCACCTCGCCTTCACCCTCCAGAACGAAGAAGCCTTCCTCGACGTAGCGATCGCCGACCTTGTGCCGGTGCACCGGAATCTCGTTGCCGGGATCGATCTCGGCGGCGCCGAATGTCAGCTGCGCCGATCCCTCCGCCGCATCGAAGTAGATAGCACGACGAACGCCGGGCACCACATCGCCTAAGGGCTTGTCGGCGCGGTTGGTTACACGCATGCGGCTCGCGAAAGAAGATCCGACGTCATAGCGAGGGCACTCTACGGCGGTTGGTCATCGCTCGCCTCGTCACGTGGCAGGCGCGCAGACGCGGCCGTTCGTCACACCGACCCCGGAGTTAACCTCTCGGCGCCCAAAACGTCGAGCCTCATGACAAAGGAGTGGACCAATGCTGCAGGTCACGCACTCCCGCTCGCGCGTCTCCGCGTTCTTGGCAACAACGCTTCTCGTCATCGCGACGCTCGGCTCATCGGCGAGCGCCGCCCCATCGCCGCTCCAGAGCGCTTTCAGCAGTGCGGCCGCGGAGTTCCACGTGCCGGCGAACGTTCTTCTCGCGGTCTCGTACACGCTCTCACGGTGGGAATCGTCGGCTGCCCCGAGCGCCGCCGGCGCCTTCGGCCCAATGCAGCTCGGCGATGTCGCGAGCGCCGCATTCGCCGGCGCAAAGGGTGACGAGTCGGCTCGCGCAGCTCAGCCGGCCCTCGTTGGACCGACGGTCGCAGCTGCCGCGAACGCGACCGGCGCCAGCGCCAGGGACCTCAAGACGAACGCGAAGCAGAACATCCGCGGAGGCGCGGCGGTGCTCGCGCAGTACGCGCACGACACCGTCGGCTCGCTTCCGGCCGATGCGGCGAAGTGGTACGGCGCCGTCGCGAAGTACAGCGGTTCGACCGATGCGGCCGTCGCGCTCGGCTTCGCGGACAGCGTCTTCGCGACGATGGCCTCCGGCGCTACGCGCACGACCAGCGACGGGCAGACGATCGTCCTCGCCGCGACCGCGGTCACGCCGGACCGCGCGACCGCGACATCACTCGGGCTCCGTCCGAGTCGCGAGTCAGCTGCCGACTGCCCGCCGGGTCTCGACTGTCGCTTCGTTCCAGCGGCCTACCAGCAGAACTCGAGCGATCCAGGCGACTACGGCAACTACGATCTCGCAAGGCGCGAGGCGGATGGTCTCGACATCCGGTTCATCGTGATCCACGACGCCGAGACGAGCTACGCGACGACGATCCAGATCTTCCAAAACTCGCTGAACTACGTGAGCGCGCACTACGTGCTTCGATCGTCGGACGGCCAGGTGACGCAGATGGTCCAGAACCAGAACGTCGCGTGGCACGCCGGTAACTGGAACTTCAACATGCACGCGATCGGCTACGAGCACGAGGGTTTCGCGATCCAGGGAACGACCTGGTACACGGACAAGATGTATCAGGCGTCCGCAGCTCTCACCCGCTACCTCGCCGCGAGGTACCACATCGCTCTCGACCGCGCGCACATCATCGGCCACGACGACGTGCCCGGTCCGACCACCGGCTTCGTCGCCGGCATGCACTGGGATCCAGGCCCGTTCTGGGACTGGGCGCGCTACATGGAGCTTCTCGGCGCTCCGATCCGGTCGACCGCGCGCGGCGGCAACATCGTGACCATCGCTCCCAACTTCGAGCGCAACCAGCCGCAGGTCCGCGACTGCCAGGGCAACGGGGCACTTCAGCCGCCACAGCCCGCGAACTTTGTGTACCTGCGGACCGCGCCGAGCTTCGGGGCGCCGCTCTTCAACGACCCAGGCCTCGCAACCGGCGGCACCGACTGCGCGAACGACTGGGGCGACAAGGCGGTCA
>Ga0209156_10000465_pt1 | contig 34462 bp, 35 predicted proteins | sample GraSoiAngelo_124_FD_185881 | JGI IMG/M metagenome (GOLD analysis project Ga0209156, IMG submission 185881) | Grasslands soil microbial communities from the Angelo Coastal Reserve, California, USA - 14_0927_05_20cm (SPAdes) (version 2) | ecosystem: Environmental > Terrestrial > Soil > Grasslands... | reverse complement strand
GGCAAAGCCAATCCGCAGTTGGCTGATGAAATTTTGCAAAACAAGCTGAAAGGGTAGGGACGCCGCAGTGCGGCGTCGGAGTTGTAGGGCGTTTCTGTGAAACGCCTTTTTTTGTCGGCGTCTGACACAGACGCCCTACAGTTATTGCCATGCGCATTTTGATCGCCCCCGATAAGTTCAAAGGCGTCCTCACCGCGCGCGAGGCTGCTGAAAACATCGCGCAAGGTCTGCGCGATGCGCTGCCGGATGCAAAGATCGAAATGGTGCCGATGGCAGACGGTGGTGAGGGGACCGCGGAAGTGATTTGCAACGCTCACGGCGGCTCCTGGTTGCAGTGCAAAGCACACGACCCGCTCGGGCGGGAGATCGATGCGCGTTATGGCTGGATCTCAGACAACAAACTAGCCGTCATGGAGATGAGCGAAGCCGCCGGTATGCGGCGGCTACCCGAAAGCGAACGAGATCCGGTTCGCGCAAATACATTTGGCGTAGGCGAAATGATTTTAGATGCCTCGGACCGCGGCGCGAAAGAAATCATCATTGGGCTTGGCGGCAGCGCGACAAACGACGGCGGCTTTGGCATGGCCCGCGCTTTGGGTTTTCGATTCTTGGCAGGTACAAAAGAATTGACCGAAACCGTGAGCGAGTTGGTAAAACTTACAGAGATTCTTTTACCCGAGCGAAGTGTGGGGGCGCTTGTGCCAAGCGCCCAACCGCGAAACAGACGGCTGACACAGCCGCCTCTACAACCGGAGGCGCCAAAAATTAACGCGGCGGTGGATGTACGGAACCCGTTGTTCGGCAAAAACGGAGCAACCCATGTATTTGGTCCGCAGAAAGGCGCGACCGAAGATGAGCTCGACATTTTGGAACGCGCCCTCACCAGGCTCGCTGAGGTTATTGCCGAAGAATTCGGTTTTGATTATCGCGACCAACCCGGCGCCGGCGCGGCGGGTGGACTGGGATTTGGCCTGATGAGTTTTTGCAGCGCAAAAATTCGGTCGGGTTTTGATGTGGTCGCAGAAGCGGTCGGGCTCGAATCAAAAATGAAAGATGCCGATCTTGTGATTACAGGCGAGGGAAGTTTGGATCGGCAGACGCTCGAAGGAAAAACGCCGGCCGGCGTCGCGCGGCTGGCGCGAAGGCTCGGCAAGCCTGTCTTCGCAGTTGTCGGACGCGCAATTAACGATCGAGAAGTTCGCGAGGTTTTCGACGCAGTTTATGAGAACACGCGGCCGGGAATGAGTCAGGAGGAAAACATGAAACGCGCAGCGGAATTACTACGCGAGAACGCGCGCGAGTTGGCTAAAAGCTTATGACGCGCAAGTCTCAGGGGGATTTCTTCGCGCTCCGCGGATCGTCGGCTGGATTGACATAGTTGATCTGCCAGGGTCCGACGCCGTGGATTTGGATAACCGTTCCGCTTTCGAACCAGGCCGTGTGCTTCATCCCCGCAGGCCAAAAGCCGTACGTGCCGGCGGACAGAGTTTTTGCTGCGCTGCGATCCAGATTTTCACCCATCGCCAGGAACATTGTTCCGGAAATCACCGTAACGCGTTCTGTTTTCGGGTGAGTGTGAGGTGGGATGTGATAATCGGCAGGCGTTTGGAGTCGCATCACAAACGGTCCATCTTTTATGGGATCACCTTCCAGCACGGCCATCTTCGCGCCAGCTGGCAATGACGGTGGTCCGGCTTTCCATTCGATTGTCTCCGGCGCGTAGAATCCCATTTCTGAGGAGTGTGCGGGTTGCGCGGGTAATCGCGGCAGAGGCAGTGTGACAATCAAAGTCGCAATTAGTGCCGGAGTGATAAAAGTTTTCATGTACAACTCTTCGTCGCCACTTTTTTGGGATGCAAGCCTGGAATAACCAAGTTGCGGCATCGGGCCCAGTGATTCGAACTTGAAAGCAACGAACGCATTGCTTCTACTTTGAGCCTTCACAGGTCGCGAGGGATGGCGACAAACAATCTGAAAGGATCACTTATAAAATTCGGCTTCTACTTTCGTCGGCTACGTCGGACCGCGCTTGGAACGATTGTTCTCGGATCATGCGTCGCCTTTGCTTATGCCGAAACCGACGTTCACATCGAAAGTGTCACTACCAGCCCGCGCGGGACTTTTCGCATCGAGCAAGAGAGAAAATGGGATTCTGGCATGCAGGTGGGGACAATTACAGCCTGGATCATTCCCGCTGCAGATTCCGGCCAGCGCGTGCGGCTGGATGAGCCGTTTGATGACACGAAGGGCCGGCATTTCTTCATTTCTCCGGACGAACAGTCGATTTGCGCAACGGTGCATCAACATAGCCAGTTGCAGAGCCTGATGCTCTACCGACGAAAAACGGGTCTTCAATTCAAGCTGGTGACAACGGAAGACGAAGAGGGCGGTGACGGCCATCATCTGTGGGACTTCGACAAGAATGATCGCTTTGGGCCAAAAGCCGACCTCGAAGCGAACGAGACGGGGAGAGTGTACAACTACTTCGTCGCGTGGAGTTCAGACTCGGCGCGCCTTCTCGTAGAAAGGCGCAGTCAACTGGAGGCTAAAAAGGATGGCGAACATGCATGGCGCCGCCATTACTTCTACTTCAACCTTCGTCGGGCCAAGCTCGAACATACGCAATACCTTCGCGCGCTAAACCGCGCAGTCCGGAATTATGATGCAGCCCGCAAAGAATATGTTGTGCCGGCTTTTGCCGAGCCTCTCGATGCATTGCCGCTGGAAAAGGAACTTCGCGACCGATACGAAGCCGCCGAGGGACGGCTCAACAAGGCTTACCCGGCATTCCTGGAGCGAGCCGAGGATGAGAAGGAGAAGCAGGACCGTCGAGACTACCAGCGGCTCTGGCTCAAGGCGCGCGAATCTGGCGCCGAGACTTTTGCGGCCATGGGATCGAAAGCAGAACGCTCGCGTGAAAAGCTGCTATATCTCGCCGATGCCACCGAGAACCGGGCGCATGAGTTGGAGGAGTATCTTGAAGAGCGTGCGCGCTGGGACGAGGAGAACAAAAAGCAGGCCACGAAAGCCAATGAAGCTGCGAAGGGACTGGCCGCGGCGGACGAGAACAGGATGAATGGCGCAAAGCCGCTGTACAAATCTCCGATGATTCGCAACGAGCGGAGTTGATCAACATCCGCGCGGAGGCTGGAGTGGTCTCGCCAAACGGAGGCGCCCATCCACGGCCTTGATATTTGGATCCCCGCGCCGGAAGCCGCGGTGTCCAAAAGGCAGTTCAGAAAGCAAGCCCGATGGGAGTAAGCGCGGAACAAGAATTATTCGAGCGTGTCACAACGCAATAGCGTGGCGCCGAAAGCTACGCTTCTAGTAGAACTCGCGGAACTGCTTCGCTGTTTCGACGTAGCTCCACGCCCAGCGCGCGATGTCCTTCTGCTCCTCAAGCGTAAGTTGCCGGCGAATCTTCGCCGGCGATCCGAGCACGAGTGAGCCCGGCGGGATTTTCATACCCATTGTGACGAGCGCGTTTGCCCCGATGATGCAGCGCGCGCCGACTTCCACATCGTCAAGAACGATCGCATCCATCCCGACAAGCACCTCATCATCAATCTTGCACGCGTGCACAATCGCGCTGTGGCCGACAGTGACCAGTTCGCCTACCATCGTCGGGTAGTTAGTATCGAGATGAATCACGGCATTGTCCTGCACGTTCGAGCGCGGCCCGATAATGATGCGATTGATGTCCCCACGGAGCACTGCTCCGTACCAGACGCTCGATTCCTCCTCCAGTGTCACGTCTCCAATCACAGTCGCGCCCGGGACGATCCATGCGCTGGAGTGAATCGTCGGACCTTTTTTCAGGCGCGCTGCGATGCCAGCGTGTCCAGTAGGCAACGAATCCGGTTCAATGTGCATTGAGCCAGAACCTGCAATATCGGACCATCAGTGTCCAAATCGAATGCACTGGAGGTTGAACGCGGGTCACACGGCTGCTTAACCGGTAAAATTACAAAATTGTAATAAAAAGCTTGCCCCGCCGAGACCAATGCTTTCTCATCGCGCCATGTTTTCGAAAACGACTCTTGCTCTGGGAACGGCGCTGACTGCAATGGCGCTCTGGTCATTCATTGATTGCAGCTTCGCTCAAGACGCGGTTGCGGTTCCGTTTACGGCGACAGAAAGCGACGACATCGATGAGGACGGCGACAAGGATAACAAATCCCGTCGCCGCTCGCAGAAAAACGCGGGCAGGCTAGACACAGGCAACTCAGCGTTGGCGAATGGAAATGAAAATCTCTCGCTCGGCATCACCAACATTGCTGATACCGCCGAAGTGGAAGCCGTTGTTGTGAGAGGCAGCTTCGACATTTATCCGGTCGAGTACCCTGCGTTGCCACCAGTTGAAGGCACGCGAATCAATGCCGGCAAGAAAACGTCGTTCGTGAAACCAGAAGAGTTCCCTACTTTCGCGGGAAACGACTATCGCGAAGTGATGGCCACAACACCTGGCATCATCGTCAGCGAAGAGCCCAGCTCGCCGATTATCAACTTTGGCTACCGCGGACTGAATTCACAGCGCAGTGAGTTCATGCAGGTGCTCAAGGACGGCGTGTCGATCAAGAACGAGCAGTTCGGCTTTCCTGAAACTCATTACACGCCAATTCTGGATGCGGTGGAACGGATTGAACTCATTCGCGCCGGCGCGGCTTTGCAGTTCGGTCCCCAGCCAGGCGGGGCTCTCAATTTCGTCATGAAAATGCCGCGGTCCGACGCCCCGTTTCATTTCACAACCAGGAATGTGTTTGGCAGCTACGAATATTACCGAAATTACACCGAGGCGGACGGCACACTTGGTCCGCTGGGCTATTATTTCTATTACGATCACCGCGAACAGGACGGATTTCGTGAGGCCAATAGCGATTATGATCTTAACGGCGGCAGCGCGCGGCTTGTGTGGAATGTAACCAACGACAGCCGATTCGTCCTGACGCTCGATGCATACGACGAGGAACATGGCGAACCGGGAGGTCTGCGTCGGCGAGAGGCAGTAAATCCGCCCAACTCTGTTTTCGTTGAAGACGATCGCACTGCGAGCACGCGCTTTTTCGATCGATTCCGGCTCGAGCGTTATTACGCCACGCTTGAGTATCAGAAGTTCTTCTCCGAGAGAACGCAGCTCGACATCAAGGCATTTGGCGGATACCTGACGCGCTGGAGCAAGCGTCAGCGTGGCGGAGCTTTCGGCACGCTGCCCAGCGGACCAGATGCGAATACGAACGCAATTCAGTTAAGGTCTGATTACACAGAGGGTCTCGATGCGCGGGTGCGTCACGACTACAATCTGTTCAACGACGTCTCAACTATTGCCGGCGGTATTTATTTTTATCATGCGTTGCAGGATCGTCGCGATGAACGCGGTCAAACGCCGGACGCAGAGCATGGCACGCTTCGTAATCTGAACACCGGTGAAACGTGGGACGGTGCTATCTTTGCCGAGAATCGCTTCCATTTTGGGCGTCTCTCCATCGTTCCCGGAATGCGCTTGGAATTCCTCCAGCAAAGTGTCGATGAAGAAGTAAACGTCTCGAATCCCTTGCATTCACAGTCCGACTTTTCTTTTGTGCCGCTGTTTGGACTGGGCGTGGGTTATGTGCTGATGGAAGGCCAGCAAATCGTCGCCCCGCCTCCGATCGCAGGAGAAAAAGGCGCAGTAACTAAAAACCCACCCGCTCCGATCGTCACGGCCGGCGGCCCGCCGCGTGTGGAACTTTACGGCACCGTGTCGCAAGCTTACCGGCCCCGGACCTACGGCGAACTGGTTCCCACCGGCGCAAGCAGTGTGGTGAATGGCGACCTGAAAGAAGGCGATTCGCTTCAGTTTGAATACGGCGTTCGCGGAAAACCTTTCCCGTATCTGAACTTCGACGTCGGCGGTTTCTATTTCACTTTCGACGACCAAGTCGGTGAGATCATTTTGCCTGATGGGTTTACTTCCACCGGCAACATCGGCGATGCGCGTTACATCGGGTTTGAAGCTGCTAGCGAGTTGGACGTTCTCTCTTTGATCAATGGCGGCGTGCCCAGCCCTTACGGCAATCTCACGCTCTACGGCAACGTCACATTACTGGACGCCGAATTCACCTCCGGCCCAAATCGCGGCAACACGCCTGCGTACGCTCCGGATTATCAGGTGAAAACCGGGGCGATCTATCGCTACAAGGACATCATCAAGCTCGCGCTGCTCGGCACAGTTGTTGATGATGAATTTGGCGACGACGGTGATTCGTTTGAAGGCTTCATTCCCGCGTACAACGTTTGGGACCTCACCGCCGAAGTGAAATTCTGGAACGGACGAGCTGGCGCCTTCGTCGGTATCAGAAACATCTTTGACGAGGATTACTGGGGCGAAGTTCGCGAGGAAGGCATCATGCCCGCGCTGCCGCGGAACTACTACGCCGGGTTCGAATTCTTCTTCTAACGACTGTTAGAAGCTGTAGCGGCGTTCCATGACCGCCGATGAGTCGCGCACGCAAATAGGGGACGGCGCTCATAGAGCGCCGCTACAGTTGAATCGGATTTCCTTATTTTCGCACTTGAGCGATTATAGGCACCCGAATGCCTGAATATCCTCCGGAACAAGTTACGCCTTTCGTGTTCTCCGATCCGAGCGGAAAACGCTGGCCGCGTCTGCGCCTGATTTTGCTCATCGCCGGCCTGCTGTTTTTCCTTGTAGCGGTGCTGTTTGTTCAGGCGCTTTTCGTCACGCCGCAAATGAACGTGCCGTTTTCGCTGCGGCAGTTAAAAGGTCAACTCAAAGCGCTGCAAAAGGAAAATCCCGCCGGCCAGTTGTCTGCGACCTCGCTGCTTTGGCAGAAATTTGGCGAGGCGCGACAGGCGGCAAAAAAGCTCGCAGGAACAGCGCCCCCTCCTTCGCCACGACCGCGGAGAAAACCGCCGGACAACGAAGTGCGACTCGCATTTTATACGAATGGCGATCCGTACAGCTATGCATCGCTCCAGCAACACGCGGCGCAGATTACGCATCTTTGCCCGGAGTGGATGACAGTCATCGATGGCATGGGCGATTTGCAAATAGATGGAGACACTCGGCTGTTAAAACTAGCTTCGAATAAAGGGATCGCACTGATGCCGCTGCTAACGAATCTCGTCGGTGAGGCGTGGCAGCCCGAAGCGATTGAGAACCTCGCACATGGCCCCGCGAAACGGCAGGAGCGGTTTATTGAACGTGTGCTGTCCGTTTTGCGCACCCTAAAGGCTCCAGGCGTCGTAGTCGATTGGCAGCAAATCGACCCGGCTTACAAGAAAGACATCACGAAATTCATCGACAAGTTCGCCGATGCGTTACACGACGAAAATAAAGAGCTGTGGCTGTGTGTTCAGCCCAGCCAGGAGCTCGATTACATCGATTTGGATGCGCTTGCTGACAACGTAGATCGCTTTGTGGCGATGTTGTTTGATGAAACATCGGATACTGATCCGCCGGGGCCGCTAGCCTCCCGGTCGTGGTTTGAAGGTTGGGTGCGCGTCCTGCTCGAAGGTTCCGACACCAGGCAATGGATCATCGCAATTGGTAGCTACGGATACGATTGGACCATCGGCGGGAAAAAAGGGGAGCTGATCAGTTTTTCAGAAGCGATGAGCCGCGCCAATGATGCCGAAATCAAGAGCGTCGAAGTAAGCGGACCGAGTTACAGCCCGTATTTTTATTTTCAGGATGAGGACAAGGAACACGCTGTCTGGTTTCTCGATGCCGTGACATTCCTCAACCAACTGCGCCAGGTGCGCGATCAAAAGGCTGGCGGCTTCGCGCTTTACCGACTCGGGAGCGAAGACCCCGCAATCTGGGATGCGCTAAGCGTTCCACGGGATTTCAGGTTCGATAATCAAACTCGTCAATCGCTCGAACCGATAAAATCCACGGACACAATAGCGGACGTTGGCGACGGCGAAATTGTCACTGTTGATGAAGATCGCACCGACGGGATGCGCAAGCTCGCCGTGGACGCAGAGGGCTATCTCACTGCGAAGTACGTGAAGTTTGCCCAGTTCCCGACGCTCTATCACCAGGGCGCAGGCGGCGAGCATCAGGTCGCAATCACTTTTGATGACGGGCCCGATCCGCGATGGACGCCAAAGATCCTGGACGTTCTTAAAGCCGCGAACGTAAAAGCAGCGTTTTTCCTGGTGGGAGTGAATGCGGAACGTTACCCCGGGCTTGTTCGTCGCATCGTCAATGAAGGACACGAGATCGGAAACCACACCTACTATCATCCAAACCTGGCGCTCTGCTGGCCGGAGCACATCCGCCTGGAGTTGAACGCGACGCAGCTTTTGCTTGAAACAATAACAGGTCGCGCCACGACGTTGTTTCGCCCGCCTTATGCGGCTGATACGGGTCCAACGCAACTGAGCGAATTGGCTCCGCTGAAAATCGCCGAGGACCTCAATTATCTCGTGGTTTTGGAAAGTATCGACCCGCAGGATTGGGCGAAGCCCGGAGCGGACATCATCCTGCGGCGAGTGAAACAACAGCGGCGTGATGGCAGCGTGATTCTGCTGCACGATGCAGGCGGGGACCGTTCGCAGACGGTGGAGGCACTGCCGCGGATTTTGGACTGGCTGCATACGCGGGGCGATACCGTGGTGCCTTTGAGCACGCTGTTGGGCACGACGCGCGACGCTGTCATGCCGGTGGTGCAAAACAATGGGCAATCGCTCACGCGCTTTGTGAGCAGCACGGGATTTCGCCTTTATCACAGCATCGAAGAATTCCTTTGGGCGTTCATGATCGTAGCGACGGCGTTGGTGGTCGTACGCACGCTGATTGTGATCTGGCTTGCATATCGTTTTCGACGCAGCCCGAGAAAAAATTTTGCGGAGCCGATCAGTGTGGTGATGGCTGCCTACAACGAAGAGAAAGTCATCGCGGAGACTTTACGCACGCTTCTTGCCACGGACTACAAGGGCGAAATCGAAGTGGTGGTTGTGGACGACGGTTCGCGTGATCAAACCGCTGGGGAAGTTGACCGCGTCGCGCAAAGCGAACCTCGCCTTCGTCTGGTGCGGCAGGAAAATCATGGAAAAGCGCGCGCGCTCCAACGTGGGTTGGCTGCGGCGCGTCATGGGATTGTTGTTTTCATTGACGCCGATACCCAGTGCCAACGCGATACGCTTCCACGCTTGCTCGAGCCATTTGTTGATCAGCGCGTCGGCGCGGTCTCAGGTCATGCGAAGGTCGGAAACCTGCGCACGTTTATCGCGCGTTGTCAGGCTCTCGAATACACCTGCGGTTTCAATCTCGACCGGCGCGCTTACAACCGATGGGACTGCATCACTGTTGTGCCCGGCGCGATCAGTGCCGTTCGCAAAGACGCGATCGCTGAAGCCGGCGGGCTGAGTCTGCAAACCCTCGCTGAAGACACGGATCTCACGCTTTCATTGCACAGACGACGACGGCGCATCGTTTATGTGCCGGACGCAATCGCGTGGACGGAAGCGCCGGAGAGCGTCCGCACACTGGCGCGACAACGTTCTCGCTGGGCTTACGGCACGCTCCAATGTCTCTGGAAACACCGCGACATGGTGTTCAACTGGAACTATCGCGCGCTTGGTTGGTTCAGTCTGCCTAGCATCTGGTTTTTCCAAATCATTCTTGTCGCTGTTACGCCGATGGTAGATTTGTTCCTGCTCGCCTCATTGCCATTTGGCGCCTGGAACGCCGTGCTGCCGTTTGTGATCATCTTCCTCGCAATGGACGTGATTCTCGCAACGCTTGCCTGCATGCTCGAGCGCGAGCCTATCGTACGTGCTTGGCGAATTTTGCCGATGCGATTGATTTATCGCCCAATGCTCAGTTACTGCATCTGGAAAGCAATCTTGCGCGCGATCAAGGGCGCCTGGGTGAGCTGGGGCAAACTGGAGCGCACCGCCAGTGTCCCCGTGCGGGCGTGAATGGGAAACGTCAGTCGAGCGGACTCTTCACGCCAATACCCGGTCGGTTGAGCACATGTGTGTAAATCATCGTCGTGCTCACGTCTTTGTGTCCTAACAACTCCTGAACAGTTCGAATGTCGTATCCGTTTTCAAGCAAATGCGTCGCGAACGAATGCCGGAGCGTGTGACAGCTCGCCGGCTTTTCGATGCCCGCCGCGTGCACGGCATTCTTGATAGCATTCTGCAGTGGTTTCTCCAAGATATGATGACGGCGAACTTCGCCGCTCACTGGGTCAATCGATCGCTTCTGGGCGGGGAAAACATATTGCCATGGCCATGACTTGGCGGCATTGGGATATTTCCGCCCGAGCGCGTCCGGCAGATAAACGGCGCCGAAACCGAGTGCTCGGTCCCGCTCGTGCATGGCTTTGACGTGAGCGAGATGTTCTCGCAACGATCGCTGCAGGCGCTGCGGCAACATCGTCACGCGGTCTTTCATTCCTTTGCCGTCGCGGACAATGATGCGGCCGTAGCCGAAATCGACATCCTTCACTCGCAACCGCAGTGCTTCGAGCAAACGCAAGCCGCTCCCGTAAATGAGATCGGCAATGAGACGGTACGTCGGCGCAACATGTGCCAGCAACGCCCGGACCTCTTCACGCGTGAGCACCACCGGTACCCGCGCTGGGCGCGACGCGCGTAAGGCGCCGTCGAGCCGGCCGAGCTGGCGCTCGAAAAACTGCTGATATAAAAACAGCAATGCACTCAAGGCCTGATTTTGGGTGGAGGCCGCAACGTGCCGATGCGCCGCCAGATCGGTGAGAAATTCGGTGATCTCGCGTTCGCCCAATTCGCGCGGGTGACGCTTCCCATGGAAAAGAATGAACCGGCGAATCCAATCCAGATACGCCTCTTCCGTGCGCAAGCTATATCGGCGTGCTCGCATAAAGGTGCGCACTTGGTCGAGTAACTTCGGCTTGCCCGGAAAGCTGGTTTGGCGTTGCATCATATCAGAGACGCTCAACCAGTAAGATCGTTATGAACAAAAAACACAACGCTGAATTAGGCGAACAATTGTTCGTGACCTTTTACGAACGTTCGTCTACTTCTCGTTAGACCCCATGACACTTTCTCTGCCCGCGAAGCTGGTGATTCTGCACAGCATACTGATCGTGCTGTTTATGTTCACACTCTGGAATCGTTGGTTCCTCACGGACATCCCTTTTGATTGCTTCTATGCTCCGTTCTTTTTCACGTCCGGTCCGGTGGTGTACTTCATCGCACATTATCTCCAGCATTGGTCGGAGCGGTTCTTTCCGCCCGATGCTTCGGTGTTTCTGCCGTGGGATCTCGTTCCGGGCGTCGTGTGTCTGATTCTTGGCGGAAGCCAGTGGTGGTGCATCGGTCGTCTATGGCTCTGGTTCCGCGCGAGAAGACTTCGCCACACACTTTCACATGGCACACAAGGGGTCTAACCAATCGCTCCAGCCAACCGCTCTTTGGCGTTGTGCGTCGATGCCGATCTTGATTAGTGTATTTTCAGTTGGAGCGCAGCCTCGCTCCCAGAGCGGTGGCTGAGCTCCTTCTCGTTAGGTCAGAATCGGATGACTGTTTCGCTCCGCGAAGTTACGAAGGAAGATCTGCCGATTTTTTTTGAGCATCAGCTGGATGCCGAGGCGACACGTATGGCGGCGTTCCCCAGCCGCGACCGCGACGCCTTTATGGCGCACTGGGCCAGAATCATGAGTAAGGAGACCAACGAGACCGGAATCCTAAACACCATCCTCGCGGACGGCACCGTGGCTGGCAACGTCGTCTATTGGGAAGCGGCGGGGGAGCCGAACATCGCCTACTGGCTCGGCAAGACACATTGGGGGAAGGGGATTGCTAGTGCGGCCCTGGCCCAATTCTTGACCAAGATAGAGGCGCGACCAGTTTACGCGCATGTGGCAAAGCACAATTTCGCTTCGATACGTGTCTTACAAAAATGCGGATTCCAACTTGCACGAGAGGATATGTGCGATGGCGATGATGGCGAAGAACTTGTTATGGAGCTGCGCTCCGATCGTTGCGCCACGGCCGCCAATAAACCCACAAAGACCTAACCAGGCGATGGAGCGAACGGCGGACCGCCGTACGCTCCACTTTTGAGATGACTTCCGCACTTTCACTCCGAGCAACGCGCGCCCTCGTCCGCCGTCGCTCATCTTGTGTCTCGTTAGGTCTATGCATCGCGTAGCTATAGTAGCCCTCCTCGTCGTTGCCTCCGATTCAGCGTTCACCCATCCAGTTACTCGCTGGACACGGGAAAAGGTGGTGGGACTCCGCTTCTATCTCGTGGATCCGGTGCGCGTCGAAAGCTATTGGTGCACCAAGGATGGCTTTGTCGCTGTGGAGATCGGCACGCACAAAGCGATCACACCCCCGCTATGGTACTGGAAAATCCACGACGGCCGGCTCCAGTTGTCGGACGAAGATTCGATCACGGAAGAATTTACACTACTCAAGATGGACGATGGCTCCCTCACCGTACGCAGACGATCCGGTGCGATCGCATCTTTCCGCTATCGCTTTGAACACCAAAAGACCTAACCAATCGCTGGAGCCAACCGCTGGCCGTTGTGATGAGCAGATTTGATTTCATGAAACAGCTCCCGATGATTGCCGCGCTCGCCGCCGCCAGCGGTGGCTCAGCTCTATCTCGTTAGACCTTATGCGCCATGGCGAAGTCCGACCAAAGCACAGACGACGTTGCGTTCACAGTATGGTACTGATTGACGAGCCAAAAGACCGGATCGGCGGGCTCCCAGCCGACAGCAAGGGAGATTGCGAGATGCGCATCTTTATCCTTATGGCCACTGTCTTGGCCCTCGCGCTCGCTGCGTACGGACGGCCAGCCAAGCAGGAGCGTGGCCGGCCGACTGCGCTCTTGGTCAGTCCGATTCACGAAGCCCAGGTTGTCCGCGGCGACGACGGCAAGGACCATGTCGAGTACGAGCTGCTCGTCGTCAACGCGGTCGAGCAACCGGTCACACTGACGAGCCTGACGGTCCTCGATCCCGCTGCGAAGGAGCTCACGCGGATCGACGGGCCGGTGCTCGTCGCCGCGACCCAGACCCTCCTGGACAAAAAGCCGGTGGCGGAGATCCCCGCGTCGGCGGCGGTCTCGGTCGACGTCGATCTGATCGTGCCGCCCGGCACTGCGCCGGAACGGGTGACGCACCGGCTCGCCTACAGCGTTCCGGCGGGCACATCGACTGCGGTGTTCGTGGACCCGCCCGTGATCGACGGCCCCGAGGTCGCGATCAATCGCCGCCCCGCCACCGTGATCAAGCCTCCCCTCAAGGGGGATGGTTGGCTCGCCACCACCGCGTGCTGCACACCCAACCTCCATCGGGATCTTCGAATCGTCGTCGACGGTCGCCGCATCGAGACCGCCGAGACGTTCGCTGTCGACTGGGCCCTCCTCAAGGGCGACAGGGTCTATGAGGGGGACGGCGCCACGAACGAGCAGTTCTACGTCTATGGAGCAGATGTGTTCGCGGTCGCCGATGGGACCGTCGTCTCGGTCCAGGACGGCAAGCCGGACGCGACCCCGAACAAGGTGATAACCCCGAAAACGTTGTCGGACTTCGGCGGCAACGAGGTCATGCTGGAGATCGCCCCCAAGGTCTACGCGGTCTACGGGCACCTGCAGCCGGGAAGTCTGCGGGTGAAGGTTGGCGACACCGTGAAGGTCGGCGCGCCTCTGGCCAAGATCGGGAACACCGGCCCGTCTCTCGGTCCCCACCTGCACTTCGGTCTCTTGAACCGCCCAGACATGTTCACCGGACGTAGCCTGCCGTTCGTCATCGACAGCTACACCTTGGCCGGCACCGTGGACTTCAAGGCCTCGCAGGGAGACACGCTGGCGGTCATCTCGAATTCGAAGCAGGTTCGTTCCGTCTACCCGCTCCACGGCACCGTCCAAAATTTCCCCTAGCTCAACCAGCAAAATTTCGGCCCGTGCAGTCTTCCAATATAGGCCGTCCGGAGGCAGACACACGATGGGAGAGTTTATTGTCTGGTTTATTCGCTCCTGGTTCTAAGCCATGAAGAGGTCTAACCAACCGATGAAGCCAACGGCCCTACCCCGAAATGCGTTCAGCGTGTTTGCCACGACACCCTGCCGTGGCTTATCTCTGTCTCGTTAGATGTTAATGCGCTGCGCGCGATGACAGCTCCCGCTCAACTAGCATATGGCATTGCCGCAGCCTGCTTTGCGGTTGCGCTCCACAAGTCCTCGGAGGTGGAGTGGTGGCAGCAGCACCGCACAGTCGCGTTTCTCATTGGGGCGAGTATTCCGATTTGCATACTTGCTGCATGGCTCTCGGAGACACCGATGCGCGAGGCTTCGTTCTGGGGCATTCATTTTATGCCGCACCGCCCTGAAGCACTCGTGATCGCTGCTTGGGTTGGTATTGCAGTCGGTCTTATCGCTCTGACAGCGTTTCTGCTCACTATTTCCGTCTATCTTGCCGCGGGGTTCCTTATCGGCGGTTTGCTGCTGGCGCAGTTCATCGATATGACCACGCCGCGGTCGTCGTCAAAACCGCCAATGGAGCAGCGGTCAATTGAGAGCGAGAAGTGAACATCTAACCAGCCGATGAAGCCAACGGCCCCATGGCGAAATAAGTTCAGCGTGTTTGCCACGGCACCCTGGATTTCATCCAGGTGCCCGGCTACCCTAGTGCGATTCGCCTCTTCACGCTCACACACTCCCGCCGTAATGTTGTTCAACGCTAGTCGTGGCTTATCTCTTTCTCGTTAGATGCATGAACTCCGTCTCTCGGCGACGCAATCGGACAAGCCTGGTCGCGATGATCATCGGCGGATTGCTGACAGTTGCTCCTGTTTTCGGTCCGCTCGGGAAGACCTTGCATTATTTGGACGACTTCATCGCTGAGCGGCCACAGCCGATGCGAGTGCCGGATATCTCGTTTTTCGCCGAGCTGCTGGCTCTGATCGCTTGTCCTGTCGGATTGCTCATGTTTGCCATATCGCTGGTTTTTTTTATCCGAAGTGCCAGGCCAACCGCGCCGCACGGATGATAACGACGTCTGCATCTAACCAGCCGATGAAGCCAACGGCCCCTCAGCAAGGCAATCTCAGAGTGCTTGTCACGGCACCATGCCGTGGCTTATCTCTTTCTCGTTAGGCCACTCACTCAGCGTAAATTGCCCCCAGAGTTCAGGAATGGACTGAAACAACAACAGAACAAAAAGGAAAATACCATGAATCAAAACACAATGAATGAAGTTAAGGACAAAGTGGCCATCGTAACCGGTGCCGCGAGTGGCATCGGCCGGGCGACAGTGGACCTGCTGCACGCCCGCGGAGCAATGGTCGTGGCGGAGGACATCAACCCAGCCGTGGTCGCGGTCTTCAAAGACAATAAACGCATTGTGCCATTCGTCGGCGACGTTGCCATCGAATCAGCCGCACAAAAAGTGGTCGCGCTCGCAGTCGAACGCTTCGGCAAACTAGACATCCTAGTGAATAACGCCGCCACGATTGTCTATAAGCGCGTGGTGGAAATGACGCTTGAGGAATGGGACCGGATTCTGGCCGTTAATCTGACGGGAGTGTTCCTCCACTCTCGCGAGGCGGTGCGCGCGATGATTCCCAAGAAGAGTGGTGCCATCGTGAACATCGGCTCCTACGCATGCTTTTTCGGCTTTCCAGCGATCGCCGCTTACTGCGCGTCCAAGGGTGGACTTTCCCAACTGACCCGCGTGCTCGCAGTCGAGAACATCCAGCATGGAATTCGCGTCAACGCTGTCGGCGCGGGCGATGTCGTGACGAACTTGCTCAACCACTTCATGCCTGACGGACGTGAGTTTCTGGCCCAGCACGGAAAGAACGCGCCCATCGGACGCGCTGCCCAACCGGAAGAGATCGCGGAAGTCGTCGCTTTCCTCGCCTCGGAGAGGGCGAGCTTCCTCGTTGGTTCGGTCGTAATGGCGGACGGAGGCTATAGCGTGCAGGTAGGCCCGACTGTGACGTAAGCCACGGCATCAAGAAAAGCGAACGAACAGCATGCAAACGAACATCGACAGCAAAGTCATTCTCATCACTGGCGCGAGCAGTGGAATCGGCGAGGCCACGGCCCGTCATCTTGCGACCAAAGGGCATCGGGTCGTGCTCGGGGCGCGCCGCACCGACCGCCTTGAAAAACTCGCCGGTGAGGTTCGCTCGGACGGGGGCGTCGCAGAATATCGGGCGCTAGATGTCACCAATCTCGCCGACGTGCAGACCTTCGCCGAATTCGCATTGGAGAAGTTCAGCAAGATCGACGTGATCATCAATAACGCGGGTATTATGCCGCTTTCGCCGCTAGCCGAACTGAAAATTGAAGAGTGGAATCGCATGATTGACGTGAACCTCCGTGGCGTCCTCCACGGCATCGCGGCTGTACTCCCGCACATGACGGCGCGCAAGGCTGGCCACGTGATCAATCTCTCGTCCATTGGTGGGTTTCATGTCTGGCCTACTTGCGCGGTTTACAGCGGCACGAAGTTCGCCGTGCGTGCCATCTCGGAAGGATTGCGCCTCGAAACAAAGGATATTCGCGTGACGATCATCTCGCCCGGTGTTGTAGAATCGGAACTGGCAAGTACCATCACCGATCCCGCGACCCAAGCGGCCATGGCCGATTATCGGAAAGTCGCACTGACACCCGATGCCATCGCGCGGGCAGTGGGTTACGCCATCGAACAACCGACAGACGTGGACGTTAACGAAATCATTGTCCGCCCGACGGCTGGCGCGCAGTGATGAACCGCGTATCGAACCAGGTGCATGCACCGTACCGTCCATGGTTATGAAGACATTCGTAAAGAAAGACTATCCGCTGCCTAACATCCGGCGGTATCTGGAGCCAGGTCCAATCCTTCTCGTGAGTTCGGCATGGAAAGAGAAGACCAACATCATGACGATGGGCCTAACCAAGCGCTGGAGCGAACCGCTGACCGGCGCGCAAATTTACTTTCAATGACTTCAACACTTAACTTCGAAGCACAGCTCGCTATCGTCAGCGGTCGCTCAGCTTGGTCTCGTTAGGCGACATTCGCACTTTTTCATGAAACTCGTGATGTTTGACATAGATGGCACTCTCACGCAGACCTTCCAAGCCGATGAAGCGTGTTTTGTCCAAGCTCTGCGAGAGGTATTTGGCTTTACCGGGATCAACACGGATTGGGCATGCTATCCGCATTGCAGCGACTCAGGCATTCTGGAGGCGCTATTCCAGCTAGGGCTCGGACGCTCGCCACTACCAACCGAGATTTCCACTTTTCAGGCTCATTTTGTATCGCTACTCACCGCTGCAACTGTTGTCCAGCCGTTCAATCCGATTGCAGGTGCGCGGGATTTCCTTAGCAATCTCACCAGCAGTTCTGCTTTTGCTGTTTCGCTCGCCAGCGGCGCGTGGGAGTGTTCCGCCCGATTCAAGCTTGCAAGCACCGGTTTAGATTTCCCGCAGATTCCAGCGGCATTTTCGGATGATGCCCACGCACGCGAAGCTATCATGCAAGCGTCACTGGCTAGAGCGGCACAGTCTCGTTCCCGAGACTCATTTGATGCCGTCATTTACGTTGGGGACGGCGTCTGGGACGCACGCGCAGCGCGCAATCTCGGTTTCCGCTTCATTGGCATTTCGCACGAACCAGCCAGAGTTGAGAGGCTTTACGCCGAGGGAGCGCACCATGTCTTCGCTGACTATCTTGATGCAGACTCTTTTATGGCCGTCCTACATGAATCCAACCATGTCGCCTAACAATGCGATCCAGCTAACGGGTTCCGCATGTCATGCCTCGTGCTTGCTTCGCCGCACGAGGCACGCCATGCTCCCACCCGTAGCTGATCTTGTTCTCGTTAGATGCTAGCGCGTGTCTTTGCACTTGTGTTGCTGGCACCCAGTGCGGTGCTGGCGACATCGTATTCTTTCCGCACCCAACCGACTGGGCCCCTCGGCGGACCAGTGAGATTCGAGTTTCGTGCTGAGTCGACCGCAGGTGCGAAGCGGGATGTCACATCGCTCACAGTGTCGAAACGGACGCTGGATCACACATGGAAGCCGGTGTGGTCGATCAGCGGAAAGGCGCTCGGCACCATTGCGACATGCTTGGCTATTCTCGCATTTGTTGCAGCTATTACTGACAAGACCGCAAATGTTTCCGGCAATGACTGGTGAAAGGAGCAGTTACGTTATTGTTCGCCATGTTTGTAGCTGGGAATGTCGACGGGCTTGTTAAGTTTGCACGGCGTCTGAAGGAAGCATCTGTGGCGCTCCGGGAATGTCTAGCGAAGAATGGGGGCGAGTCAGGCGAGGCAATTGTGTCCCGCCTTGATTTTCGGCTCACGGTGCTTGCGGCGATAGTTGGTCACATATTCGGTGATTCTATTGTCATTGCATCAATCTGGTTGTATCTAAACCCGAAATAGAAGCTATCGATTCCGCCAGCGTCAGCTTTCCTTGTGATCGTTCGTCTGCAGGTGACTGAGCTCATTCTCGTTAGGCCTATGAAATCGCCGTCGATTTGTGTGCTTGCTGCCTTGCAACTGAGTTCGTTTTCATTAATAGCACAAGAATCGCCAACTCCGGGCGTATCGGGCTCACCACAGCAGCCTTCGCCATCTTCAGGAGCATCGGCACCGGCAGCTCCGGTGCGCGAAGGAGCCCACGATTTCGACTTCCTCGTCGGTAACTGGAACGCTCACGTTCGCCGGCTTCCCGATCGTCTGGTCGGTTCGACCACCTGGATCGAGTATGATGGCATCTCGAATCACAAGAAAATTCTGGATACCAACGCGAACTTTGAAGAATTCGAAGTCGACAATCCTGGGAAGCACCTTCACATCAAAGGGCAAACGCTCAGACTATATAATCCGGAGTCGCGTCAGTGGAGTATCTACACTTTGGACTTGGACAAAGGCGTTCTCAACCTGCCGCCGGTTGTGGGTCAATTTACCGGCAATCGAGGCGAGTTCTACGATCAGGAACAATATAAGGGCCGCTCGATCTTGGTGCGGTACGTCTGGTTGAATATCTCACCGAAATCGGCGCGAATGGAACAGTCCTTCTCGCCTGACGGCGGGAAAACGTGGGAAACAAACTGGATCTGCGAACTAACTCGATAGCATAAACGTGTCGCACGATATGATAACCGGACCGCTCGCTGTGCGCCTCTTCAATCCGGAACTTTTCCGCGCAGAACTGTGAGTGAATACGGCGGCAGTTCGTAGGTTGATGAGCCTTCTCGCGTAAAGCGCGCGGGTGGGAGACTCCGGATTGGATGTCCGTCTGGGCCGTCGTCGTGCCAGGCGTATTGCTGTCGCGAAAATTGGATCACCTCTACCTGTCCTACAAAACGCACTGGCTGCTGTGCGGCGGGAATGTTGAACTGCACATTGAGCTGGGCTGCGTGCTTGGGATGTTTGTTAATTGCAAGAAGCGCCCACTGTTTGTCTGGTCGTCGCACTGCATAGACGGTGACGGCAGGCGATGACGTGGGTTTCTCCTGCTTGATGGTTACGGGAAATATGTCGTGTGAGTCGCTTGTTGGCTGCATCCATTCTTTCGTGATCAACTGAGCAGCGTAGTACACGGACAATCGATTCAGTTGATCCCCCTTTGGATTTAACTGAAGGATCATGAGATTGCCCCAAGAACACTTGAGCTCATCCTGTAGATAGTTTGGCTCGTATCCGTACAGGTACGACTTGGCGCCGCCTAACGTCAGAAAAGTTGCGACTGTGTCTGCGTTGAAGAGAGCACCTTCGACGTCCACTTCGTGACGTCCGGCAAAGACAGAATAGCCGTATTCGGTCATCAGCCATGGGATGTCAGAAGGCACGCCGTCGCTGCGCAAGCTAGCCAGCATTGACCCAAGGCGCGACGGAATTTCCAACAGCTGCGGCGGGGCAGGGGCGCAGATATTGTCGAAGGGGTAAAACTCAAATGAAAGAAAATCGAAGGGCGCTCCGGCACCTCGAACACACTTCAAAAATCGATTCATCCAGGAACGATTCCCGAACGCATCGGCCCACGTAAGCAACCGGTCTTCGAAATTTTGCAAGCTCGGCCCCCCGAGTTTTAGATGCGGATTCAGCGTGCTCAGCCGCCGAGCGACTCCGGCGTAAAGCGCAGCGTAATCCTCTGGCGAAACCCATTGGCCATCGGGTTCTTCGCCCAGTTCGACTCCTTCCAGATTGTAGTTGCGCCGCAGCAAATAATTGATCTCAGCGGCGGCGTTCTCAGGTGTGTCGTACAACACGCCGACTGGCACGAGCACGGGCAAGGTGTTCGTAAGCGCGCCGCGCAGAATGAAATCGAGTCCCGGCTGCTCGATGCTGAAGTCAATATCTTCGGCGCGATGCCACGGATCAGTTGATGACACATAGATGATTGTCTGCCGATGGCGATCGGGCGCGTGATGGACGTAATCATGGAAATGACCACGCGCATCGACCGTACCGAGCTCAATCTCACGAATCGCAAATCCAAGTTGATCACGAATATCTTCGGACGTTGCTGCGCTGGTTCGCGAGCTACGGCTCATGACGACGCGTACAAATCTGACCGAACGCGGACGCTCGGCGATTCGAATCGGTTCATTGCGAATGCGAGCATCAGCGACATTTCCATGGGCGAATAGCTGCCAGTCGTCATCATCATCGGCGTGCACGTGCATCGGATCGTCGCCCGGCCAATATTCGACTCGATACTTCTGGGCGTACGGCGCCCCCCAATGGATGCGGATGGCGTTCACCGGTTTCGGCGCACCCAGGTCGATCACTACCCACTGCGGATGCGCGTCTTCGGGTTCACCGGTGAAATGTGAATCGAGGTACGGATTGCTTTTCCAAAACGATCCTTCGTCGCCATCGGTGATACGGGAATAGCCGTCATCGTTTGCTTGATCGATGGTGTTTCCGCGTCGTGGCAAACGATAGCCATAGGAGAGGTTGATCGGTTCCCCGAGTGAATCGTCGGACGTCCAGTATCCGCATTTGTGAAGCGGATCGCTCCACGTGCCGCGCGGGTTCCAATGCCACACATCACCGGCAAGCTCGGTGCGCAACCGGTACGTCAATGGCCCGAGCCCGGCTGAGAGCATCTCGGCGATATTTTTGTCCGTAAACATCCGGGCACATTCGCCTTTCTCGTGGCCGTCAATACCTGCGCCCAACGCGTGGGTTGGCACCCAATGGTTTACAGGATGATCTGCAAGAACAATTGCAGAAACCGCAAATGACTTCTCCTCGCCGCGTGCTTCTTTTGCCGAGGTTAACTGGACAACTGCTGAGACCACTGCTGCGCCACGAAGACAGTTTCGTCCCAGACAGCTTGCGAGCCACGAACTATTCACGACGCCAACATGGATGCATATCGGCTGATAATGAAAGTGAAGCGAGGATGCAGTCGCACTCGTCCTGTGGCGAGCTTCGCGAAATGAGCTCGCCGCCTTGTGGGATTGCGCCCGAAGTGCTTTTAGGAGTGCGATGCGTCCTCGCATCGCTTTTGTTATTTACCGCTGTGCTTTCTCCAATTGCTTCCTGACATGCTTTTTCTCGCTACGAACGTCGCTCAAATGACTCTGGAGGAGCGGTAGCTGCGATTTTTGCCGATTCGGGTGGTGCTGTAGCTTCTTGCCGACCCGGTACGCAGGCCCGGGCTGTTTCGCCTCACCAATCTGTTGCAGCAAAGCGTCTTCTTCTCTTTGAAGCGCTGCGTAGCGGTCCTGGAGCGTCCGAATCTCGTTCTGCCGACTTTCTTGTTGTGCTCGAACTTGATTTGCCTTTTGCGATGCCTCCGCCTTCTGTCGCAAGACTGCTTCTTGTTCCTTTCGAACTTGATCGAGTCCTGCACTTTGCTGCGCCGAGTAATCGGCAGCTTTCTGGGGATCGTAGCCAAAGCGCTGCTGAACATCTTTAGGGAGCTCCGTAAAATAAATTTTTGAGATACCCGACTTACCCGTCACGATGACGCCATCAGGTTCGACTCGGCTAACCGTGACATTCTTATATTCCTTTCCAGCGTTTGTTTTGAAATCGTCCGCGAGTGCAATTGGAATGCAACAGACTGTTAGGAAAAGCAGGATCTTCATCTTTGGCTGGGTGGGCTGGCTTTGCTCTGGTTCTCAATTATTTGGATTTTTCAGTCAACAACGATGTTAATCGAGTGTCTGAATTTCTCGCTTCCATGCGTTTATTGAATTCAGTCTTATTGTGCAGCGCGATCGGCGTAGCAGTGCTCTTCACTGCATGCAAAAAGCCCGCGGCGGCTGCGCGCATCGATCCGAACGGCCCGGTGGAGGTGGTTATTCCCGACCACGGAGTTTACACGGGCGCTTTCATGGATTTTGGCGATGAGGAGGACGATGTGACCCTGGAGACGATCGAAGATTTCGAACAGATGGTCGGCAAACACCAAACGATCATTGTTTCGTCGAGCTACTGGGGTGAACAAAATTTCCCGGTAGACAATCTCAACGTCATCTGGCGGCACGGCTCGCTGCCGCTTGTTTTTTGGTCCCCCTGGGACAAACCGTATGAAGAAGATCACGGGCCCGACAAATTCGCGTTGACTGAGATTCTTGCCGGCAAATGGGACGCATACATCGACAAATGGGCGGTCGGCGCACGGGACTTTGGTCATCCATTAATCGTGGTATTCGGCGTTGAGATGAACGGGACGTGGTTCCCCTGGTCAGGAGCTTACTATGGTGGCGCCCAATGGGACCCTGAGCACAACAATTGGAAAGGCCCCGAAACATTTCGCAACGCTTTTCGTTATGTGGTCGATCGTGTGCGCGCGCGCGGTGCGGCAAACATCAAGTGGATGTTTCACACGAATAATTATCCTTACCCTTACGAACCCTGGAACTGCGCGGCGGCTTATTATCCCGGATCAGATTACGTCGATTGGCTTGGTCTCAGCGTCTACGGGCAGCAATACAAGGATGAACCTAATCCAGACATACCGTCTCTTGTGAACTGGCCTTATGAGGAGATCTGCAGGCTTGATCCGCATAAGCCGGTAATGATTGCCGAGTGGGCGACCGGCGAATTCCCTCTGGCGACGGCTGATCGCAAGGCAATGCGCAAACCGGAATGGATCAAGCAGGCGCTGGAGCTCTTCCGCACGCGCTATCCGCGAATCAAAGCCGCGCTTTACTGGCATGAGCGCTGGCAAAACGCCGACGGGTCCTATAGCAATCTGCGGGTCAATTCTTCCGTGGAATCGTTGCGAGCGTATCGCCAGGGAGTCGCGCATCCTGATTGGCTGGGCGATTTGATTTTGCGAGCGATTCCGAAAAGGTAATGGAGATGGCCCGCCCTCGGACCGCACTGATCCACGGCGCGAGGGCGCGCCGGCTCCATTGTGCCGCCATTATGTATCGCGCTATTACGGTTTCTCTGGCGCGCTCTTTTGGAGATCGAGAGCGAGTCGCCATTGGCCATCGGAGTCGATTCGCCAGATACAAACGTAGATGCCGCGCTGCGCGGTGTTGTCGCGCTCGCTGGTGTATTCGCCGTATTCATAAGCGAGATCGATTGGAGTACTGTTGCCGACGCCTAGTGGTGTGCGCGTTGTTTTTGCATCCTCTTCGGCCAGCATTTTTTTGGCGGCTGTGCTGCCCACAGCCGGCAACTGGCCGCGGCGATAAACGCGAATGTCGTCGCTGGCGTGGTCGATGATCGCGTCGCCTTCATCGTCGTTGAGCGATTCTGCAAAATTGCGTTCTGTTTTTTCCAAATCGGCGTCGGCAGATTGCGGATGAACGAGGGAAGAGTTCGGAAGGTATGTTCTAATTTCAGTTTCTGGCTCTTGTGGCTGGGGATGGTTGATACCAACATCGAGCGCGACTTTCCACACGCCCTTCATATCCTTTCGCCAGATCGTTACGAAGTGGCCGAACCCATCCGGATTTTTTGCGTCGCGCGATTTCCAGAATTCCGATGGCCCGGTCGTATAGCCGAGATCACCACTGCGCGAGATGGAGGCGAAGGTCGGTCGCCAGGTTATGGCAGGGTCGTCCTTAGTTTCCCGCCAAAATTTTTTGCCGTTGACTGCATTGGGCGTGAAGATTACGGCGTCGTCGGCGAAAACAGAGAGGGATGCTTCGCGAAATCCTTTTTCGCCGGCAAGTTTAGCGTAAGCCTTTTCTGCAGCGATGAGTGAACCGACCGCTTTCCCAGGATCGATATCCGCTGCGCGCGCGCCTGCGAGCGCGAGGAAGGCGAGAAATAAGAAAAATTTCGATAGTCTAGACAAAATCACCCCTTGGCAGCGTCTTGAGTATAAAGACCGTGAACAGGTCATGCAAAACCTGGCCAGCCATGAGGATTGGAAGAGTTGCTTTTCTGAAGTTGCTCCCGGGTTGCTGCTCTTCGCCCGGCAATGGGTGCAGTCGGCCGCCGACGCAGAAGACATTGTGCAGGAAGCTTTCGTCAAGTTTTGGCGGCGCAACCACAAGATCGAGAACCGTGCGCTCCTTTACACTGCCGTGCGTTCCATTGCTCTCGATTTCATCCGTCGCGATAGCCGCCGCGCCCGACGCGAGGCCAGCGCGATTAGCGAAACTGATGAATTTATCGAGCCACAGTTTGAATTTGAGGATGACACGCAGCGAGCTCTCGCTGAAGCAATCGACGTTCTGCCCTGCGAACAACGCGAGGTGGTCGTCATGAAAATTTGGAACGAATTAACCTTCGCCGAGATTGCGGGCGTCCTCGGCGTTTCGCAAAACACCGCGGCGTCACGTTACCGGTACGCGCTGGCCGCGTTGAGAAACACGCTACAACCCAGATGAACGATTTTTCTGAGATCGAGAATGAACTGAGGAAGCTACGACCCGCGCAGCCTTCGCCGATCCTGTTTGAGCGCATCGAGGAAGCTATGATGAATTGTCGCGAAGGAGCTTGGTCTGCCACGCAATCTCGAAAGCCGTCGCCCTACAATTGGTTGTCGCTTGGCTTCGGACTCGCCGCCGCAGCAGCTCTGGTTTTGTTCGCGGCAATCAGCATGGAACACCAACACGATGGCGGCAAAGAAATCGCCCAAATTTCGCGCGAATCTGAAACAGCGCCGCTACGAAGCTCAGCCAAAGAATCGACTTCGTCTGACAAATTTCTGCCTGCGGGTGCGACGCGGCTGGTTTACAACACGCGCAACGAAGGATTGCAGTTTGCCCGCGGCTCCGGCCAGCCGCTGCGGCGGCTTCGTTACCAGACTCGTGAGACCTGGCAGTGGCGTAATCCAACGACCGGCGCGTCACTTCGTGTGTCTTATCCCAGCGAGGAAGTCGTCCTCATTCCGGTGTCAGGCCAATGATTTAACAAACTAATATTATGAAAATAAAATCCATCGCTACAATCGCAGCTATCGGCGCGTTGCCGATCTCAGCGTTTACTCAGACACCGCCGACGCCGCCACAACCGCCGGCTCCGCCTCATGCGCCAGGCATGCCAGGGCATCACGAGAAAGCGCCCAAGGTGCCGATGACATTTCTCGGTGTGGAGACGTCGCAAGTTCCCGATGTTGTGAGTGAACAGCTTGGGTTGGCCAAAGGTCTCGGCTTGGTCGTCGAGTATGTGGTGCCGAATAGTCCTGCCGCGTCAGCGGGCATTCAGCAGAATGATATCCTTAAGATGCTGAACGACCAGATTCTGATCGAACCAAGCCAACTGCGAAAGCTCCTACAAACTTTCTCTGACGGCACTGACGTGACCCTCACGATCTTGCGCAAGGGTCAGGAGCAAAAGATCACCGTTAAGCTCGCCAAGAAAGAAATGCCGCAGCGTCACTCGATGATGCCCGGAGAAAACCACGATGGGCACTGGGATTTCGATGAGACAGGCGATCTCGGCGAGCAAATGCAAGAATTGAAAGAACAGTTGCAAGATCAGCTGGGGGACGCGCAACGCGGCATAATTCGTGGAGCAGTGATCAAAGCTCACGAGGCGGCGAGACGCGCTCGGGAAGATGCCCGTCGCGCCGCGCGGGAGATCCGCATTTTGAGCAAGGATAACGGCGGGCTAAGGGCTACGAAGATCGACCTTGGCAAAGCGCAGATCGTTTTCTGCGATGGCAAAGGCGAGATGAAGTTGGAAACTGTAAATGGGAAAAAATTGCTCACGGCCAAAGATCCGCAGGGCAAATTGCTCTTCAGCGGCCCGGTCGAAACGAAAGAAGACCTCGATAAAGTGCCAGCCGATGTTCGCCAGCGTTACGAGAGTTTACGGCAGAATGATTTGCCTGCAGTGACGCCTCAAGCCGACGCCGATAAGACCGATGGAATCGATGCGGATGACGATGACGACGGCGATGATGAAGATGAGGGAGAGAGTCCTGCACCATTGTCAGAGCAAGTTTCACTCAAATCCTTGTCGCCCACGTTCTCCTTCTGAATTCAGTCTGATTGAGGCAGAGGAGGAACTCTGCCGAGCATCTTAACCTGGTCTGGCCAGCCGCTCGGCGGAGTTTTTTTTGCGGGCTGTAGCGTCCGCTGTCCTCAGCGGATTTCGTACTGCCACGTCTGAAAAGCCAATGCGTTGAGGACAGCGCACGCTACAGAGGACCGCGTTGAGAATCACATTCAGGCATTTTTCTTGCCGGGATAGATCCCCGCGCTATAACGGGAACGCGTAAAGATGCGGGTCTTTTTCTTCATCGCGATCATTGCGTTCTTCTCGCCACTGCATGCAGAACTACCATCCCCTTCGGGTTCACCGTCCCTTGAGCAGCGCATCGCAGACCTGGAAGCTTATGTAAATAATTCATCGCGCGGCGCCGATGTGGTGAATCCTGCAACGGGTTCGAACATCGGGGGCCCCGGCCCAAGCTACAATGCCTGGATGATGACGTGCGCTGCCCTGGTGCTTTTCATGACCTTGCCGGGCCTGGCGCTTTTTTACGGTGGCTTGGTCCGTGCGAAGAACGTTTTGTCGGTTCTTGCTCAATGCCTCGGCATCGCGGGCTTGGTGACGATCCTTTGGTGGGTGGCAGGTTATTCTCTCGTATTTTCGCGCGGATCGCCCTTCATCGGCGGATTGAACTTTGCTTTTCTGCACGGTGTCGATGCTCGACCGAACAGTGATTATTCGTACTGGGTCTCGCAGAATGTTTTCGCCATGTATCAACTAATGTTTGCCATCATCACGCCGGCGTTGATCATTGGCGCCGTTGCTGAGCGAATGAAATTCGCTGCCGTGCTCGTTTTCGTCGGTGCCTGGATGTTTGCCGTCTATTTTCCAATCGCCCATATGGTTTGGGGAATTGATGGCTGGATGAACGGCGTCTGGAATCCGGCGGCGAAGATCACTGCAATCGATTTCGCTGGCGGCACCGTCGTTCACATGACCTCGGGTTGGTCGGCGCTGGTCTTATGCATTTTTCTTGGGCACAGGCTCGGATTTAGAAGAGAAATCATGGCGCCGCACAGCATGGTGCTTTGCATGGTCGGAACGGGTTTACTCTGGGTAGGCTGGTACGGTTTCAACGCGGGAAGCGCTCTTGCGCCTGATGGAATCGCGGCAAACGCCTTCATGAGCACCACGCTTGCAACCGCAGTGGCTTCCTTCACCTGGGCCATGCTCGAGTACGCGCTGCGCGGCAAACCGAGCGTGCTCGGATTTTGCTCCGGTGCAGTGGCCGGACTGGTCGTAATCACACCGGCCTGTGGATATGTCGGTCCAAGCGGTGCAGTCATCATTGGAATTGCTGCCGGCATCGTTCCGTTTTTCGCCTGCACGAAATTGAAAACGTGGCTCGGCTATGACGATGCGCTTGATACTTTCGGGATCCACGCAGTCGGCGGTACCCTCGGCGCATTTCTCACCGGCTTCCTTGCGACTGCGACTGTGAATCCAAATCTTTCGCTATCGCTCGCTGGATCGCTAAATCCCGCGACGCAAAACGGTCTTGCTCGAATCGTCGGTCACACGTTGTGGATCGAACAGTCAAAAGCGATTGTGGTCACGATAACCGTGGCCGTGGTGGGAAGCGCGATCATCGGTGCAATCGTTAGAGGAGTGATCGGTCTGCGCATCGCACCTGAAATCGAGCGACAGGGGCTCGACATCAATCAACATGGCGAAGAGGGTTACATTACTTCGTGAAGATGATCGACCACGCTTCCGCTTCCTCTTAATCTTACGCTTCATTAAAGCGGTGAAGCAGAGAAGAAGACTTAGAGGCAGAGGGCAGAGGCAGAGGAAGAGCGTAGCAAATGAACCAGGGCACGGATCACCTTCGGTTGCTTGCGATATTCCATTACGTCGTGGCTGGCCTGGCGGCGCTGTTTTCTTTGTTCCCGCTGCTTTACACGATGGTCGGCAGTATTTTCATATTCGCCGCGCGACACGGTACGCCGAAACCAGGTGAAGAGTTGCCGCCTGAATTTCTTGGCTGGATTTTTATCGCACTGGGTTTGCTTTTGTTTTTACTCGGGATCGCAATGGCGATTTGTATTTCGATTGCCGGCCGATGCCTGTCGCGCCGCAAATGTTATACGTTCGCGCTCGTCATAGCGTGCCTGGAATGTCTCTTCATTCCGTTCGGAACAATTCTCGGAGTCTTTACGATCGTAGCGCTTTCGCGCGAGTCAGTGAAAGCGTTGTTTGCGACGGCGCAGCCGCCGTGTTGAGAGTTCGCTTTGGATTTTTTAAGGAGCAGGCGATGGAGCTGCTCGAATCCCCGCTTCAACCCAGTGGCCCGGGAGATGACTTCCCGTGCCGCCGCTGACCCAAACATAATGTTTTATCCGTTTTTCCGCCGACGGGCGCAGGTCGAAATCGATCCGCGAATTCGCCCCGGTCGCTTTTACCGTGATGGAGGCACTTACTTTGCCGGCTACAAGAAGGGTCATTTTGTACATGCCTCTCGGCAACGCAACCGTGTAATGGCCGCTGACATCCGTGCGACTGATAATCGGCGAGATTTGTCCGCCTTTCTGCTCAAAACGGACTTCGGCGTCTTTGAGAGGGCGGCCCTCCGCGCCGAGGCCATTTCCCTCGATAGAGGAAGTCTGCGCTGAGAGCGTCGCGGAAAAAGCGAACGAACCCGCGAAAAGAAGATCACAAATCAGGACGCGGCAAGGCACACGCAAATACTGCCCCACTCCCTGAGGATGGCGCAATGCTGTCTCGCGTCAGAACACTTGGCAGCGAGAGCTCAATTCCCTGTGTTCGGGTTGCCCCTGCTCAGAGCTTCACGCCGCAGTTCTTCGGCGCTGGCTCTCTTGACGTTCAAAGTGCCCGGTTCAGTGGCGCCGTCGGGAACTTCGACCCAGCGGCCGCCTGTATGGGTTCCAGTAGCAGCCGGTACCCAGACCATGTGCTTCCCTTTTTTCTCGCCTGCGCTTGCTTGCGATGTGGAGGTTGGTCTCAGATCAAAATTGAGTTGTGTCGCCTGATCCGGCTTTGTCTTTGTATTCGTGATTGATGCCTTCACCGCCCCGTTTACTACCAACGAGACCCGGTAAACGCTCGCTGTGAGACCCTGCGAAATATAGCGACCCTTGGCATCCGTCTTCGCCGTATTGAACAGTTGCTTGCCATCTTTTGACTCGATGCGAACATCTGCGCCCTTAATTGGTTGTCCTTTAGCGTCGTTAACGGTCCCCTGAATGCTTGATGGCCCGGCCCAGGCGCTCGCCACACAAAGAAGCAAACCAATAACTCCAATCTGCAGTGATCTAATCAACATATGCAAGGACGATATACGCACTGACTGAGGCCAGCAACTTTCACGGATATCGGCCGCAAATTGCTTGTTGATTTCTTCTTTTGTTTCCATTTTTCTGTGCCTCATAATTTTCCTTTTGATAGAGTGATCCATTGGTTCCTACAGGAAAAAAGAGGCGAAGTTCCCAAATAATTTGCTGAATGGGGGGAAAGGCGACGCTTCCGCGAGTGGACTGTTGCCGTGTCCGCTCCTGTGTGACGCGCGGTTACACGACCCCGCCGGGCCGTGGCTACAGCTTAAAGCGTTTTCTCAATACGATGTACCAGGTGCCCGCCCTTGATTTTGGCCGTCGCTTCGCCACCGCCGTTTTCGAAAGAGCCATTCCTGAAAATGCTGTGCCAGCCGACGACTTCGCTTAGCTAGTCCGATGGCGAAGGCGTCACGGGAAAGGCGTCGGTCCCAACCCTGGAACTGAACCTGGCTGTTGTGTCAGTTGTTGGCGACGTAGATCTTCACCAGTGCCTGTGTGAACGTTGGAACCGGACGCGGCCTTCCCATACTCGTCAACTTCGACCCAGTTACCACCGAGGTGGCTTCCGGTACGAGCCGGCACCCAAACGATATTCTTTCCTTTCTTTTGCTCGGTAGTTGCTCGCACCGCCGCCACCCGCTTCAGATCTAAATTGAGTTCAGTAGCCTGATCTTGCTTGGTTTTTATGTTGGTAATACACGCTTTGACTGCACCATTCACCAATAACGTTACCCGGTAAACTCTAAGCTGCAGCCCCTGTGAAACATAGCGACCTCTCGCATCACTTTTTACGGTTTTGAAGAGCTGCTTACCATCTACCGATTCAATCCGAACATCCGCACCTTTAATCGGCTGCCCGCTCGCGTCCTTCACGATGCCCTGAATGCTTGCTGGTCCGGCCCAGGCGTTGGCCGCACATAGCATCAATCCAATGATCCCTATCCGTAGTAACTTTATAGCCATACCTATTGAGGAAACACGCGGGAGGCGCGGCGAGTAGCTTTGGTGACGTTTGGAGCAAATTCGCTGCTCGTTTTTGCTCGTATGGTCTTGGACATGCCTGGAATTCCAGCGTGACGATTCTGATTTCGTTATCGTTTGCATGTGATTCATGTTTTTGTTGCTGGGTTAGTAGTTCACTAGTTCCTACAGGAAGAAGGGAGCGAAGTTCCCAAGTATTTTGCTTTAAACGACAGCGAAGGCGTTGATGAGTGTTGCTTTAGGCGCGCCTCTGTGAGGCGCGCACACGGCCCACAGGGCCGTGGCTACAGACTAGAAGCGTTTTCTCAAAGCGAAGTCTCAAGTGCGACCCTTCATGTTGGTCGTCGCTTCGTCGTAGCCGTTTTCAAAATTACCAACTACGAGCGGTGATTGTCTGAATGTTGGAACCGGAATGCGCCTTTCCGCTGTCGTCGACTTCGACCCAATTACCGCCGATATGGCTCCCGGTACGACTTGGCACCCATACCATGTGTTTTCCGCCCTTTGCAATGTTACCTGCTTGGGACGGTGGCTTGAAATCGAAATTCAGCTGAGTCGGTTGATTCGCCTTGGTCTGCGTGTTCATGATCGACGCCTTGACCGTGCCATTCACAAGCAATGTTACCCGGTAAACGCCCGGTTGCAGTCCCTGTGAAATATAGCGGCCCTTTGGATCGGTCTTAACTGTGCTGAACACCTGTTTGCCATCTTTCGATTCGATCCGAACGCCTGCGCCTTTAATCGGTTCGCCTTTTGCATCTTTTACAAACCCCTCAATGGACGCTGGCCCGTCCGCTGTAGTTTTGTTCGTTCGGAGGCCGGCTTCCGATGCGCGATAACCCTCACTGGTAGCGAATCCTGTCCCTAGAGGCGCAGGGGTCACGTCCGCTGTACTTTTGCTCGTTCGCAGGTCGGCTTCCAATGCGCGATAACGCACACTGGTAGTGAATCCCGTCCCTGGAGGCGCTGCGGTCACTCGAGTGTCCGGGCGGCGCGGGTCGAAATTTCCCGGAGATGTGTAATCCGGAACTGTGAATGGATTAAGTGGATTCTGTACGGGCACATTAATGCCGATACTGGTTACTCCTGTCGGATGAGTTACATCCGTGAAAAGTCGCTGTAGATAAAGGTCGTATACGCCATTGCCGGGTTGTTCGTGGGCGGAAAGCCGAACGGCGAGCTTGATCTTGAGCGCGTCAACGATGGACCGGGCGATTTCGTCTTGGAGTGCAAACGCGCCGGCCAACTCGCGGTCATACGTTTCCGTCCAAACGCGAAAACCGTTTCGCGCGTCAATCAGTTCGGCTGTCACACGAACACGGTTACCTTGGCGCTGCAAACTTCCTTCAAGCACATTTCCAACGTTGAGTTTTTCTCCAACCTCCTTTGTGTTCTTTCCTTTCAATGAGAATGACGAAGTTCGGCCGACCACGCGCAAACCGTCAACCTGCGCCAACGTATGGAGAATCTCCTCGCTTATGCCGTCAGCCAAATATTCCTGATCTTTGGTCTCGCTAGAATCGGTAAATGGTAGAACGGCAATACTCCTGTCTGGGGGATTAAACTGCGACGCTCGGAAGAGTTCGCCGCGAAATAACCAAACCGCAGCCGCACCTAAAAGGAGACCGGCAGTAGCTGCTCCAACCAGTTTGGGGTTACGCTGCGACCAGCGCCAGATCCGCGCTGGGGGTGAAACCGGGCGGGCGACGATCGGACGGCCGCCGAGCCAGCGTTCCAGATCTGCTGCGAGGTCTCCGGCGGACTGGTAGCGGGCTTTTGGATCACGTTCGAGACAGCGTGCACAGATCGTCTCCAAATCCCGATCCAGCGATGGTGCCAGCGAGCGTAGTTTGGGCGCCTGCGTTTCAGACGCTTGGCGAATCACGGAAACCGGATTGGAACCCAGGAATGGTGGACGTCCGGCAAGCACGTTGAACAGAACTGCGCCGAGACTGTAAACATCGGCCGCTGGGATAAAATCGGCGCCTGCGCCATCGGCCCGCTCCGGGGCAATAAAACCTGCGGTTCCGAACGTAGTCAGCGATCTCGTAAGGTCGTTGTTTCCGTCCAGCAGCTTCGCCAAACCGAAGTCGCTTACCAGTGGTTCGCCACGATCGTCGAGCAGAATGTTTCCCGGTTTGATATCGCGATGGAGCACTCCGCGGCTGTGAGCGTATTCGACAGCGCGCGCGACCTTTGCCATCAGTTGCACGCACTTCCGCGGTTCATCGCGGAGAGAAGCAAGGTGCTCGCGCAAACTTCCCTTCTCCGCGAGTTTCATGCTGAAAAACGGCAGGCCGTCCTCGCTTTCGCTCACTTCATAAATCGGAAGGATGTTCGGGTGATCCAGACTGGCCACCGCCTGTGCTTCTCGTCGGAAACGCTGCAGCGCTCCGCGTGAATCAGCGCGATAACTAAGGACGCGCTTTACCGCGACGATGCGCCGGGAATGTCGTTGCCTGGCGCGATAGATCACGCCCATGCCGCCGCAACCGATCTGCTCGAGAATTTCGTAATTTCCCAGCTGCCAGGGCTTGTCGCGCGCGTCCAACTCGTCGAGTACGGTTTCATAAACCGCCTTCGATACCTCGCCACCAGTTTCCAATCCCTCGCGCAGCAGGCAGCTCACGCAAACTCCGGTGTCGAGTCGCGTGGTTGCTCCGCACTTCTCGCATTTTGCGTGCTCTTTGGTAGTGCTCGGGAGCGGATCGGAGCGTGGATCTGAGTCTGTCATCGCAATTACTCGGTTCCTGTTGCGAGTGACGCACACAGGTAACGAATCTCGTCGTCGATGTCGGCGGGGTTTTCGACTGTTTGGGAGACTTCAGTGCGCAGCAGGCTGCGGTAGCGCAGCCGGATGCTGTGCAGTTGTTTCTTCACGGCAGTCTCAGCTATTCCCAGGTCCGCAGATAGCCGAGCGTATGACACCTCATCGCGTTCGTCCATAAGGTGAGGGCTTAGTGCCTGGAAAAGCCAGAGCTTGCCTTTGCTTTCACATTCTTCGCGAAGCCGTTGAAGCGCGTGTTCCACCACAGTCGTAGCCCAATTGAAGTCGAACAACTCCTCCGGCGGCAATGACTCGAACGCTTGCGGCGGGATGGATAATTGCGAAGGCGCTTCTGCCATCCAATCGTGCCAGGAAATGAATTCCATACCGCCGCCGCGCTTGCGGGCATGTGTTTTCGCCGCGGCATTAATGAGAAAATTCTCAAGCGACCTGAGCACGAGCGAGCGAAACCGGCCGCGATTACGATCTGCATGCTGCAACCAGTCGTTCTTCAGTATTCTCACCAAGAAATCTTGCGTGAGGTCCTGCGCGTCCTCAGTCGAATAGCCGCGTCCGCGAACAAACGAGAAAATGGGCCGCCAATAAGTCCGGCAAAGCTCAGCGAGCGCGCCGCGCGCCTTTTGCTCTTCAGTTCCCGAGTTGGCGGCAGAAAGAATTACGCTCCAGCGGGTGGTTACAAACTCGCGAGGCTCGCTCCCATTCTCCTCGCCGGTTTTCCCTTCCACGGGGAAACATTCCTCCAATCTTAAGAGCGGCGCAACGGGGGCCTCGCGCGGTTCTGCGATTGTTGTCGGGCAGAGCGAAGAGTCGCCTCGCAAGCCGTAGCTTTACGCAAAGGCTGGAGGCATCTCTGGATTTCCTTTGTACGAACGAATGAACTCAGCGGCGTACGAAGAATGCCGAACGTCCAACGCTCAACGTCGAATTCGAGAACTGCCGGCGGAGGGGCTCGAACCCACACGGCCTCGCGGCCACTGGATTTTGAGTCCAGCGCGTCTGCCAATTCCGCCACGCCGGC
>Ga0209156_10000457_pt1 | contig 34773 bp, 28 predicted proteins | sample GraSoiAngelo_124_FD_185881 | JGI IMG/M metagenome (GOLD analysis project Ga0209156, IMG submission 185881) | Grasslands soil microbial communities from the Angelo Coastal Reserve, California, USA - 14_0927_05_20cm (SPAdes) (version 2) | ecosystem: Environmental > Terrestrial > Soil > Grasslands... | reverse complement strand
ACTCGACATCGCCCACGAGTTTGCCGGAAGCGCTGCGGTTGATCCCCACGTCGAATACCGCGGCCCCGGGTCGGATCCAGTCCCCGGGGATGAAGCCGGCTTTGCCGACCGCGGCCACCAGCAGCTCGGCGCGCTCGACTTCGGCCCTGAGGTCGCGGGTTCCCGTATGGCACACGGTCACGGTCGCACGCGCCAGCAGCAGTTCGAGCGCCATGGGCCGGCCAACGATGTTGGAAGCGCCCACCACGGTCGCGCGCAGGCCCGGGAGCGCCAGGCCGTACTCCTGCGCGAGCCGGATCACCCCGAAGGGCGTGCACGGACGGAGCCTGGGCCTCTTCTGCGCCAGCAATCCCGTGTTCACCGGATGGAAGCCGTCGACGTCCTTGGCGGGGTCGACGGCGTCCATCACCCGGTTGGTATCCACCCCCGCAGGCAGAGGCAGCTGCACCAGGATGCCGTCGACGCGCTCATCGTGATTGAGCGCGTTGATGAGCGCGAGAATCCGCCCTTCGCTGGTGCTCACCGGCAGGTCGTGCGCGAAGGACTCGATCCCGGCCTCCTGCGAGGAGCTGCGCTTGTTGCGCACGTACACGCTCGAGGCCGGATCTTCCCCCACCTGCACCACCGCAAGTCCGGGCCGTCGTCCGTGGCGCGCCGCGAACTGTGCCGCGCGCGAGGCGACCGCGGCGCGCACCCTGGCGGCGGCCAGCTTGCCGTCGAGCAGCACCGCGCCGCCGGCCGCACGCGGCGGCGCGGCGGCGCGCCCGGCGCCGGGGTTGGCGGTCGGAGCGCTCATCAGTAGCGGTAACGATCGGGTTTGTAGGGGCCGGCCTTGTCCACGCCGATGTAGCGCGCTTGGCTCTCGGTGAGCGCCGAGAGCTGCACGTTGAGCTTCTTCAACTGCAGCCGCGCCACTTTCTCGTCCAGCTGCTTGGGCAGCACATGCACGCCCACCGGATACTTCGCCGGGTTGCTGAACAGCTCCACCTGCGCGATCGTCTGATTCGCAAAGCTCGAGCTCATCACGTAACTCGGGTGGCCGGTGCCGCAGCCGAGGTTCACCAGTCTGCCTTCCGCCAGCAGGATGAGCCGCCGGCCGTCGGGCAGGATGACGTGGTCGACCTGGGGCTTGATGTTCTCCCACGGGTAGCGCTTCAGGCTCGCGACGTCGATCTCGTTGTCGAAGTGGCCGATGTTGCACACGATGGCGTTGTGCTTCATGCGCAGCAGGTGCTCGTGCGTGATCACGTGGAAGTTGCCGGTCGCGGTGACGAAGATATCGGCCTGGTCGGCCGCGTACTCCATGGTAACGACGCGATAGCCTTCCATGGCCGCCTGCAGCGCGCAGATCGGATCGATCTCGGTCACCCACACCTGGGCCGAGAGCGCCCGCAGCGCACTCGCCGAGCCCTTGCCGACGTCCCCGTAACCGCACACCACGGCGATCTTGCCCGCCACCATGACGTCGGTGGCCCGCTTGATAGCGTCGACCAGCGACTCGCGGCACCCGTACAGGTTGTCGAACTTGCTCTTGGTGACCGAGTCGTTCACGTTGATCGCAGGAAACGCGAGTTTGCCCTCCTTCGCCATCTGGTACAGGCGCTTCACCCCGGTGGTGGTTTCCTCGGTGACGCCCCGGATCTGGCGGATGCGCGTGGAATACCAGCGCGGATCGCTCTTGAGCCGGGCGCGGATCGCGGCGAACAGCGCGCGCTCCTCGTCGCTGCCGGCTGCGGCGATCACCCCGGGGTCGCTCTCGGCTTTCGTCCCGAGGTGCAGCAGGAGCGTCGCGTCACCACCGTCGTCGAGAATCATGTTGGAGTAGCCGCCGTCGGGCCACTCGAAGATGCGGTGCGTGTACTCCCAGTAGTCCTCGAGCGACTCGCCCTTCCAGGCGAACACCGCCGTGCCACGCGCGGCGATCGCGGCGGCGGCGTGATCCTGGGTCGAGAAGATGTTGCACGAGGCCCAGCGCACACTCGCCCCGAGCGCCTGCAGCGTCTCGATGAGCACCGCGGTCTGGATAGTCATGTGGAGCGACCCGGAGATGCGCGCCCCCTTCAGAGGCTGAGTGCGCGCGTACTCTTCGCGTATCGCCATGAGACCGGGCATCTCGGTCTCGGCGATCGCGATCTCCTTGCGCCCGAAGTCGGCTAGTGCCAGATCGGCGACCCGGTAGTCGCCGCCGTGGGCGGTGGCTTTCAGTGTGGCGTTCATCCTCGATACTCCGCATGACAGAGTGAGCGCCGTATGGATGACACGACGCCTGCTGAGCCTGGCGGGCGGTGCGCTGTACCGCGCACCGGCCCGTCGCAACGCTCCTCAGCAAGCGTGGCTGCAGCCCATGCGGCTGCATGCTCTCCTTCAGGCTGCGCGCACGTCCTTGCCCTCGGCGGCCAGTGTCTGGGCGAGATCGGTGCGCTCCCAGGTGAACTCGGGCTCGGTGCGGCCGAAGTGGCCGTAGGTCGCGGTCTTCTGGTAGATCGGTCGCAGCAGATCGAGCATCGCGCGCAGCCCATAGGGGGTCAGGTCGAAGTGCTTGTGGATCAGCTGCGTGAGGCGCTCGCGCGACAGGCGGCTGGTGCCGAAGGTCTCCACCATGATCGAAGTCGGCTCGGCGACGCCGATGGCGTAGGACACCTGCACCTCGCAGCGCTCGGCGAGTCCCGCCGCCACGATGTTCTTGGCGACATAGCGTGCGGCATACGCCGCCGAGCGATCGACCTTGGAAGGGTCCTTGCCCGAGAACGCGCCGCCGCCGTGGCGGGCATAGCCCCCGTAGGTGTCGACGATGATCTTGCGCCCCGTGAGCCCGCAGTCCCCGACCGGTCCGCCGGTCACGAACCGTCCGGTCGGGTTGATGTGGTACTTGGTGCGCTTGTCCAGCCACTGCGCCGGCAGGACCGGCTTGAGGATCTCCTCCATCACCGCCTCGCGCAGCGCCTTGGTGGAGACTTCCGGGCTGTGCTGGGTTGACAGCACGACCGCCTCCAGACCCACCGGCTTCGCGTCCTCGTAGCGCAGCGTGACCTGACTCTTCGCGTCCGGTCGCAGCCAGGGAAGCCTGCCGGACTTGCGCACCTGGGCCTGGCGCTTGACCAGCCGATGGGCGAGCGTGATCGGCGCCGGCATCAGCACATCGGTCTCGTTGGTGGCGTAGCCGAACATCAGTCCCTGGTCGCCCGCTCCCTGCTTGCGCTCGTCCTTGCGATCCACGCCCTGGGCGATGTCGGGAGACTGTTTGCCGATGAGGTTGAGCACACCGCAACTGCCGCCGTCGAATCCCATGTCCGAGGAGTTGTAGCCGATGTCCAGCACCGTCCTGCGCACCAGGGCTTCGACGTCGACCCACGCAGAGGTGGTGACCTCGCCGGCGACGATCACCACGCCGGTCTTGACCAGGGTCTCGCAGGCGACGCGACCGCGCGGGTCTTCCGCGAGGATCGCGTCCAGCACCACATCCGAGATCTGGTCCGCGATCTTGTCCGGGTGGCCTTCGGAGACCGACTCGGAGGTGAACAGATAGTCATTGGCCATGGAGATCGTTCCGCCGCAATTCTGCCCCAGGGCAGATGAGTTTAACCCAGGTGGCCGCGTCCTTGCTTACCGCGCCGGTGCGAAGGCCCCCGCCAGCCGCGCGTCGAATTCAGCGCGTGTAAAGCGGTGATTCTGCGTGCCGCGCGACTCGATCTTGATGGCGCCCATGAGGGAAGCGATATGCCCGGTGCTCGGCCAGTCAAGACCGTGCAGCAGGCCGTGGATGAGGCCGGCACGATAGGCGTCGCCGCATCCGGTGGGATCCACCACGGCCGCTGCTTTCGCACACGGGATCGCGATCTCCTGATCGCGGGTATGAATGACCGAGCCGGCCGCGCCGCGCGTCACGATGAGCGCGGCCACGCGCTGCGTGAGTTCCTCGACGCCCCAGCCGGTCTTCTGCTGCAGCAGCTGCCATTCGTAGTCGTTCACGGTGACCCAGGTCGCCTGGGAAATGAAGTGCGCCAGCTCCGCGCCGCTGAACATCGGCAGCCCCTGACCGGGATCGAAAATGAACGGGATGCGCGCCGCGGCGAACTGTGCGGCGTGCTCGATCATGCCCTCGCGAGCGTCGGGGGCCACGATGCCGATGGCGATGTCACGCGCATCGGTCACACGGTTGACGTGCGCGTGCTGCATCGCGCCCGGATGGAAAGCCGTGATCTGGTTGTCGTCCAGATCGGTGGTGATGAACGCCTGGGCGGTGAGCTCGCTATCGATCACCTTGACGTGATCGTCGGGCACGCCGGCGCGCGCCATCCATTCCCGGTAAGGACCGAAGTCGCGCCCGACGGTGGCCATCGGAAGCCCAAGGTCCCCGAGAAGACCCAGGTTGTAGGCGATGTTGCCGGCGCAGCCGCCGTATTCGCGGCGCAGCTGCGGCACCAGGAACGAGACGTTCAGCATGTGGATCCTGTCGGGCAGGATGTGATTCGCGAAACGGTCGCCGAACACCATGATGGTGTCGAACGCCAATGAGCCGCAGATCAACGCCCGCCCCGGCCGGGCGGTCTTCACGTCTTGGCGCCCTGGGAAGCGGCGCCCGCCGCCGGTTGAGCCTTGCTCTCGGCCACCATCAGCGCCACGGCGCTCCTGGCGAGCTCGGTGAGGCCCGCGCCGTTACGCTGCTCGAAGTAGCTGATCATCTGCGCCCGCATGCGCGGCTCCCAGTAGCGCTTGAGGTGATTGGCCACGGCCCGCGCCGCTTCCGGCGCCTCCGCGGTGCCGGCGAAGAACTCGCCGATCTCGTTGGTCATCTTGATCAGCAGGTCGATGTTCATGTGCCTGCCCGTTTTTGGTCTGTCAGCCGGTGCGGGTGCGCATACACGACGTGCTGGTCGGCCCGCGCGAATGCCACCAGCGTGAGCCCGGCGCGCTGCGCCAGGCGTACCGCGAAGGCCGTCGGCGCCGACAGCGCGACCAGCAGCGAAATCCCGACGGTGGCGCACTTCTGCACCATCTCGTAGCTGGCGCGGCTGGTGATCAGCATATAGCCGGCCGTGAAATCCGCGTGCGCGCGCGACAGTGCTCCGATGGTCTTGTCGAGCGCATTGTGCCGGCCGACGTCCTCACGCACCACTCTGATCCCCTCTCCCGGAACGACCCACGCCGCCGCGTGCACGCTGCCGGTGCGGGCATTGATCGGCTGCCGGCCCGCCAACTCCCCGATCGCCGCGTGCAGGGCGGCGCTCGTAACGCTCACCCCCGCGGGCACCGGTCCGCACTCGCGGATGGCATCCGCGGCGCTCTCCGCCCCGCACAGGCCACAGCCGGTTCGGCCGGTGAGGTTGCGGCGGCGCTGCAGCAACTGCGTGAAGCGCTCCCAGGCGACCGTGATGTGCACGTCCGCGGACAGTGCCCCGTAGCTGACTTCCACGCCGCGGATCTCCTCCGCGCGCGCCACCAGGCCTTCGCTCAAGGTGAATCCGACCGCGTAGTCCTCCAGATCCGCCGGCGTCGCCAGCATCACGACATGCGGGACGTCGTGGAAGACCAGCGCGACCGGCACCTCCTCCGCCACCAGGTCGGTGGTGCGGGCGATTGTGCCGCGCGTCCAGCGCTCGACGTCGAGTTCCGCGCTCACGGCTCCCGGCGCTTGCGCCTCTGCCACCGGTTCCGTGCTCATCGCGCGCTCAGGCTGCAGGCGGCGCCTCGCTCAGGCGGGCGCGCGATCCGGCCTGCGCTTGCGCGCCGGTCTTGGCGCGGCGCGCGCGGCCTGCGCGCGCTTGCGCCACGCATCCTTTTGATTCACCAGCACCACCTCGACCGCGGTGACCTTGTACTCGGGGCAGTTGGTCGCCCAGTCGGAGTTCTCGGTCGTGACCACGTTGGCGTTGGTCTCGGGGAAGTGGAATGTGGTGTACACCACGCCCGGTGCGATCTTCTCGGAGACCTTGGCGCGCAGCACGGTCTCGCCGGCGCGGCTGGTGAGCCCGACCCAGTCCCCGTCGCTGATGCCGCGCACCTCGGCGTCGTGCGGATGGATCTCGAGCACGTCCTCGGTATGCCACAGGACATTGTTGGTGCGGCGCGTCTGGGCGCCGACGTTGTATTGCGTCAGGATCCGGCCGGTGGTGAGGATCAGCGGGAACCGGCTGGTCGAGCGCTCGCTGGTCGGCACGTACTCGGTCGGCCAGAACTTGCCCTTGCCGCGCACGAACTGGTGCACGTGCATGGTCGGGGTGCCCTCGGGCGCGGCGTCATTGCACGGCCACTGGATGCTCCCCAGCCGCTCGATCTTCTCGAAGCTCATGCCGGCGAAGGTCGGCGTGAGCCGCGCGATTTCCTCCATGATCTCGCTGGCGTGCTCGTAATGCATCGGATAGCCGAGCGCCTCGGACAGCAGGCAGGTGATCTGCCAGTCCTGATAGCCGCCCAGGGGCTCGATGACTTTGCGCACCAGCGAGGTGCGTCGCTCGGCATTGGTGAAGGTGCCGTCCTTCTCGAGGAACGAGGAGCCGGGCAGGAACACGTGCGCGAACTTCGCGACCTCGTTGAGGAACAGGTCCTGCACGATGACGCATTCGAGCGAAGCCATCGCCGCGCTCACGTGGTGCGTGTTGGGGTCGGACTGCACGAAGTCCTCGCCCTGCACGTACATCCCCTTGAACGTGCCATCGAGCGCCGCCTCGAACATGTTGGGGATGCGCAGGCCCGGTTCGGACTGCAGTTGCACCCCCCAGACGTCTTCGAAGGACTTGCGCACGAGCGGATCGGACACGTGGCGGTAGCCGCTGAACTCGTGGGGGAAAGAGCCCATGTCGCACGAGCCCTGCACGTTGTTCTGACCGCGCAGCGGCTGCACCCCCACCCCTTCGCGCCCCAAGTTACCCGTGGCCATGGCGAGATTGGCGATGCCCATGACCGCGGTCGTGCCCTGACTGTGCTCGGTGACACCGAGCCCATAGTAAATTGCGCTGTTGCCGGCGGTGGCGTACAGGCGCGCGGCGCGCCGCACGCGCTCGGCGGGCACGCCGGTGATCGCTTCGGAGGCTTCCGGGGAGTTGCGCTCCTCGGCGACGAACGCCTTCCACTTCGCGAACGAGTCCGGCTCGCAGCGCTCGGCCACGTAGGCCTCCTTCACGAGGCCCTCGGTCACCACCACGTGCGCCAGCGCATTCAGCAGCGCCACGTTGGTGCCGGGCTTGAGCTGCAGATGCGCATCGGCCTCGATGTGCGGCGTGCGCACCAGTGCGATCTCGCGCGGGTCGGCGATGATGAGCTTGGCGCCCTGGCGCAGGCGGCGCTTCAGTTGCGAGGCGAACACCGGGTGCCCGTCGGTGGGGTTCGCGCCGATGATCATGATGACGTCCGCCTTCAAGACGGAATCGAACGCCTGCGTGCCGGCGGACTCGCCGAGCGTGTTCTTCAGCCCATAGCCGGTCGGTGAGTGGCAGACGCGCGCGCAGGTGTCGACGTTGTTGGTGCCGAAGGCCGCGCGCACCAGCTTCTGCACCAGAAAAGTCTCCTCGTTGGTGCAGCGCGAAGAGGTGATGCCGCCGATCGAGTCGCGGCCGTACTTCGCCTGGATGCGCCGCAGCTCGCTGGCGGCGTAGCCGATGGCCTCGTCCCAGGAAACCTCGCGCCACTCCTCGCGGATGCTCTTGCGGATCATGGGCTTGGTGATGCGGTCGGCGTGCGTGGCATAGCCCCAGGCGAAGCGCCCCTTGATACAGGCGTGACCGTGGTTGGCAAGGCCCGCGCGATCCGGGACCATGCGCACCACCTCCACGTCCGCGCCCTCACCGCGCAGCTCCGCCTTGAAGCCGCAGCCGACGCCGCAGTAGGCACAGGTGGTGGTCACGGCGCGCTCGGGCTGCCCTAAGCCGATGATCGACCTCTCGGTGAGCGCCGCGGTCGGACAGGCTTCCACGCACGCGCCACAGGAGACGCACTCGGATTCGAGGAACGGCTGATCCTGGCTCGCCGCCACCTTGGACTCGAAGCCGCGGCCCTGGATGGTCAGCGCGAAGGTGCCCTGCACCTCGTCGCAGGCGCGCACGCAGCGCGAGCACACGATGCACAGCGTGGGGTCGAAGGTGAAGTACGGGTTGCTCTCGTCGCTGGCCATGGGACGGTGCATGGCGCCGCGCGCGTAGGAGCTCGCCTTGATGCCGACAGCGTCCGCCATGTCCTGCAGCTCGCAGTGCCCGTCCGCCGGGCAGGTCGCGCACTCGAGCGGATGATCCGAGACATACAGGTCGATCATGCCGCGGCGCAGCTGCAACAGCTTCTCGGATTGCGTGCGGATCTTCATGCCCGCGGCCACGGTGGTGGTGCACGAGGCCGGGTAGCCCTTGCGGCCCTCGATCTCCACCAGGCACAGCCGGCAGGAGCCGAATGCCTTGAGCGTGTCGGTCGCGCACAGCTTCGGCACCTTGATCCCGGTGAGCGCCGCGGCGCGCATGACGGAGGTCCCTTCCGGGACCGTGACCGCATGGCCGTCGACCTCGACCGTGACGGTGCCGGCGCCGTTCACGGGCTGTGGAGTGCCGAAGTCCTCGTAATCTATCGCGTACATGTTCCGCCTCGCTCGCCTTACTTTACCCGTCCGCGAAAGTCTTCCCGGAAATGCCTGAGTGCGCTCTGCACCGGAAATGGCGCCATGCCGCCCAGCCCGCACAGCGATCCCTGCACCATGGTCTCGCACAGCTCTTCCAGCAGGCGCACGTTCCGCTCGCCGTCGACACCCGCGAGAATACGGTCGATGACTTCGACGCCGCGCGTCGAGCCGATCCGGCAGGGCGTGCACTTGCCGCAGGATTCGATGGCGCAGAATTCCATCGCGTAGCGCGCCATGCGCGCCATGTCGACGCTGTCGTCGAACACCACGATGCCGCCGTGGCCGAGCATCGCGCCGATGCCGGCGAGCGCTTCGTAGTCGACCGCGGTATCGAACTGGGATGCGGGAATGTAGGCGCCGAGGGGCCCGCCGACCTGTACGGCGCGGATCGGCTTACCCGTAGCCGTGCCGCCACCGTAATCGTACAGCAGCTCGCGCAGCGTGAGCCCGAAAGCGCGCTCCACCAGGCCGCCGCGGCGGATGTTGCCCGCGAGCTGTATGGGGAGCGTGCCGCGCGATTTCCCCATGCCGAAATTCGCGTAGGCCTGCGCGCCATGCTGCAGGATCCACGGCACGCTCGCCAGCGTCACCACGTTGTTGACGATCGTGGGTTGCCCGAACAGCCCCTTGACCGCCGGCAGGGGCGGACGCACGCGCACCTCGCCGCGCCGGCCCTCGAGGCTCTCCAGCATCGAGGTCTCTTCGCCGCAGATATAGGCGCCGGCGCCGACCCGCACCTCGAGATCAAAGCGCTTACCCGCGCCGGCTACGTCGCTGCCGAGGTAACGCGCCTGATGGGCCGCCGCGATGGCGGTTCGCAGTGCGCGCAGCGCATGCGGGTACTCGGCCCGCAGATAGATGTACCCCTGGGTCGCCCCCACCGCGACGCCGGCGATGGTCATGCCCTCGATCAGGGCCAGCGGATCGCCTTCCATCAGCATGCGGTCGGAGAATGTGCCGGAGTCGCCCTCGTCGGCGTTGCAGGTGACGTACTTCTGTCCCGCCGGCTGATCGAGCACCGTCTTCCATTTGATGCCGGTCGGGAAGGCCGCCCCGCCGCGTCCGCGCAGACCGGAAGTCGTGATCTCCTGCACGATGGCCGCCGGCTCCATGGACAGTGCCCGGGTGAGCCCCTGGTAGCCGCCGTGCTTCACATAATCCGCTACGCTCGTGGGGTCGATGATGCCCACACGCTCGAAGGTGAGGCGCTGCTGACCCTTGAGCCAGGGGATTGCCTCCGTGGCCCCGAGCGACAGGGCGTGCGAGCCGCCGTTGAGGAAGTCCGCCTCGAAGAGGCCGGCGACGTCGGCGGTCGTGACGGGGCCGTACGCCAGGCGGCCGCGAGGCGTCAGCACCTCGATGAGCGGCTCGAGCCAGTAGGCGCCGCGCGAGCCGTTGCGCACCACCTTGACGGCGGCCCGGCGGCGCGCGGCCTCCTCGGCAATCGCGCGCGCCACCTCACCGGCGCCGAGCGACAGCGCGCCTGCGTCCCCGGGTACGTAGACCAGCGTCGTCATGGCGAGGGTGCACCGTCCGCGACCAGCGCATCGAAGCGCTCGGGCGTGACCCGGCCATACAGCCGGCCGTCGATCATCACCGCGGGCGAGCAGGCACAATTGCCCAGACAATAGATCGGCTCGAGCGAGAAGCGCCCGTCGGGGCTGGTCTGGTGAAAGTCGATGCCGAGACGGCGCCGGGCGTGCGCGGCCAGTGCCGCGGCGCCCATCGACTGGCAGGCCTCAGCCTGGCACAGGCTGACCGTGTGAGCACCCGGGCGCGAGCGGCGAAAGTAGTGATAAAAGGTGACGACGCCATGCACTTCCGCGCGCGAGAGGTTCAAGACCTCCGCAACTATGGGAACGGCGGCGCCGGGAACATAACCCAGTGCGGCCTGGATGGCGTGCAGCACTTCCAGGAGCGGTCCGGGACGTCCTTTCAGATCCGACGCGATGCGCTGCACTACGGCGCTCTCGGCCGGGGGTAATGTCTCCATAGATATTTCAATTATACGTCCGGACGCCCGCAGTGGCGTGCCTACCGCCGCGGGGAGGCCGTAAGGGGGCGACCACCCCCCACAGCGTCAATACCGCCTGCGAGGGCTTGGCCCTACACTTACTGCGACCGACAGGGCAATCCGTGGTTCATTCGCACCCTGCCAAGCTCACACCGGCGCGCTGGCTGTTGACGTGGACACTCATGACAGTGGCCGCACCGCACGCGGCCGCGACGGCCCTGGGCACCGAGCTCACATGGGGCGGCAGTCTCGCCGTCACCAGCGATTACATTTACCGCGGACTCTCTGAGAGTAACGGCCGTGCGGCCCTGCAGGCCGACCTGCACGCCGACACGCCGCAGGGCACCTTTGCGGGCGCCTGGGCCTCTACGCGCGACCGTGCTCTGGAACCGGGCGCCGGCTACGACTTCGAGATCTACCTGGGGCACCGGTTCGACCTGAGCAGCGCCTGGAACGCGACCTTGAGCGCGCGCAGTCACTATTTCCCAGGCGCGACGGGGGAGGTTTCCGATGACTTCCAGGAACTGTCGGCCGTGCTCACCTGGCTCGACCGCTGGACGCTGTCGGCATCCGCGATTCCGAATGCGGTGCGCTACTGGTACTACAGGCGCCTCAGCCGCAGCCCGGCGGGGATCGCCGAGACGACCGGGCAGTGGCTGATCGGTGAGGGGCTGTTCGTCACCGCAGGCGCCGGGTACTACCGCTCGAGCGGCACCGGCGCGGGTCGGCGGGCGGCCACCGGCTATGCGTATGGCAACGCGGGCTTCGCGTTCGAGCGGCGACGCTGGCGGCTGGATATCGGCTACTTCTTCGCCGAGGAGCAGGCGCGCCAGCTGTTCCCCTATCCGTTCGCGCGTCACCGCGTCGCCGGCACCCTGAGCTGGCGCTTTTGACCGCGCGCGCCGCGCGGCGGATAGTCCTTGAGGAACGGTTTTTTGAACCCGCGGCGGCCGGCCGGCCACTTACCGTAGCAAAGGGTGTGGAGTGAAGGCGACAGGTTACAGTAACAGGGACATGGTGGAACCGACGTACCGCGGGTCAGCCTCGGTGGCGCGTGAGGTGGATCTCATGGCGCGCATTGCCAACGGCGACCGCAAGGCGTTCGAGGAGCTGTACAACCTGTACCATCGCCGCCTGGCGCGCTTCCTGACGCGCCTCACGCACCGCTACGACCTGGCCGAAGAAGTCATCAACGACACCTTCTGGGTCGTGTGGCGCAAGGCGCGCGACTTCCGCGGCGACTCCCAGCCCTCGACGTGGATCTTAGGCATTGCCTACCGCAAGGCCCGCAATGCCCTGCGCTCCTCGGCACGCCTCGGACAGCAGAACCTGGAGGCCGAGTCCCTGGCACTCACCAGTGAGGAGCCGTTCCGCACCGAGGAGCTGCGCGACTGGCTGGAGCAGGCGCTCGAGCAGCTCCCGGTCGAGCAGCGCATGGGAGTCGAGCTGTGCTATGAGCTGGGGTATTCCTGCGAAGAGATCGCCACGATCATGGGTTGTCCGGTGAACACCGTGAAGACGCGTCTGTTTCATGCGCGCGCGAAACTGCAGAAGCTGCTGCCGCAGCTGGCCGGGGCTGGCGCACCCGCGCCCCGCGGCGCGGCGCGGCAGGCCGCGCCGGAGCGTCAGTCATGATGGCGAGCCGCGCTTGCCGTCACGAGGAGTGCTGGCTGCTGTTGCCGTGGCTGGCAAACGGCCGGCTGCCGCAGGCCGAGCGCGCCGGCGTGGAGGAGCACCTGCGCGAGTGTGCGGCCTGCACGCAGGAGCTCGCGCGGCAGCGCCTCCTGTGCCAGGTGTTGACCGAACCGGAGCGCGTGACCTATGCGCCCGGACCGTCGTTCCGCAAGCTGATGGATCGCATCGACGGCCGTACGCCAGCGAGGTCGCAGGACCTGCCGGGTCGCCGGGGCGCACCCTCGGCGCGCGCGCCCGCGTGGCGGCCGCCGGGACTGGCCTGGGCCGCGAGCTTCGTGCTGGCCATCGCCCTCGCCGCTTTCGCACCCACCGCGTATCGCTGGTCGCAATGGCGCTACACCACCCACACCACGAGCGCGCGCGGCACGCCCGGCGTCCTGCACGTCGCCTTCGAGCGCTCGCTGCCGGTCGGGGAGCTGGAGGAAATGCTGCGCGCGGCCGGAGCGCGCGTGGTCGAGGGCCCGGGAACGAGTGGAATATTCGGCATCGCGCCGGTCACTGCCACGGCGCGCGGCAGCGCGCAGTCCGGCGAGGCGAGCCCGCAGTTGCACGCGCTCGCGGCGCGATTGCGCGCCGATGCGCGCGTGCTCTGGGTCGAGCCGCTGACAGGGACCGATGGGGCAGAGGGCGCGCAGGGACGAGGCACGCGGGAGCCGTAATGTGCGCCTTCACCCGCGCCGGCATCGTGTGCCTTGCGCTTCTGGGTGGGACCGCTCGGGCAGCGCCGCCCACTGCGGCGCCCGCATCCCCGCCGCCGCGGATCGTGGTGGCGTTCGCCAACGAGCCGCACACGACTCCGGGTCTCGCCGGCACCACCGGCAGCCACTACGCCGGGGACGGCTACCGCGTGGCGCAGAGCGCGCAGCAGCAGGCGCGCCGGGTGGCGGCCGCCTACGCTCTGCGGCCGGTGGCGAGCTGGCCGATCAAGGCTCTGTCGATGCATTGCGTGGTATACGAGATCACCGACGGCCGGCCCGTGCCCGAGGTGCTCGCCGCGCTGTCGAAGGATTCACGCGTCGTGCTCGCGCAGCCGCTGCAGGAGTTCCACACCCTCAGCGATCCGCCCGCTGCGCGCACGCCTTACAACGACCCGCTGTATGACCTGCAGACCAATCTGCTGACGCTCGGCATCGCCCGTGCCCACGAGCGCGCCCGGGGCGCGGGCGTGCGCATCGCCCTCATCGACACCGGCGTCGATGCGCGGCATCCGGATCTCACCGGAAGGATTGTGCGTACGCATTCCTTCCTGGCGACACGCACCCCGGCCGCCTCCTTCCTGCGCCACGGCACCGCCATGGCCGGGCTGATCGCGGCGGTCGCCAACAACCATATCGGCATCGTGGGCATCGCGCCGCAGGCGCAGGTCGAGGTGTTCGAAGCCTGCTGGCAGCTGCGGCCCGACGACGACGCGGCGGCCTGCAACACCTTCACCCTCGCGCAGGCGCTCGCCGCCGCCCTCGCTTCCGGCGCGCCATTGATCAACCTGAGCCTCGCCGGTCCCGCGGACCCGTTGCTGTCCGCGCTGGTGCAGAGCGGACTGAAGCACGGTGTGACCTTCGTCGGCGCCGCCGGTGGGGCGGACGAGGGCTTCCCGACGGCGATCCCGGGCGTGATCGGCGCCTCGGGGAACGAGCAGGCGCTGCCGCCCGGTGCCTTCACCGCTCCCGCGGAGCACGTGCTCACTCTGCGCCCCGGCGCGCAGTACGACTTCGAGTCCGGTACGTCGGTGGCGGCCGCCGAGCTCACCGGCGTGATCGCGCTGCTGATGTCGGCATCCTCGGCGCGCCTCGCCACCGACACCATCGTGTCACTGCTGCGCGAGGCTGCGGCCGGCGCCGTCTCCGCAGCGGCGGATCCGGTGGATGTCACGGCCGCGCTGGCGCGGCTCGATGCGCACCAACACCGCGGCGCGGTTGCGGTGCGCGCCGGGCACTGAAGCGCACTGCCAGCACGCGCCGCTCGAGCGTCGGCCCGGCCGGCTTGACCCGCCGGCAAGGCGTGCCATGCTGATGCGCCCATGCCCGGCAGCCCCCCAGGTCTCAGCTGGAATCTCATCCAGCAGGCGCGCGAGCGCATCGCCGGCAAGGTCGGCGTCACCCCCGTGCTCACGAGCGCGACGCTCGATGCGCAGGTCGGTGCGCAGCTGCACTTCAAGTGCGAGAACTTCCAGAAGTGCGGCGCCTTCAAGGCGCGCGGCGCCACCAACGCCGTATTCGCGCTGCCCGAGTCGCAGGCGCGCCGCGGCGTCGTGACGCATTCCTCGGGCAATCACGCCGCCGCACTGGCGCGCGCCGCGCGGCTGCGGGGCATTCCGGCATACATCGTGATGCCGGACAACACCGTGCAAGCCAAGCGCGCCGCGGTGTTGCGCTACGGCGGCGAGATCACCTACTGTGAAGCAACGCTGGCGGCGCGCGAGGACGGCGCGCGAGCGCTCATCGCCGCCACCGGCGCAATCCTGATTCATCCCTATGACGATCTCGCGGTGATGGCCGGCCAAGCGACCGCGGCGGTGGAATTGCTGACGCAGGTCCCCGATCTCGACCTCATCCTCTGCCCGGTGGGCGGGGGCGGACTGCTGAGCGGCACCGCGGTCGCCGCCAAGACGCTCAAGCCCGCCATCCGCGTGATCGGCGTCGAGCCCGCCGGCGCCGACGATGCCGCGCGCTCGTTCCGGGCCGGCCGGATCCTGCCGAGCCTCAAGCCCGAGACCATCGCCGACGGCCTGCGCAGCGCGCTCGGCGAGCGACCGTTCGCGGAAATCCGCCGCCTGGTCGATGACATCACCACGGTGTCCGATGAGGCGATCGTGCGCGCGATGCGCCAGCTGTGGGAAGTCATGAAAATCATCGTCGAGCCGTCGGGGGCGGTGCCGTATGCGGCGCTGCTTGCGGACGCCCCGCAGCTGCGCGGCCTGCGTATCGGGCTCATTCTCAGCGGCGGCAACCTCGATCTCGAGCGGCTGCCGTGGAGCGCGGGTGCGCCGCCACCCTAGAGGCTCAGGGGCGCTCGAGGATGAGCGCGATGCCCTGCCCCACGCCGATGCACATGGTGCACAGGGCATAGCGGCCGCGCACCGCGGCGAGCTGCCAGGTGGCGGTGGTGGCGAGCCGTGCTCCGGACATGCCGAGCGGGTGGCCGAGCGCGATGGCCCCGCCGTTGGGGTTGACGTGGCTCGCGTCGTCGGCAAGCTTCAAATCACGCAGCACCGCGAGCGCCTGGCTCGCGAATGCCTCGTTCAACTCGATCACCTGCAGCTCATCGAGCGTGAGTCGCGCGAGCGACAGCACCTTGCGCGTGGCGGGCAACGGGCCCATGCCCATGATCCTGGGCTCCACGCCCGCGGTGGCCGCGGCGAGGATGCGCGCGCGCGGTGTCAGATTGAGGCGCCGCGCCGCCTCCTCGGAGGCGATGAGGAGCGCACAGGCGCCGTCGTTGACTCCGGAGGCATTGCCGGCGGTGACCGTGCCGTTGGCCCGAAACGGCGTCGGCAACCCCGCGAGCTGCTCGAGCGTGGTCTCGGGCCGCGGATGCTCGTCGCGCGTCACGAGCGCCTTGCCCTTGGCTCTCGCAATCTCCACCGGTACCAGCTCCGCGTCATAGAAGCCGCGGGCATAGGCGGCCGCGGTGCGCTGCTGGCTGCGCAGCGCGAAGCGGTCCTGGTCGGCGCGCGCGATGTTGAACTGCGCGGCGACGTTCTCGCCGGTCTCGGGCATCGAGTCGATGCCGTAACGCTCGCGCAGGCGCGGGTTGACGAAGCGCCAGCCGATGGTCGTGTCATGAATTTCCGCGCTGCGGCTGAAGGGGGCGTCGGCCTTCGGCATCACGAACGGCGCGCGTGACATCGATTCGACGCCGCCCGCCACCACCACCTGCGCTTCGCCGGCGCGGATGAGGCGCGCGGCCATCGCCACCGCATCCAGCCCCGAGCCGCACAGGCGGTTGATCGTGGCGCCCGGCACCGACACCGGCAGTCCCGCCAGGAGCGAGGCCATGCGTGCGACGTTGCGATTGTCCTCACCGGCCTGGTTGGCGCAGCCGAGCAGCACTTCCTCGATCGCGGCGGGCTCGAGCGAGGGATTGCGCCGCAGCAGCGCTGCGATCGGCACGGCCGCGAGATCGTCGGTTCGCACGGCCGCGAGCGCCCCGCCGTAGCGGCCGATCGGGGTGCGCGCGGCGTCGCAGATGAACGGCTCACCCATGGGCGGGGATGATACGTGGCCGCCGTACCGGTCTGCACCCGGTACAGTACCTGCAGATCGCCGCCCGGGCGTATCTGCCCTGCGGGTGCGGGAATGCGGCATTGTGGCGCGCCCCTGGTAACCGCATGGGACGCACGCTCATGATCGACCCGCTGCCCTTCGTGACCTATACCTTCGTCATGTCGATCACGCCCGGGCCCAACAATGTGATGCTGACCGCCTCGGGGGCGCACTTCGGTTTGCGGCGCACGCTGCCGCACATCCTGGGCGTCGGTGGCGGATTCGTAGTGCAGCTGCTCGCGGTGTGCGCGGGCCTCTCCGCGCTGTTCGCCCGCTGGCCGGCGCTGCAGCGCACGCTCGGCTGGGTGGGCGCGGCGTACCTGCTGTATCTCGGCTGGCGGCTGCTCGGTCACAGCGACACCGAGGCGCGCGCGGGCCGCCGGCCGGTGACCTTCCTCGAGGCCGCGATGTTCCAGTTCCTCAACCCCAAGGCGTGGGTGATGACGGTGACCGCGGCGACCCTGTTTCTGCCGCAGGAGCTCGGACTGCTGCTGCGCGGCGGCTATATGGCGGGAATCATGGAGGGCATCGGAGTGCCGTGCATGACGGTCTGGGCGCTGTTCGGCAGCTCGCTGCGCGGCCTGCTCGCCGCCCCGCGCGGGCGCCTGGCATTCAACCTCGCCATGGCCCTTGCGTTGGCCACGACGGCCGTCATGATGGTGAGGTGAGGCGAGCCGGACGCCAAGGGTTCTCATGTTCGAGCTGAGCCGCGATTCGCACCAGCCGCTGGTCGATCAGATCTGCGAGCGCGTCACGCAGCTGGTGCGGCACGGGCAGCTGCCGGCGGGCGCGCGCCTGCCGTCGATTCGCAAGCTCGCCCGCCAGGTCGGCGCCAGCCCCTTCACGGTGGTGGACGCCTACGACCGGCTGGTCGCCCGCGGGGTGATCGAGCCGCGCGCCGGGCGCGGATTCTTCGTCACCCAGCGCCTGCTGTCGGCGCCGCTCGCGGCCATCGAAGCCCTGCCGGAGCTCGGCTCGGATGCCCTGGAGCTCGCGCGCCAGTGCCTGCAGCAACGCGGGGATGTCATCGCCGCCGGCTCGGGCTTCCTGCCGGAGAGCTGGTTGCTGGAGGCCGGCTCGGCTGGCGTGCTGACGCGCCTGCTGCGCGGCCGGCGTACCCGGCCGTGGCTGCCGTGCCCGGCGGAGGGACTGGGTGAGCTGCGCGAGCAGATCGCCGCGCGCCTGGTACAGCACGGCATCGCCGCGGCAGCCGCCAACATCCTCACCACCTACGGCGCCTCGCACGCCTTCGACCTGCTGGCACGCATGCTGCTCTCACCCGGGGACGCGGTGCTGGTGGAGGATCCCGGCTACTTCGTATTGTTCGAGCAGCTGCGCGCGCAGCACGTGCGGCTGATTCCCGTGCCGCGTCATGCCGACGGCCCGGATCTCGCGGCGCTGGAAGCGGCGGCCCGCGCGCACCGGCCGCGCGCCTTTTTCATGCAGACCCTGGTGCACAACCCGACCGGCTCGAGCGCCGACGCGGCGCACTGCCACCGCATTCTCTCGCTGGCGGAGCAGTTCGGGTTTGCGCTGGTGGAAGACGATGTGTACGGGGACCTGTACACCGGCAGTGCGGTGCGTCTGGCGCAGATCGACGCGCTGCGCCACGTCATCTACGTCGGCAGCTACACCAAGCTGATCGGGCCGGCACTGCGCGTGGGTTTCATCGCCGCCGACGCCGCGCTCATCGCGCAACTCGTGCAGCGCAAGGTCCTGTCGGTGCTCTCGGGCTCGACGCTGCTCGAGTGCTACGTGTCCGAGGTCCTCGATAGCGGGCGCTACAAGCGCCACGTGGAGCAGACGCGCGCGCGGCTGGCGCGGCTGCGGCGCGATACGCGTGCCGCGCTCGCCTCCGCGGGCATCGAGTTCGAGCCGGCGCCGGGCGAAGGCATCTTCCTCTGGGGCCGGGTGCCCGAATCCGCCCCGGTCGCCGAGCTGGTGCGGCGCGCCCGCGATCACTCGATCCTGCTGGCGCGCGGCTCGCTGTTCTCCGCCGCACAGGGCTGCGGCCAGTGGCTGCGCTTCAACGTCGCCCACAGCAACAGCCCGCCGCTGGTGCAGTTCCTGCGCGAGTCGCTGCGCGCGGCCTGACGAACGAATTCGACCGCTGGCTGAATCTGGTTTTTCTGCAGCGGCGGATTTAAGACCGGCCAGGATTCAACACCGGTTAAAATGGCTGGATGCTCAGTCTGCTGCCGCCTGCCACGCGGGCTCTGATCCTCGTCAACGTCGCGGTGTTCCTGCTGCAACAGCTGGCCCCCGATCTAATGGCCGGATTGTTTGCGCTGTGGCCGCTCGGCAGCCCGCTGTTCAGACCCTGGCAGCTGATCAGCTACGCCTTCCTGCACGGCAACCTGGTCCACATTTTCTTCAACATGTTCGCGCTGTTCATGTTCGGCCGCGCGCTGGAGGCGTACTGGGGGGGCCGGCGCGTGGTGATGTTCTACCTGGTGTGCGTGCTCACCGCGGCGCTGACACAGCTGCTGGTGCAGAGTGGCTCCGGCGCGCAGGAGGAAGTGATCGGTGCCTCGGGAGGGGTGTTCGGCGTGCTGCTCGCCTTTGCCTGGTATTTCCCCAGGCAGCGCATCATCCTGCTGTTTCCGCCCATTCCGATGCCGGCGTGGCTGTTCGTGACCGTGTACGGCCTGCTCGAGCTGTTCTTCGGCGTGACCGGCCGACAGCAGGGCGTGGCGCACTTCGCCCATCTGGGCGGCATGCTCGGCGGCGCGCTGTGCATCCTGTACTGGCGGACGCGGCGGCGCTTCAGTTAGTTCGCGCGGCCGCGATGCTCGGCGGCGCTGCGTCCATGGCGGCCCTCGATGACGCTCACCGGCGCCTCCCTCGATACAACATGAAGTATCAATCTTAACACTCCGATATCAAACTTGAATTTATCTGTAGTTGAATTCTGCGCCACGCCCCGGTCAAAATCGCGCGCTTTGAAAGCGATGGGAACTTTCACGCCGTCTCTGCCTCTGGATTCCATCCCATGATCAAGACCGAACGCCTGACCAAACACTACGACTCGCTCACGGCGGTGGAAGACGTGAGCTTTCAGGTCGGCCCGGGCGAGGTGCTCGGCTTCCTCGGACCCAACGGCGCCGGCAAGACCACCACCATGCGCATGCTCGCCGGGTTCGTCACGCCGACTTCCGGCAGCGCCAACATCTGCGGTCACGACGTCGCGCGCGAGCCGCTCGCGGCCAAGGCGGCCCTCGGCTATCTTCCCGAGGGAGCGCCGAGCTACGGCGAGATGACGGTGCGGCGTTTCCTGGCGTTCATTGCGGACCTGCGCGCGCTCGAGGGCGCGCGCCGTGAGCAGCGACTGGCGCACGTCATCGAGCACCTGCAGCTCGGCGGCGTACTCGACCAGACCATCGAGACGCTCTCCAAGGGCTTTCGCCGCCGCGTGGGCCTCGCCCAGGCGATCGTGCACGACCCGCCGGTGCTGATTCTCGATGAGCCCACCGACGGCCTCGATCCCAACCAGAAGCACGAGGTGCGCACGCTCATCAACGACATGGCGCGCGACAAGATCATCGTCATTTCCACGCACATTCTCGAGGAGGTCGACGCGGTGTGCACCCGGGCGATCATCATCTCCCGCGGTCGCATCGTCGCCGACGACACCCCCGCCGGGCTCGCCGCCCGCTCGCGCTATCACAACGCCGTGTCCATGCAGCTCGAGGAGCCCCGCCAGCTCGCCGCTGCCCGCGACGCCGTGGCGGGGCTGCCCGCGGTCGCGCAGGTCGAGGTGAGCGAGCGCGATGCGCGGCTCACCGCCCTGCCGCGTTCCGGTGCCACCATTCTGCCGGCCCTTTCCGAGCTCGCCGCACGCCAGGGACTGAAGCTGAAGGAACTGCACCTGGAGTCCGGGCGCCTCGACGAGGTGTTCCGCAGCATCACCGCCTGAGGATCGTCGGGATCATGCGCAACGTGGGCATCATCATGCGCCGCGAACTCGCGAGTTACTTCGCGACGCCGCTGGCGTACGTTTTCATACTCATCTTCCTGGTGCTGGCCAACGCCTTCACCCTCTACCTGGGGGGCTTCTATGAGCGCGGCCAGGCGGATCTCGACCCGTTCTTCACCTTCCACCCCTGGCTGTACCTGTTCCTGATTCCGGCGATCTCGATGAAGCTGTGGGCCGAGGAGCGCAAGTCCGGCAGCATCGAGCTGCTGATGACCCAGCCGGTGGAACTGTGGGACGCGGTGCTCGGCAAGTTTCTCGCCGCCTGGATATTCACCGCGCTCGCGCTGGCGCTCACTTTCCCGCTGTGGATCACGGTCGACTACCTGGGCAGTCCCGACAACGGCGCGATCCTGGCCGCCTACCTCGGCAGCCTGCTGCTCGCCGGCGGCTTTCTCGCCATCGGTTCGTGCATGTCGGCGCTGACGCGCAACCAGGTGGTGGCGTTCATCCTCGGCGTGGCGGGGTGCTTCGTGTTCCTGCTGGCCGGCTTCCCCCTGGTGCTCGATGTCTTTCGCAGCTGGGCACCGCAGGCGCTGGTGGATGCGATCGCCTCGCTGTCGTTCCTCACCCATTTCGAGTCCATCGCCAAGGGGGTCATCGACGTGCGCGACCTGCTGTACTTCGCGATGCTGATCGGTTTCTTCCTGCTGGCGACCGCGATCGCGCTGAACCTGCGTAAAGACCTATGAACAAACGCTCGACACTCGGCGGCGGCACGCTCCTGGCACTCGCGCTGCTGTTCATCGGCCTCACGATACTGTTCAACCACGCGCTGCGCGGCTGGCGGCTGGATCTCACGCAGAATCGTCTCTACACCACCGCCGCGGGAACCGACCGGATCCTCGCCAGCATCAAGGAGCCGATCAACCTGTATTTCTACTTCTCGGAAAAGACCGCGGCGCAGCTGCCACAGCTGAAGACCTACGGCGTGCGGGTGCGCGAGTTCCTCGAGGAACTCGCGGCGCGCTCCGGCGGCCGGCTGCGCCTGCACGTGATCGATCCGCAGCCGTTCTCGGAGGAGGAGGACCGCGCCTCCGAGCTCGGCGTGCGCGGCACTGCGGTGGGAGCCAGCGGTACGCAGTTCTACTTCGGCCTTGCCGGAACCAACTCCACCGACGGCCGCGCGGCAATCGAGTTCTTCGATCCCAACAAGGAGCAGTTCCTCGAGTACGACGTCGTCAAGCTCGTCTATCAGCTCGCCAACCCCAAGAAGCCGGTGGTGGCCTGGCTGTCGTCGCTGCCGATGGGTCCGGGCTTCGATCCGCAGACCGGTCAGATGCGCGAACCGTGGGTCGTGTACAGCGAGGCGCAGCAGCTCTTTGAGCTGCGGCCGCTCGAGCCGACCGCGACCCGCATCGAGCCGGACGTGAACGTGCTGGTGCTGGTGCACCCGAAGAACCTGTCCCCGGCGACGCAATTCGCCATCGACCAGTACGTACTGCGCGGCGGACACCTGCTGGTGTTCGTCGACCCACTCGCGCAGTCCGATCAGTCCGGCGCCGAGGCGGGCAATCCGATGGCGGCCATGGGCGCGGACAAGTCATCGCACCTCACCGCACTGCTCAGCGCCTGGGGCGTGCAGTTCAACCCGGGCGAGGTGGTCGCCGACCGTGCGCACGCCTTGTCGGTGACCATGCGCCAGGGAGAGCCGCCGGTCGAGCACCTGGGTGTGCTCGGGCTCGACAAGGGCAGCTTCACGGCCTCCGACGTGATCACCGCCGGACTGTCGAACGTCAACGTGGCCACCGCCGGCTACCTCGAGCCCGTCAAGGACACGAAGGTGCATTTCGAGCCGCTGTTGCAGTCGAGCCGCGACGCGCAAGTACTGCCGGCCGCACGCTTCCGCATGCTGTTCGATCCCGCCACGCTGCGCGACGGATTCAAGCCCACCGGCCGACGTTACACGATCGCCGCGCGCATCAGCGGCAACGTGCACAGCGCCTTCCCGGCGGGCCCGCCGGCGGGCGTGACGCTGCCCGCCGGCCAGAGCGCCCTGAAGGAATCCGCACGACCTCTCAGTCTGGTCGTGTTCGCCGACACGGACCTGCTGTCCGATTATCTGTGGGTGCGTGAACAGAGCTTCTTCGGCCAGCGCCTCGCCCAGGCGTGGGCGAGCAACGGCGACCTGGTGCAGAACGCGCTCGATAATCTCGCCGGCAGCACCGACCTCATCAGCGTGCGCGGCCGCGCCTCGTTCACGCGACCGTTCGAGCGCGTGGAAAAACTGCGGCGTGCGGCAACTGACCGCTTCCGGGCGAAGGAGCAGGAGCTCGAGCAGCAGTTGCGCGAAACGGAAGACAAGCTCACCGCGCTGCGGTCCAAGGGCGGCAAGCAGTCGGCGCTCATCCTCACACCCGAGCAGGAGCAGGAAATCGAGCACTTTCAGACCGAGAAGCTGCGCATCCGCAAGGAGCTGCGCGCCGTGCGTGCCGGGCTGGACGCGGATATCAAGGCCCTGGGCGCGACCCTCAAGATCATCAACATCATCGTGGTGCCGGCGCTGTTCGCCGTGGTGGCGCTGCTCCTGGCCGCGTGGCGTCGCCGGCGGCGAGCAGCACCGGCCAACGCTCCCCTGAGGTGAGCCATGAGTGCAGGCCGTGTCGTCGCGCTTCTCGTCGCCGGGCTCGCGCTGGTGGGCTTCGCCATGTGGATCGCGTCCCAGCGGCACCTGGAGCGCGCCACGCTCGCCGGGGACCTGGTGTTGCCGGACCTCGAGCATCACGTCAATGCCGTGACCGAGGTCGCGCTGCGTAAGGCCGACGGCACCCACACCACGCTGAAGAGGAACGGCGCGGGTTGGAGCGTCGGGGAGCGTGGCTGGCCGGCCGACCCGGGCAAGGTCCGCAAGCTGCTGCTCGATCTCGGCGCGCTCAACATCGTCGAGGAGAAGACCCGCTTGCCGGCAAACTACCCGCAGCTCGGCGTGCAGGACGTCGACTCGCCCAAGGCCACCGGGACCGGGACGCGCATCGAGGTGCTCACCCCCGCTCGAACCTGGGCGCTCATCGTCGGCAAGTCCTCGAGCGCCAAGTCCGGGTACGTGCGCGTCGCCAACGCCCCACAGACTCTGCTCGCGGCGCCGTTACTCACCGTGGATGCGGACCCCAAGGGATGGCTCGACCGCGCGCTGATCGATGTGGCGCCCGAGCGCGTGCGTCAGGTCGAGGAAAGACCCCACCAGGGTCCGGGGTTCAGCGCCTCGCGCGAGAAGAAGGAGCAGACCGACTTCACCGTGGCACCGCTCCCCAAAGGGCGCGAGCTGACCAGTGCGGGCGCTGCGGACGGGATCGCGGGCTCCCTGAGCTCGCTCACCTTCGATGATGTTGGCAAGGCGAGTGCCGCCGCGGACGCGAGTGCTGCGGCGCACGCCCTGTTCCGCACCTTCGACGGGCTCGAGGTCGACGTCGCAGGCCGCAAGGACGGCGCACGCTCGCTCGTGACCGTGAGCACACACGCCACCGCGAAGCAAACCGAAGCGGAGGCGCAGACGAGCAACGCGCGCCTCGGTGGCTGGGAGTTCGAGATTCCGGATTACAAGTACGCGGCCATCTTTCGTCCGCTCGAGGATCTGCTCAAGAAGCCACCCGCGCCGGCGAAGAAGACCACCGCGGAGTCCGCGCCAGGCAAGGCGCCCGCGGCCGGTAAGGCGCCCGCCGCCGGTAAGGCATCGCCAGCCGGCAAGGCCCCCGCCGCCGGCCAGGCGACGGTCCCCGGCAAGGATGCATCGCCGGACAATCCCGCTCCGCCTGATACGCCGAAATAGTGCCCGGTGTCTCGCCCGGCTTTGTCTGTCAGGGCTTCACCTGCGACATGATCGCCAGGGGTCGTCCCTCGGCGTCCTGAAAGTGCGCCATCCACTCCTCGGTTCCGTCGGCGTGACGGTGAATCAGGTGGGGCGCGTCCATGAACTCGATGCCGCGCGAGCGCAGCAGCTCGTACGCGGTGCGGATGTCCTCGACCCGCAGGTAGAGAATGGATTCGGGGGCGGGTTTTTCCTGCGCACTCAGCATCAGCCGCGTGCCCCCGCAGTCGAAGAACGCCAGTGAGCCGAAGCTGTAAAGGTGCGGCAGACCGAGCGTACGGTACCAGGCCTCGGACTCCTTGAGGTCCCGGACTGTTCGCGCGATCTGGGCCAGTGGCCCGAGGGTCAGCGTAGTCATGCTAGGTCTCTCCTGCAGGCGCAGGGCACTCGTCCCCTGATGCCGCGGCGTGCGGCGATCTCGCGATTGCTCATGCCGTGCTGCACGGCGTGTACGACGCGCCACTCGGTCGGAGTCAGCACATCGTCGTGAGGAGGTCGTCCTCTGCGGCTGCTGCCGGACATGGCGGGATCCTAAGCTGTGAGGGGTTGAATTACCCTCCCCTGCGGGGATATTGCGGTGCATTAAGTCCAGCAGACACCCCCATGGAAACGGGGGGAACAGGGAATCCACGGACTCAGGGGCCAAGCGTAGAATTTTTTCGGTGGGAATAGTCATTGCCTTGGCAGCAAGGGCTGGGAGAGCGACATGAGCGCTGTGTTACTCGCCGTGTTCAACGAGTACGGGGTCGCGGACCGTGTGCGCACCAGGCTGGTGGGCGACGGGTTTCCGACCGACCGGGTCGAGCTGACGGCGGCGTGCGAGCCGGGACGGGCGGGATCACATCCCGCGGCGTCGGCGCGGGCGAAATTCGCGCAGTATTTCGCCACCCTGCTGGATGAGGACGACGAGTGGCCGTTCGTGGAGCTGTTGGCCGAGCGTGTCGAGGGCGGCGCGGCCACCATCGCGGTCCACCCGCGCGGCGCGATCGAAACGGCGCGCGCAGCCGAGATCCTCGAAACGGAGGGGGCGGTGGAAGTGGTCGGACACGACCTCGAGAACCAGACCTTCGAATACGCCGCTTCGCGGGAAGACGGCTACTGGGTGCGCCACTTCATGCTCGATAACCCGACCGGCGCGGACTGCATCTACTGCCGGCTGTTTCCCGGGCACCGCCACCACTGAGCGGCTCTCCCCCGCGGCCCGCGTAGTGCAGGCCCCGAGCCGCCCTTCACCAACGGCCAAGTCCCGGTCTCAGTCGGCGCGCGCCGTCAGCACCTGCGAGAGCGTGTCGGGGCGGGCATCGATGCGGGCCAGGTGCGGGTAGCGCGCGCCGTCGAAGTACGCCACGCTGAGCGTGCGGTAGTAGTCAGCGCTTTCCACCAGGAGCTCGATGGGCTTGCGGGTCTCGTGCGCCGCGGCAATGGCTGCATCGAGCACCTCGACCGAGTACTTGCGACCGTTCACGGCGATGATCTTCATGCCGGGGCCGGCGCCGGCTTGCGCGGCGGCGCGGTCCTCGACGGTGTCGATGATCGTGCCCCTGTCATCGCCCTTGTCATTGATCCTGAGGCCGATGGACGCCTGGCGCTCGACGGTTTTCCTGCGTTTCAGCCGGGTCTCAAGGTAGGAATTCTTTTCGGGCGAATAGGTCAGCTGCCAGCCGGCGCTCTGCAGGCCGGCGAGCAGCGCCTGGGTACCGGTCGTGTCGAGATGACGGCGAATGAGCGTGCGCCAGTCCCCGGGCGCGATGGCCGCCAGCGTGGCATAGACGTCCGCTTCCACGTACGGCTTGAGCGCCGGTGCCCCGCCCGCTCCGGCGTAGAAGCGCTTGACGAAATCATCCAGCGAGGCCCGCCCGGCGCTGCGAGCGCGCAGCTCGGCGTCGACGTTGAGCCACAGGAACACGGACGCCTCGTAGAAATCGACGCTGCGGCGGCTGAGCGTCCAGGCATCCGGAGCGCCGAAGAGAATCTGCGCCGCCACCGCGGTGTCCGCCATGGGCCGCCAGCGGTTCCCAGGCTCTGTGTCGAAGCTCCCCGCCAGGCTGGCGAGCATTTCGCGGTAGCTCTCGGGTGTGACCAGGCCGGCGCGCACCGGCAGCGCCGTGCCCCAGAACTGGGTGAGGCCTTCGTACACCCACAGGAGCGACCCATCCATCGGCTGCTGGTAATCGGGGCTCAGCAGGCCTGCCGGACGGCGGTACTTGCCGTTCCAGCTGTGCACGTACTCGTGGGCGAGAAGCTCCGCGACGCCTTCACGCAGCGGCGCCTCCGCGAGCGAGTTCTCATCCACGCGATCGTCACTGGACTCGTGGTGCTCAAGCCCGAAATGCGCCACGTGGTCCGAGAGCGTCAGGAGCCAGGTGTAGTGGCGGTACATGCGGGTCCCGAACAAAGTCCCTGCCTGCTCCACCAGGCGGCCGTACCCGGCGGCAAAGTCCCCGGGCACCGTGAGCGCCGCGGCGCTGTCGGCGACCAGCGAGAGGCTGTGCCTGAGTTCGGGAAACGGGGCCGCTCCCGGCAGCTCGATGCGCTTCGCGTAGCGGCCCATCTGCAGTGGCGAGTCGATCAGGCGCGCGAGTGAGGCCGGCTCGAGCTCAACGCCCCCGTCCGGCTGCGGGCGCAGCTCGAGCGCGCAGATGAGCTGCCAGCCGGGCGGCGCGAATACCGTGGCCTCGGCGCTGAGGCTCCCGGCGTCGCGCCCCTTGGGCAACAGGACGAATTCGTTCCACGGCAGGACAGCGAGAGCTGCACTGCTCGTCGGCCCGGTGCTGAAATGTCCGCCCTCGGTCGGCAGGCCGGTATCGAGCGCGATCTCGAGGTGCGTGGCCCCGCGCGGCACGCTCACGCTGAGCGCGTACATGTCGCGCGGGTCGCGTCGCCAGGGCAGCGGCGCATCGTTCGCGCGGATCGTGAGTCCGATGATCGACTCGAGCGGCCCGCTCGGTCCGTGCTCGCCCGGAATCCATTTCGGAAACACCAGCGTGAGCGGACCCTGCTGCACGGCCAGTGTCAGATCGGTATGCACGCGCTTGCGCGCGACCTCGCGCGCATCGACGCGTACCTTAAGATCCGCGGCCTGCCCCACTGCGCTCGCGAGCATGAGCGCCGCGAGCAGCGCGCCGTTGAACCCTGCGGCTCTCATCACTCGGACCTGCGGACCGATACAAAGAGTGCGCGATTGTCGACCGAATGGCTCCGCCGGGCAACGAGTGGTACCGTCGCTCCATGGGCGAGACCTGCTACCTCGGCGGCTGCCTGTGCGGCGGCGTGCGCTACCAGGTGTCGGGGGCGGTGCGCAACCCGTGCTTCTGCCACTGCGCCAGTTGCCGCAGGGCCGCCGGTGCGCCCATGGTTCCCTGGGGGACGTTTGCGCGTGCGAGTTTCCGCCTCACCCGCGGCGCGCTCGCCGAATATCGCTCATCGCCGGGTGTCACGCGCGGATTCTGTGCCGTGTGCGGCACCTCGCTGACCTACCATAACGAGGCTCGCGCCGCCGAGATCGACGTGACGCTCGCGACCCTGGATGACCCGACGGCGCTCGCGCCGCAGGTGCACCTGTGGGTCGGTGACAAGCTGCCGTGGGTGTCGATCAACGACGGCCGCCCGCAATTCACGGCCGGCATTTCCGCGCAACCGCCATGAGGCTGAGCGCAGCCGTTCTCAGCGCGCGCGGGCCAGCAGCCCCACGGTCACCGCCCCGAGCAGCGCGGTGGGCAGCCAGGCGAGCACCACCGGATTGAGAGCGAACACGATCGTGCCGCTCTCGATCAGCCGCTGCAGCAGGAAGAAGCCGATGCCGAGAATGAGCCCCAGCATCATGCGCGTGCCCGCGCCCGCGGAGCGCAGCGAGCCGAGCACGAACGGAATCGCCAGCGCCACCGCGAAGGCGATGGCGAGGGTGCGCGCGATGCGCGACCAGAATGCGAACCGGTACTCGCGGGTATCGAGCGCATTGCTGCGGTAGTAGCTGATCAGCCGCCACAGGGCGCGGCTGGTGAGCTGCTTCGGATCCTCGATGGCGAGACCGAGGAACCCCGCGGTGAGTTTCGATGCGAGCAGGCGCTGCCCGGGCGGGCGGGTGGTCACCGCATCGTCCGCGAAGCGCGACTCGGTGTAGTCACTCAGCAGCCACTTGCCCCGGGAGCCGGCGGTGGCGCGCGTGGCGTGCCCCAGGGCGATCAGCCGGTGCTGCGGCGACAGCTCGAAGATCTGCATGCTGCCGAACTGGCGCTGGCTGTACTGCCCGGCCACGTTGAGGATCAGGTCGCCGTCGCGCACCCAGGCGCCGCCGCCGCCGCCGAAGCTGACGTTGCTCAGCTTGCTGAAGGCCTTCTGCTCGCGGGCCGCCTGTTGCAGCGGCGGGGCGAGCACCTCGCCCAGCAGCAGCTCGACCAGGATCAGCAGCAGCCCGGCAAGCAGCGCAATGCCCGCCAGGCGCGCGATCGACACGCCGCTGGCACGAACCACCGTCAGCTCACTGCCCCGCGCCAGCGAGCCCAGCCCCAGGAGCGAGCCGATGAGCGCGGTGATCGGCAGCAGCTCGTACGCCAGCTGCGGCAGATTGAGCAGCGTGTACCAGAAGGCGCCGAGCGCGGTGTAGTGGCCGGTGCCGATGTCATCCTGCTGATCGATGAACACGAACAGCGCGCCGAGCACCAGCACCACCAGCATCACCAGCAGCACCGAGCTGAGGATGGCGCGCACGATGTAGCGGTCGAGCACGCTCATAGTCCGCGCAGCCGGTAGCGCAGCCGGTTACTCAGCCCCGGCCCCACGATCACCAGGAGCGCGAGCAGCAGCACCGCCGCGTGCGTCCACCACAGCCCGAGGAATTCCGGGATCGTGCCACGCGCGATCCACACCTTGCCGACGGAGATGAGATTGACATACAGGAAGAAGATCACTACCGCGAGCCACACGCGCGCGTAGCGACCCTGGCGCGGCTTCAGGCGCGCCAGCGGCACCGCGAGCAGCGCCAGCACCGCGCACATGAGCGGCATGGCGATGCGCGAGTGCAGTTCGGCGCGCTCGTTGGCATCGCGCGAGCCGAGCAGGCTCGCGGTGGATCGGGCTTCGAGATTCCCGACCGCGTCGCTGGTCACCGGCACCTGCACCGGCACCACGTGCTCGGCGAAGCGCACGATGCGAAACTCCGGCCCACCGGGCACGCCTTCGAAACGCTCGCCGTCATAGAGAGTCAGTATGTGCGTCATGCCGTCCGCCGTGACGGTGTGCCGCGCCCGTTCGGCGAGCGCCACCTCGACCAGCGCGCCGCGATTGCGCTCCACGAACACGCCGGCGAGCGTGCCGTCGGGATTGACGTCCTGCGCGTATACCACGGCGTTGCCGCCGCTGAAGATGCGAAACTTCCCGGGCGCAACCGGCGCGAACTGCCCGGCGCGCAGCGCCGCGCTGCGCAGACTGAGCGCGCGCGCGGTGGCATCCGGCGCCAGCAACAGGGTGAGCCATGCCAACCCGGCCGTGCCGAGCAGCGCGAGCAGCGCCACGGGCAGATAGAGGTTCGCAGGCCCGGCCCCGCACGCCAGCGCCGCCGCCATCTCGCTGTCGTGATACAGCCGGCCGAATGCCAGCACCACCCCGAGCAGCAGCCCGACGGGCAGCAGCAGCGACAGGTTCTGCAGCGCCCCCAGCACGATCAGCTCCAGCACGACGCTCTGCGGGTATTGGTTGGCGGCGGCGCGCTCCAGCACCCCCACCAGCTGGTTCGCGAGCAGAATGACGAGCAGCACGGCGGTGACGACCAGCCAGGCCGTCACCACCTCGCGCAGAACGTAGCGACCGAGGGTATTCCCCAACGAACTACTCGCCCCCTACCGCAAACCCCGCGGGCTCTTGAGTTACACTGGTCTCGCTTGCAGCCGTGGCGGCGCCTCACGCGTTCAATAAAGCACCAAACGGAGCGAGGCACTCACGAGGCGCGACTCAAGGTGAATCGTAACGTACGCGCGGCTCAACGGTGAGGGGATATGGCATGGAATTCGGGGTCTGGACGAAGGGCTTGGCGACACTCGGCGTGGATTGCCTGGTCCTCGGCGTGTTCGAGGAGGCAGAGCTCAGCGGCGAGGCGCGCGGCGTGGATACGGCCTGCGCGGGCCGGCTCAAGGCTCTGCTCGAGCGTGGCGACTTCGCCGGCCGCGCGGGCGACACGCTGCTCGTTGCCGAGCTGCCCGGCATCAAGGCCTCGCGCGTGCTGCTCACCGGGCTGGGGGCGAAGAAGAGCTATCACCGCAGGAGCTGGCGCAAGGCCTGGGCGGCCGCGGCGGCGGCGCTGGCGCGCACGCGCATCGCCAGCTGTGCGGTCGCCATCGACCGCCCCGAAGCGAGCCAGCTGGATGACTACTATTTCGGCCGGGCGGTCGCGGAACTCACCGGCGCTGCGCTGTATCGGGTCAATGACCTGAAGACCGGCAAGAAAGCGCCCGCGCCCGCCCTCGCCAGGGTGCTGGCCGGCCCGGTGCGCAAGGCCGCCGCCGCCGAGCGCGGCCTGGCACATGGCGCGGCGGTGGCCGCCGCCGCCCAGGTGCAGCGTGATCTGGCGAATCTCCCCGCCAACGTCTGCACGCCGACGTTTCTCGCCGAGCAGGCGCGTGCGCTCGCCAAGCGCTCTGCCTCGCTCAGCGTGCGGGTGCTCGATGCCGCCGCCATGCGGCGCGAGAAGATGGGGTGCCTGCTCGCAGTTGCGCAGGGCAGCCATCAGGCGCCGCGTTTCATCGTGCTGGAGCACCGCGGTACCCGCAAGGCGCAGCCGCCGATCGTGCTGGTCGGCAAGGGCGTTACTTTCGACAGCGGCGGCATCTCGCTGAAGGATCCGCCCGGCATGGATGAGATGAAGTTCGACATGAGCGGCGCGGCGGCGGTGATCGCCGCCCTCACCTTCGCCGCATCGCTGCGCCTGCCGCTGCACCTGGTCGGGCTGATCGGGGCGGTGGAGAACATGCCGGGCGGCAGGGCGGTCAAGCCGGGGGACATCGCCACCAGCGCTTCCGGACAGACGGTGGAGATTCTCAACACCGATGCCGAAGGGCGGCTCATTCTGTGCGACGCTCTGCACTACGCGCGCCGCTTCCACCCGCAAGCGGTGATCGACGTCGCCACGCTGACCGGCGCTTGCGTCATCGCCCTGGGGCATCATCATTCCGGTGTCATGGGGAACGACGAGCCGCTGGTGCGCGAGCTGCTGGAGGCGGGGATACGCGCGGACGATCGCTGCTGGCAATTGCCGCTGACCGAGGAATACGCGGAAGCGCTCAAGAGCAACTTCGCGGACTTTGCCAATGTCGGCGGGCGTGACGGCGGCGCAATCACCGCCGCGACTTTCCTGAGCAAATTCACCCAGGGACTCACATGGGCGCACCTCGACGTCGCGGGCACCGCCTACCAGGGCGGTGCGCAGAAGGGCAGTACGGGCCGGCCGACGCCGCTGCTCGCGGACTTCCTGCTGCAGCGCGCGGCTCGTTGACCCGTCACGGCGCCAGCCACGACCGCAAACAGCGCCACGTGCGCTTCTGCCGCCCGCGACGGGCGCCGACGCGCCGGCGCCGCCACGTCACATAACTCCCGGCGGCACTGGCGGCGCGGCAGCCGCGGCAGGGCGGCGCGGCCCGAGCCGCTATAATCCCCGGACGTTGCCGCGGGATCTCAAGACCGTAAATGGAAAAGGTGTACGCGCCGCAGGCCATCGAGCGGCGTATCTACGAGCGCTGGGAGTCGCACGCCTGGTTCGCGCCCAGCGGCCGGGGCGCTCCCTATTGCATCATGATTCCGCCGCCGAACGTGACCGGCACGCTGCACATGGGGCATGCCTTCCAGCACACGCTCATGGACGCGCTCACCCGTTATGAGCGCATGCGCGGCCGCGATGCCCTGTGGCAGCCCGGGACCGACCACGCGGGCATCGCCACGCAGATGGTGGTCGAGCGGCAGCTGAACGCCCAGGGCGTGAAGCGCACCGACCTTACCCGTGAGGCCTTCCTCGAGCGCGTGTGGCAGTGGAAGGAGCAGTCCGGCGGCGCCATCAGCGCCCAGATGCGGCGCCTGGGAGATTCGGTCGACTGGTCGCGCGAGCGCTTCACCATGGACCCGGGGCTGTCGCGCGCAGTGACCGAGGTGTTCGTGCGGCTGCACGCTGAAGGGTTGATCTACCGCGGCAAGCGCCTGGTCAACTGGGATCCGGTGCTGCTCACGGCGCTCTCGGACCTGGAGGTGCAGGCGCAGGAGGAGGATGGGCAGCTGTGGCACGTGCGCTACCCGCTCGAGGGCAGCGCGGGCGAGCTGGTGGTGGCGACCACGCGCCCGGAGACCATACTCGGCGACGCCGCGGTGGCGGTACACCCGCAGGATCCGCGCTACCAGGAATTCATCGGCAAACAGGTGCGCGTGCCGCTCGCGGACCGCGCCGTCCCCATCATCGCCGACGGCTACGTCGATCCGGCCTTCGGCACCGGCTGCCTCAAGGTCACACCGGCGCACGATTTCAACGACTACGACATCGGCCAGCGCCACCACCTGGCGCTGATCAACATCTTCACGCCGCGCGCCACGCTCGCCGACACCGTGCCGCAGCGTTTCCGCGGGCTCGAGCGCTTCGAGGCCCGCAAGCGCGTCCTGGCGGAACTCGAGGCCGCCGGACTCATCGAGCGCGTCGAGAAGCACCGGCTGGTAGTGCCGCGCGGCGATCGCAGCGGCGCGGTGCTCGAGCCTTATCTCACCGACCAGTGGTACGTGAAGATCGCCTCACTCGCCGCGCCGGCCATCGCGGCCGTGGAGCAGGGTCGCACCCGCTTCGTGCCGGAGAACTGGGCGCGCACCTATTTCGAATGGATGCGCAACATCAAGGACTGGTGCGTGAGCCGGCAGCTGTGGTGGGGGCATCGCATCCCGGCGTGGTACGACGGCGATAACAACATCTACGTCGGCCGCGACGAAGCCGAGGTGCGCGCGCAGCACCGCATCGGCGCGGGCGTCGCCCTGCGCCAGGACGAGGATGTGCTCGATACCTGGTTCTCTTCGGCCTTGTGGCCGTTCTCGACGCTCGGCTGGCCCGGCAGCACCGCCGCGCTCGAGCGCTTCTACCCGGGAGAGGTCCTGGTCACCGGCTTCGACATCATCTTCTTCTGGGTCGCGCGCATGATGATGATGGGACTGAAGTTCATGGGTGACGTGCCGTTCCGCGACGTCTACATCACCGGGCTCATCCGCGATGAGCACGGCGACAAGATGTCCAAGTCCAAGGGCAACGTGATCGATCCGCTCGACATCGTCGATGGCATCTCGCTCGAGGAGCTGGTGGCGAAGCGCACTACCGGGCTCATGCAGCCGCAGCTGGCGCCGGCGATCGAGCGCGCCACCCGCAAGCAGTACCCGGCCGGCATCGCGCCGCACGGGACCGATGCGCTGCGCTTCACCTTCGCCGCCCTCGCCTCCCCGAGCCGCGACATCAGCTTCGACCTGGCGCGCGTCGGCGGTTACCGCAACTTCTGTAACAAGCTGTGGAATGCGGCGCGCTTCGTCACCATGAGCCTCGCGGAGGGCGCGCCCGCGGCGGCCGGCGCGCCCGTCGAGCTGTCGGTCGCCGACCGCTGGATCCGCGCGCGCTTCGGCCGCACGATCGAGGCGGTCGAGAGCGCGCTCGCCGACTACCGCTTCGATTATGCGGCCGGCGCCCTGTACGAGTTCACCTGGTACGACTTCTGCGACTGGTACCTGGAGCTGGCGAAACCGGCCCTGCAGTCCGAGGCCACCAGCGCGGCGGCGCGGCGCGGCACGCAGCGCACGCTCGCGCAAGTGCTCGAAGCACTGCAGCGCGCGCTGCATCCGCTGATGCCGTTCATTACCGAGGAGATCTGGCAGCGCGTCGCACCGCTCGCCGGGGTGGCCGGCGAGAGCGTCATGCTGCAGCCCTACCCGGCCCCCGCCGACTTCCCGGGCGACCAGCAGGCCGAGCGCGAGACGGCCTGGATCCAGGCGGTCGTGCTCGGCGTGCGCCAGATCCGCGGCGAGATGAACATCGCCCCGGGAAGGCGCATCCCGGTGTTGCTGCAGGACGCCAGCGCGCAGGATCGCGCCTGGAGCGAGCGCCACCGCGCCTGGCTCGCGCGCCTGGCGGGCCTGGCGAGCATCCGCGTGCTGGAGGCGGGCGAGCGTGCGCCGCCCTCGGCGGCGGCGCCGGTCGGCACACTCACGGTTCTGGTGCCCATGGCCGGTCTCATCGATGCCGCGGCGGAAGCCGAGCGCCTCGGCAGGCTCCTCGCCAAGACCCGCGACGATCTCGTCAAGGTGCAGGCGCGGCTCGCCAACGACAGCTTCGTGCGCAACGCGCCGAGCGCGGTGGTGAGCCTCGAGCGCGAGCGCGCCGCGGAGCTCGAGCGCACCGCCAGCGGCTTGAGCTCGCAGCTCGAGCGG
>Ga0209156_10000454_pt1 | contig 34862 bp, 32 predicted proteins | sample GraSoiAngelo_124_FD_185881 | JGI IMG/M metagenome (GOLD analysis project Ga0209156, IMG submission 185881) | Grasslands soil microbial communities from the Angelo Coastal Reserve, California, USA - 14_0927_05_20cm (SPAdes) (version 2) | ecosystem: Environmental > Terrestrial > Soil > Grasslands... | reverse complement strand
ATCCGCAACGCCAAGTACGCCTGCGAGGAAGCGGGCGAAAAACGTGTGACCGTGCGGATCCGCGCGACCGACTCCTCGGTGCTCATCTCGGTGATCGACACAGGCGTCGGCATCCCCAGGGAGAACCTGGAGCGGATCTTCAACCACGGCTTCACCACGCGCCCGGACGGGCACGGCTTCGGACTGCACAGCAGCGCGCTCGCGGCCAGGGAACTGGGCGGCTCGCTGCACGCGGAAAGCGCCGGCCACGGCCAGGGCGCCACCTTCACCCTGGCGCTGCCGCTCGCCGCGCCGGAGTTGCCCGATGTCCGGTGACGCCGACTCCCTCACGCATCGCGTCCTCGTGATCGATGACAACGCGGCCATTCACCAGGACTACCGCAAGATCCTGGTGGCCGGCGACGAGACGCTGATGTCGGCGGCCGAAGCGGGCCTGTTCGGGGAGCGGCAGCCCGAGACCGGGCGCCCGACCTTCGACGTGGATTCCGCGCTTCAGGGACGCGATGGAGTCGAGCGCGCCCGCGTGGCTCTGGCGGAGGGCCGTCCGTACTCGGTCGCCTTCGTCGACATGCGCATGCCACCGGGGTGGGACGGGCTCGAGACCGTCGAACACCTGTGGAAGGTGGACCCGGACGTACAGGTGGTCATCTGCTCCGCCTACACCGACTATGACTGGCTGGAGCTGCTGGCGCGGCTCGGGCACTCGGACAAGCTCATCGTCGTCAAGAAGCCCTTCGAGCCGATCGAGATCCTGCAATGCGCCAGTGCGCTGAGCCGCAAGTGGCAGAACGCCCGCGCACTCAAGCGCCACGTCGAGAGCCTCGAACTGGTCGTCACCGATCGTACCAAAGGGCTCGAGGCGGCCAACCGGCAGCTGCGGCATCTCGCCTCCCACGACGCGCTCACCGGCCTGCCAAACCGCCTGCTGCTCGATGACCGCATCGCCCAGGCCATCATCCAGGCGCAACGGCATTCGCATGAGTTCGCGGTTCTGGTAGTCGACCTCGACAGATTCAAGCTCATCAACGACTCCCTCGGGCACCGGGCGGGCGATGAATTGCTGCGCGAGGTCGCGCAGCGCCTCAGTCACGCGGTTCGCGCCGTGGATACCACCGCACGCCTGGGAGGCGATGAGTTCGTGATCCTGCTCGGGGGACCCGTGACGCAGGCGGAAGCGGTCGAGATCGGCAAACGGGCGATCCAGCAGATGGAACCCGCGATGCGGCTGCACGGCATCGACGTCCACGTCTCCCCCAGTATCGGCGTCGCGTTCTTCCCGCGCGATGGAGCGACCGTAGACGCCCTGATCGCGCGCGCCGACGCCGCCATGTACAGCGCCAAGGAACGAGGCCGCAATAACGTGCAGTGCTATGCCGAAGGAATGAGCGCGGTGACGCAGGAGCGCGTCAAACTCGAGAGCGACCTGCATGAGGCGCTGCGCAGCGGGCAGTTCGAACTGCACTACCAGCCGAAGGTCGACACCTCGAGCGGTCGGGTCAACAGTGCGGAAGCCCTGATCCGCTGGCGGCATCCGCAGCGCGGCCTCGTGCCGCCCAACGATTTCATCGCGATCGCCGATGAATGCGGCCTGCTCGATGACATCGGCGAATGGGTGCTGTTTGAAGCCTGCCGCCAGGCGAAGGCGTGGCAGAGTGAAGGGCTGCGTCCCCTGCGCATCGCCGTGAACCTTGCGCCCTCGCAATTCCGGCTCGTCAACCTGGTCGATCAGATTCGCCGCGCGCTCGACGCCGCGGCCCTGGAGCCGCGGTTCCTCGAGGTCGAACTCACCGAGAGCGCGGTGATGAGCGATGCGGAGGAGTCGATACGCATCCTGGAGGCCATCAGCCGCATGGGCGTTCTGGTATCGGTCGATGATTTCGGCACCGGGTATTCGAGCATGAGCTACCTGCGGCGCTTTCCGATTGACAAGCTGAAAATCGACCGCTGCTTTGTCGAGGAGATGACCCGGCGTCCGGAGGACGCATCGATCGTTGCCGCGATCATCTCACTTGCGCACAGCCTGCATCTGAAAGTGATCGCCGAGGGGGTGGAGACCTCAGAGCAGCTCGCCTTGCTGGCGCAACTGGGGTGCGATCAGTACCAGGGATTTCACTTCAGCCCGGCGCTGCTCCCGGAGCGATTCGCCGCTCTGGTGAGACAGGAGCCGGCCCTGTCCGAGGACGAGGCGGCCCGAACGCACAGCAAGCTGGCAGCCTTGTCGTGGACTGCGGGCTGAAGCGGGGCCTCGACCTCCAACCGGACCCGGCGATCCGGAGTTTGTTGCTCAGAAGCATCATCTGACCGATCCACCTCTCAGCACGCAACTGCAAGGGTCGCGCTTGCGGGTGGAGCGGCATGGCATCGGCCCCCGGAGGCCTGACTTGGCGGGATTCCGCACCGGTAAAGCCTTCCTTGTATGCCCGCACGTGTGGAATACTGCGTGTGCTTGCTCTGTGTGGTAGTAGCGTTAGAACGACAAATCCACGCTCACCCGAGGCCCCTCCCGTGTCCACGACCAGCCTGCCTGCGTACGAATCCGAAATCGACCAGGCACATCGCCGTGCGTCGAGTCTGGGGACGGTGTTCGAGTGGTACGACTTCTACCTCATGACGGTCGTGATCGGCGCCTTCTTTTTGCCGGAAACCAAGGACTATGCAGTGATTTGAAGGGAATGACGTGGCGCCGTAAGGGCCGCGCATGGTGTAGACCTCGTCCACTGGCGATCTTAGGGGAGGACTGACAGTGAGTTACGCGAACGCGTGTTGTGATGAGAGGACATCCCGAGCCCGCCGCTCGCGCGGCATCGCCCGTGTAGGGGGTGCGTGGGTGCTGGCGGTGTGCGGGTGCGCAGGGACGCTCGCGCAGGCACAAAGCGCGGCCCCGGCGTCCAAGGCTGCCGACACCAGCCTCAGCTGGAATGGCATCACCTTCTACGGGATCGTGGATATCGGCGTGCAGTACCAGACGCACGGGGTGCCGGCAAGCGATTACTTCCCCGCCGGCACCGAGGCGATCATCCTGCCAAACAGCAACGGCTCGATCACCGCGGTCACTCCAAACAACCTGAGCCAGTCGCGCCTGGGGCTGTCGGGCAAGGAGTCGCTGGCGGGGGACTGGTCGGCGGTGTTCCGGCTGGAGATGTTCTTCAACCCCCAGTCGGGAAATATCAGCGATGCGCTCAAGTCCCAGACGCTCAACAACGGCCGTCCTCTCGATGCGCAGACCACCAACGTCGATTCCAGCGTGGCGGGGCAGCTGTTCGCGGGGGGCGCCTATGCCGGCTTCAGCTCCCCGAGCTACGGCACCCTCACCTTCGGGCGGCACGTAACCCCGCTCGCCGACGGCATCGGCAAGTACGACCCGCTGGGGGCGCCGCAGGCCTTCTCGCTCATCGGCTTCTCCGGCACCACGGCCGGAGGCGGTGCCACCGAGGATCGGCGGCTCGATCAGTCGCTGAAGTACTCGGGCAAGTTCGGCGCGCTGCATCTGGGGGCGCTGTACCAGTTCTCAGGCTCCAGCGGCACCACCAACACCGCCGTGCAGCTGCAGCTGGGGGTCGAGGGGGGTGGCGGCTCGATCGATGCCTACTACGCCAAGAAGTACGACGCCATCGCTACCGCCGCGCTGACCGCAGCGCAGGTGGCGGGGCTGCCCGCTCTCGGCTACTCCCCGAGCAACTCCCTCCGCGCCACCATCTCCGACAACACCACCTACGGGGTGATGGGGCTGTTCGGGCTCGGGGCGCCGACGCTGTTCGCCGGCTACGAGCACATCAAATTCGCCAATCCCAACTCCCCGCTGCCGGTCGGCTCGCTCACCATCGGCGGCTATGTGATCGCCGTTCCCAACAACAGCGCCTTCAACAACGAGAAGACCCTGCAGGTGTACTGGGCGGGGGTGAAGTACGCCGCCAGCTCGGACGTGGACCTGATGGCCGCCTACTACGGCTACAAGCAGAACAGCTTCGCGACCGGCGCCAACGCCGGCTGCTCCGATAACCGCAGCAGCGGCTGCAGCGGCCGCGAGGACTCCTTCTCGCTCCTGGCCGACTATCGCTTCGCCAAGCGCTTCGACGGCTACCTCGGCACCTTCTGGACCAGCGTGCACGACGGGCTCGCTGGTCCAGCCAGCGGCTTCCTCAACACCTCCACCCTCACCACCACCACGGGGATCCGCTTCAAATTCTAGAACCGTCAAATGCTGAAGCGAATTTGCGGTCTCAGGGCCCGGGTTTTCAGGCCCTGAGACCGCACGGATCTGAACCCGGCTCGCGCGGCGGCTGACCGAAGGAGGCTCTCATGGACGATACACAGCGTCAGCGCAGCGAATGGAGCTGGTGGTACCTGCTGTTTCTCGTGCAGTTCATCGCCGTGCTGTGGCCGCCTTTCTACAACACAGCCGAGCCGTATTGGATAGGCATCCCATTCTTCTACTGGTATCAGCTCCTGTGGGTCCTCATCGGGGCCGTGCTCACGGCGGTGATCTATCTGGCCACTGAGAAGTAGCCCGGCGTCAGACAAACCAGAGCGAATGTCATGCAGGACGTGAACTGGGTTGCGCTCACGATCTTCGTCCTGCTGTTTGCCTTCATCACCTGGCTGGGCTTCGCCGCCGCGCGCTGGCGCAAGGGCGATCTCGACTTGCTGCACGAGTGGGGACTGGGCGGCAGGCGCTTCGGCACCGTCGTCACCTGGTTCCTCGTGGGGGGTGACGCCTACACCGCTTACACCTTCATCGCGGTTCCGGCGCTCGCCTTCGGGGCCGGCGCCGTGGCTTTTTTCGCGGTGCCCTACACCATCGTGATCTACCCCATCCTGTTCCTGGTGTTTCCGCGTCTCTGGTACGTGTGTCACAAGCGCGGCTACATCACGGCGGGCGATTTCGTGCGCGGTCGCTTCGGCAATCGCTGGCTGGCGCTGGCGATAGCCATCACCGGCATCGTCGCGACGATGCCGTACATCGCCCTGCAGCTGGTCGGCATCCAGGTCGTGATCGGCGCACTGGGCATCTCCGGAACCGGCCTGGCCGCCGACCTGCCCCTCATCATTGCCTTCGCGGTGCTCGCGGCCTTCACTTATTCGAGCGGTCTGCGCGCTCCGGCATCGATCGCGATCGTCAAGGACATCCTGATCTACCTCACGGCCTTCGCCGCCATCATCGTCATTCCCATCGAGCTGGGCGGCTTTGCCAGGATCTTCTCGGCCGTGCCGGCGCAGAAGCTGTTGTTGCCGGTTCCCGGACCGCATACCACCGGGGCGTACGGCTCCTACGCGACACTGGCGCTGGGTTCGGCGCTGGCGCTGTTCCTGTACCCGCACACTCTCACCGGTATTCTGAGCGCCAGCAGCGGCGCCGTCGTGCGCCGCAACGCCGCCTTGTTGCCCGGCTATAGCTTCATGCTGGGCCTGCTTGCGCTGCTGGGCTTCTTCGCGCTCGCCGCCGGGCTCAAGGGCCTGCCGGAATTCGCCGCCGGCTTCAAGCAGTTCGGCAACAACTTCGCGGTGCCGGCGTTGTTGCTCCACGGTTTCCCGTCCTGGTTCGTCGGCATCGCCTTCGCGGCGATTGGTATCGGCGCCCTGGTGCCGGCGGCCATCATGTCGATCGCCGCCGCGAATCTCTACACGCGCAACATTCACCGCGAGTTCATCAACAAGAATCCGACCGCCCGGCAGGAAGCGCAGATGGCGAAGTGGGTGTCGCTGATCGTCAAGGTGGGTGCCCTGGTCTTCATCCTGTTCGTGCCGACGCAATTCGCGATTCAGCTGCAACTGCTGGGTGGTATCTGGATCATCCAGACGCTGCCGGCGGTGCTGCTCGGCGCCTATACACGATGGTTCAACAGCTGGGCGCTGCTGGTCGGCTGGGCCCTCGGCAGCTACGCGGGTACCGCCATGGCGGTGCAGGTGCACCTGACGCCGACCTTTCCGCTGACCTTCGGCGGCTATACATTCCCGGGCTACACCGCCTTCTACACGGTCATTCTCAACCTGGTGGTGGCGCTCGTGCTGACGCCGCTGTTCAATGCGATCAGTGCCCGCAAGGTGGCGCCGGACGAGACCCTGGCGGCTGATTATCAGGCGTGAGACCAAGCTCAGGAGCGGCAGTGTTGCGAAGTTGCGCCGCAGTGTATTTCCCACTCGCGGCGGTGTTGTACGACGTATACCATAGACCGACATAAACCGAACAAACCAGGGGAATACTATGGCCGGGATCCCACAGAACTTCCGCCGTGTAGTCATCGCCGCCGCCGTGGGCAACGTCATCGAATGGTACGACTTCTACATCTTCGGTAGTTTGGCCGCGGTCCTGTCGGTCAAGTTCTTCGACAAGACCAACCCGGTGGCGGCGCTGCTGAGCACGATCGCCCTGTTTACCGCCGGCTTCCTGGTCCGCCCCTTGGGCGCCTTCCTGTTCGGCTGGCTGGGCGACCGGGTGGGGCGCAAATACACCTTTATCGTGACTCTGAGCGGCATGGGCCTGGGGACGGCCGCCATCGGCCTGATACCCACCTACGCCTCCATCGGCGTCACCGCCGCCTTTATTCTGTTCGGCCTGAGAATGCTCCAGGGGCTGTGCCTGGGCGGGGAATACGGCGGCGCGATCACCTACGTTGCCGAGCATGTTCCGGACGAGCGCCGCGGGTATTACACCGGCTGGCTGCAGACCTCCCCGACGCTCGGGATCGTGGTTTCCCTCGCGGTGATTGTTGGTACCCGCGGCTACCTGGGGAAGGACGTCTTCCAGGCCTGGGGCTGGCGGGTTCCGTTCCTCATCTCTTTCCTGCTGGTGATGATGGCGATCTACATCCGGCTGCAGCTGGGGGAGACTCCGGTTTTCCAGGAGATGAAGGCCCGGGGCGCGATGGTAAAGAACCCGTGGAAAGAGGCTTTCCTAAGCCAAAACATCAAATTCATACTGGTTGCTGTCGCGGTTTTGATCGGCCAGGGCGTCGTGTGGTACAGCGGCCAGTTCTGGGCCCTGTACTTCCTGCAGACGGTGAAGAAGCTCGACGTGCTCACCTCCAGCTACATCGTCGGCGCGGCCCTGCTCATCGCCTCCCCGACGTTGATTCTGTTCGGATGGCTCTCCGACCTCATCGGCCGCAAGCCGGTCATTCTCGGGGGCATGCTGCTCGCAGCGGTGACGTATTACCCGCTGTATGCGTGGCTTGGCGACGTCACCAACCCCGGCGCAGTCAACTATCCGATCGCCATTTTCATCATATTCATCCTGGTGTCCTACGTCGGCATGGTGTACGGCCCGGTCGGGGCGTTCCTGGCGGAGTATTTTCCAAGCCGCATCCGTTATACGTCGGTTTCCGTGCCCTACCACATCGGCAACGGTTGGGGCGGAGGCCTGGTGCCTTTCATCACCTCGGCCGCATTTCTGTCGACCGGCAGTGTGGGCCGCGCCCTGATCTACCCGATCGCGGTGCCGGCGGTGTGTTTCCTCATCTGCCTCTTTGTGATGCCGGAGACGCGCCGCAACAGTATCTGGGGTGCCGAGAAGGCCCAGACTGCTGGCTGAAGCCTGCGGCGCGCCCACGGGCCTCCGCGAGGACGCTGGCGAGGCAGGTGGCAAGCTCCGCGGCCGCCAGCGGCTTCATGAGCACCGCCTGCGCCCCGGCGGCGTGCGCTTGTGCCTGCAGGTCCGGGCCGCCGTAGCCGCTCATCAGAATGACCGGCACAGCCGGCTGCAGCCCTCGCAGCTCGCGCACCAGCTCCGGCCCGGTCATGTCGGGCATGATCACATCGCTCACCACGGCATCGAAGCGCTCCGGAGATGCGCGAAACACCCTCAGGGCCTCGAGTGCGCCGAGGCATCCGACCGGCTCGTAGCCGAGCGAGGCCAGCACTTCCTCCGCCAGGCGCACCAGCCCCTCCTCGTCATCGACCAACAGAATCGCCTCCCCGTTGCCGGGCACGACCGCCATCGGGGCCGGCTCCTGCGCGGGTTGGCCCTCGGCGAGCGGCAGATACGCGCTGAAGGTGGTCCCGCCGCCGGGCTGAGTGTCGACCTGCAGTGCGGCGGCGTGATCGAGGACGATGCCGTGCACCAGGGACAGGCCCAGGCCGGTGCCCGACCCCACCGGCTTGGTGGTGAAAAACGGATCGAAGATCCGCTCGACCTGGGCGGCGCTCATGCCCACCCCGGAGTCGATGACGTCGACACGCGCGTAGCGGGCCCGCGTGAGGTGCCCCACCGTGCAGTCGCGCTCCGCGTCCACCTCGAGCGCCGCGGCGCGAATCACGACGCGGCCGGGTTCCGTGACCGCCTGCACCGCGTTGGTCACGAGGTTGGCGAGCATCTGGTGCAACTGCGCCGCGTCTCCCGCGACCACGATCGGTTCGGACGGGACCTCGACGACCAGCGTGATACCGGCCGGGAGCGATGCGCAGGTGAGGCTCCTCACTTCGGCGATGATCTTCTGCAGCATCACCGGCGCGCTGCTGCCGATCCCCGGGCGACTGAACGCCAGGATGCGGGCGACCAGGTCGCGTGCGCGGGTTGCGGCGACGAGAATGTTGTCGAGGTAACGGCGCGACGGGCTGGCGGCTTCGGTGTGCTTGATCGCAAGCTCGCCGTAGCCGAGCACCGCGCCCAGCATGTTGTTGAAGTCGTGGGCGATGCCGCCCGCGAGGGTCCCGAGCGCCTCGAGCTTCTGGGACTGATGCAGCTGTGCCGTGACGCGCTCGTGGCGCTCCAGCTGGCGCAGAAAAGCGATCAGCAGGATCGCCGCGAGAGCGGTGATGACGAAGGTGCGGGCCGCGTTCTTCCACGCCTTCGCGCGCCAGACCCTCAGGATCTCGTGCTCGGAGCGCCCTACGGCGACGAGCGCCGGATACCCCGGCACGCGCCGCAGACCGACGCGCGCGCGCCCGAGTACCGGATGCTCGAGCGTCATATGCCGCGCCTCGGCGGTGCCCAGTGCGGCCAGGGCGCCGAGCCAGGGGGACGGCGCCGCCTCGATCCGGCCATGCTCGCGGCTGACCAGGGTAACGCCGTCGGCCCGCAACAGCTCGATGGCGCTGCCGGCTCCCAGGTCCAATGCATGGTAGAAGCGGCGCATGTAGCCGATGTCCACGGCCGCTGCGGCGATGCCGCGGAATCCCGCTCCAGCGAGCCGGCGGCTCAGGACGAAGGTCGGGTCACCGGTCAGGCGGCTGATGAACGGCTCGCTGACGTACAACCCCAGGTTCGGCTGATCGCGCTGCGCAGTGAAATACGAGCGATCGCTCAGGTCGGCATTGACGCTGCCCGCGGGCGCGGAGCTCAGATGCAGGTGCCTCGCCGGATCGAACAGGAAGAGGTTGCGCACCTGCGGCACACCGCTCATGTGACGGCGCAACAGGTCCGGGATCGCGGCGCGCCCGTTGCGCGCAGGGTAAGCATCCGGGTCGAGCAGCGCCGCCTGCTGCAGGATCAGGTCGGTCGCCTGCAGGGCGCGGGCCGCCTGTTCCGCCAGCGCTCCGGCCACATTGTCGTGCTGGCGTTCGGCCATGAGGAGCGTCGCGTCGCGGTCCTGCAGCGTATCGATGAGCGCCGACAGCCACACGGCCGCGCAGGTGGCGACCACGAATACCACCAGCCGCAGCCGCAGCGTCGGGCCGCGCGCGCGGCGCGCGGCGCCCGTCAGCGCCGGGTCGCGGACGGTCTCGTCGCCCGCTCTGCCGGGAGGCCGAGTGCTGTCCATAGATCGCCGCGCGTAAAGGGCTTCGCCAGGATGCCGGTCACTCCCAGTCTGCGGGCCATGGCATCATTGGCCATGTCCCGCGGGGAAAACCGGCCGGAGGCTGCCACCATCGCCGCGTGCGGGTAAGCGCGCCGCCAGGACAAGAGAATCGCATGAGCCTGCTGCTGAGATGCCACGTCGATGAGTACCGCATCGATGCCTGCCGGAGCGCCCGCGAGGTCGTCCGCACAGACCGCCTGCACGCCGCCCTCCTCGAGCCACTCGCGGATGAGATCGCGGTGAAGCCTATCACGCTCGACAATGAGCACGCGCATCATGGATGGCCGCAGTGCTGAGGGAGGCTCCGGCTGCGCACGTGCTGGTGGTCGACGACGACCTGGCGGTGCGCCAGCTCGTCAGCGAGTACCTCGCGCAGAACGATTTTCGGGTGTCGGCGGCGGCGAGCGGTGCGGAACTGATGGGCGCGTTTCGTGCCCAGGTCGTGGATCTGGTGCTGCTCGATCTGCGGCTGCAAGGCGAGGACGGCATGCAGCTGTTGCAGCAGCTGCGTGCTGAATCGCAGCTGCCGGTCATCATCCTGACCGGCCGCACCGAGGAAGCCGACCGCGTGATGGGCCTGGAGCTGGGCGCGGACGACTATCTCACCAAGCCCTTCAGTCCGCGCGAGCTGCTCGCACGCATCCGCACCGTGCTGCGCCGTACCCACGCGGGCCAGGTGGTCCACGGCGCCCCGGTGTGCCGCGCCTACCGCATCCCGGGCTGGGAGCTGAACCTGCGCACGCGCAAGCTGCGCGCGCGCGACGGCCGCGTACTCGCGCTCAGCAACGGCGAATTCAACCTGCTCGCAGCGCTGCTGGCGACCGCCAATCGCGTGGTGACGCGCGACCAGCTGATCGAGATGAGCCGCCGCTACGACAACGAGGTCTACGACCGCGCCATCGACGTGCAGATCCTGAGGCTGCGGCGCAAGATCGAGAGCGACCCGGCGCAGCCGCAGATCATCCTCACCGAGCGCGGCGCCGGTTATCGGCTCGGCGTCGCGGTCGAAGCCGTGTACTAGCCGCTCGCCGCCCGCGTCGCCCACGGCGCGCGGGGGCCGCACGTTGCGGTTCGGCGCTGCCACGCGCACCACTCTCCATGCCACGTGTCGCAGGGCGTTTGCGCCCCAGATTTCACCTGTAACCAAAAAGCTGCGCGGCGCAATCCTCACCAGCCGGCGCTGCGCTACGCTGTAAGACCGATGTGGATCGTCAGGCTGGCGCTCAGGCGCCCGTATACCTTCCTCGTTCTCGCCATCCTGATCTCGCTGCTCGGCGGGTTCGCGATCTCGCGCACGCCGACCGACATCTTTCCGAACATCAAGATCCCCGTCGTCGCGACCATCTGGCGCTACACCGGTCTTTCGCCCGAGGAGATGGCGACGCGCCTGGTGCTGCAGAGCGAGCGCACCGCGCAGACCATCGTCAACGATGTCGAGCACACCGAGTCCCAGAACCTCAGCGGCACCTCGGTGGTGAAGTATTTCTTCCAGCCGAACGTCAACGAAGAGCTGTCGTTCGCGCAGATCACCGGCGTGTCGCAGACCCAGTTGCGCTTCGCACCGCCGGGCACCACCCCACCCTTCATCCTCGCCTATAACGCCTCCTCGGTGCCGATCCTGCAGCTGGCGTTGTCGAGTGGCCAGCTCTCCGAGGCGCAGCTCTTCGACCTCGGCAACAGCATCATCCGCACCGGACTTTCCACCGTGGCCGGCGCCTCCATGCCCTGGCCGTACGGCGGCCTGCAGCGCCAGGTGCAGGTCGACCTGGATCCGGACGCGCTGCGGGCCCAGGGTCTCTCGGGCAACGACGTCGCCGCCGCCTTCAACGCCCAGAACTCGATCCTGCCCGCCGGCACGCAAAAGATCGGCGATCGCGAGTACTTCGTCACCGTCAACGCCAACCCGAAGACGGTCGCCGAGCTCAACGACCTGCCGATCACCACCCGCAGCGGCAGCGTGATCTACGTGCGCGACGTGGCGCACGTGCGCGACGGCTACCCGCCGCAAACCAACATCGTGCGGCGCGACGGTCGCCGCGGCGTGCTGATGAGCGTGCTCAAGACCGGCAGCGCCTCGACCCTCGACATCATCCGCGCCATCAAGCAGCGCCTGCCGCGCATCCGTGCCCAGCTGCCGCAAGGCTTCAACATCGACCCGGTGGGCGATCAGTCGCTGTTCGTGCGTGCCGCCATCTCCGGGGTGGTGCGTGAGGCGGTGATCGCCGCCGCGCTCACCGCGCTCATGATCCTGCTGTTCCTCGGCAGCTGGCGCAGCACCTTCATCATTGCCGTGTCGATCCCGTTGTCGATCCTCGCCTCCATCGTCTGCCTGTCGGCCCTCGGCGAGACCATCAACATCATGACCCTGGGCGGGCTCGCGCTTGCGGTCGGCATCCTGGTGGATGACGCCACGGTCACCATCGAGAACATCAACTGGCACCTCGAGCGCGGCGAAGAGGTCGAGGCGGCGATCCTGAACGGCGCCCACGAAATCGCCGTCCCGGCCTTCGTTTCCACGCTCGCCATCTGCATCGTGTTCGTGCCGATGTTCATGCTCGCCGGCATCGCCCGCTTCCTGTTCGTGCCGCTGGCCGAGGCGGTGGTGTTCGCCATGCTCGCCTCCTACCTGCTGTCGCGCACGCTGGTGCCGACGCTCGCCAAGTACTGGCTGCAGCGGCACGATGCACATGCGGCCGACCAGACACGCGGCCTGCTGGGGCACCTGCAGCGCCTGCAGGCGCGTTTCGAGCAGTGGTTCGCGCGGGTGCGCGAGCGCTATCACGCCCTGCTGGAGCGGGCGCTCGCCGCCGGTACGCGCTTCGCCTTGCCGTTCCTCGCGGCCATGGCGGCCACCGCCCTGCTCGCGTTCCCGTTCGGCCGCTATCTGCCGGGCCTCGGCCAGGACTTCTTCCCGAGTGTGGATGCCGGCCAGATCAAGCTGCACCTGCGCGCGCCTACCGGCATCCGCATCGACGAGACCGCGGCGCTGTGCGATCGCGTCGAGGCGACCATCCGCGAGACTGTCCCGGCGCGCGAGATCAGCACCATCGTCGACAACATCGGCGTGCCCTACAGCGGCATCAACCTGTCGTACTCGACCTCGGCGCCCGTCGGTCCCGGCGATGCGGATATTTTCGTGAACCTCACCCCCGATCATCGCCCCACCGCGCAGTACGTACACGCGCTGCGCGCGAAGCTCACCGCGCTCTATCCCGCGACCCGGTTCGCCTTCCTGCCGGCGGACATCGTCAGCCAGATCCTGAACTTCGGGCTTCCCGCGCCACTCGATGTGCAGGTGGCGGGGCTCAACGTCGACGCCAACCGCCACTACGCCAACGCCCTGCTGGCGCGCATGCACGGCATTCCCGGGGTGGTGGACCTGCGCATCCAGCAGGACTTCGACTACCCGACGCTCAATGTCAACGTCGATCGCAGCAAGGCCGCATTACTGGGCCTGTCGGAGACCGACGTCGCTTCCGATCTGCTGATATCTCTCTCCGGCAGCTCCCAGACGACGCTGTCCTTCTGGATCGATCCCAAGAGCGGCAGCCAGTACAACGTGGTCGCGCAGACGCCGCAGTTCCGCCTCGCTTCGCTCTCGGACCTCGCGACCACTCCGGTCACCGGCGGCAACGGCGGCAACGGCGGCGGCGGCGGCGGCGGCTCGCAGATGCTGGCCAATCTCGCGAGCTTCTCGCGCGGGGTGTCCCCGGCGGTCGTGAGCCACTACGACGCGACCCCGGTCATCGACATCTACGGGGCGATCGAGGGGACCGACCTCGGATTCATCGCCGCGCAGATCAACCGGCTGGTCGCTGACACGCAGCACTCCCTGCCGCGCGGCTCGCAGGTCACGGTGCGCGGGCAGGTCAAGACCATGACCGATTCCTTCACCGGGCTGCTGGCCGGGCTTGCCGGTGCGGTGGTGCTGGTTTACCTGCTGATCGTGGTCAACTTCCAGTCGTGGCGCGACCCCTTCATCATCATCACCGCCCTGCCCGCCGCGCTCGCCGGCATCGTGTGGCTGCTGTTCCTCACGCACACGCCGGTGAGCGTACCCGCGCTCACCGGCGCGATCATGTGCATGGGGGTGGCCACCGCCAACAGCGTGCTGGTCGTCAGCTTTGCCCGGGAACGGATGAACGCCGGTGACGACGCGGCGCACGCCGCGCTCCAGGCCGGCGTCACGCGTTTTCGCCCGGTACTGATGACGGCGCTCGCCATGATCATCGGCATGGTGCCCATGGCCCTGGGCCTCGGTGAGGGCGGAGAGCAGAATGCACCGCTCGGCCGCGCGGTGATCGGTGGCCTGGTCTTCGCAACCGTGGCGACGCTGTTTTTCGTACCCACGGTGTTTTCCCTCGTCCATGGACGCCGGAGCCGCTGATGTCCGACCCGTCGTTGTCCACGCACTCCCCGCCCGCCGGCGCCCGCGCGCCGGACCCGCGCCCGATGCGCTACGCGCTGATCGCGCTCGGCCTCGCCCTGATCCTCGCCGTGTGGGGCATCGCCAGCCGCCTGATCGCCCGCGCGGCGCTCGAGGGCGAGGCGGCGAGCGCTGCGATAGCCACGGTGACGACCGTCAGGCCAAGCCAGGGACCGGCATCCGACACGCTGGTGCTGCCGGGAACCGTGCAGGCCTTCTATGAAGCGCCGATCTACGCGCGCACCAGCGGGTATCTGAAGGCCTGGTACACCGACATCGGCACGACGGTGAAGAAGGGCCAGCTGCTCGCCGAGATCGACGCCCCGGAAGTGGACCAACAGCTGCGCCAGGCACAGGCGGATCTGGCGACCGCGCAGGCCAACTACGAGCTGGCGCGCACGACCAACGAGCGCTGGCAGGGTCTGCTCGCAACCGAGTCGGTGTCGCAGCAGGATGCCGATCAGCGCGCCGGGGATGCGGCCGCCAAGGCCGCAGCGCGGCAATCGGCAGCCGCCAACCTGGCACGCCTGCGGGACCTGGAGTCCTTCAAGCGGGTGGTGGCGCCGTTCGACGGCGTCGTCACCCAGCGCACCACCGACGTCGGCGCGCTCATCAACGCCGGGCAAAACCCGGGCAGCGCCTTGTTCCGCGTGGCCGACACGCACCGGCTGCGCATCTACGTGTCTGTGCCGCAGGCTTATGCAGCAGCCATTCAGCCGGGCCTGACGGCGGGTCTGGTATTCGCGGATCGCCCCGCCCAGCGCTACGCGGCCGCCGTCGCTTCCACCGCGCGCGCACTGGATTCCACTTCCCGTACACTGCAGGTCGAGCTGCAGATCGACAATGCCAAGGGCGAGCTGCTGCCGGGGTCCTATGCGCAGGTGCACTTCACCCTGTCCGCCGGCGCGAACACCCTGCGGGTGCCGGTGAATACGGTGTTGTTTCGCGCGCAGGGCCTGCAGGTCGCAACCCTCGACCCCGAGCATCGCGTGCACCTGAAATCCATCACGCAGGGGCGGGACTTCGGCACCGAGATCGAGGTGCTGACCGGGCTCGACGCGGCTGACACCCTGGTGGCCAATCCCCCCGATTCCATCAGCGAGGGAGCCGCGGTGCGCGTCGCGCCGCCGCGCCCGCCGCCGCATGGCGCGGCGGGGCCTTCCTGATGCGACGCGCGGCATTGCTGGCCATGGCGGTACTGGGTGCGCTGAGCGGCTGGTCCCTCGGCCCGCAGGCAGTGATGACGCTCTTCGACGCCGGAGCGCATGCGGCCCAGTCCGCCGCCGCGCACGCGGCCTACGACAAGCAGGTGGCCGATTACCGCGGCACGGTGCTCGTGGCCTTTCAGGAGGTGGAGGACGGTCTTGCGGCCTTGCGCCAGTTGCAGCGCAAAAGCGTGAGTCAGGCGGCCGCCGTCACCGCCACGCAGGGCGGGCGCGCTCGACCAGGCGAACCTGCGCTACAAGGGCGGGATCGTGAGCTACCGTGCTCCTCATCAAGGCCTTGGCCGGGGCCTGGGCGGGGACTGGCAGCGGCGCTGAGCGCGCCGGTGGGGGGCTCCTCGAGCCCCCCACACCGGTCCGCCGATGGCCGCGATCAGCGCCGGATCAAGCCCCGTGGAGCCACCTGGCGTTCACCAGGCGGCGGCGACTGCGGCGCGGGGCGGGCTTGAATCAGCCCTGGGGCGAGCGCGTGTCGCTGCGCGCCTGGTCCTCGGCCTTACGGACCTCGGCCCTGACGTTGGCGTCGGGTTTCAGCTGGTGAATTGCAGCACCGAGCTTCGTTCCGCCGGTCACGCGCGACTTCAGGTCCGCGAAGGGAATGCTGAGATTCTGCGAGGCGTGCAGGGTCGCCGCACATTCCTCAACGCTCCTGAATCCCGCGCAGGCTTCTTGCGTCGACATGCCCGAGGGCACGATGGCCGCCAGCCGCGTGCTCTCCAAGGTCGATACGCTCGACTGTGCCATGGCCGAAGGGTCGGTCTGCGGGGCAGTCGCGTACGGGCTCGTCGGGTCGGTCGACGGCATCGCAGGCTGCTCCGCGGGGGATCGCTGGGCGGCGCCGGTCTGATCCTCGGGTCCGCCGGCGTAAACAAGCCCTGGCAGCCCCAGCGCGGCGGTCACCGCAATCAAAGTCAAAAAGCGCTGCATGTCACACCTCCATTGATACGAGACCTGTCCGTTCGAAGCGTCCGGCCCTGGGCAGATCCGCCGCCGTCGCGGGCGCTCTCCCCGGTTCGCCGTTACGGTCTCACCGCCCGCCCCTGGCATCGGGTTTCGTCGGACGGGGAGACCGCGTCCGTAGTTAAGCCCCTTGAAACTCGGCAGGGCAATGTGTCTGCGATCTGCGTCGTGTATGTTGTCGGTGTCGCCGTGTCGGACTGGGCGCCGGCAAGTCCGTGATTTGTCGGTACGGCGCTCAGGCGCGCACGAAATCGATGTAGCCGCGCTCGACGTCGGTGTGGGTGAGCTCGACGCGCAGCGCATCACCGACGTCCAACCCTTCGAACCCCCTGACCAGCCGTCCTTCCGCAACCGGCTGGCGGATGCGCACCCACACTCCCCTGTCGGAAGCGCCGGTCACCAGGGCATCGAACTGTCGGCCGACGCGCGATTCGAGCAGCATGGCGGCGGCGCATTTGCGCACCCGGCGCTCGACCTTCGCGGCATTGCCTTCCTGCTCGGTGCAGTGCGCCGCGAGGCTGCGCAGCTCCTCGTCCCCGTAGGGCGCGCAGCGCGCGGCAAGCGCGGCCTTCAGCAAGCGCTGGGTGATGACGTCCGGAAAACGGCGGTTGGGCGCGGTGGCGTGCGTGTAGTCATCCACGGCCAGTCCGAAGTGGCCTTCGGCGGCCTGTCCGGGGCGCTTGAGCACATACTCGCCGGCCCCCAGCAACTTTACGATCGACAGCGACAGGTCCGGAAATTGCGCCGGCGCCGCCTGCTGGCGCCTGACGAGAAAGGCGCTGAGCGAGCGTGCATCCGGCGCCGCCGGCAGAGCCTCGCCAAGCCCCCGGGCCAGCTCGACGATCCGCCCCCAGCGCTGCGGCTTGCGCAGCACGCGGCGCAGCGATGCGCAGCCGCGGCGCTCCAGGTACTGCGCCACCACGGTGTTGGCGGCGATCATGAAGTATTCGATGAGCTCCTTGGCACGATTGTTCTCGTCGGGCCTGAGGTCCGCGAGCACTCCGCCGTCGTAGACCGCCCGCGCCTCGAGGGTGGCGAGTCCGAGCGCGCCCTGCTCGTGCCGCACGCGCTTCAGTAGCTGTGCCACGCGGTCCTGGATGCGCAGCTGCTGCTCCATGCCGCTGACCGCGGCGGCGCGCGCGGGCAATGGGCCCGCGCCGAGGAGCCACGCCGCCACGCTGTCATAAGCCAGTCTGGCGCGATTGCGCACCAGCGCGCGATAGATGTCCGATGCCACGAGCGCGCCATCGGCGGCGATGGTCATTTCGATGACGACGCCGAGGCGCTCCTGGTCTTCTCCGAGGGATGTGAGGTCGGTCGACAGCCGCTCGGGAAGCATCGGGAAGATCTGTGCCGCGGTGTAGACCGTGGTGGTGTTGGCGCGGGCGTGTGCGTCGATCGGCGAGCCGGCCGTCACCGTCGCATCGACATCGGCGATCGCCACCAGGATCCTGACCGCACCGCCGCTGAGGGGCTCGGCAACGGACAGCTGATCGAGGTCGCGCGAGTCGTCGTTGTCGATCGAGCACCACAACAGGGTGCGCAGGTCACGGAGCTGCGGGCCGCTCTCCATCGCGGCTTGGCCGATGCTGCGCAACTGCTCCACCGCGGCGGCGGTGAAGTCAGGCTCGAGTCCCTGCTCGAGCATCGCGCGCCGCGCAATGCTCCTGAGCTCGTTGCTTCCGTCGGCGGGCATCGCGGGATGATACTCGCGATGCCCTGGCCATCGAGGGCCGAGGCGTCCTGCCTCCCGATCGCTCCCTGAGTCCGCCCTCTGCGTCAGAGCCTCGGCAGCATGCCCGTAAAGTACACGAGCACGTCGGCCTTGAGCGAGCCGGCCTGCGGCACGCCGAAGACCTCGACGGGCGTGCCGGCCACGAGCCCGGCGGTGATCGCCGCAAGGCCACTGCTGGTGGTGATGTCGATCGGGCGAAGGGTGATCGCGCCGTTCGAGCGGTCGATCCGATACACGCGCGTGGCCGACTGGGCGGTGGTGCTCACATCGACCGTGGCCGGCATCAGGATCGAGCCGCCGAGCACTGTCATGGCGAAGGAATTGCCGGCGAAGGCCCTGGTGACCACCCCGAGCGGCAGCGGCGTCGGGATCAGCACCACGTTCCTGAGCGACCAGCCGCCGGGGTTCGCCGGATCGGCCCAGGTCGCGTCGCTCACGCCCGACGCCGTCAGCGTGCCCACCGTGCCGCCGAAATCCACCCCGCCGTTGGTTGCGGCGACAAACTCAGGGATGGCGTTGGCGCCGCTGGTGACGAGCCTCGGGAAGGCGAAGTCCCACCACTTGAAGCCCATGATCGGGTTGCCGCTGGCATCAGTGCCGTTGGCGGTCGCGCCCGAGATGTAGTCGAGCGTCACGGTGTAGTCATCCGTGGCCCGGGCAAAGTGGTGGCTGTAGGTGAAGCCGGTGGCGTTGGCCCCCGAGATGCGCCCCGAATACGCGGCGGTCTCGATGTCGATGGTCTGCGCCACCAGCGGCGTGGCGAGTGGATCGACTACGCTCACATGCACCTTGAAGCCCTGCACCAGCTCGTGGTTGGCGAGGAACGCGGTGCCGGTGGCGATCGGCGTGGTATCGGCGATGGCATTCGCCGGCGTGCGGAAGAAGAACTCGGTGTTGGCGTCGACCGTCACCGGAACGCCCCTGCCGGATTCGTTCGTCACCGTGATGACATCGGTCGTGGTGTCGACGTGCAGCACATGCCCTTCCGGGCTCAACCACACGCTGTTGAATTCGCTGCTCGCCCACACGCGCACCGCCACCAGCGTGCCGTCCTCCTGGTAACGCGCGGCGATGCGCACGAACTTGCCGGGCAGGCTCATGGCTTCGCCCGTGAAATCCTTCACGACCGTGCGGCTGCCCGTGTCGACGTCGTAGAGGATCGTGCCGTTGGTGGCGTCGGCGAAGATCTGCAGCGACAGCGCGCTCGTAATCGCGCTCTCCGGGTTCGTTACCGGCAGCACCGGGAAGTCCTTGGTGATGGTGAGCGACTTGCCGTCGGAAGCCACGCTCTTCACCGTGCCGTAGGTGTCTCGCAGCACCAGGCGCGCGATGTCGCGCACCGGATGCTGGCGCACCGGCCCATCGAAGTTCACCGCCCACAGCACCGCACCAGTGGCCGCAGGCGGTGCGTGGCCGACGATGAACGCCGGGTGGGCGAGATCGAATTCCAGGTCGAGCGCGTTGTTCTGACTCGTCGTGACGGTGAGTGGCGAGTCAAAGGTGACGTTCACCGGCACGGTGAAGTTGCCGCTGCTGCTCTGCCTGCCCTGGATCTGAATCGCATCGGACGGAATGCTGGTTCCGGCGGCAACCGGAAAGCCGCTTTCGGGATCTGCGCCGACCGTCAGCAGCAGGTCACCGGGATTGGCGCCGATGGTGAGCACCGCCCCGGTATAGGTGCCGATCGGCACGCTCACATTGCCGAGGATCTCGCCCAGCTGGTCGAGCTGCTCGAGATTCACGTACGGCGCAGGGGTCGGTGCCGACCACACCGTCACCGCGCTGCCGCCGCCCTGCGGGACCAGAGCGATGCTCAGCACTTTCACGCCGATAGTTGCCCAGTTGTCGGAGGACGCATCGCTGATCGCCAGCGGCATGGTCCCTGACATTGGTGTTGGCGACATGCTGGTCGGGGAGCCCGAGCCGCCTCCGCCACAGGCGCCAAGAACGGTGAGACCGATCAGGAGCGCGCCGTAGAGTGCGCTCCTCAATATATTGCGCCGCATAACCCAATCCCCTGTAGGTTCGAGACCGCCGTCTGCATCGGCTGCCGTGACCATAGCGAGTGAAGGCGGTATTGGTTGACGCGTCAAGTCGTACGACGCCGGCCTGTCGCAACGCGACGACAGCTCATTGACCCGGCGACCGCTCATGACTCGGTTCCAGCAGCTCCAGCACGTGTCGCTTGGCGCGTGCGCAGGCTTCCCCGAGCTCAAGACCCGCGGCGAGTCCAGCGGCAATGCCCGACGCCAGAGCACAGCCCGTCCCGCGTTGCGTCCTGGCACTTCGCGAGGCGACCAGTCTGCGCGGCGAGCCCCCGGCGCTCAGGAGCAGATCGACGGCCTCGCTTGCGCTCCCGTGGCCCCCCTTGATCAGCACCGCCGCCGGTCCGAGCGCAAGCCAGGCGTATGCCTGACGAAGCACTTCCTCTTCGGTCGTCGCCGGCTCGGCGCCCAGCAGCGCCGCGGCCTCGGGAATGTTCGGGGTAACGAGCGTGGCGCGCGGCACCAGGCTCTCCCGCAGCACTTCGCGCCCCAAGGGATCGAGCAGCGCGGCTCCCGAGGATGAGGCCAGCACCGGATCCAGCACGAGGGGCACCTGCTCACGCGGCGGCAGGCACGCCGCCACCGTGAGCGCGATGGCGCGGGTGCCCAGCATGCCGATCTTGATGGCCCCGACCCGGCCCGTGGCCAACGCCGCCTCGATCTGCGCCCGCACCGTGTCCGGGGGAAGCGGGTGTACCGCGATCACGCGGGAGTCCGATTGCACGGTCACCGCGGTCACGGCGCACAGCGCCTGGGTCCGGAAAGCGGCCAGGGTGTGCAGGTCACGCGCCAAGCCCGCCCCGCCGCTCGAGTCCGAGCCGGCGATGACCAGGACCGCGCTCACTCGCCCATCGCGATCAGCGCGACGTTCGCGTGCCCCTGGCTCTGCAGCGCCCGCGCCGCGCGCCAGGCGCGTACCCCGGTGCGGCAGCACAGCACGATGCGCGGCTCGGCGGGGAAGCTCATCCGGGTCTGCTCCAGCGCCTCCACGCCGATGCGCATCGCCGACGGAAAGGGCGACACCGGCACTTCGGCGAGGCTGCGCAGGTCGATCACGATGTCGGCGACCGAGACTTCCGTCGGCGCGATGAACGCAATGGCGGTGCCCGCCGGCTCGGGCGCGCCGGCAAAGGAGAAGCCCCCCAGGCGCAGGGTGCGAAAGTCCACCGAGATCAGGCGACCGAGCGGCGCGGGCTGCCACTTCAGGAGCACGGCGAGTGCCAGGTGGGCCTGCAGCGTACCCAGGACCCCGACCGCGGTTCCCAGCACGCCGGCCTCGGCGCACGAGCCCGCGGCGCGCGGCATTTCGGGAAACACGGCCCGATAGCTCGGCGCGCCCCCGCAGAACGCACCGACGTAACCGGACAGGCCCAGCACCGAGGCGCTCACCAGCGGGGTGTTGGCGCGCCGGCAGGCATCGCTCAGCACGTAGGTCACGGCGAAGCTGTCGGCGGCGTCGATGACGACATCCGCCCGAGCCACCAGGCGCGCTGCATTGGCGGGGCCGAGACGCTCCTCGAGCGCGTCGATGCTTACTTCGGGATTGGATTGCAGGAGCGCGGCGCGCGCCGCGTGCACCTTCGGCCGCCCGAGGTCGCTCATGCGATACAGCGGCTGGCGGTGCAGGTTCGATTCCTCCACGCGATCATGGTCGACGATCGTGAGCCGCCCGACTCCCGCAGCGGTGAGGTACTGCAGCACCGCGCAACCCAGCCCGCCCGCCCCCACCACGACGGCCGTCGCGGCCGCGAGACGTGCCTGACCCTCGGTGCCGACCTCAGGAAGAATCGACTGGCGTGCGTACCGATCGCTCATGGCCTGACCCTCAGGCGGCCCGCGCCGCGCTGAGCCACTGGCGTACGCGCGCCTCGGGGTTCAGATGGCGCACGATATCGGTCACCACCGCCGCGACGTCTGCGCCGGCGGCGAATACTCCCGGGAGGCGCTCGAGCGTCAGCCCACCGACGGCCACCAGTGGAATCGTGCCGATGCGCCGCTTCCACTGCGTGATCCGCTCAAGACCCTGCGCCGGCCAGGGCATGGCCTTCAGCAGCGTCGGATAGATCGGACCGAGCGCCACGTAGTCGGGCTGCAGGCCGAGGGCGCGCGCCAGCTCGCCCTCATCGTGCGTGCTGACTCCGAGGCGTACGCCGGCGCGTCGCAGGGCGGGCAGGTCCGCGCCGTCCAGATCGCCCTGCCCGAGGTGCACGAAATCGCAGCCCGCCTCGAGCGCGAGCTGCCAGTGATCGTTGACGATGAGCTGCATGCCGGCCGCTGCGCAGCACTCGCGCGCCGCGCGAATCTCGGTGCGCAGGCTCTCCGGCGGCTGCTCCTTGATGCGCAGCTGAACGAGGCGCACGCCGAGCGGCGCGAGCCGCTTCACCCACGCGGCGCTGTCGACGATCGGATAGACGCGCGAGAGCTTCATCCGCGGAAGGCCGTGCCGATCACCGGCGTCGAGGGTGCGGCGAGGTCGCGCGGCTCGATCGGTCCGGCCAGCCGCGCCGCCCGTCCCGCTTCCACCGCCTGGGCAAATGCGGCCGCCATCTGCGCCGGATCGCCCGCCTGCGCGATGGCGGTGTTGATCAGCACCGCGTCGAACCCGAGCTCGAGCGCCCGCGCGGCGTGCGAGGGCACACCGATCCCGGCGTCGATGATCAGCGGCACGGCGGGAAAGTGGGCGCGCAGCGCCGTGAGGCCAAACAGATTGTTGAGACCGCGGCCGGATCCGATGGGCGCGCCCCACGGCATCAGCACCCGGCAGCCCGCCGCCAGCAGCCGTTCCGCAACCACCAGGTCCTCGGTGGTATACGGAAACACCTCGAACCCGTCCGCGCACAGGATGCGCGCGGCCTCGGTGAGTCCGAACACGTCCGGCTGCAGCGTGTCGTCCTCGCCGATCACCTCGAGCTTGATCCACGGGGTGCCGAACACCTCGCGCGCCATGTGCGCGGTGCTGACGGCCTCCTTCACCGAATGGCAGCCCGCGGTGTTGGGCAACACCCGCACGCCCAGCCCGCGGATGATCGACCAGAAGCCCTGTCCGGCGCGCTCACCGCCCGACTCACGGCGCAGCGCCACCGTCACCACCTCGGCGCGCGCCGCGCGCACCGCCGCGGTCAGCACCGCAGGCGACGGGTAACGGGCGCTGCCGAGCAGCAGCCGCGATCGCAGTGAGGTTCCGTAGAGCTCGAGCATCAACCCCCCTGCATGGGCGCCAGCACTTCCACGCGATCACCCTCGGCGAGGCGGGTGCATGGCCGCACAGCCGCCGCCACGAACTCGCCGTTGACGGCGGTCGCTACCACGGCCTCGCCATAGCCGAGCTCCTGCAGCGCCGCGGACAGCTCGAGGGCTTCGGTCTCACGCCAGGCGCCGTTGACGAGGATCCGCATCCATCACCTCCGGAAAATGCCGGCCGTGCAACACCACGTCGGCCGCGCGGCGCGCGAGCGCGGGCGCGATGAGGAAGCCGTGCCGATACAGGCCGTTCACATACAGCGTCTCGCCGTGGCGGCGCAGGCGCGGCAGGTTGTCGGCAAACGCCGCCCGCACGCCGGTGCCGATTTCGACGATCTCCGCCTCACCGAATGCGGGATGCAGCGCATAGGCTGCCGACAGCAGCTCCAGCATGGAGCGCGCACTGATGCGCGTACCCTGATCGCTCTCGATCATGGTGGCGCCCACCATGAAGAGCCCGTCCGGCCGCGGCACGACATACACCGGCACGCGCGGATGCAGCAGACGCACCGGGCGGGACAGCGACAGCTCCCGCAGGCGCAACAGCAGCATTTCTCCTTTCACCCCGCGCAGATCCGTGAGCTGCCCGCGTGCGGCAAGCCCGGTGCAATCGACCACCTGCCGCCCGGCGGGACTCCTCGCCGGGGCCTCGAGGCCGTAGCGGATGGCCACTCCGAGCTCCCCGAGCCGGGCGGCGAGCGCCGTGAGCGCCGCCCGCGGGTCGAGATGTCCCTCGTCCCTGAAATACAGCCCCTGACTGAAACGTCCGGCCAGGTCCGGCTCGAGCGCCGCGATCTCTGCGGAGGCGAGGGGCTCGAAATGTCCGGTGCGGGCGGCGAACTGCGTGAGATCCGCCGCATCGCGCCCATTCGCCACCACCAGCGTGCCGTTGATGAGGGTGCCGGCGAAGCGCTCCCGCCACCAGGGGATACTCTGCGCACCGAGGCGCGCGATCAGCGGATCGCTGCTCTCCAGCTCGCACCACGGCGCCAGCATGCCGCCGGCAAACCAGGAGCACGCGCTCGCGCCGAGCTGCGCGCTGCGCTCGAGGACTTCCACCGCGACGCCGCGCTCGGCGAGCTCGAGCGCGCAGGTGAGCCCTGCGACCCCGGCCCCGATGACGGTGACGCGCACGGCTTTCAGCGCTCCCGCGGGGCCGGCGCCGGCACGTACAGCTCGCTGCCGCCGGCACGGAACCTCGCGGCCATCTCGCGCATGCCCTGCGCGCGGGCCTCGGCGCGCACCTCGTGCGAGATGCGCATGGAGCAGAACTTCGGCCCGCACATGGAGCAGAAATGCGCCACCTTGTGGCCTTCCTTCGGCAGCGTCGCATCGTGGAAGGCGCAGGCCGTGTCCGGGTCGAGCGCGAGGTTGAACTGATCCTGCCAGCGGAAATCGAAGCGCGCCCGCGACAGCGCGTCGTCGCGCGCCCGGGCCCCGGGGTGCCCCTTGGCGAGGTCGGCGGCGTGCGCGGCGATCTTGTAGGTGATGACGCCGGTCTTCACGTCGTTGCGATCCGGAAGCCCCAAGTGCTCCTTGGGCGTTACGTAGCAGAGCATGGCGGTACCGAACCAGCCGATCATGGCAGCGCCGATCGCCGAAGTGATGTGGTCGTAACCGGGCGCGATGTCGGTCGTCAGGGGACCCAAGGTATAGAACGGCGCTTCGCCGCAGGTGGCGAGCTGCTTGTCCATGTTCTCCTTGATCTTGTGCATCGGCACGTGCCCCGGTCCCTCGATCATCACCTGACAGTCGTGCTGCCAGGCGACGCGCGTGAGCTCGCCCAGGGTCTCGAGCTCGGCGAACTGCGCGGCATCGTTGGCATCGGCGATGGAGCCCGGGCGCAGACCGTCGCCGAGCGAGAAGCTCACATCGTACGCACGGCAGATGGCGCAGATTTCCTCGAAGTGCTCGTAGAGGAAGCTCTCCCGGTGATGCGCCAGGCACCACTTCGCCATGATCGAGCCCCCGCGCGAGACGATGCCGGTGACGCGCCCGACCGTGAGCGGGATGTAGGGCAGCCGTACGCCGGCGTGGATGGTGAAGTAATCCACGCCCTGCTCGGCCTGCTCGATGAGGGTGTCGCGGAAGATCTCCCAGCTGAGCTCTTCGGCGACCCCACCGACCTTCTCCAGCGCCTGGTAGATCGGCACGGTGCCGATCGGCACCGGCGAGTTGCGCAGGATCCATTCGCGGATGGTGTGGATGTTGCGTCCGGTCGAGAGGTCCATGACCGTGTCGGCTCCCCAGCGGATCGCCCATACCAGCTTGTCGACCTCCTCGGCGGTCGAGGAGGTCACCGCCGAGTTGCCGATGTTGGCGTTGATCTTCACCAGGAAGTTGCGACCGATGATCATCGGCTCGGACTCGGGGTGATTCACGTTCGCGGGAATGATGGCGCGCCCGGCGGCCACCTCGGCGCGCACGAACTCCGGCGTCACGTAATCGGGGATGCACGCGCCCCAGGCGTTGCCATCCGCCGCACGCGCCGCGTCGTGGCGCTCGCGGCCGGTGTTCTCGCGCAGCGCGACGTACTCCATCTCCGGGGTAATGATCCCGGCGCGCGCATAGGCAAGCTGCGTCACCGCCGCCCTGCCCCGCGCCCGCAGCGGGGCGCGCCGCACCGGGAACTCCGGCGCCGCCTTGCCCCCGGCGGTGAGCCCGTTGTCGAGTGGTTGCACCCGCCGGCCGGCGTAGCTCTCGACATCACCGCGCGCGGCGATCCAGGGGGCGCGCGGGCGCGGCAGCCCGCGGTGGATGTCGATAGTGACCGCCGGGTCGGTATAGGGACCGGACGGATCGTAGACCGTCAACGGCGCCTCGCCCGCGGAGGCGTGCAGGCCGATCTCCCGCATCGGCACCCGCAATCCCTCATGGAGGGTGCCGGACTTGTAGACCTTGCGCGATGCCGGCAAAGGCTCGGAGACGACCTGCAACAGCTGTGCATTCATCGGATTACTCCACGGAGGCAGCGGGGGCGCGACGCGCACAACGGAACCGGGCCTGGATGGCCCCGGCGAGATTCGGTTGGCAGCGTGTCGGCAAGGGAAACTTTCCTACGCCAGCATTAACTGGATCAGGTTCGGAGGGTCGCCATGCCGCGCTGTACTGCAGCGCCCGATGGCCTCTCAGCCCCCTGCCGGGGCTCCCCTAGCTCGCGGTGAAAGTAGTACGGTGCTGCCTTCGGGTCAATGGGAGCGTTGCGATGGCGTCGTGGCAGGTCTGGGCACTGATGTCCGCGGCGTTCGCCGCCATGACCGCGATATTCGCCAAGCTCGGGGTCGAGCAGTTCAACCCGACGCGGCGACCCTCATCCGCACGCTCTCCGGGCTTGCGACCGGAGCGTCCTGGTGGTGTTACTTCCGCGTGCTGCACATCGGCGACGCCGCCCGCGTGGCGCCGCTCGATAAGCTGAGCGTCGTTCTGGTGGCGCTGTTCGGAGTCGGGTGTCTCGGCGACTCGCGCCCGTGAACTGGCTCGGCTAGGCCGCCGCTGCTGCGCGGCGCCACCCGGTGGGGGGGTCGTCAGGCCGGCCGGCTGCTTCCGTGGCTTGCCTGTCCGCCCTTGCGACCCGCTTCGGCCGCAAGCTCCGGATGCTGCGAGAAGCTGCGCTTTTCATCGGGCACGCTCTGTCCACCCTTGCGCCCGGCGACCGCCGCGAGCGCGCGATTCTGCGAGAAGCTGCGCTTGGAGCCGGGAACGCTCTGCCCGCCCTTGCGTCCGGCCTCTGCCGCGAGCCGCCGGTTCTGCGAGAAGCTGCGCTTCTCGTCCGGTACCGCCTTGCCACCCATGCTCGCTATCTGCCGCTGCCGCTCCGTGTTCATCGATGCGAACCCGCGGTGCGAGATGCGCCCTTCATGTGTTCCTTGAGCCATCACTGCTCTCCTTATGTGCGCGAAGTCCGAGGGATGCCGAACCCGCGACTTGATCGCGACGTGTGACGCCGTCAGCCCCAGCATACCTCCGCTCGCCGGCTTAGGTAAAACCTCGGGCGGTCTATTGCGGCGGTGGACTGACAGTGGTGTCGCCACCAAGCGACGGACGGCGCGAATCTTCTAAGGCATGAGGTGGTCGATCACCAGGCTCACGAGGCCGTCACGGCCCACCTGGTACGTCACCTGCCCCAGAGGATCGCCGCTCGCGCCCACGGGGTTCCCGGAGCGCGCAATCCGCGCCACTACCTGCACGCTCTGGCCGGGCGCGAAGGCGCGACCGGGAATCATGGCATCCGAGGCGGCGAGCGAGACGATCTGCGGGAAGCGGCTCTCCAGACGCTTCACCGCCAGCGGCGGGCCGGGGTGCGCCGGGTCGCGCACGAAGACAAACAGGGGCGAGGCGCCGACCGCGGTCGCGAGCGAGGGAGCCAGCTGTACGTTCACACGCACCACAGCGCCCGGGTTCGGCGCAGGCAGCTGCGGCGTTGCACTCGCGGGCGCGGCCCCGCCGCCGAGTTGGCCGTCGATGGCAGTGATCTGCTGCTCGATGAGCGGCCGGACGTTCGCCGGCGGATCCATCCCGAGCAGCTTCACGAAGCGCGCCCGCGCCAGCGGCAGATCTCCGCGGCGCGCGGCGACCGCGCCCCCGAAGAACAGCGCCTTGCCCGAGTCCGGCGCCAGCACCAGCGCCCGCTCGATGAGCCGCGCGGCGCGCCCGTTGAGCTCGGACTCGTCGGTGAGGACCAGTGCCTCGGCCTCGCCGGTGAGCGCCTCGGCGTTCTGGCCACCGCTCAGGCGTTCGGCGCGCTCGAAGGCCCGCAGCGCGAGCGGATACTCCTGCAGCGCGATGTAGGAGCGGCCGAGCGTCAGCCAGCCATCGAGGTTCTGGGGATCGCGCTCGAGCTGGCGCGAGAGGCGGGCGACCATGCTCTGCGGTGAGTCAGCGGGGGTGACGGCTGTCCACGGCCAGTTGCTCCAGCTGACATACAACACGGCCGAGCCGATCACCAACAGTACCGTCGCGGCGAGCGCCGCCCACGGCGCCGGCCCCGGCGCCGTCGCGCCAACCCCGCCCCTGAGGAGCGGAATCACCACCGCGATGACACCGGCCACCGTCAGCGCCGCCGCCACCAGGACGAAGGTGATCATCAGCGGCTCGGGTCCTCTTCCAGAGGCTCGTTGTCAGCAGGCACGAGCGCGATGCGCGCACGCACGATGCGCCAGGACACGAAGGCGCCGATCAGAAGCAGTACCCCCGGCGCGAACCACAGCCATGCGGTCTTCATCGCGAAGCGCGGACGGAAGAGGACGAAGTCCCCGTAACGCGCCAGCATGAAGTTGCGCACGTCGTCGTCGGACTTCCCGGCCAGCAGCATGTCCCGGACTTCGCGCCGTAGGTCCGATGCGATGCCGGCGGGCGAGTCGGCGATGGCTTCATTCTGACATTGCACGCAGCGCAGCTCGTGCGTGAGTCCCGAATAGCGCGCCTGCAGTTCCGGAGTGGGCATCTGCGTCGGATCGACTCCCCAGGCGGCGCGCTGCGGCGCAACCAACGCGATGCCCCCGAGCGCGAGCAACCCCAGGAGTACTGCGGCGGAAGAGAACCGCCGGCGCAGGCTGCCTGCGGCGCACGAGCGCGTCATGACTTCGCCGTCTGCTGCTTCGGCAGTCGCGGCAGAATTTCCTTCTCCCAGATCTGGCGCGTCAGCTCGCCCATGCACTTGTAGACGACGATCCCCTGAGGATTGACCAGGAAGCTCTCCGGCGCCGCGTACACGCCCCAGTCGATGGCGGTGCGGCCCTCGCGATCGACCGCGACGACCTCGTACGGGTTCCCGAGCTGCTGGAGCCAGGAGAGCGCCTGGGCGTCGTCATCCTTCCAGTCGAGGCCGATGAGCGGGACGAGCCCCGACTGGCGCGCCTCGAGAAGCATCCTGTGCTCCTCCCGACAGGTGCCGCACCAGCTCCCCCAGACGTTCAACAGGTACCAGCGTCCGCGCAGCGAAGTCGAGCTGACGGTGCGACTGGCGTCGGTCAGGCTCGGGAGCGAGAACTGCGGCGCGGGCTTGCCGATCAGAGGCGATGCGATGATTCCCTTGTCGGGCGAGTGCTTGATGCCGATCGCCAGCACGATCACCAGCAGCACGAACAGCGCCGCCGGCAGCGTAAAGCGGTTCATGCCGCGCCATCTCCCGCGGTCGCGCCGAGCGCGGGCGCCTCGGCGGCCCTCACCGTGCGGTAGCGCCGGTCGGAGGCGGCCGTCGCGCCGCCGATGGCCATGATGAGCGCGGCGAGCCAGATGAGGCTCACCAGCGGCCGTATCTGGATGCGCACGCTCCAGCGCCCTGCCCCGAGATCCTCACCCAGCGCCACCAGCAGATTGTTGCCGCGGTGCATCTTGATGGAGGTCTGGGTGATCACCTGGTGCTGCACCCAGTACTGGCGCTTCTCGGGTGTGAGGACCGTGACCGGTGCGCCCGCTCGCGTGACCACGATGGTGCCGCCTACGCCGTCGTAATTCGGACCTTCCACCGGTCGCACCCCGTCGAAGCGGAATTCGTAACCGCCCGCACTCGCGCTGGCGCCGGGCGCCAGCGCCACGTCGCGTTCGGTGGTGAAGGACTGCACGGTCGTGAGCGCGATGACCGCCGTGGCGAGGCCCAGGTGCGCGATCGTCATGCCGATCACCGCGCGCGACAGCGACAGGCCGCGGCGCCAGCGATCGATGGGATCCACCAACGAGGCGAGCACGATCCACAGCGCCAGCGTCGCGCCCACCGGGGTCAGTACCCGTCCATGGGAGTAGATGCCGAACACGAGTCCGCAGGCGAGCACGGCGGCGGCGATCAACGTGTACAGCAGCGTGCGTTGTTTGTCCTGCAGGCGCCCGCGCTTCCAGTTCGAGTGGATGCCGACCGACAGCAGGGCGAGCAGCGGCAGCATCGACAGCATGAAGGTGGGGTTGAAATACGGCGGCCCCACGGACACGGTGCCGAGCTTCAGCGCATCCGAGATCAGCGGCGCCAGCGTGCCGGCGAACACCGTGGCCGCGGCAATCACCAGCAGCACGTTGTTGAAGAGCAGGAACGATTCACGCGCCCCGAGCTCGAAGCCGGCCGTCGACTTCAGCAGCGGCGCGCGCCAGGCATATAGACTCAGCGCGCCGCCGATCATCACGATGAGGAAGGCCAGAATGAAAATGCCGCGGGACGGATCGGCTGCGAACGAATGCACCGACACCAGCACCCCGGAGCGCACCAGGAAGGTGCCGAGCATGCTCATGGAGAAGGCGAGGATCGCCAGCAGCAGCGTCCAGCTCTTGAACAGCCCGCGCTTGTCGGTGACCGCGAGTGAATGCACCAGCGCGGTGCCCACCAGCCACGGCATGAACGAGGCGTTCTCGACCGGATCCCAGAACCAGAAGCCGCCCCAGCCGAGCTCGTAGTACGCCCAGAAGCTTCCCAGCGCGATGCCGCACGTGAGGAAAGCCCACGCGGCGGTCGTCCACGGACGCGTCCAGCGTGCCCACATCTGGTCCAGCCGGCCTTCGAGCATCGCCGCGCACGCGAACGCGAAGGCGACGGCAAAGCCCACATAGCCGGTATAGAGAATGGGCGGGTGAATCGCCAGCGCCGGATCCTGCAGGATCGGGTTCAGATCGCGGCCATCGGGCGCCGCCGGGTCCAGCCGCAGGAACGGGTTGGAGGTGGCGAGGGTAAACAGCAGGAAACCAAAGCTGACAACACCGAGCACCCCGAGCACGCGCGCGGCGAAGCGCGGCGGCAGCCGTGCGGCGCCGATGGTCACCGCCACGGTCCAGGCGGCGAGCAGCAGGATCCACAACAGGAGCGAGCCCTCGTGGGCGCCCCACATCGCGGTGACGCGATAGAACAGGGGCAGCGCGGAGTTGGAATTCTCGGCGATGTACATGACCGAGAAGTCGTTCGCCACGAACGATGCCACCAGGCACCCCACGGCGGTCGCGATCATGACGAACTGGCCGGCGACGGCGGGCGTCACGGCCGCGATCCACCGCTCCCGGCCCAGCATCGGGCCCGCGATGCCGAAGAACGCCTGCAGGGCCGCGAGCAGCAGCGCAAGAATCAGAGCAAAGTGACCAAGTTCAGGCAGCATGTCAGGTACCCGCTGAAGCAGGCGGCACGTGTGCCGCGTGAGGGGGCGGTGCGTCCCCGGAGGCCGGCTCGGGCGGCGCGGCCGTATCCGCCCGTGACTGCCCGTGGCGCTTCTTCAATGAGCGCGCCACCTCGGGAGGCATGTACTTCTCGTCGTGCTTGGCGAGCACTTCGTCGGCAACGAAGGTGCCGTCGGGGCGCATATGCCCGTGCGCGACGACGCCGGCCCCCTCGCGGAACAGGTCCGGCAGCACGCCGGTGTAGCTGACCGGGACGTCGTGGCTGAAGTCGGTCACCACGAAGCGCACTTCCAGGCTCCCGGGAGCGCGCTGCAGGCTCCCCTGCGTCACCATGCCGCCCAGCCGGAAGCGCTCGCCCGCCGGCACCTCCCCGGCGGCGACCTGGGTCGGATCAAAGAAGAAGGTGACGTTCTGGCGAAAGGCGCTGAGCGCGAGGGCGCCGGCGAGACTGACGCCGCCGACGATGCCGAGCACCAGGGCCATGCGGCGCCGGCGCGGCGTCACGCCCCCTCCCCCCGCATCGCCAGCCGCCGCCGCGCTTCCTCGCGCGAGCGTGCCAGCGCGCGGCGCGCCCACACGATGTTCAGCACGATGGCGCCGAGTGTGACCGCATACGCGGGCCACACGAAGGCGGCATAGCCGCCCATCTCGAGGAATTGACTCATGCGTTTACGATCTCACGAATCCAGCTGGCCGAACGTTCACGGTTGAGGACTTCACCGCGCAGGCGCACCAGCAGTACCGCCCCGAAAAACAGCGTGAAGCCCAGCAGCATCAGCAGCAGCGGCACCAGCATCGATGCCGCCATGGTGGGCTTGGCGAGCCGCATCACCGAGGGCGCCTGGTGGAGCGAATTCCACCAGGTCACCGAGTAATGAATGATCGGCACGTTCACCACGCCCACCACCGCCAGCACCGCGCTGGCGCGATCCGCCCGCTGCGTATCCTCGAGCCCGGCACGCAATCCCATGTACCCCAGATACAGGAAAAGCAGAATGAGTTCCGAGGTCAGGCGCGGATCCCACTCCCAGTACGTTCCCCACATCGGCTCGCCCCACAGCGCCCCGGTCACGAGTGCCGCGAAGGTGAACGAGGCGCCGATCGGAGCACAGCTGGCGGCGACCGCGTGCGCCACCTTGATGCGCCAGATGAGGCCCACCGCGGCGGCAACTGCCATGGTCGTATACACCATGAGCGACATCCACGCACTGGGCGCGTGCACATAAATGATGCGAAAGCCGTCGCCCTGCTGGTAGTCCGGGGGAGCCAGCACCAGCCCACCCCACAGCCCGCCGATGATCAGCAGGGCCGCGGGCCAGCCAAACCACGGCGTGAGCCGAGCAGCCAGCGCGTAGACATAGGGGGGTGAGCCGAGCCGATGAAACCAGGTCCAGGTCATGATGCGGGCTTGCGCTCCTTAATTATTCCAGGCTGATCCGCACCGCCGCCGCCGCCGCCAGCGGCGCCAGCGTCACCCCGAGCACCGCCAGGGCCGCGAGCAGCTCCAGCGGCGCCAGCAGCGGGCCGCCGCTGATCGCCAGTTGCGTCGCGCGCGCGCCGAAAATCAGCACCGGCAGCGACAACGGCAGCGTGAGCAGCGACAGCAATGCGCCGCTGCGCTTGATCCCGAGCGTCAGGGCCGCGCCGATCGAGCCGATGAGACTCAACGCCACACTGCCCACCGCGACCGAGGCGACGATCCCGGGGACTGCCGCGTCGGAGACCCCGAGTGACAAGGCTGCGAGCGGTGCCATGAGTGCGAGTGGCAACCCCGTCAATAACCAATGCGCCGCGGTCTTCGCGAATATCAGCCAGGTGAGCGACTGACCCGATAGCGCGTACTGCTCGAGCGTGCCGTCGTAGGCATCGTCGCGAAACAGAAACTCGAGCGCCAGGAGCGAGGCCAGCAACGCGCCGGCCCACAGAACACCCGGGGCGATTTCGCGCAACCGCGCCAGCTCCGGAGAAATCGCCAGCGGGAACAGCATGGTGACCATCGCAAAGAACGCCAGCGGCTGCACCAGTTGGCCGCGCTTGCGAAAGGCGAGCTGCAGGTCGCGCGCCAGGGCCAGGCGAGCCGCATCGAGGAGCGGCGCCTGATGGCTCCCCGCCCACACCGTCGCCTGCCGGGCAAGCGGCGCCGCCTGCGCCACCACGCCCGCCGCGGGAGAACCGTAACCGCTCATGCCGCCAGCTCCAGGCGCCGCAGATCGCGCACCGTGGCAGGCAACTCATGATGCACGGCCGCCAGCACCATGCCGCCGCGCGCCAGCTGCTCGCCGATCAGACTTCCCACCAACTGTTGTCCCTCCGTATCGAGATTGGTCGTCGGTTCATCCAGCAGCCACAGCGGCACCATCGACAGGGCGAGACCTGCGAGTGCCACACGCCGTCGCTGCCCAGCCGAGAGCGTGCGCACCAGGCGTTCGCACCAGGGGCTCGCACCCACGCGCTCCAATGCATCCTCGAGCGCCGCGGCGCCGACGCGGTGTCTGACACCGATCCAGTAGCGCAGGTTCTCGCGCGCGCTCAAGTCGGCCTTCAGCGGCGGCTCATGCCCGAGGTAGACCAGCGCGCAGTGAAAGGTACGCAGATCGCTGCGCACATCCCGGCCCTCCCACAGCACCCGCCCTGCTTCCGGGTACATGAGCCCGCAGACGGTGCGCAGCAGGCTCGTCTTGCCCGAGCCGTTCGGTCCCGTCACCTGCAGGCACTCGCCGCTCGCGAGCGAAAAGCACACGCCCCGCAGCACGTGACGATCACCCCGCCACAGGTGCAGGCTCTCAACATCCAGGCGCTCATCGGGCATGCTTAGGCTGCGGCTGGCTCATACCCAGGCGTGTCGCCTGAGCACGGCGCGCGAGTCTCGCAAATTCAGCGGCTTATCGCCACACCCCCCGTGTCGCTCGTCCCCGTCAGCCAAAGCGGGCGCGAAATCGCCCGGACCACTGCACCGCCGGGGCGGCATCCCGCAGCGATTCGATGAGACGCGGTCGCACGAGCCAAGGCGACTGACTGTTCTTCGTGCGCTCGAAGTCGCGCGCGCAGTAACCGCCAGCGCGCCGTGGAGCTTGCGCTCATCGGGCGTTGCGCCGCGCAGTTGACGGCTCACTTCCAACATGAGCGTGCGTTGAGCACAGCGCGAGCAAGGCGCACTCGCGTTCTCGCATCTTCGCCAAAGATGCAGGCGTCGCAGTCACGCGTCGCAGTTTCCGAAGAAAGTTAAATCGGCGGCGCAAGTTCAGTGACTGCAGTTGGCGACAGCCTTGTCGGTGGCCCGAGACATGGTTACCAACGCGCGGATCATGTGTATTGTCCTCTCCGCGCCTGACTGCACTTCGAGTCAGTGATCGCGTAGTTGGGGGGTCTTATCATTTTTTTTGCTTCCTGGCCGAAGCGTCGGTGGGGTTT
>Ga0209156_10000451_pt1 | contig 34891 bp, 27 predicted proteins | sample GraSoiAngelo_124_FD_185881 | JGI IMG/M metagenome (GOLD analysis project Ga0209156, IMG submission 185881) | Grasslands soil microbial communities from the Angelo Coastal Reserve, California, USA - 14_0927_05_20cm (SPAdes) (version 2) | ecosystem: Environmental > Terrestrial > Soil > Grasslands... | reverse complement strand
GGGCCGGAGGCCCGCCTGCGTGAACGACAGCGCGCTCACCGGCGCGCACTGAGGCATGCAATTGCTAACGCGGCGGCCCGGCATCACGCCGCAGCAGGCGCATTTCGCGCAGCGGGGAGCGGATGGCGATGCTTGCGAACGGCGCCGGCGGCGCAATGCCGGCTGGCGGAATAACGCAGTTGGAAGTCTGTGCATAGTTCGTCGCGACGTACAACAGGCTTTCGTTGGGATCCCCGAGCGCGTGCGTGAAATCATCCGTCACCGTGCAACCCGGGAAGGTCGCGCCGCTGGCGCCGCCGGGCGTGAAGCCGTCGGGATAGTCGCCGAAGCCCTTGGCGTTGACACCCTGGACCTCGATGGAGAAGTAGGTCGTCCCGCAATTGTCCTGGGGATAAAACCCGTAGGGCTTGCCGCAGGTGGTACTGCCGATCTGGATCACCTGCACTCCCACGCCCGCGAGCCCGTTCATCACCGCTTCGCTCGCTGAACAGGTCGCGGAAGTTGTGAGAACGAACACTCTCGGGAGATTGAGCGTCGGCAGCGCCTGGCCTGCGGTCGTCGAGAACCCCTGGGTGGTGGTGTGAAACGGCGTCGGGCCGATCGGGGTTCCGGTTACCGGGTTGGTGCTCGGATGCTTGCCATTGAACTGTTGCAACTCGAAAGTCTGTCCGGCGGTCGGGCCCGGACCTGCGATCATGTAAGCGAGCTCGCTCGCGATGTCGAGGAAGCCCCCGCCGTTGTAGCGGATGTCGATCACGAGATCGGTGATCGGAGTGGGATTGGCCTTCAGGGTGTTTACCGCGTCGATGAGCGCGAGTTCGGAGGTGGCCAGCTGGTCGTTGAACAGCATGTAACCGATGTGCATGACCGTGCCCGGCAGCACCATCACATCCTGGACCGGAACGTCGGTGACGTTGACCGCCTGCAGTGTCACCATGCGCGGGCTCGCGGCGCCCTGATCGAGGATGGAAAACGCGTGCGACTCCCCGGCCGTCGCGGGACTCAGGCCGGCGTTGATGGTGTCGACGCTGGCCTGGTCATTGGCGTTGACCGCGTCCACGCCGTCGACGTTGAGTACGCTGGCCCCGCGCGCCAGGTTGGCCGGAGCCATGACGGCAGGCGATCCGGGCTCGGTATACGCCACCAGGATCTGGCGCGGGGGAGCCCGCTGCAGGGCGATGAACTGCGCTCCATACCCCACGTTCATGCCCGCCCTGGCCAGCGCCTCCCAGGTGGAGGTGGGATAGGTGAAGTGGAACTTGTCCTTCGGCTGCCCCTGGGCGTCGGTTGCGGAGGTCTTCAGCAGTGGGAAATAGGCCGCCGTGGTGTAGTTGGCGGGATTCAGGTCCGGCGCTTCGCTGTACCAGAGATACAGATCGTTGGTCCAGGAGCGCAGCCAGTTGTTTTCATCGACCGCGCTGCCCGCCACGTCAGGATATGGCTGGCCGGTGACGGGGTCGGTCCCGGATCGCGGCGCGGCGCATTGCGCGGCAAAGTGCGACTCGGGCAGGTATACGCCGGGAGTCCAGGACGTGCCCCCGCCCATCGAGCCGGTGCCGCCCCCGCCCCCTCCGCCGCCTCCGCCCGAGCAGGCCCCCACGCATAGAATGAGTATGGCGCCGGCGGCTGCCTGCAACAGCGGCACTCGAGCCGTGCCCCCCCTGAGCATCGCGAACATGGCGGCATCAGACTACAGCTAAAACGCCGCGCGCGCACGGCGAGCGCGGCAACCCGGCGCGCAGTAGCGCCGCGCCCAATGCGCGGTAGCTCGCCGACTCGCGGCCGCGCAAACGTGATGGCGGTCACGCCGCGAGGGCGCCGCCGCGACCGAACATCGCCGCATGGACGCACGCACTGCGTTGCTGGCGGGTCTGCTGGTGCTCGGCACCTACAGCGCCTGGCAGCGATGGGAGAGTCGGCCGGTTCACCCGCTGGACGGTGCGCTTGCGCCGGATGAGCCGGCGCAAACCGACATTGAGGGTGCGGCGCCCGTGCGCCACGGCCGCTGGCTGCTGACACCCCGGGCCAGCTACGACATCAGCGCGCGGATCCTCAGCCGCGAAGACTACCGCTTCGACCGGCTTGCCGACCTCGTCCCCGAGGATCTGGCGCTCGGGTGGGGGCCGATGTCCGACAACCACGTGCTGGCGGCGTTCGACATCTCACAGGGGGCACGCTTCTACACCTGGCGCCCGCGCGGACCGCTCCCCATCGCCCGCGAGGACGTGATCGTCCACAGTGCGAACACCCACCTCATCCCCGTTGACGCGCGCATACGCGCTGAACTCGCGCATCTGCGCGTCGGCCAGGTGGTACACCTCGCGGGCAGGCTGGTCGATGCGGTCCGCGACGACGGAGCGTGGCTGCGGACTTCGCTGACGCGCACGGATACCGGCGCCGGCGCCTGCGAGGTGATGCTGGTGGAGAATGTTGAAGTGCGCTGAGGTGCCGAGCGCGTGCCAGTCGCCTCCATAAGTGCCCTTGTCGCGCGGCGCTTCCGGGGCGCGCCGTGACGAGATAAAATTCCGGCCTCGGTTCAGGGGAGCGACCAAATGAGATTCACCGTGATGGCTCTGACTGTTGGCGCGACGCTTGGGGGCAGCGCGGCCTGGGCTGATCCGCCGAAAACCCTTCGGGTCACCGAGAGCGTCGAGATCAAGGCGCCGATCGACCAGGTCTGGGCGACCGTGAGGGACTTCGACAGCCTGAACAAGTGGCATCCGGGCTTCGCGAGCGACGAGTTGGTCTCCGGAGGCAACGGCAAGGTCGGTGCGGTGAGAAAACTCACCATCAAGGACGGCCCTACATTCACCGAAAGGCTGGTGGCGTTCGACGCGGCGCATCATTCCTATCGCTACAAGATCGTGGAATCTCCGCTGCCGATCATAGGATACGCGTCCACGATTTCCGTGCGACCGGGGCCTGCGGGCATGACCAAGGTGATCTGGAGCGGGAGCTGCAGGCGCAAGAACCCTGCCGACAATCCGCCCGAGGCCGAGAGCGATGCGGGCGTTACCAAGCTTCTCAAGGGCGTTTATCGCGGCGGTCTCGACAATTTGAAGAAAATGCTCGAGCACTAAAGTCACGCCCGGGTCCGCATGATCTGCGCCAGGGCCTGCAGGATCTGCCGTAACGCGCTGCGCGCCGCCTCATCAGCGAGATGGCCGCTGGCGTCGAAAGGCCCATCCGTCTGGGCGAGGTAGAGCGCCGGCGCCGTCACGAGCAGCGACTCGGTCGCGAACAGCGCCTGGCGCACTGCGGCCTGCGCGAGGCGCGTGCCCCAGCGTCCGCCGCTCGCCCCCACCACTGCCACGGGCTTGCCGGCCAGTACCGCCCCCGCTGAGGGGCGCGAGAGCCAGTCGATCGCATTCTTGAGCACTCCCGGAACGGAGTGATTGTATTCGGGCGTGGCAATGAGGAGTCCCTGGGCTGCGGCCACCTGTTCGCACAGCTCATGCACCGGTCCCGCGGCGAACGCGCCCGTCTCGAGGTCCTGGTTGAACGGCGGCAGCTCGCCGAGCCCCCGGTACACGCACACCTCGATGCCCTCGGGTGCGCAATCGGCGGCGGCTTCAATCAGTCTGCGGTTGAGCGAGTCGCGCCGCAGACTCCCGGCAATCGCCACAACACGCGACGGCCCACCGGCGGCTTCCCCCGCCGCGGCGTGTGGCCTGGCGTGCGCGCCCATCATGGCCGGCACAGCAGCAGCAGCCCCGACAGCGCGAGCATCGCGCCGGCCGAGCGCTCCAGGCGCACGCGGGCCCTCGTGTCGTGCACCAGGCTGGCCGCCAGCGAGCCGCCACCGGCCCAGAGCGCGAGGCACCCGTAAGGGATGAGGATGAACAGCACGATGAGCGTTACCAGGGATAGCGACGTGTCCCCCGCCGCCGCGGTAACCGTCAACACCAGGATCCACGCCTTCGGGTTGACGAACTGAAACAAAAACATCCGCAGCAGATCGCACGCGCCACCAGTCCGCGAGCCCAGCGGCGCACGCGCACTGGCGCCACTACGGCAAATCAGCCGCACGCCGAGCCACATCACACAGCCCGCCCCGCAGATCGTGGTCGCCGCGCGCAGCCCGGGATGCGCCGCGAACGCTCGCGCGAGCCCGACGCAGCTCAGCAACAGCATGACAACGCCCCCCAGGACCACCCCGGTGGCGGGCGCGAGCACCGCGTGCAGGCCGCTCTCGAGCCCGATCCGCAGCATCAACAGGTTGTTGGGTCCGGGCGTGACGGCGGCGGTGAAGAGCAGCAGCACGATGGCGCCCGGCGGTCCCATCAGACTCATGCCCGCCACCGTAACAGACGCCGGTGGTGCGTAACGCGGCTACGTGGTCTAAATTAGTCACCATGGACCGGCTGCCGCTCAATGCGCTGCGCGCCTTCGCCCTGGTGCTGGAGCGCGGCGGCGTGCGGGCCGCCGCCCGTGAGCTCGCGATCTCGCACTCGGCGGTGAGCCGGCACCTGAAGGAGCTCGAGCGCTGGCTGGGAGTCGCCCTGCTCGAGAAGCGCGACGCCGGCGGCTTGCGGGCGACCGCGCAGGGCCAGCTGTTGGCCGAGGCAGCACGCAACGCCCTGCACGGCATGCAGCAGGCCGTTGAAGCCGTGCGCGAGCAACGCTCCTCGTACTCCGTGAGTGTGTGCACCACGCCGTCGTTTGCGGTGCGCTGGCTCCTGCCGCGCCTGCCGGCGCTGCAGCGCTCCTACCCGCGGCTCGAGGTTTCGGTCGTCGTCGACCAGCGCCTGGAGGAACCCGGCTCGTTCTCGTCGGACCTCGCAATCCGCACCGGGCGGGGCCCGTGGCCCGCATTGCTCGCCGAGCCGCTGATGGACGAGTGCCTCTACCCGCTCCTGAGCCCCGCGCTGTGGCGCCAGAGCGGACGTTTCAGGGATCCTGAGGAGCTGTGTCGGATGCGCCTGCTGCACGATCGCGATCCGAACACGAGCTGGCAGCTGTGGCGGCAGAAGTACGGTCCGGCCGCACTGGATGTGCGGCGCGGGCCCCGCTTTGCCTCCTCCGATCTGCTGCTGCGCGCCGCGGCCCAAGGCCTGGGAGTCGCGCTCGCCCGTCACCGCCTGGCGCAGGAAGATCTCGCCTCGGGCGCGCTCGTGCGCCCCTTCGAAACACGCGTCATCGATCTTGGCGCGGCGTATTGGATCGTGCGCCCGCGGGGAGGCGCGCCGCGTGAGGCGGTGACGATCCTGCTGGCGTGGCTGCGGCGGCAAGCCGAGCGCACGCCGCTCGTCCGAGCTGAGCGAGCGAGCCCATGACGCTGCTTGCCGACCTCGTGCGCACATCGCAGCGTGTGGGCGCCACCGCCGCTCGCCTGGCCAAGGTGCGGGAGTTGGCTTCGTTCCTGCGGGCGCTGCCACCCGATGAGATCGAGACCGCCGCGCACTATCTGTCGGGAGAGACCCCGCAGGGCCGGGTCGGCCTCGGCTATTCGACCTTGCAGGCAGCCGGGGCGAGCGGCGCTGCGAGCACAGAGACGCTGTCGATTGCGGAGGTGGATCGCAGCCTCGCCCTGATCGCCACGATTCGCGGCGCGGGCTCGGCCGCCCGCCGCGCCGAGGCGCTGCGGGACCTGTTCCGGCGCGCGACCGCCCCCGAGCAGCAGTTCCTGCTGCATCTGCTGGTCGGAGAGCTGCGGCAGGGCGCGCTGGCCGGAAGTATGGTCGAGGCCATCGCCGCGGCCGCCGAACTGCCGGTGGCGCAGGTGCGCCGCGCGGCGATGTATGCAAAGAGTCTGGGAGCGGTGGCCCGGGCGGCATTGCTCGAAGGAGCCGATGCGCTGGGCCGATTCCAGCTGGAGCTGTTCGCGCCGGTCGCCCCTATGCTTGCCCAGACCGCTGCCGATGTAGGCGAGGCACTCAGAGAATTGCAGGGCGAGGTGGCGTTCGAGTGGAAGATGGACGGGGCGCGCATACAGGTACACAAGGGGGGCGAAGAGGTGCGCATCTATACGCGCGCGCTGAACGATGTCACCGGCGCGTTGCCGGAGATCGTCGATGCGGTGCGTACGTTCCCCGGACAGGCGCTGGTGCTCGATGGCGAGGCGATCGCGTTCGATGCCTCGGGCCGGCCGCATCCGTTCCAGATCACCATGCGTCGCTTCGGCCGCAGGCTCAACGTCGAACGATTGCGCGGCGAGCTGCCGATCAAGGCTTTCTTCTTCGACTGCCTGCGCCTCGATGCGCTGAGCATCGCGGACCGTCCGGCACGCGAGCGCTTCCAGGCGCTCGGCCAGGCCGTGCCGGCAGCGTTGCAGATTCCACGGCTCGTCACCTCCTCGGAAGCCGCGGCGCGCGCCTTCTATGAGGCCGCGCTGGCAGCCGGTCACGAGGGTGTCATGGCGAAGTCGCTCGCTGCCGCCTACGAGGCCGGCAATCGGGGCGCGAGCTGGCTCAAGATCAAGCGTGCGCACACCCTCGATCTGGTGGTGCTGGCGGCGGAGTGGGGCCATGGCCGGCGCACCGGCAAGCTCTCCAACCTGCATCTCGGTGCCCGCGAGCCGGTCACCGGCGAGTACGTCATGCTCGGCAAGACGTTCAAGGGCCTCACCGACGCCATGCTGAAATGGCAGACGACTGAGCTTCTGGCACGGGAGACGCATCGTGATCAGTGGACCGTGTACGTGCGACCGGAGCTGGTCGTGGAAGTCGCCTTCAGCGACCTGCAGGCGAGCAGCCGTTATCCGGGCGGCCTGGCACTGCGGCTCGCGCGGGTGAAGCGCTACCGGGACGATAAGCGCGCCGAAGACGCCGATACCATGGAAACGGTGCGGAAAGTGTATGCGGCTTGAGGCCGCGGACCGGACCCCCGCCGCCTGCGCCCGGCACCGCGATGGCGAGGCTCGGATCGATCAATCGGGCAATTCAGGCAGCGGCGCTGCACTCCAACTCGAGCCCCACTGCGACGGCGCCGGGCCCATGTCGAACTCGAGCAGCCCGCCGGCCTCGAGCTGGGCGTGCGTCACGACCGGGACGTGGAGCGGCTCACCGTTCAATCTCGCGGACTGAATGTAAACGTTGGTCGCGGAGTTTTGCGGCGCGGCTATGACAAACCGCTTGCCGCCGGGCAGATTGAGCGTGAATTTGCGAAACAGCGGGCTGCCGATCATGTAATTCCCCGACACGGGATTGAGCGGATAGAACCCCATCGCCGTGAAGATGTACCACGCCGACATCTGGCCGCAGTCTTCGTTTCCCAATACGCCGGCGGGTCGATTCTGGTAAGAATCGCGGGCGATCTCGCGCACTCTGAACTGCGTCTTCCACGGCTGGCCGCTGAAGTCGTACAGATATCCATAGTGGTGGCTGGGCTCGTTATCGTGCCGGTTGTGCCCGCCCTGGAAGTGCTCATCCAGCGTTGCATTGAACCTGCCCGGCCCACCCATCAGCGCCATCAGGCCTGCAATATCGTGGAGCACGGAATACGTGTAGACCCACTGATCGCCCTCGGTCCAGCCATCCTCCGGGCGCGCCCACGAGCCGTCGGCGTTTCGTCCCTGCATGAAGCCCCGCGCCGGGTTGAAGAGATTGCGGTAGTTACGCGAACGATTGATGAAGAACCGGAAATCCTTGTCCCTGCCGAGCGCCCTGGCGACCTGCGCGACCGCAAAATCATCATAGGCATCCTCGAGCGTTTCCGAGGCCGCCTCGGCGGTCTTGTCGACCGGAACATACCCGAGCCGTTTGTAATACGTGAGGCCGGGACGCGCCTCATAGGGGACCTGCGGCTGGCGATCGTGCCAGTCACGTGTGGTATCACCCTCGGGCGGCGTCATGGCGTCCTTGTATGCGGCTTCGTACGCCAGCCGGTAATCGAAGCCGTGGAAGCCCTTGTTGATGGCCTCGGCCACGACCGAATCCGCGTGCGTGGCGATCATGATGTTGGTGTAGGAGGGGTTCGGCCACTTCGGCATCCAACCGCCCTCCTGGTAGTCCTGCAGCAACGCCCGCACCAGGTCGTCGATGCGCTCGGGAGCCAGGATCGTCAACAGTGTGTTCTCGGCGCGGAACGTATCCCAGAGCGAATAGGCCGTGTAGGAGACTCCGTCGTGCAGCCGGTCGTCGAAAGCGCTGTAGTAGCGGCCGTGCTCCGACAACAGCTTCGGGTACAGCAGCGCGTGGTAGAGCCCCGTATACAGGATGCGGCGCTCGTCCTCGGAGGCACCCTCGATCGACACCATGGCGAGTTTTTCGTTCCAGGTGCTCTTCAGCTGCGCGCGCACGGCGTCGAAATTCCATGCCGGAATCTCCGCTCGCAGATTCGCCCGCGCCTGCTCGATACTGATGAATGAAGTTCCGACGGTGGCCTGCACCACCTGATCGGCATGGGTATCGAAGCTCACGTACGCGCCGACGTTCGGGTCCTGAGCCGTCGCCTCTGCGGAGCGCAGCGCCTCGCCGGTATACACCCCGTGCGCGACGAAGGCCCTGTTGAACCTGACGACGAAATACCCCTTGAAATTCGGCAGCCGTATGTTGCTCAGGTATGCGTCCATGCGGTCGGGGTTATAGCCGACGATCTCGCGCGCCGCGGGATCGATGCGCACGAACCCCATGACGCCCGTGCGAGTGGCTTCGACCACGACGCTCGCCCTGGAGTGCGCGGGAAACGTGAATCGCAGGAACCCGCAGTGGTCGGTCGCGGTGATCTCGGTGCGGATCTGCCGTGAGGCTCCCGCATCCATGAGCACCGAATAGTAATCCGGGGATGTGACCTCGTGGCTGCGTGAGAACGGAAGCCTGCGGCTTGCCGCGGCGGTCTTGATGTCGTCGACTTCGGGTATGAGCGTCACGTAGCCGTAGTCGCCCATCCAGATGGCCGGCTGGTGGGTGCCGATGAACCCCGAGATCGTGTTGTCCTCAAACGCGTAAGAGCTGACGCTGATACGGTTCTCGCGCGTCTGCGCGGTCCAGTTCGTCATCCCGAAAGGCGTGGTGACGAACGGCATCGTGCCGCCGTAGTCCGATCCGCCGCCGCCGGTGCCGATATAGGTATTGACCCAATCAACGGGACTGGCGCCATCCTCGGCAGGCTCGAGCGCATGGGCGTGAGCGCCAGTGACGACTACCGCCGCAACCGCGAATACGCGTGCGATTCTCTGCAACACCGGCGGAGACCTTGTCGAGTAATCTACCACCGTTCGGCGCACGGCAGGCCATAGCGCGTCGAGCCGTCGCGTCGTCCACGGGTTTGTCTCCCGATGCCGACTAGACCGCGCGCCTAGCCCGTCCTTGTAACCCTGGGTGGGATCTTTGGACTATTCCCGCACGGCCAGCCCTTGGCCGAGGATGAACGTTGGTACCGACGAAAACAGCACTGTCGGTGACGCTTCAGCCTTCAATTGAATCACATGGAGAGTTTCCAAATGCTGTCAAACTTTTCACACTATTCCCCGCAAGGATTCATACCTCAGTTTACCGGACTGCAGGGGGCGGGGTGGCCGCAAATGACCCCGGGCCTGTTTGGGCAGCCGGGCGCATACGCCGGCTACGTGCCGTTCGCTCACGAGCCCGCATTGGCAGGCATGTATCCGAGTCCGTTCCTGCAGACTCCGTTTGCGCCGAGTCCGTTCGCGCCGAGTCCGTTCCTGCAGACTCCGTTCGCGCCGAGTCCGTTTGCGCCGAGTCCGTTCCTGCAGACTCCATTCGCGCCGAGTCCGTTTGCGCCGAGTCCGCTGGCGTACAACCCGCTCCTCGGCTCCTTTGCCGGCTATGCGGGCGCACACCAACCGGCACAACAGATCGTCCTGTTGCTCGGGCAGCTGGCGCAGCAGATCTCCGCCCAGACCGCCGTGACACAGCAGATCAGCATCGGGCTCCAACAACTCGTGCAGCAGCTGGCTGTGCAAGGCCTTCAGACTCATCCGGGCGCCCTGGGTGCCTTTGGTGGTCAGTACTTCGCACAGAGTCCCTTCACCGGCGCGACGCCGGGCGCATTCGGTGGATTCACCCCCCAGGCACAGGGATGGGGCACCAATCGGGCGCAGACCATTCAATAGCACCGGGGCCGTGTGCCTCGGCAGGCCGCCGTGACGGGAGTGAAGCCCGCCGGCGCCTGCCGCGGCGCCACGCGACGCGGCGACCTCACCATCAGTATGGAGGACAGTTCGATGGCTCAAGAAAGAGAGGAGCGGCCCGGCGGCGCGGCGATGAAAGAGGAGCGGCCCGGCGCGGCGATCAAGAAGACCGGCGAGGCTGGCGATGACTCGATGAGGAAGACCACGGGGACGCAGAGCCGGTCCCGGGAGCCCGGGGTCGGCGCACTCGACGCATCACTCCCCGGCAGACGGCGTGAGCGTTACGTGATCGGCACCCGTACTGCGCCGGGTGGCCCGCCATTCGCCTATCCGCAATTTTCCATGGACGGCGTCGTCGATTACCTCAGTCATCAGGAGAACGTCGAAGTTCTCAAGCGCATCAAGCTCGGCGGTACGCAGCCCTTCATGACCGATGGCCGCAGCGTAAGCGAGGTGGTGGTGGCCAAGATCGACGAGGGCAAGGCGCAGCGACTGCGCGCGGCTGCACCGCCGCATCTGATCATCGAACGCGACTCGTTGCTGGCCTGTGCCGACTACCTGTCGCTGCCTGCGCGCATCGCGCCGATCGGCACGCTGCTGCCGCTGCGCTCCATCGCGACCGAGGTTTCCATTCGCGTGATCGGCGAACGCGATCAACCGCTCGCCAGGGCGACGGTCGTCATCGATGGAGACGGCTTACCGGCCCAGGCGCTCACTGACGAAACCGGAACCGCGCGGCTCACTTTCTTCGGAGGCACGGTCGAGGCAATCCAGACGCTGTACATCAGGGCTGCCGCCAATCACTGGGATCGCCTCATCTACGCGCCGCGCCTCGGCTCGGCTACCAATACGGTCAAGCTGCGACCCCTGTCAGAATCCTACCCGAACTTTCCGAGTGCGCGATTGCCCGGCTGGGGTCAGCGCCTGATGGGGGTGGATCCGATCGCTGGCCGCTTCACCGGCAGCGGGGTGAGGATCGGCATCATCGATTCGGGCTGCGACAACTCACATCCGCTGTTGCGGCACGTCACGCGCGGCAAGGACTTCACCACGGGCGGCGCAGATACAGGCTGGACCCACGACTTCGTGTCGCACGGGACGCACTGCGCCGGCATCATCAACGCAGCGAGCACCGAGCAGGGCGTCAGCGGCTGCGCGCCCGAGGCCGAGCTGCACGTGTTCAAGGTCATTCCGGAGGGCCGCGTCAGCGACCTGCTGGCGGCGCTGGATGAATGCATCGAACGCGAGCTCGATCTCGTCAACATCAGCGTCGTGAGTGACGGATTCTCCGAGCTGGTGAGCCAGAAGCTGCAGGAGGCGCGGCGCAAAGGCATCGCGTGCATCGCGGCAGCGGGCAACTCCGGCGGCCCACTCGCGTTCCCGGCGGCGCTGCCCGCGGTGATGGCGGTCGCCGCGGTCGGCAAGCTCAGGGAATTTCCCGCCGACAGCTCTCACGTTCTCAGCGTGATCCCGCAACTGATCGGCGCTGACGGGATCTTCGCGGCGAGCTTCAGCGCCGCGGGTCCGCAGGTGGGGGTTTCCGCGCCCGGGGTGGCGGTCGTGTCGACGGTTCCCGGCGGTGGCTACATGGCCGCGGACGGCACCTCTGTGGCGGCGGCACACGTGACGGGTCTCGCCGCGCTGGTGCTGGCGAATCATCCCCTGTTTCGCGACGGACCGTTCAGAGTGCGCTCGGAGCAGCGCGTGCACGCTCTGTTCGAGCTGATCCGAGCGAGCGCAGTAGCGCGTATACCCGATCCGCTACGCGGTGGCGCGGGTGTGCCGGAGCTGGCGCGCGTGCCAGCAGCCCAGGGCTTCAACCTGGGGCTTGCTGCTGGTGCGGACGGCGCGGAGCGAGTCGCCATGCCCATCATGCCCGCCTATTGGCCCATGTCGGTCCAGGGATGGCAGGGGTGGCCGGCGGCGGCGTGGCCGCCGGTGCCGCTGGCGGCAGGGAGATTCTTCTGATCTTCTGATAAGTGTCAGCTCGCTTCGAGCGTCGGATGCGCAGCCGGCGCCGAAGCGGGCAACGCCGCGAGCCCGCGCGAGATGACACGGATGCGCGCGACTGCTTCGCCGCGCCGGTGTACCTTGAGTTTCTCGCACAGGTTGTGGACGTGGTTCTTGACCGTCGCGGCCTCGATTCCCAGCCGGCGGCCGATCTGCTTGTTCGTGAGCCCGCAATCGATCAGATGCGCGATCTGCAGCTCGCGCCGCGACAGCGGCATGCCGCCGGCGTGGCCGTTGCCGACACCGACCGGGTCGTTGCCACCTTGCGACAGCACGGCCACGTGGCGATACAGCGACGCGGCGGCCCGCGGTGAGCACGGCAGCTCGTCGCACATCACCTGCTCGAGCACTCTGACCACAGCGCCGCTCTCGGCGCTTTCGCGCACATAGCCCGCGGTGCCCGCCGCCGCCAGCGCCAGAATCTCCTCGTCAGTCTCTTTGACGCCGAACGCCACGACCTTGGAGTGAGGCGCGGACGCAACGAGGTCCTTCACGAACTCGACGTTGTCCTGGCGCGCGGCATCGAAGAGGATCACATCCGGGTGCAACTGCGCACAGCGATCCCCGGCATGCAACAGGTCGACGGTGCCGAGGACATCGACTCCACCGCGCTGCGCCAGGATCAAGCTCAAGCCCTCCCGCACGACTCGCACGTTGCTCACGACGAGAACGCGCAGCTTCATCGGCCGGCTTCCTGAGGCATCATTTTGGGGCATCCTTGTTATGCCGGTTCAAGGTATGACCGCGCAATTCGCAAGTGGCTCCGCGAATTCGGTATTTTTTTCCACCCGTCGGCGGATGGCAAGCGCCAGCGAGGTGTCGGCGGCAGCGGACAGTGCCCCCGCACTCACAGCAGATGCCGGACGCTCTCGACGAGCCGCTCGACTTCATCTGCGCTCGTGTACACCGCGCAGCCGGCGCGCACCAAGCCATCGCGCTCATGACCCAACACCCGCACCACGGTGCTCGCGTAGAAATCGCCGTGCGACACGAATATGCCGCGCGCCGCAAGTGCAGTGGCCACATCGGCTGCATCCCGTCCGGCGAGCGTGAAGGACACCGTGGGCACGCGTTCGCCACCCGGCGGCAGACCGTAGAGCTCGACTCCGGGAATGGCGCGCAAGCCCTCCCACAGCCGCCGCAGCAGCTCCGCTCCGCGCTGCCGCAGGCATTGCGACACGCGCCCGAGCCGCTCGCGACGCGGCACCTGAGCCTGCGAGAGTGAGGCGAGGAAGTCGACCGCCGCGGCCGCCCCGACGATGCCTTCGTGGTTCAGAGTCCCGGTCTCCAGGCGATCCGGGGCCTGCGCAGGCGCGGGTTCGACCCGCGGCGCATCCAGTCTCTCCAGCAGTTCGCGTCGTCCCCACAGCACCCCGACGTGCGGCCCGTAGAACTTGTAGGCGGAGCAGACGAAAAAATCACAGTTCCAGGCCCGCACATCCGCCATGTGGTGGCTGGCGTAATGCACCCCGTCCACGAACGCGAGCGCACCCACCGCATGCGCCTGCTGGACGAGCTGCGCGACAGGGTTGATGGTGCCGAGCGCGTTGGAGGCCGCCCCCACCGCCAACAGGCGCGTCCCGGGAGTGAGCTTCCGCGCCACGTCTTCTTGGTCGAGGCGGCCATCCTCGGGTCGCATCCTGATGGTGCGTACTTCCAGGCCGCGCTCTTTTGCGAGCGCACGCCAGGTGTCGGAGTTCGCGTGGTGGTCGAGCTCGGTAACGACCACCACATCCCCCGCCCGCCACTCGCGCCCGAGCGCACGGCCGAGATGCAGCGTGAGCGTGGTCATGTTGGCTCCGAACACGATCTCGTCCGCAGAACCCCCGATCCAGTCCGCCAACGCCCCGCGCGCCTCGAACAGTGCCTGGTCGGTTTCCTGGCTGGTCGCAAACGCCCAGTGGGTGTTCGCGTTGTGCTGCAGCAGGTACTCGGTCATGGCGGCCACCACTCGGCGCGGAACCTGCGTCCCGCCCGGACCATCGAAATAGGCCACCGGATGGCCGTTGTGCGTGCGCGCGAGCGCCGGAAAGTGGCGGCGGATCTGTTCGACGCTGGCAAACTCCGGCATGGGCACACCTCAGGCACCGAAACGGGTGCTCGACCTGCGTTGATACTATCGTCAACGCGTGAGCGAGTCCCCATGACCCGAGCCAGCCGCGGGGCGCCGGCGGGTGCGAGCCCCGCCGGCCCCTGGGCAACGCAAACCTGCGTCGGCGACGCAGGTCAGAGCACCTCAGCCGCCGTGGCCGAAGTGGAACAGGTCGAACAGGTCGCCGATGGCCGGCATGTTGCGCGGCACATAGGCGTTGTCCTCGTCCTGCACGGGATTGGGCAGGTTGTCACGACTGCGATCGCTCAGCGTGCCGCCGAGCTGCCAGTTGCGTTCGATGAACTTCACGAACGAGGAGTGCTCGCTGTACACGTGGCTGATGTGCCCGCCCATCGAGAAGGGCGACACCGCGATCATCGGAATGCGCGGGCCGGTGCCGAAGAAATCAACCGGCTGGATGAACCCCGAGTCGTAATACCCCCCGCCCTCGTCCACGGTGACGAATATCGCGGTGCTGGCCCACAGCTCGCGGTTGCTCTGCGCGAGCTCGATGATGTTCTTCGCGAACCCCTCGAACAGGCTCCATTTAGAGGATGCCGGGTGTCCGTCCATGGCGCCGTCGGGCTTCACATAGGAGACCGCCGGCAGCGTGCCGTTGGCAAGATCCACGAACAGGTCGGTCACGTCCCGCATGTGATCGGCCACCCGGGAGGGGTAGTTCGACTGATACTCAAACGGGTTGCAGATGTTGCAGTAGCTGCCGTTGAAGGGGCTGCTGGTGCCGTCGGCTGAAGAACACCTGGTCGGCGAAGCCGAGCGGCTGGCTGTCCGGCCCCGTGCCGCCCATCACCGGCTGGTGATAGTTGTCGCTCATCGTGTACTGATCGGCGAGGGACTTTAAGAGCGGCGCATCCCCGCTCTGCATGTTGAAGAAGGCCATGGTCTGCCCGGTGTCGTGCGGGGTGCTGTAGGTCGTGGTCACAGCCGATTGCAGGTGGTGGAGACATCCCGTGGGATTGCTCCTGGACACGTGCTCCGCATCCATAGCGCAATCCATCTGTTGCACCATCTGGAAATACTGATGGATGGTGTCGCCGGTGAAGGCATCGAAGGGCATATCCGGGCCCGTCAGCTGGAAAGGCCCGGGCGGCAGGGCATTGACATTGGTGATGCGCATGTCGGGACCGAGCGTGGAGCTCAGCCCGGTGCCTCCCGTGCCGAACAAAGATTGATCCTCGGGTGGCAACCCCGGGTCCCCGCCCGGCAGGCTCACGATTCCGACATAGGGCGAGACCGCGCCAACACCGTTCAGGTCCGGCGGCGGCAGCGTGCCATAGAGCGTCTTGTTGGCAAGGCCGGCGCTGCTGAAGAATTTACCGCCATTGGGCGCGGAGCTGATCTGATACTGATGTGCCCTGGCAAAGTGATGTCCGGGCGTGCCGTCGGCATTGACGATGCCTTCGGACAGCAGGTTGCGTATTCCCTCCTCTGCGTGTCTGGGCACGTAGGTCGCGAACAGGTGATCGAAGCTGCGATTCTCGCCGACGATGATGATCACGTGCTTGATCGGCGTGGCGGTCCTGATCGCATCGACCGGCGTGTTGGGATCGGCCGCCTGCACGGACGCGGTCAAAGCAAAGGCAGACAGCACCGCTGCGGATGCTCCGGCGGTGATTCTTGTCCGCCAGCTGGTGAGGTGCGAATGCATAAATGCTCCCTGGTTGAAAGAGTCCGGGGAGCGAAGCTAGGCGCGCAAGATGACACGAGGATCTTCGCTTTTTCTCCGCGGCGTGAATCTTTTGTGACAGGCGGGAACGCGGCTCGGGATCGAGCCGCTGCGGAAGCTGCCATCGGTCAGGTGGGGCTGAAGGACCAAAAGCGACGCCTTCAACGCGACAGTGGCATACTTGACGACGATGAGACCTCGCAGGCGAGATTCCCACAGGGCGGGCACCGTCGGACAAGCGGAGCGCTCGACGCGCTACCGAAACCTCGTCAACCCCTTCGAGCCGGTGCGGATATTCTCGGACGATCAGGTCGAGAACATGCATCTGGCTGCGCTGGGAATCCTCGAGCGCCAGGGTATGCGGGTGCTGTCGCCCCGGGGGCGGGCGGTGCTGGCGCGGGCCGGCGCCACCGTGGACGAATCGAGCCAGATGGTGCGACTCGACCCCGGCCTCGTCAGCACGGCCCTGGCGAGCGTTCCTGCCGAGGCGAATCTCATTGCACGCAATCCGGTGCGCTCCTGCCGCGTGGGAGGGCCGCACGTGGTGTTTGCGCCGGTCGCGGGCCCGCCGAGCGTGAGCGATCTGCAGCGCGGCAAGCGCACCGGCACGCTCGAGGATTTTCGCGACTTCGTGCGGCTGTCGCAGGCCTTCGACGTCATTCACGTGCTCGGCCAGGTGGTCGAGCCGCAGGACAGCAGCGTGACCGAGCGTCATCTCGAGACGACACTCGCGCAGCTCACGCTCGGGGACAAGGTGCCGCACTTCTACTGCCGGGGCGACGCACAGCTCGCCGACTGCTTCGCCATGCTGCGCATCGCCCAGGGAATCGACGAGGCCACGTTTCGCGGCGAAGCGCACTGCTATTCGATCTGCAACACCAACTCGCCCCTGCAGCTGGACGTGCCCATGACGGACGGCATCATCGAGTTTGCCGCGAACGGGCAGCTGATGATCGTTACTCCGTTCACGCTCGCCGGCGCGATGGCGCCGATCACCATCGCCGGCGCCCTGACGCTGGCTCATGCGGAAGCCCTGTTCGGCATCACACTGTCGCAGATCGTTCGGCCGGGTGCCCCGGTGATGTACGGCAGCTTCACCTCGAACGTCGACATGAAGTCCGGATCACCCGCATTCGGCACACCCGAATACGCCAAGGCGGCCTTCGGTGCCGGCCAGCTGGCACGCCGCATCGGGGCGCCGTGGCGCTGCTCGAGCGCCACGGCATCCAACGCCCCCGACGCGCAGGCGGTGTATGAGTCGCAGATGAGCCTGTGGGGAGCGCTGCTCGGCGGCTGCCACTTCATCCTGCACGCGGCCGGCTGGCTCGAGGGCGGCCTGACCGCCTCACTCGAGAAGTTCATCCTCGATGTTGAAATGCTGCAGATGTTCGCCGAGCTCTTCCAGCCGGTGCTCGCCTCGGCCGAGGAGATCGGCGTCGAGGCGGTGGCGGAGGTGGGACCCGGGGGCCACTTCTTCGCGGCAGCCCACACCATGCAGCGCTACCGTGACGCCTTCTATACGCCCCTGGTGTCGGACTGGCGCAACTACGGCGCCTGGTCGGACGACGGCGCGAAGACCGCGACCGAGCGCGCGAACTCGCGCTGGCGCGAGACTCTCGCGTCCTTCCAGCCGCCCGCCCTGGATCCGGCCGTGCACGAGGCGCTGACGGAGTTCGTCGAACGCCGTCGTCGGGAGGGCGGCGCCGCGCCCGCCTCGTAGACGGCGCAGCAACTCAGGCAAGTCTGCGCCGCTGCGCCAGCGCCCAGCCCAGCAGCGCTCCGGCTGCCGCGCTCACTGGCACCACAGCGGTGTGCCACACGAGCACATGCAGCGCCTGGAAATTCACGGCAAGGCCGCCGCCGCTGCGGACTGTGACCACTTCCACACTTCCGGCAAGCCCTACTGAGCGATCGCCCGCGTCGTTATAAGGTAAAGATTCGTTACCCGACTGTGTAGCCCTCAAACAGGGCATAGCATGAGCGACCCAAGCCACCCCAAGCCCGGCATTCGCCCGCCCGGTAGCGCCGCTGCCAAGCCTGGCGCGCAGGGCGCGGCTGCGCGCTCCGGTGCCGTCGGACCGAGCGCTCGGCCCTCCGCTGCCGGCAACAGCGGGAAAGTCGTTCACGATGACCGCGGCCACGCCGTGTGGCAGTGGGTCAAGGAGACCAGCCGCATCGCCATCGAAAGCACCTCGCGGCTGCTGCGCAAACTCGAGGCGCCGGACCTGAGAATGGAAGACACCAGGGACGAGCGGTTGCGGATCATGCCGGATCCGAGCGCTGGCGGCGGCTACGATCCCTATAACCAGACGACCAAGCCACCGAAGTCGAAGCGCAAATAGAGTCTTCACGCCGCGGGAATCGACCTGCCGGCCAACTTCTAGGTCCGTAAATAAGAGGCGCCGTTCACGTCCAGAACCGCGCCGGTCATGCTTGCCGGCGCGTCGAGCGTGCAATACGTGACGACCTGCGCGACCTCGTCCGGGGTTGCGACCCGTCCCAGTGGCTGGTCGGCGAGGACTGTCTTGTCCTGCACCCGATGGGCGACTCTCTGTGTCGACACCCAGCCCGGGGCGACGACGAAGACGTAGACGCCCTGCGGTGCGAGTGCTTTGGCCAGCGATTGGCTGAGCGCATTCAGACCGGCCTTGCTTGCGGCATACGCGGGCGCCCCCGGCTCTCCCCGAAAAGCACCACGGGACGAGATGTTGACGATCCTGCCGCCACCCTGCGCTACCATCGCCCGCGCGGCGCAATAAGAAAGGTGTGCCGGACCGGTCAGATTGATCGCCAGCGTGCGCTGCCACGCCACCGTCCAGTCTGCGTAATCCGTGGTCAGCGGCGGATGATCCGGAAAGATGCCGGCGTTGTTCACGACGGCGTCAATGCGCTGCAGCGCCGCAGCCTCCTGCCAGAGACGTTGGATCGAGGTCGGGTTGCCGAGGTCGCCCTGGATGATGGTGTGGCCGCCGCCCTCCATGGCTTGCCTGGTCGCTTCCGCTGCCGCCCGGTCGGACTGGTAATGCAGCACGACCGTGACGCCACGCACCGCCAACGCCTTGCAGATCGCTGTGCCAATGCCGCCCGAAGCCCCGGTTACCAGTATGTGGCTCATGCTTCAAGACTCCGTCATCAATGCCGGCCCCGGTCACGTCGCGAAGACCGTCCCGATAGAGCTGGATGTCACCGGTCATCGTATATTGCCCCGTGGACTCGCCGTCTTAGTAGGTAATCGTATGCCCTCTGGTCGACAGAGCGCACCGCCCGCACCGCACGATTCGCGGCCACCGGCCGTCGCCGCGAACGGCGCCCGGCCGCGGATTAGCGCCAGCCTGCCGTCGCTGAGCCTGGCCGCGCTCGGCGTGGTGTTTGGGGATATCGGTACCAGCCCGCTGTACACCCTGAAGACGGTGTTGAGCCTCGCAGGCGGCAAGCCCGATGCATTCACCGTGCTCGGGTCGCTGTCCCTGGTGATCTGGACGCTGATCGTTATCACCTCGGTCAAGTACGTGACCTTCGCCATGCGCATCGACAACGACGGCGAAGGCGGCATTCTGGCCCTGATGTCCCTGTTGAGCGTGAAACGCGGCCATCGTCCCACCATCATCGCGGTCGGCCTGTTCGGCGCCGCCCTGATCTACGGCGACGGTGCCATCACGCCGGCAATCTCGGTGCTCTCGGCGCTCGAGGGCCTGAAGATGGTCGCGCCTGCGTTCAATCCCTACGTACTGCCTGCCGCCGTGGCAGTGCTGATCGCGTTGTTCGCACTTCAGCCCCAGGGCACCGCGAAGATCGGCAAGGCGCTCGGGCCGATCATGGCGCTTTGGTTCGTGGTGATGGGCGCGCTCGGTGTCTGGGGAATCGCCCGGCATCCATCCGTACTGTGGGCGCTGGATCCCCGGCACGGCGTCGAGTTCCTGTTTGCCGGCGGCGCCACCGGCTTCCTGGTGCTCGGCGGCGTATTCCTGTGCGTCACCGGAGCCGAGGCGCTGTACGCGGACATGGGCCATTTCGGCGCAACGCCCCTCCGTCTCACCTGGAGTGCGCTGGTCTTTCCATCCCTGGTGCTTAACTATGCGGGACAGGGGGCGCTGGTGCTCGGGGGTGCGCCGACGGCGGACAATATCTTCTTCCGCCTGTGCCCGCCCGCGACGCTCCTGCCGATGGTGGTTCTGGCCACCGTCGCCACCATCATCGCCAGCCAGTCCATTATCACCGGCGCATTCTCGCTCACGCGTCAGGCCATCCAGCTGGGCTGGATGCCGCGCCTGCCGATCAAGCAGACTTCCGAAGAAGGTTACGGCCAGATCTACGTGGGTCCGGTGAACTGGCTGCTGATGCTGGCGACACTCGCTCTGACCGTGGGCTTCGGCAAATCCGACAATCTCGCCGCAGCGTACGGTATCGCCGTGTCGGCCACGATGCTGATGACCTCGGCACTGCTGTTCATCGCCATGCGCGAGATCTGGCACTGGAGTCTTGCCGCGGCCGGCGCGGCGGCCGGCGTCTTTCTCGTGGTGGATGCGGGCTTCGTAGCGGCGAATCTCATGAAGATCGCCAACGGCGGCTATGTGCCGCTGGTGCTGGCCGCTCTGGTATACGGCGTGATGTGGGTGTGGCATCTGGGTTCGCAGTCCGTGTCGGCGCGCATCCAGGAGCGCCTGATGCCGATCGGTGAGCTGTTGAGGCAACTCAACGAGCGGCATATCCCGCGCGTGCCGGGTACGGCGGTCTTTCTCACGCGCGCGCAAAAGGACGCCCCACCGGTGCTCGTCTGGCACATCAAGCACAATCGCGCCCTGCACGAGCGCGTGTTCATCCTCACCGCCGTCGTCGAATCGGTCCCGCGGATACGCCGCGGCACTCGCTTGCAGGTGGAGGAAGTCGCGCCGGGAATGTGGCGCGCCACGGCCCGCTTCGGCTTCATGGAACGGCCCGACATCCCGGCTCTGCTGCGGCAGGCCAACGCACTCGGGTGCAAGCTGAAGCTGGATGATGTCACCTACTATGTGGGCCATGAAACCGTGATTCGCCGCGACGACGGCAAGGGCTTGCCGCGCGTGGTGGAGACCCTGTTTGCCTATTTGCAACGCAATTCCCTGCACGTGAGCGATTACTTCCGGTTGCCGGCGGACTCGGTGGTGGAGCTGGGCCGGGAGATCGCAATTTGACGGGAGCCGGAATGTTCACACTCGCATGTCGCGCTTGGTCGATAAATAAGCACGTGGCTGCCCTGGGTTGCGGCGTGGCAACCGTACTCCTGTGCGCCCTGCTCGCGAAAGGTGCCGCAGCGCAGCCGGCGCCTGTTGCGGCGGTGCTGGATGCGCTCAGGTCCGTGCATCCCTTTGGCGAGGTCGCCATTTCGCCGGACGGAAAACGCGTGGTCTATGGCAGCGTGGTTACCGGCAAGCGTGGCGGGGCCGAGGTCGACGTGTCGGCGCTCTGGATAGCCAATGCGAACGACGGATCCGGCGCGGCTCGCTTGACCGCTTGCCCAGAGTCAGTGTGCGACGAGCATAGTGCCGCCTGGTCGCCCGACGGGACCCGGGTCGCGTTCGTCACGACTGATGCGAAGGAGCAAACGCAGATCGCGATCGCCACCGCCACCGATCGCAACGTGAAGATCATCACCAGCGCCCACGGCCCCCTGGACACGCCCCGCTGGTCTTCCGACGGCAGTCGCATCGCCTTTCTCTACTCCGAGGGTGCACCTAAGACGCCAGGGCCCCTCAATCCGCTCGCGCGCGACACAGGCGTGCTCGCCTCGACCGTGCACGAACAGCGGCTGGCGTTGATTTCCGCGCGCGGTGGGGACGCAACACTGCTCGGCCCGGCCGATCTGAACATCTACGAATACGATTGGTCGCCCGACGGCAAGCGTTTCGTGGTCACGGCCGCGCGCGGATCGGGCGACGACAACTGGTGGATCGCCGAACTCGACCTGCTCGATGCGCAGAGCGGCGCGCTGACCACTCTCTTGAGACCGCATCTGCAGATCGCCTCGCCGCGCTGGTCGGGGGACGGCACGCGCATCGCCTACATCGGCGGCCTCATGAGTGATGAGGGCATCACCGGGGGCGACATCTACGTGGTGCCCGCCGCCGGCGGAGCGCCAGTTGACGCCACTCCGGGCCTGGCGGGCTCCGTACAGACGATTACCTGGAATGCGTCTGCTACGCGCATAGTGGCCACCGAGTTTGCCGCGGGCGACGAGGTGCTCGCCACAATCGACGTCGATTCGAAGTCGCAGCGCCAGCTGTGGCGCGCTCCGCAGATGATCTGGGCGAATTGTCTGCTGGGCTTCACGCCCGGGGACGCTGGCATATCGCTTGCAAAAAACGCAGCCCTCTCGGCCGTCATTCGTCAGTCGTATACATCGCCGCCCGAAGTGGAGACCGGGCCGCCCGGCAAGTGGAAGCCCATCACCAAGGCCAACGCCGGCGTGAAGCCGATCACCGGCCAGGCGACCAACGTATTCTGGAAGAGCGATGGCTTCAGCGTTCAGGGAATGCTCATCGAACCGCCGTCGCTCGCGCAGGGAAGGCGGTACCCTCTCGTTGTCGAGGTGCATGGCGGCCCGGCGTACGCGCACTATCCACTCTTCCCGGCGAGCCCGGATTCCTTCGATGCGGTCCTTGCGAGCCAGGGCTACTTCGTGTTCAAGCCCAATCCGCGCGGCAGCTACGGTCAGGGCGAGGCATTCACGCAGGCCAATGTCAGGGATTTCGGCTACGGCGACCTGCGCGACATTCTGAGCGGTGTCGACGCCGCGCAGAAGACAGCACCGATCGATCCTGAGCGGGTCGGGATCACCGGCTGGAGCTACGGCGGCTACATGACCATGTGGGCCCTGACCCAAACGGACCGCTTCAAAGCGGCGGTCGCAGGCGCAGGACTTTCAGACTGGCTCAGTTACTACGGCACGAACAACATCGATACGTGGATGATTCCCTACTTCGGCGCCTCGGTCTACGACGACCCGAATGTGTACGCACGCAGTTCCCCGATAACGTTCATCAAGAACGTGCACGCACCGACTCTGATCGTAGGCGGCGATCGCGATGCGGAGGTGCCGATCACGCAGTCCTACGAATACTGGAACGCTCTGCGGCGTCTCGGCGTAAGGACGGAGTTCGTGGTTTACCCCGACGAGGGACACTTTTTCTTCAGACGCGCCGATCAGGTCGACGTCGCGTCGCGCCTGCTCAACTGGTTCAATACTTACTTGAAGCCGGGCGCATGAGATGGCTCGCACGCAGCGGGGCCCGACATGAGCCGCATGGGGCTGTGCGCGTGCCAGCGCATGATCTGCCGCAGACTGATGCGCGTGGCGCCCGGATCGACGCACGGCTGCCAACCGTCGCTGACAGCAGTTCCGCGACCCCGGCGCGCAACGGCAACTCGCCATGGCGCACGATCCCTGCGTAGATCCGGTTTTTCAGGCGGTGCAGGTCATTGGCAAGTGCCCTACCCACCAAGCCAGCCGGGCAACCCCGGCCGCGGCCCGCCCGATGGCGACCGCAGCTCGTGGCCTGGCTGGACCGCCACGTCAAAAGACCAAAGTCGCAAGCGCCGAACATCCCTTCACAAAGTGTGACCCATATCTCGATATCTGGTTCTCCAGCAGCCTGCCTCGTGGTGGTATCTTCTTACAGACATCACCGGGAGCGTGTCGGCCGTCGTGAATGTGGAGGCGAGAAGAGAGACGATGACCGAAGTCTCGCCGAAGTGGCAGAGCGAGGTCATTAACGGGGTCTATCCCTTGCGCCGCTATCTGAGCGGCTCAGACCACAGCGCGATATTCCTTACCGAATGCAAGGCACAGGACGTTGCCACTGCCGCGATCAAGATCGTCCCCGCTGAGCGGGCCCTGCCAGAAGCACAGCTCTCGCACTGGATAACCGCTGCCGGCCTCTCCCATCCTCACCTGATTCGGCTTTTCGACGCAGGTCGTTGCCAGCTCGGAGGTCGCCAATTTCTCTTCGTCGTAATGGAACATGCCGAACAGACTCTCTCTCAGGTCCTTCCCCACCGGCCCCTTACTCCCGACGAAGCGCAGGAAATGCTCCTTCCCGCCCTCGACGCCCTGGCTTTCCTTCACGGCAGAAACCTGGTGCAGGGCGGGCTTAAGCCGACAAACTTTCTGGTGGTCAACGATCAGCTGAAACTGGCAAGTGATACCGTCCGTCCCGCCGGCGAACCCAGGGCGAGCATCGCCAAAGCTTCCTTGTACCATCCTCCAGAAGCAAAAAACGGCAGGCTGTCCCCGGCCGGCGATATCTGGGGTCTCGGTGTAACCGTGGTCGAGGCGCTCACCCAGTGCCTTCCCGCGTGGCCTGATGAACGATCCGAAACCGCCTGCCTGCCCACGACCCTTCCTCTGGCGTTCGTGGACACCGTACAGCGATGCTTGAGTCACGACCCCGCCAGGCGTCCGACGGCCACCGACCTGCAAGCCCAGTTCAAACGCACGCCAGACGCATCGGTGGTTTCGGTTCCTCAGGCTGTCGTTCGTGAAGCGCCGGCACCGGTCGCTCCTGCACAGGAGTCGCCCAAAGAGCGCTTGCTCGTGCCGACCATCGTTGCGGTAGCGGTCCTCGTACTATTGGTAGCAGTCTGGGCCGGCTTGCGCCTGTTTCAGAGCCATCCCGGCACCCGGCAATCGACGTCAAGCACGGTTCAGGCGCCTGCGCAACAAACGGCTGCCGCGGCGGCCGCCACTGCGCAGAATCCCGAGACGCCTTTGCCAGCGCCTCCCGAGGTCTCCGCTCCTTCGGCCGGCGCGAAGCCCGTACAGTCCAAGCCGGCGCCCCCGCGCTCTGTTTCTGGCAAGTCGAATCAGCCCGCACAACCGTTGGCGGACGCCTCACCCTCGGTAGTTCATGCACAGATTCCCAACGTTCCGCGCAGCGCACGTCACACGATTCGCGGCCACATCAAGGTCGCGGTGCTCGTGATCGTCGATCGCTCAGGCAATGTCATCGACGCGCTCCTGGAGAACCCCGGACCCAGCTGGTATTTCGCCCGCCAGGCGAGGGAAGCCGCCAGAAAGTGGAAATTCGCTCCGGCAGACGAGCAAGACTCTCGGCAGTGGCTATTGAGGTTCGACTTCAATCGCAAGGGCGCCACCGGACACGCCACCCCGCGATCCTAGGCGACCGCGGAAGCGAAGCTGTCCCGGTGCGCGTTCCGGCACCGATCCGCCCCACGGCTGAGGGTAAACCCCACCGTAACCGAAGTCCGAAGCAGTCAGATCGATCTTCGTGCCCCGCGACGAATCGGCTCGCTCGCGAGCGCGGGCCTCTGCCGTGCGTGATTGACGGCCCGCTGCGCACCGCGTAGAAATTGACTGTTCGTTTGGCGGGGATGGCAGGCGTTTGCTCGGCGCCCGGGGGGGCACCGTCCCGATGATCAAAGTAAAACAATTGAAGCTGCGCATCTTTGCGCAGTTCGTGATCATCATCGCACCGATCACGCTGGTGCTGATCTATCAGGCGGTCTCCGACCTGCGACGCACTGCAGCAGTCGAGAGCGTCGTCATACGCCACGGCCTGTCGCGGGCGACCAAGGACGGCTTCGAGTCTTTCATGACCCATGCCGCGGACGCTGTGGATATGGGGAGCCTCGGACAGCGCGCGTATGAGGCGCTGCGGCAATCGGTGGCCTCCGCCGCTGCGCTGCGCCGCAAGGACCAGGGCACGGCGGCCGCCGCAGCAAATCTCGAGGCCCTGGCGGGCCAGATCTCGGTAGCCATGCCGCTCGAGCGGCTGCTGGCGCTGCAGCCCCAGATCAGGCAGACCCGCGAGGCAATTCGCACGCTCGAGGAGGGTTACGACAAAGCAAGCACTGGGGCCATCTCGCAGGCAATCGAGTCGGCACGGCGCCAGAGCAAGATTGTTGCGGCCGCCACCTTGTTCACGCTGCTGATTGCCGCCTGGTTTATCTACAGCATGATCACCGGCGTGACCGAACCGCTCAACGCCGCAGTGGATCTCGCCCAACGCATCGCGGCAGGCGAGTTTGCCGCAGCCGCGGATAAGCTGCCGAAGCGCGATCTCGGGAACCTGCTCGCCTCGCTACGGATGATGAGCGAGAAGTTGCGTCGCTCGCAACTGGAGATCGAGGAGGATCAGCGCAGACTGGAACAACGTGTCGCCGAGCGCACCTCGGAGGTCGAGGCGCGCACGCGCGAGCTGATGCGTTCGGTGGCAGAGCTGCAGGCGCTGAACGAGGTAGGCCAGGCGGTGAGCTCATCTCTCGACCTCGAGACGGTGCTGACAACCGTCATCGCCCGCGCAGTGCGCCTGGCGGATGCGGATTCGGGCACCCTCTACCAGTTCGACGAGGCCGACGGGGTGTTCGATCCGCGCGCGAACTTCGGTGTCAGCGACGCAATGATCGAAACGCTGCGTGGCTCGCGCATCGGCCTGGGCGACGGTCCGGTGGGCATGTGCGCGGTAAACCGCGCGCCGGTGCAGGTGTCGGACGTCGAGCTGTCCCACAGGGTGAGCGTCCTGTGGACGCACGACGGAATCCGCGCCGTGGTTGCGGTACCGCTGTTGCGCGACGAGCACGCGACCGGCGCCCTGGTGATCCGCCGCAGAGTCGCGGGCGAATTCGCGCCCTCGATCGTGAAACTGCTGCAGACGCTGGCCTCGCAATCGGTGATGGCCATCGAGAACGCCCGGCTGTTCAAGGAAAGCCAGGCGAAGAGCGAGCAGCTGGCGGAGGCGAGCAAGCTGAAATCGCAGTTCCTGGCGAACATGTCGCACGAGCTGCGCACGCCACTGAATGCGATCATCGGCTTGACGGAGATGCTGCATGAGGATGCGCGCGACCTGCAGCGCGCAGAAGAGCTCGAACCGCTGGAGCGTGTACTGCGTGCGGCGCATCATCTGCTGGAGCTCATCAACGACATCCTGGACCTGTCGAAGATCGAAGCCGGCAGGATGGACATGCACGTCGAGACCTTCGCCATCGCGCCGCTGGTCGACGACGTAGTCGCCACGATCGGCCCCGCGGCGGCGAAGAACGCTAACGAAATCATCGTCCACTGTCCGCCGGATACCGGCGAGATGCACGCCGACCAGACGCGCATCCGCCAGGCGCTGCTCAATCTCGTGAGCAACGCCAACAAGTTCACCGAGCATGGCCGTGTGACCATCGACGTGGCGCGGGTCATCGCCAAGGGCCGCGAAGAGATCACGATGGCCGTCAGGGATACCGGCATCGGGATGTCGTCCGAGCAGATGGGCCGGCTATTCCAGGAATTTGTGCAGGCCGATCCCTCGACCACGCGCAAGTATGGCGGCACCGGGCTCGGCCTTGCGATCAGCCGCCGTTTCTGCCAGATGATGGGCGGCGAGATTACCGTCGAGAGCCAACTGGGCAAGGGTTCGACATTCACCATCCGCGTGCCCGCCCACATCGAGGCGCTCCAGCCGGCGCCGCTGCTGCGCCGGGTGCGTCCGGAGCGCCGGGCGACGCAGCCGGTCAAAGGCTCGCTGATCCTGGTGATCGATGACGACCAGACCGTATGCGAGGTGATGGCGCGCTATCTGGAGCGCGAGGGATTCGTGGTTCGCACCGCAACCGGGGGCCGGGAAGGCCTGCAACTGGCGCGCGAACTGCACCCGGCGGCGATCACGCTCGACATCAATATGCCGGACCTGGACGGCTGGACGGTGCTGGCGGCGCTCAAGGGCGATCCGCAGCTGGCAGACATTCCGGTGGTGCTGGTGACCATCGAGGACAACCGCAGCCGCGGCTACTCGCTCGGCGCGACGGAATACATGACCAAGCCGATCGACCGCGAGCGACTCATAAGCCTGCTGCAAAACATCAGCAGTCCGATCGCACGCAAGGTGCTGCTGGTGGATGACGATGAGATCATGCGCGAGAGCGTGCGGCGCGTGCTCGAGCAGGAGAAATGGCAGGTCGCGGGGGCGAGCAATGGCCGCTTCGCGCTGCAACAGCTGGCCGAATCGTGTCCCGACGTAATCGTACTGGACCTGGTGATGCCGGAGATGGACGGCTTCGAGTTCCTGGTCGAGATGCGGCAGCGCGCGGAATGGCGCGACATCCCGGTGCTGGTTCTGACGGCCAAGGACCTGAGCGCCGAGGATCAAAAGCAGCTGAACGGCTACGTCGAGCAGGTGATGCGCAAAAGCGCTTCTGATCTGAGTGTACTGCTGCGTGAACTGGCCCGCATGCTGCCGCGCTCGATCGAGCGCCGGCAGCATGCGAAGGTCAAGGAGATTCTGGCGTGAAGATACTGTATGTAGAGGATAATGAGGACAACATCTATGTCCTCGAGAGCCGCCTCAAGCGCGAGGGGCATACGGTAGTGATCGCGCGCGATGGCGCCAGTGCCGTGCAGCTCGCCGCCAGCGAGCGGCCCGATGTGATTCTGATGGATCTGAGCCTGCCGGTGCTGGACGGATGGGCGGCGACGCGCCAGCTCAAGGCTGCACCGGACACACGGCACATACCCGTCATCGCCTTGACGGCGAATGCGATGACCGGTGACCGTGAGAAGGCGCTCGCTGCGGGCTGCGACGATTTCGACACCAAACCGATCGTAATGCCGCGCCTGCTGGAAAAGATTCGGGCGCTGTCAGGCTCACAAGCCGGATGATCTTAATGAGCAAATTCGGGCCTGGGCCCGCATGGGCTCCGAAAAGGGCCGTTGCGCCCGGGATCGGCGCATGAACAAGATCCTGCTGATCAGCAAATTCGGGCCTGGGCCCGCATGGGCTCCGAAAAGGGCCGTTGCGCCCGGGATCGGCGCATGAACAAGATCCTGCTGATCGAGGATAACGAGCTCAACCGCGATATGTTGTCGCGGCGCTTGCGCAAACGAGGCTACGAAGTCGTGACGGCCGTCGATGGCGAGACAGGCATAGTCATGGCTCAGGCGGAAGCACCGGCGCTGATCCTGATGGACGTGACCTTGCCGGGGATCGATGGCCTGGAGGCGACGCGGCGACTCAAGGCGGCGCCGCAGACCCGCCATATCCCGATCGTGGCGCTGACCGCTCACACCATGGCCAGCGACCGCGATAAGGCGCTGGCCGTGGGGTGTGACGACTTCGATACCAAGCCGATCGAGCTGCCGCGGCTGTTGGGGAAGATCGAGAGCTTGCTCAACCAGGGACCGCGGGCGTGACCACCGATCGCACGACATTGAATCATCTGCGGCATGAGCTGCACACGCCGCTGAACCACATCATCGGCTACAGCGAAATGTTGCTGGAGAGCGCCAGCGAAGGAAGCATCGCGGGAATGGAGCCCAGGCTGCGTGAATTGCACGAGTATGCGCAGCAGCTGATGCTGCTCGTCGATGAGGTGCTCGGGCGTACGCGCAAGGACAATGACATCGATCTGCGCCGCCTCAGCAGCGAGGCCTCCGGGCCCATAAGCTCCATCATCGCCGCCGCCGATGAGCTCAAGGCGCAGGCACGGCAGATGGCCGCCGCAGAGGTGGGCCAGGATCTGGATCGAATCGCCAGTGCCGCGCACACCTTGCACTCCATGATCGCTGACGGGGTCAGCGCGCCGCCGGTTGCGCCGAGCGCCGACTCGGATACGGCGCGAATCGCAGCAGCCCCGGTGCCGGCCGGAGAGACCGGAAACATCCTGGTGGTCGATGACAACGCCGCCAACCGGGAGATGCTCAGCCGGCGGCTGGCACGCGCGGGCCACCGGGTGCAAGTGGTGGCGAACGGGCCGGAGGCGCTGGCCGTGCTGCGTCAGCGGCCTATCGACCTGGTGCTGCTCGATGTGCTCATGCCGCAGATGAGCGGCTACGAAGTGTTGCAGCGCCTCACCGCAGATGAGGCGTTGCGGGAAATTCCGGTCCTCATGATATCGGCGCTGGACGAGATGGACAGCGTCGTGCGCTGCATCGAGTTGGGCGCGGAGGACTATCTGCCAAAGCCCTTCGACCCGGTGCTGCTGCGGGCGCGCATCGGCGCGTGCCTGGAAAAGAAGCGCTTACGCGATCGCGAAGCCATGCATTTGCGGCAGTTGGCCGAGTGGAATCAGAAACTCGAGCTGCGCGTCAAAGAGCAGGTGGCGCTGCTCGATCGTCTCGGGCGGCTCAAGCGTTTTTTTTCCCCGCAGCTCGCGGAACTGATCGTCGCGGGTGGCGCGGACGATCCCCTGGCGACCCACCGCCGCGACCTGACCGTTTGCTTCCTCGACCTGCGTGGCTTCACCGCTTTTGCGGAAAGCGTCGAACCCGAGGAAGTCATGGGCGTGCTGCGCGAGTATCACGCCGAGATGGGCCGGCTGATCATGGAGCACGAAGGCACGCTGGAGCGATTTACCGGGGATGGCATGATGGTTTTCTTCAACGATCCGGTGCCGGTGCCCGATGCCGCGGAGCGCACGCTCCGCATGGCCCTCGCCATGCGTAAGCGGGTCCGCGAGATGATCGTCTCCTGGCGCAAGATGGGCTACGAGCTCGAACTCGGCGTGGGCATCGCGCAGGGTTACGCGACGATTGGCGCGATCGGCTACGAGGGGCGCTGGGATTACGGCGCCATCGGCACGGTGACGAATCTCGCGGCACGCTTGTGTGGTGAGGCCAAGCCCGGACAGATTCTGGTCTCCAAGCGCGTGCTCGCCGCCACCGATGATCTTTTCGAGCTCGAATCGGTCGGTGAGCTGACTCTCAAAGGACTGCACCGTCCGGTCACGGCCTACAATGTTCTCGGCACTAAGGCGTGACGGTGGCTCCCAGTCCAGCGCGACGCAGCAGATCCGCGAAGCGCGGATCCGCGCGCAAGCTGTCGTATCGGGCATCGACCTTCAGGTGAGTGAGCCGCGCGCTTCTGCCGGCATAGGATTTTTCCAGCCAGGCAAACGCGCGATCCAGGTCGCCCACCCGGGCACACAACGACCCGATCTCATCACAGTCGGCCTGCCCCTGGGCTTCGAGAGAGCGGATTCGCAGTTGCAGAAATCCTGGCCATGAGTCCCTGGCGAACACCTCCTTGAACTCAGCCACCTCCGTGGCAGGCTCCCCATCCAGCAGCTTCTGCCGCGCATACGCCGCCACCGCTTCCTGGTACAGGCCTTTGTTGGCGTAGGCTTCAAACAGGAAATAATTGGTGTCGGCGAAGTTCCGGCCAAGTGTCAGAGTCTTTTGCAGCTGCGCGATGGCTTCGTCATAGCGGCGGGCGGAATTCAACTGGATGCCCAGCGCCAGATTGGCCACCTGTGACAGGGGGTCCAAGTCAACAGCGCGGCGGCCTTCCGCCAGTCCCGCGTCGAACCGTCCGGTATTGACGAGCAGCTCGCCATACCACTGGTGCGGCACGGGAGAATTGGGGCTGAGCTCGATCGCCCGCCGGTACTGACGTTCCGCCGCCACCCACTCGAAATCGAAGAGCGCCAGGACTAGCCCCAACGAGGCGTGGGCTTCCGCAAGGTTATCGTCGATCGCCAGCGCTCTCAGTATCGCCGTTCTCGCCTGCGGCATCGTCTGCGTCGCTTGCGACGTGCGGTCGTAGATAGGCAGCAGACTGTAGCAGTTGGCGAGGCCCGTGAACGCCAGCGCATAGTCAGGGTCAAGGGCAATGGCCTGCTGAAAGAACGTTATGGCTTTTCTGAACTCCTCCGGCGAGCGGCGATTCCAATGAAAGTGTCCGCGCAGGTAGAGTTGATAAGCTTCGGAATTCAGCGCAGCGCTCCGCGCCGGCAGCGCGGGGCTCAGCAGCGCATCGCACAGTGAGCGCACTACCGAGCCGGCAATTTCGTCCTGCACCTTGAAGATGTCATCGAGCGTGCGATCGAAGGTCTGCGACCACAGGTGATAGCCGGTCTCGGCCCGGATCAGCTGAACCGCGATACGTATCGTGTTGCCGGCTTTGCGCACGCTGCCTTCGAGCACGTGGGCGACGTTCAGCGCCCGCGCAATATCGGCAATGGTCGCCTGCTTGCTCTTGAAGTAGAAGCAGGAGGTGCGGGCCGGCACGCGCAGTTCGGGAACTCTCGTGAGCAACCCGATGAGTTCCTCCGTCAGGCCGTCCGAAAAGTACTCCTGATCCTTGTTCTGGCTCATGTCCACGAACGGCAGCACTGCGATCGACTGTTCCGAGCATGGACTCTGCGCGACTGAAGGTGTTGGAGCTGCCGGCGCCATCGGCCGGCTCGTGACTGCGGGCGCTGCACCTGGCGGCGGCACGTAGCCACCGAACGCCAGCAGTCGCGACACCTGCTCGACGAAACCGGGCGAGGCCTCCCCGCCCCTCAGCCACGTCCACTGTACTTCGTGGAACTTCTCGGGCACCCAGGCGTCGACCTCGTCGGTGCCGTCAATGACGACCGGCAGCAGGAATGCCTTCTCGGCGGCCATCAGGTGGGAGCGATCGACCGCGAGTTTCCATTCGAACCGGAAATATCCCTCGACGCGAGCGCGCGAATTTGCGGAAATGACCGGGATGAACAAGGCGCAGGTCCTGATCTGTCTCTTGATCGCGGAGTCCCAGGCAGCCCCGCCACGCAGCTCGTTCTGGTCGAACCACACTTCAATGCCTGCATTGCGCAGGCTGCTGCTGATCCGCGCCGCCGCCTCTGTGTCCTCGGAAGCGTAGCTGAGGAAGACGGCTCGATGCCCGTCCGAGGCGGGAACCGGGTCGCCCTTAGGCCCAGATTCGTCGGTCACGGGGTGCTTCGAGGTGGCTGTCTTGAACCCACAGAGTGTACTACGGCGTTTGATTGCGCGAACTGAGGCGCCGCGGGCGAGGGGGCAACCGGACGCAAACGGTGGCCAGGGGACACGCGGAAATTCGGCTCACCTCCCTAAAGGCCTCAAGCTATTGATCGTGCAGGGATTGTGTGAAGCGGATCATGGGAATATGAGTGCGGCTGTCATCGGTCTGACGCTATTCGCAGCAGTGCTGCATGCAACATGGAACGCCGCCTTACGAAGCGGCGTCGACCGGTTGTGGTTTGTCACGGTCATGAGCTTCGCGACGACGCTCGCCGCTATTCCTTTTGCACTGCTCCTGCCCCTGCCCGCGACGCAGAGCTGGATGTATCTGGGCGTCTCCGCAGTCTTACAAGTTGTTTACAGCATCTTCCTGGCTCATGCCTATCGATACGGCGAACTGGGACAGGTCTACCCGATCGTCAGAGGTAGCGTGCCGCTCATGGTGAGCGTTGGCGGTTTCCTTCTGGCAGGTCAGCGATTGAGCAGGCCGGCGCTCTTTGGCGTGACGTTGATTTGCCTTGGGATCATGAGCCTCGCCTTTGGCAGAGCGCGGGCGGGCGCAAAGTCGGTCGTTCTCGCACTCGCAACAGCGCTGTTCGTCGCAAGCTACGTTACCGCCGACGGCGTCGGTGTGCGCTTTGCGGGGAACGCGCAATCCTATGCAGCCTGGATCTTCCTGATCTACGGCGCACTCCTGCCCCTTGCCTTCTTGCTCCTCAGACGAGGAATTACCGTGGACCCGCGGTCGCCTGAGACTCTGAAGGCAATGGCCGGCGGCTTCATTTCATTCCTGAGCTACGGAGCAATCACCGCCGCGCTCGCCCTGGGAAAGGTCGGTCCGATTTCCGCCCTGCGCGAAACCAGCATTGTCTTTTCTGCGCTGCTTGCCCGTATGGTCCTTGGAGAAGCTCTCACGCGTCGCCGTATTCTGGTGTGCATAGCAGTCACACTCGGAGCTGTCTGCATCGGCTACGCATCATGATCCACTGAGCGCTCCGTAATGACTCTAAGTCCGATCCAGCAGCCGCTCGCGTGGAAAATCTCTCAGGCTCTTGATCGCGGTGTCTACACCGTTGCAGGTCAGCAATTTCTGGAGCGCTGCAGGCGCACCTATCGCAACGATATAGCCGATACCGGCGGCGTAGGCTGCGGCGAGTCCGGAGAGCGCATCCTCGACCACTACGCACTCACTTGGGGCGACACCGATGTTGCACGCGGCCGCCAGATACACATCCGGTGCGGGCTTTCCGGGGCGACTGCCGTCGTCGTAAATAATCTTCGCCACGTCGAACCATCGGTCCAAGCGCAGGTGCTCCATGAAGAACTTCAGATTCGTGATCTCCGAGGAGGTCGCGATGGTTCGCGGGATGTTGCTGCGCGCCAGCGTCTCAAGAAGATCCGGCGCACCGGGAGACAGCACCAGGCGGCGTGGGTTCGACAGGCACAATTCGCGATAGAACGACTCCTTGACTTGAATCATATCGAGAAGTTCTTGTCCCGCAATCGTGCGGCCAGCCAGGTAGCTCAACACGTAGGAGTTCGGGCGACCGTGCATGTGAGCGACGAGCTCATCGTCCGTCATCTCGTGTCCGCGCAGGTTCCGCGCGATAACCTGCCATGATTTGACCTGCAAATCGGCGTCCCAGAACAACACGCCGTTAAAGTCAAAGACTATGCCCCTATACCTCACGCCGCGCAGGCCCATCGCGATCTAATATCACAGACCAGGACCGATTGCAGAGGTGATCAGACGTTGAATGGCGTACCATCATGCTGATAGCGCCATAGCGTCGCGCCGTGAGTACCTGGATAGCGCTGTTCCGCGGGATCAATGTCATGGGCAGCAACTCGCTACCAATGAAGGACCTCGCTGCGCTTCTACAGCGTGAAGGCTTCGCCGACGTGCGCACTTACATCCAAAGCGGTAACGCCGTATTTCGCAGCGCGGCACGTAGTGCGAATTCGTTGGCCAGCCGCATCGGCCGTGCAGTGCACAAGGCAAAAGGCCTGTATCCAAAGGTCGTGGTACTGAGCGTCAAGGAGTTGCAGAGAGCAGCGTCCAATAATCCGTTTCCCAAGGCCGAGAGCCAGCCCAGGACGCTGCATCTCTTCTTTCTCTCCGAGGAGCCACTCTGTGCGGACCTGGCCTCTCTCAACCGGCTCAGATCCGGCAGGGAAGCCTTCGCTCTCAGGGGCAAGGTCTTCTATCTGCACACACCGGATGGATTTGCCGTCTCGAAATTGCGCGCATATGTGGAACGGCACATCCATGTTGACGCAACAGCCCGCAACTGGAACACCGTCACCAAGCTCCTGGAGATGGCAAACGCTTGACGACTGACCTGTCGC